>Ga0163162_10000720_pt1 | contig 30718 bp, 23 predicted proteins | sample S55metaG_FD_115310 | JGI IMG/M metagenome (GOLD analysis project Ga0163162, IMG submission 115310) | Switchgrass rhizosphere microbial communities from Kellogg Biological Station, Michigan, USA - S5-5 metaG | ecosystem: Host-associated > Plants > Roots > Rhizosphere > Soil | place: USA... | reverse complement strand
TTACCTTTGGCTAAAGAAAAAATGCTGCAGGACTTTCCTCCCGCAGCATAAAAAATATTAATCCGTTTCCCTAGAATTACTAAAAAAAATCCTCAACTGTCAGATCAAATACTAGCTATTACATCTTAGAATCAACCATTCTGCGAAACTTCCACATCTTCACATTTCCACATTTCCACATTTCCACATTTTCACATTTTCACATCTCCCTATATCCTCCCATACTTTGCGTAATAAGCGATAATTCTTCCCGTGACTTCATCGTATGTCATGATTCCTTTGGGTTGATTGTTCGCTTTCAAATATCTTCCATATACTCTTCGAATATATGGTTCGAAAGGATTTTCGTATTTCGTGTAAAACTCCCGAAGCATACGCAGATCATTTCTCACGGATGGATGCAATTGTTCCCTTAACGGCACCATCAAAGTTGAATCACTTAAATACAACTCGCTGGCCGCATACAGGTACAAATCGAAATATACTGAATACTGAAATGCCGGATTGTTGCTCGATTTTGCGGAAAGAAATCCAGCAAAATTAGCTTCGTTCTCTTTCGCATATCCAAGCTGGTGGCCGATTTCATGACATGTTGTAAATGGTTTGATATATGAGGGGACAGTGGTGTTGACTTGTGCCTCGCCTGAAAATGGATTATAATACCCGGAGAACCCGAGATAATTTCCGATATAACCAATCATCGACGGCTTTATGGATGACGATCGATAGTCAAGGAATTCATTTTCCAAACAAGTGTTACTATATGCTGTGAATGCAGTGTTGAATAAAAATTTATTCTCGTTTAATTCGGGTCTCGCAACGTGTGCGGTGGAATCAAGTTGATTGAGGCGATTTACGATGAGTTGCAACACATCATGCAAATCATTTTTGCTGTAGCGCGTCAATTTGAGTTGAAACTGGTAGTCAATCCCCATGCGGTCGTAATTAAGTCCCCATGCAACATTGAACATTATATAAACAATCAGGCACCATTGAACGATCTTCTCCGATACTCGGAGAAAATATTTCAGGCTGACTTCTTTTCGAAAAACCTTTTTAAGAAATTGTACCAGCAGAATAATTAAATACAATCCGGTCGCTATATAAAAAATATCACCAATACTAAATGGGATCCATCCAAATAAGATTCGAAGAAACCGGCTGATGACCGGATAGATTCCGGTTGAATAATACTTCTCTACTGCATGAGGGAAAAGAGAAAAGATTTTAATCAAAATTGCAACACCAAATAATATAACCCATTTCCGATAAGGTCTCAACGCCATGTTGGTAAAAATATATCAATATTACACCATCAACCTTAAATTGCATGTTAATAATCATCCATCATGAATCTCGAGTTTAACAAGAACGAAGATACCATGCGAATGGCTTTGAGTCAGCTTAAATCGCGATTTGAAAAAATCAGTCTTGGCGGCGGAAAAAAAGCAATCGAAAAACAGCATGAAAAAAATAAACTGACGCCGCGTGAACGCATTGCATATCTTATCGATTCCAATTCTTCGTTTATCGAGATTGGTTCTTTTGCAGGATATGAGATGTACGAAGAACAAGGGGGATGCGCTGCCGGCGGCACGGTTGCTGGTATTGGTTATGTGAGTGGACGGCAATGTGTAATCGTTGCCAATGATCAGACTGTAAAAGCAGGTGCATGGTTTCCGATAACGGGCAAGAAAAACCTGCGCATGCAGGAAATCGCGATGGAAAATCATCTGCCAGTCATTTATCTTGTCGACAGTGCCGGCGTATTTCTTCCAATGCAAGATGAAATTTTTCCCGACAAAGAACATTTTGGACGCATTTTTAGAAATAACGCGCGGATGAGTGCCATGGGCATTACCCAAATAGCGGCAGTCATGGGCGCATGCGTTGCAGGCGGTGCATATCTCCCAATCATGAGTGATGAAACATTAATGGTAGAAGGAAATGGTTCAATATTTTTAGCGGGACCTTATCTTGTGAAGGCTGCGATTGGTGAGAACATCGATACCGAAACTTTAGGTGGCGCGGAAACACATAATTCCATTTCAGGAATCGCAGATTATAAATGTAAAACTGAACGTGAATGCCTCGAGCAGGTCAAGAAAATAATTAGCAAATTGGGACATTCCAAAGAAAATGCTGGATTTGACCGGGCTGAAACAAAAGAGCCAAATAAAGATCCAAAAGAATTGTACGGCATGTTTCCAACAGATGCTACCAAGTCATATGATATGCTTGAGATCATCAATCGTATTGTTGATGCACCCGGGGTGGAACAATTTAAGGAAGAATATGGACGCACTATCGTTTGCGGCTATGCGCGAATCGAGGGATGGGCCGTTGGCATCGTTGCCAACCAACGAACGATCGTCAAAAGCAAAAAAGGAGAAATGCAACTGGGAGGAGTAATTTATAATGACAGCGCGGATAAAGCAGCGCGATTTATTATGAATTGCAACCAGAAAAAAATTCCACTTGTTTTTTTGCAGGATGTGACGGGATTCATGGTTGGATCCCGAAGTGAACATTCTGGTATTATCAAAGACGGTGCAAAAATGGTGAATGCGGTCGCCAATTCCGTCGTCCCAAAAATCACCATCATCGTCGGAAATTCATATGGCGCAGGTAACTATGCCATGTGTGGTAAAGCATATGATCCGCGATTCATTTTCGCATGGCCAACGGCAAAAATCGCGGTGATGGGTGGAGAGCAGGCGGCAAAAACACTTTTGCAAATACAAGTCAGCTCCTTGAAAGCGCAGGGAAAGACCATTGATCCTGACGACGAAAAAAAACTGTTGGATGAGATCAAGGGACGCTATGATAAGCAAACTTCGCCTTACTACGCTGCATCACGGCTATGGGTAGACGAAATAATTGACCCGGCGGATACGCGGCATATCATTGCAGAGGCAATCAAAGCAGCGAATCACAATCCTGATCTTGGGGAATTCAAAACCGGCGTAATACAGGTGTAAATGGCTTGAGGTGTGGGCGAGAGGCACAGCTCTCGACCCTTTCTCATTTTTAAAAAGCCTCAAGAAAATAATCGGAAAAGCAACACCACACTTCTTACCTCTCATCAACAAGGAACTTTCATGAAAGACCAACTTATAATGTACACAGACGGTTCTTCACGCGGAAACCCGGGCCCCGGCGGATACGGGACGATCCTCATGTGGAACGGGCATGCGAAAGAACTTTCCGCAGGTTATCGCCGTACTACAAATAACCGGATGGAATTAATGGCTGTAATCGCCGGTTTGGAAGCACTGAAGAAAGATGGTTTGACTATAACAATTTATTCCGATAGCCAATATGTCGTAAAAGCAGTTGAACAGGGATGGTTGAAAAGCTGGATAGCGACAGATTTTAAGGGCGGCAAAAAAAATCGCGATCTATGGGTGTGGTATTATGAACTTGCCAAAAAAAATAACATCCGGTTTTCGTGGGTGCGTGGACATGCAGACAATCCTTACAATAATCGTTGTGATGAGCTCGCCACTGCAGCAGCAGATGGTCACGACTTATTAATCGATGAGGAATTTGAAAAAGGAAACTGATCGGGATTCTTCTTACGAATAATATTCAAAAAATCCCAATATCAGATGCGGCGGCCGTCCTTTTAACAGAGGCTCTTTTGATCAAATAGTATGAGCCAAATAAAATAACACTGAAAACAATAGTTGCTATTAAACTGGTTCTGTAAAAGGGCAATGCATCAATATATGTTTGCATCAGTCCACCCCAATTTCTTGGCCTGTCGAAGCCGCGTGTGCCTGTCGGGCTAGCCCACAAAACAAAATTCGACAAAATGAAATATGCAGTCGGCGCAAGCAACGACGCTACGAGAATATTCAGCACATTGATTTTACGGAATGCGAATCCAATAAATGTCAGCAATCCAAAGAGTATGTAATTTTCCCATTGACCTTCATAAAAGCCCGGCATCGATGAAACACCACTACTGTATAAAATCTGGTAGAACATATCAGAAAAAAACATTGACAAGACAGGTATCGCCAATGCAAGTTTCTTGTCCTTGATGACTGCGCCGGCAAAAATCGCAATTGCGATCTGGGGAGCAAATCCAGGAGGTCGTCCGGGGATCACACGGTATATCGCTGCAACAATAACCAACAAAATCAGGGACCACGTTAAGTTCTTATCCAGTTTCATACAATTTTCTTTGGAGCGTTAAAATTAGTAAGAAATGCGGAATTAAAGCCTTTTGGCGATCTAAATAAATCTCAGACTTAGATTATAAATAAGCGATATCTATATGTATCTATGTACAACCGATAAAATAATATAACAATAACGTAAAATTGTTTCACTCGTTGATTACCGGAACAGAAGCCCAATATATAACGGTGTCACTACCCGCTTTTGCTGCAAATCGCCCATCGTTAAAACCCACCCAGGACTGGCCTTGACCGCACCTAAAAATGTTTTTTTCGTTTTCATTTACAGTGATTTCACCCTTCAAAACAAAAAAAATATTGGTAGACTGAATGTGTTGCAATGTTTTCTCTCCTTTTTGAATGGAAATTTTGTTTAGCTGGAAATCGGGTGCTGGTGTTATATATGAACCGACATGAACGTCTTTTTTTGTTTCATAAATAATCGAAGGAATTGTTTCTTCAAAATGGATATGTTTCATTAATTCAGCCACGTCAATATGTTTTGGCGTAAGGCCGCCGCGCAATACATTATCAGAATTGGCCATAATCTCAACGTTTTGTCCCTCGAGATACGCATGCGGCAACCCTGCATCCTGGAATATCGCCTCGCCTGGTTGCAGACTGAGCAGATTAAAAAAATAGATGGAAAAAATTCCGCGATCAATTTTTCCTGGTGAATTAAATGTCAATGCAGCACGTGCGGCCCAGAAATCTTCACTGTCCTTCGTCAGCCTGCTAGCACGGTATTCAGGAATAATTCTGTCGAGCAGCGGTTGCAAGATGTGATTTACTTTCTCCTGGTCCATTTCCATAACAGTGCCATATAAGTGTGCGTAGCCTTTCTTAAAGGCGTGAGACAAAACATTCAATTCCGGAATTTCCTGCAAAAGTTTGTCCAGCTTGGCTTTTGGTTTAAATCCGTGAAGCAACCAAAACTCACCAAGGGCTAACATCAATTCCGGTTTATGATTATCGTCTTTGTAATTTCTAATTGGAGAAGTCGCATCCACATTTCTTCTAATTTCCTCTGCAAATTCAAGCTCCGCATTTTTTTTTGTGGGATGAACCTGGATTGAAAGCATGTCCCTTACGTCAAGTATTTTTAGAAGATAAGGAAGCTGATGAAATGCATTCGCAACATCGGCTCCCAACGTTTCGGTGGGATGATCATTGATGTATTCGATTAGTGGGATTTCCTGATTATCGCTTACCATAATAAGGCTGCTCGCCGATTCATGCGCGCCCAGCCAATATTCCGCGTTCGGCTCACCATCTTTTGTACGTAAATTAAGCAACTCGGATAAGTAATTAAACCCTCCCCATGCGTAGTGTTGCACCTTGCCTTGTAATCTGAAAATTTTATTTTTAAATAGTTCCATATCTATCGAATTCGAGCGGTTGCGTAATGCATTAGCGACTCAGAAAATAAACGAAAAAAAGCAATAGCCATGGCGGCACATAATGAGCTGGGACGAATTGGAGAATTGCTGGGGCTCTGCTGGCTGCTGGGACAGGAATTCGAAATTATTTATACAAATTGGAGACACGCAAAAGTGGAAGTAGATATCATTGCAAAAAAGAGTTCGATATTACATTTCATCGAAATAAAATCGAGAAGTAATAACAACTTTGGATTCCCTGAAGAATGTGTAAGTGAAAAGAAAATTCAAAATATAAAAATAGCTGCGGACGAGTTTCTATTTCAATTTCCCGGGTGGAAACGAATTCAGTTTGATGTTCTTTCAATCACCATTAGCAACCGAAGAAATGTCGAATTCTTTTTTATCGAAGACATTTATTAGCCAGTTTTCCCGTGCGGGCAAAGATTATAATTAGGAAGAATAATCCAATAGTCTTAATCAACCTGTCAACAAATCAACTTCCAATCAATTTTTCCGTTGACCCACTCAGTCTTTCATTCAACAACTCCACCACGCGATACGTTGCAGGACAATATTCGATATTCTGCTTATAGACATGCATATAATCGATCATTTTCTTCTTTGTATGATGGGGAAACCCGGCGCAATCGCGCGGACGAACATCATAGATGCTGCACATATTAGTCTTCGCATCGAGGAATTGGCAAGGTTGACTCTTGTTTAACCAATCACCATCCTTTTCCTTAAATAACCATTTTTTTCTAAATGATTTTTGCGTCATACCAAGATGCTTAGAGATTCTTCGCACATCTTCCTTGGAATAGGTTGGCGACATGGTTTTGCAGCAATTCGCGCAATGAAGACAATCAGTCTTCCCCCAAATGGACTTATCAGCTTCTAATATCATCCTGTCTAAACCACGCGGGGGTTTTTTTTCGAGACTGGTTAAAAAAAGTCTCATGCGCCGTCTATTATAACGAACTACACGCTTAAAGGAACGGAGGTTTACTGTCAATAACATGATTGCTTGCTTGTTCGGCAAATATCCCGTAAACCGATATTGCAACAAAGAAAATTTTTGATTTTGCACATTAAATTTTAAACTTGTCGCATGTGGGAAACCTACAAGAAAGGATATAAGGCATGGCTTCAACTCGAAAAATCTTTATCCGACAATTCCGTTGAAGCTTATCTCCGCGATGTAGACAAACTTACCCAGTTTCTGCAGGATGCAGCAACACTAAAAACACCGGCTGAAATTGAACTCAAAGACCTTCGACATTTTCTCAAGTGGATCGGGAATTTCGGAATGACGGCAAGCTCGCAATCGAGAATCATTTCAGGCATTCGTTCTTTTTACAAGTATTGTAGTATCGAAAATATAGTCCAACAAGATCCCACTATCTTACTGGAAGCTCCCAAGTTAAAGAGATCGTTGCCTGATGTATTATCCTTCGAAGAAATTGAGAATATCATTTCACAAATCGATTTGAGCAAACCGGAAGGCGGGCGCAACAAGGCAATATTAGAAACGATGTACAGTTGCGGATTGAGAGTGAGTGAAGTTGTGAACCTTCGCATTTCATCGTTATACCTCGACGTCGGTTTTATACGCGTATTAGGAAAAGGCGACAAAGAACGATTGGTTCCTATCGGACGTCCTGCGATCAAATTCATCAACCTGTACAAAAAAGATATTCGGGTACATGTTCCCGTGAGTCGAGGCAATGAGGACATTCTTTTCCTGAATCGTCGTGGAGGAAAGCTATCGAGGGTGATGATATTCCTAATGCTGAAGGACCTCGTTATAAAAGCAGGAATAAAAAAAAATATTTCCCCGCATACATTCCGCCATTCGTTTGCTACACATCTTGTTGAAGGCGGAGCCGATCTGCGGGCCGTACAAGAAATGTTGGGTCATGAAAGCATCACTACTACGGAAATTTATACCCATCTCGACAGGGAGTATTTGAGGCAGACGCTCCATAAGTTTCATCCGGCGTTTAAATAGTTGGTGGAAGTCCAGAGCGGAGAACAGAGAGCAGAGAGTGACTCCAGCATCGCTCTCCGCTCATATTCACTCCACGTTAAAGATTCCTTATAATTAGCAACCCACTCAATAAACCGTTAATTCCATCGCATTCCTCTTTTATGAAAAAAATAAAAGCCTTATCTACCATCCTCATCCTTACATTTTTTTTCGCCTGTAAAAAAGATGATTCATCAACAAAAACAAACGATCTCATCCCACCTGGGGATGTAATTGTTTACAACGTCAACAAATCGACGTTGGTCGACTTCGACAAACAGGCTGCACGTGTGGAGCGACCGGGATGCCGCCTGTCGGCGCAATCACTTGGAATGATCAATTAGCAAAGGCAGCAGATGCACACAGCGTCAATATGCTTGCAAAAATTTTTTTCAGTCATACCGGTTCTGACGGCACCGATCCGGGTAGCAGAATTACTTCATCTGGTTATACCTGGCAAGCGTATGGCGAAAACATTGCGTTTGGATATTCTAATGAGCAAGCGGTGATGGCCGGGTGGTTGAAAATTGAGGGTCATTGCAAGAATATTATGAATGCAAATTTCATTGAGATGGGTGTAGCAAGAGAGGGCGATTATTGGACCCAGGAATTCGCGAGAAAACAATGAAAACACGTCCGGACTGATCAACGTATTAGACGATCGATTGCCCACGTTTTTTTAACAGTCACACAACTTATTTCTGGCAAGGTTGTTGAAAATTAAAAACTATCAGTTCACCATAAAAAATTTTTTATGAGCTTTCAAAAAACAATGATCGCTACGTTAACCGGAGTCGTTATTGGAATATTAATTGCCCCAGCCAAAGGAAGCGAAACAAGACAAAAACTGTCTGACTCAGCCGATAATATAAAAGATAAGATTCGCCGCCTCAGGGGAACTACTAATGAAGAGTTGGATGAATTGCATCAAGTATTTGAACATGAAATTGCCGGATTAAAAGAAGATATCCGCGAAAAAATATTGCGACTGATTGAAACTACCAAGAAAGGTTATAATCATGTGAAGGCGGAAGCCATGTCATAATTACTATCCTGATTAATATATATGTTAGCCTTTATCCATATTAAAGTGGGCAATCGATGATCGTCCACTTTAATTCATTTTATGCTAGCTCATCTACTCAACAACTAGTTTGCTTATAAAAACTTTTTTTGTTGCGATGTTCATTACCCGGACGGAATAAGTTCCTATTCTGAAATTGCTGTTCAAATGAATTTCTTCAACGGATTTAACATCGCGGATCGTAATCTGTTTTTGTAAAATTGATTGGCCAGCCATGCTGAATATTGACACGAGATAATTTCCGGACCGAATTCGGTCAAATGATAGATTTACAACTGAGCCGGTAGAGACAGGGTTTGGATAAACGTTGAAAGCTTCAGCGCCACTACCAACTTGGGATCTAAAAAAGTTTCTAATCTGGCTAACAATTGTTGTATCGTTTTTTATACAAATTACACTTACTAGTCCCCCTTTTCTAAACGTTCTGGTTTCCATTTCATCTTCGTCGAAAAAACCTTTAACCACCCTCGGAGTTGTTTCCAAAGTTTGATATTCGTCCCTGGTTGCAAGTGAAACCCGCTCATTATCTTTTTCGCTCACATGAAAGTTTCCATTGGAATCAGCCGTTGGCTTCCAAATTATTTTTTTCAATTTCCTTTTGTGTGGGGAAACACGAGCAGTAGATTTTTCGACAGAGAGCTGATGAGTGGATTTTGAAGGTTGCGTTTGAACCGTCTCAATCTTTTTTCGAGGGAGCCCTTGCGCATACGACTTGTTGACTAAGATCATCGCCGGTATCATCACGTGAATAAAATACCGGAACCATCCTAACTTTCTTTCTCTTGGTTTGGAAATATTTCGATTTAATTGGTCTGTCGAAAACCTGCCGCAGGTGTTGTCTTTTGCGTTGGTGAAATAGGAAAATATCTCTGAATCACTCATCAGGCTGAAATCAACAACTTCCTTCTGACAAGACGAGCAAAAACGGCCACAATCAGTTTTTTTCATGTCGCTCCAACTCTCATGACATGGCGTTGGAATTTGCAATTGTATTGGTTTTGACATAAACAGTGTTTTTTAAAGGATGCCCGGTATCGAAGAATTGCATAATAGATAATGATATTTAACTTTGATACCAGAAATATAAGCCCTACCGAATTTCTTGTCATTCATAAAAAACATATCAGGTTCACCACTCAGCGATAAAGAACTGATTGCTGTGTATAAGCAGTCGGGCGATCTCGAAGTGCTTGGGAAATTGTATCAGCCCCACATGGATCTTGTGTACGGCGTTTGCGTCAAATACCTGAAAGAAACTGAAACGGCTAAAGATGCCGTGATGGCCATTTTCGAAGAGCTTATTATCAAATTAAAAAAGCATGACGTCGACAATTTTAAAGGCTGGCTGCATACGTTGGCTAAGAATTATTGCCTTATGCAACTCAGGTCTGCAAAGAATCTCAAAACGAGTGAATTTGATCCGGGAAATGTGCAATTGACCGAAAATGTGCATCTGAATGGTATCATGGAAAAAGAAGAACACCTGCAGCAGCTCAACGAGTGCCTTCAATCGCTTTCGCCCGAACAGAAAACCGTTGTGGAACTATTTTACCTCCAGCGTAAATGCTATAAAGAAATTGAATCCATCACTGGCGTGGAATGGAACAGAATTAGAAGCCATATTCAAAACGGAAGGCGCAATCTAAAAATTTGTATGGATAGAAAAATTCAGCGTTCAGGTAATGAGTGATAGAAATAGACATACCGGTTCATATAGCGCAGCAGAGATTGAAAAATACCTGCAGGGCAAATTATCGCCCGGGGAGATGCATGCAATTGAGAAAGCGGCATTGGATGATCCTATGCTCGCTGATGCAATTGAAGGAATGAGTATTGCCCTGGAGAAAAAAGATAGTGCGTCGGTGACGAGGGATCTAAATGAATTGCACCAAAGATTGCGCCGCCGAATCGAAAGTGACAAAGCAAAAAGCATTGCACCAATCTCATATCGTTATTGGCTACAAACCGCAGCTGTATTATTCGTTCTAGTCATAGGCGGCGTGATGGCATACTATGCCATTCAAAAAAATACGAAGATTGAAAATTCGATTGCGAAGGAGGTAAAAGCCAGTCAGACCAAAACAGATTCATCAAAACAGGAAAGTTTTGCGCCGGTCGTCACAGCAAACGACACGCCCTCTGTGAGTATGCGAAAAGAAGATAGATCTGCCGACAAAAAAATAATTGAAAAAGGAAAAAAATCTCCGCCGCCAATACCGGGACCAGCGAAAAAAGACAACGATGCATCCGGTGCAGCAGCAAAAGTTGAGCAAAAACCCGAGGCGGAAAGGGAGTCGCCATTGCAGTCTGCAGTTGGAGATAGTACAGCGGATGAAAAAAATGTTCCGGCAAGCGGGGCTCGACGCGCCGATTTCTATTCTCCACAACGACCCGGCTCGTTTATGGGTAAAGTCACCGATGAACATAATAACCCAATCGCTTCCGCACGCATAGAATTGAAGAACAAGAAAATTGCAGCGGTAACCGATTACAACGGAAATTTCAGAATAAACACATCAGATCATGACTCAATCGTTGCTGCTAACGTCAACTCGGTCGGATATGAACCTGCTATTTCAGAGTTAAGTAGCAACGGAGCTCCAAATATCATTATACTACGCGAGCACAAGGCGGGTTTGCAGGAAGTAGTCGTTTCAGGTACCGGCAGAAATAAAAAGAGTAACCCTGTTCAACAAACATCCCAGGACGCAGTTCCAGTTAACGGATGGGATGACTATACAAAGTATCTCGATAAAAATAAAAAACGCCCAGACGACAGCGTCGGATTAAAAGGGCCCGTCGTCGTCTCATTCTCCGTGAACAAAAAAGGAAAGCTGTCAAATTTCGTCATTGAGCAATCGCTTGGTCCCGATTACGATGAAGAAGCCATTCGGTTGATCAGGGAAGGTCCATCCTGGAAATTGTTAAAAGAAAAGGCAGCGACAGTAAAGGTGGTAGTCAGTTTTTGACGCGAATGGCGAATCGCGGATTTGCGGATTAACGCAGATTTCGAATCGCGGATTTGCGGATTTACGCGGATTTCGCGGATTCTCAGGTTGAACGTTGCTTATTGATATTTGCAAATCAAGTTTCAATTTTTTAATAGTGGAGGAATCCACTAATCAATCAGTAATGTTCAACCTGAGAATCCGCGAAATCCGCGTAAATCCGTGAATCCGCGATTCATTTCCACATCTCCACATTTCCACATTCTTCATTCATCACATTTATCACATTCATCACATTTGCTTTAAATTCGCATTTCAAAAATCGCTGTATGAAAAAAGTAGTTAGCCTGTTACTCATATCATCTTTGTTTTATGCCAGTAGTTCTGCTCAAGAATTAAGAACGCCGATTCCCTCACCACCTCAATTCATCAAGCAGGATTTTGCGCTCTCTAATATTGAATTGTCTTATTCGAGACCGGGCGTAAAGTCCCGGCAGATCTTTGGTGATCTTGTTCCATACGGAAAAGTTTGGCGCACGGGTGCAAACAATGCAACGACAATTGAATTTGGAAGCGATGTTGACTTCGGCGGCAAAAAAGTTTCTGCAGGAAAATATGGACTATTAACGATCCCCGGGGCGAGTGAATGGACCATTATTCTCACAAAACAACTCGATGTAACCAATTCTGCCATGTACAAGCAGGACCAGGATGTTGCCAGGGTAACTGCATCTGTTGAAACTCTTCCGTTTTCAATGGAGAACTTCAGCATACTTTTTAACAACATTACTTCGAGCACGTGCACCCTGGATTTGATATGGGATAAGACATTTGTTTCTGTTCCTATCAAAGCAGAGATTGATTCGGATATCATGAAGCAAATCGACGATGCCATGAATAAGGATAATCGCCCTTATTATAATGCCGCGATGTATTATCTCGATAATGGCAAAGATTTAAACAAGGCATTGGAATGGTTCAACAAAGCCACTGAACAAAATCCGAAAGCTTATTTCATGTATTATCAAAAAGCAAAGTGCCAGGCCAAACTTGGAAAGAAACAGGACGCGATCGCGTCGGCACAAAAATCTATTCAATTGGCGAAGGAAGCAGGAAATATCGATTATGTTGGGCTCAATGAGAAATTGATATCGTCTCTAAAATAATTGAGGACAGAAAAACCCGAAACAACAATCGTAATTCTCGCACAAGAACTAACAATAATCGATAAGTCAACTATGAATATTTAGTATTCAAGTTTGATGTAGCAATCCGCTCAAACCTGAATATTGAAATGTCAACTGTTGACTTATTGATTATTAAAAAAGATCATCTGGCTTATGTAGTAGGAATTGCTTCTTCGTTTTGTGAAATATTCTTCTTGTTCTTGAAAAACCCGTTTATCAATGTTGCCAGTAGAATAACGCCGATAGCGCCAACCACATTTAACCACAAAAAGCCAAGGTTAAATATTTTTTTCTGGTTGAGTATATGAATGGTGATGATACAAATTTCAACAATCACCGCACTTATGAAAATGGCAGAAGCTCCTATTCTCTTAAAATAAAATGCGACGAGGAAAATTCCCAGTATTACTCCGTAAAATAAAGATCCAAGTACATTGACAGCCTCAATCAGGCTATTGCCAATATTGTAAGCCAACTGCGCTATCCCAATACAAAAAATTCCCCATAGCAATGTATACATCCGGGAAAGTTTATATTGTTTGTCATCTGTGATTTCGCTTTTTGAGAATCGCTTGTGAAAATCCACAATGGTGCAGGATGCGAGTGAATTGAGTGCCGCAGCAATCGAACCCCAGGCTGCCAGGAATATAACCGCGATCAATAATCCAATCAGTCCTTTTGGAAGATGGTCGATAACAAAGCGAAGAAAAATATAATTGGTATCGTTGTCGTCGCCGTTGACTTCTTTGTCGTGCAACCACCGCTTGATCGTACTTCTGAATTTTGCCTTTTGATCTTCTGATAATTGAACTACCGACTGTGCATGTTGCCAGTCCACCGATCCTTTCTCTAATTTGTCCGCGGCAATCAAATTCATCTGTTGAATTTTCGCCTGCTGCATTTGATTGTACTCATTAGTCAGAACTGCCAGCGAATCCTTATATTTTGATTTTTCTAACAAATTCAACTGCGTCTGATTAAAAAAAACTGGTTCCTGGTGATATTGATAAAATGAAAATACTAACACACCAAGCAACAAAATCAAAAATTGCATTGGTACTTTAACGAGTCCATTCATCAGGAGGCCAATTCTGCTTTCTCTGATTGATCTGGCGGTGAGATATCGGCCGACTTGTGATTGATCCGTTCCGAAATAAGACAGTTGCAAGAAAAACCCACCAATCAAACCACTTAACAAGTTGTAACGGTCGTTCCAATTAAAACCGTGATCCGTCACGCCCGTTGTAATTGCATTTAACTTGCCTGCTTTGCCCCCAACATGCAACGCATCTAAAAAACCAATGCCTTCAGGCAGCCGGTGCACTACCATATATCCTGCAAGTCCCATTCCTGCAAGTATAACGGCCATCTGTAGTTGCTGTGTGTACGCAACGGCTTTTGCGCCGCCGGTAACAGTATAGATAATGAGCAGTCCGCCCATAAATACATTCGTCCAGAAAATATCCCAGCCCAGTAATGAAGACAAAATAATCGACGGCGCAGAAATACTTATGCCGGTTGATAGTCCCCTTTGCAATAGAAAGAGAAATGAAGTCAGCGTTCTTGTCTTCAAATCAAATCTCTTTTCAAGAAATTCGTATGCAGTAAAAACTTTCAATCTGTGAAATACGGGAACAAACGTGATGCTGAGCACCACCATCGCCAATGGCAATCCAAAATAAAATTGGACGAAGCGCATGCCGTCAGTGTACGATTGTCCCGGAGCTAAAAAAGTAACGGCGCTCGCCTGAGTTCCCATGATACTCAGCAGCACGAGATACCATGGCATTGTATTGTTGCAAAGAAAATAACCTTCAAGATTCTTTGTTGTCTGACTTTTGTACAACCCATAAGCTATAATCGCCAGTAAGGTGACGGCCAATACCGACCAATCAAGGCTGCTCATGAAAAAGATTTGGTAAAGAAATAGAACAATATGATCAGCAAAAAGAGGAACCCGATTACGAGCGCATACCAATAGCTCCATTTTTTAAATACGGGGGCCTTGTCGTCCTGCATATCGTCCATAATATTTATTTTTCTTTATCGTCTCTGCGCATCATCAACGAAGCGGCGAACAATCCGAGCACAAGCCCGATGAGCAGACCGATGGTAACTTTCTTAATTAATCTTCCCACAATCAATCCAACAATGATCGCCACTACGAAAGCAATTTCCCTTCTTCTTTGCATATTTAAAATCCACGTTTATGATTAAGCGCAATGATGTTTGCCATCAGCCGATAAGCGCCGGGCACTCCAGCTGGTAATTCGCGAAAAAAAACCAACCCGGTATAAACAAAATTTCCTTTGCCGTAGTTTGCGACGATCAAACTTCCTTTCTGATCTGATTCATTCGGATCGTGCATGGATAAGATTGCCTTGTAACTGGAGTCTGTTTGTCCCGCAAAATAAATTCCCCTTTCCTGCACCCATCCGTCGAAATCACGTTCTGTAATTTTATTTGGATAATTCAACACCGGGTGATCAGGTAGCAAAAAATTTATTTTCGCCTGCTCATCAGTTACCCTGATATTCGCGATACTGAACGGATAAGGACCAATTTTTGTTTTTACCGTTCCTAAATTCTCACGGTTATATTGGACAATGAGGTTTCCTCCATCATTTACATAGTTCATCAGTATATTATATTTTCCGACCAACCAGTCATGCACATCATACGCGCGAACACCGGTAATCACTGCATCGAATTGCCGAAGATTTCCTGGCGCAATATCCCTTTCATTTAGCATCACAACTTCGTATCCCATCTGCTGCAAAGCTCCCGGAATTCTGTCGCCGGCGCCTTCAATATACCCGATGCGTTTGCCCTCCGTCCTCACATCTGTGATAATAAACTTAGCCTTCGAATCCCTGAAATAGTCAATGCGTGGAATGTGATCATAAGAAATCGTTTTTAATTCCTTCAGGCTATCCGATTTTCCCTGCTCATCGACAACGATCGAAGAATAAAAAACGGCGGATTCTTTTTTTATTGGCTTTGCCAAATACGTTGACGTCGTCTGCGCATTCCCTTCGGATCTGACGTCAATATCATTCATGCTTGTCAGCGATACCTTCGGTTGAATATTGCGCTTGGTCTGATTTTGCGTGTGCACATCAAATTCTTTTTCTTTATCCGAAGTAAACACGATCGTCTCGGGATCGAATTGACCAGTTACTGCCGGTAAAATCGTGAGCGGTTGGTATAATTCACCACGCACCTGGTCGAGGTATTTATATTGAACAGGCCTCCTGATTATAAAATCATGGTTGTTTATCGTCACAACAAATTTTGCTTCATACGCCGGCCTGCCCTGGGGATCACCAATCATCTTTTGATCTTTGATATTAAAGGAACCCTGTGACATTTCGTCTTCCAACCAATATGGTTGCGTGATTGGTTTTTTGTCAGGAACTACAAATCGTTCAGTAAGAAAATAGTTTTTGTTGAATTCGAGCGATTGATTGAAGATTGAATCGACATCTCCGACGGTGATCGATTTAACGGCAATGTTTGTATTCAACCTGTTCAACATTGCAATATTTATTTTTAAAGAATCTCCTTGCGCCACGTATGGTTGCTGTACTGTAGCTTCCAGCCATACGCCGCTGCAGATATCAATGAGCTGTTGAACCTCTTTTAACTTTTGTATTTTCCAATAACCATCTTTCAACTTCGAAATAGCATCGTAGATTCCTACCAGAGCAGGAACAGATTTTTCCGGATTTGATAATGAGTAATCCTTAATCGCTTCGTCAACCAGCTTTTGAATTTTCGCGCCACCTTCTACTCTACTCCATGTAGTGACCACACCATCCATCAAATCGCTTGTTGGCTTTTCGCCATCGATAGCAGTAAAATATTCTATTGCTTGTCCACGTGTACGTGGCAAAGCCGCTCCCTGGCTTTTATGCTGTGTTCTGCTTTCTGCCGCGATTTCTCCGTAACTCTTTCCCAATATCGCATTGTAGACGCCGACATCCAATTTCATTTGGTCCTCACTTGTGGTGTTGATGTTCCCGAAAACGAATGTGTTCCATAGCAGACGTTTTCCTTTCCAGGGTTGAACGCCGTACTTAAATTGCTCCGGAAATTTTGTAGGGTCTGCAGCGGCTTCAAATGCTTCGTGCGCCAATACAGATGCAGCAGCATGCTGACCATGGTAAGCCATTTTGAAAACTTCAGGGAAACGAGTGATGACAACATCAGGCTGGAATTTGCGTAATATCCAGACGACATCACTTAATATTTTTTCTTTGTCCCAGATCTTCATTGCTTCATCCGTGTTTTTCGTAAACCCAAAATCGAATGCGCGCGAAAAAAATTGCTCGGCGCCATCAATGTTGCGAGCCGCCAACATTTCCTGGGTTCGGATCAATCCAAGTTCCACTCCCTGCTCATCGCCAATCAGGTTTTGACCACCATCACCTCGTGTCATCGACAAATAGCCGGTCCGGTATAGGCGTTCCTTTGCCAGGTAGGCTATCAACCTTGAGTTTTCATCGTCGGGATGCGCCGCAACATATAGTACGGTACCCAACACATTTAATTTCTTTAATCGGAGAAATATCTCGGCACTGCTGATCGTTTGTAAACTTTGAGCGTGAAGGCCTGAGGAAAGTAATAAAAAACAAAAAATAAAAAACGCTGTAATTCTTCTCATCGGCAATTATTAAATTATCAGGAAAGCAAATTAGTGAATCATTTGTTTTCGTTTCATTAAAAAATACAAACGGCTTTCCGATAGGAAGAAGGACGTCAGCGAATTGAGGAGGTTTGATATATTAGTTGACGATTTATCGCAGGCTGTAGACAGTTGATTGTCTAATGGGTAAATTGCATCGTGAGCCCGTCAACTGCTTACAGCCTACTGTAGACTGTCAACAGTCTACTCAAAAACACATCTAAGAAATAAATGGTTCTTAACAGCGCTTCCACTATTTTAGCTCAAAAATCCTTTTGTTCTATGGTTGGAAAATTTTCCATGAGGACCGTATTTGTATTCTCAATTGCTTTTGTCTCCATAACATCCCGATCGCAATCGACCTTTGACCCTTATCATTACGTTATCCATAAGAAGGCAGACTGCACGCACGGCGTTGTTGTATCTGCGCATCCACTAGCAAGCCAGGTTGGAGTTTCGATGTTAAAAAAAGGAGGCAACGCTATTGATGCGGCTATTGCTACACAGCTGGCGTTGGCCGTAGTATATCCTGGTGCAGGGAATATCGGCGGCGGAGGATTTATGGTGGCCACATTATCCGATGGTAAAAGTGTCGCGCTTGATTTCCGAGAGAAAGCGCCGGAATCGGCAACAAAGAATATGTATTTGGATCAAAGCGGACGGCCACTACTTAATCTAAGCCAGGACGGCCCGCTCGCTTCCGGGGTTCCGGGTTCTGTGGCAGGCATTTTTGCGGCCATGAAGTACGCAAAGCTTCCATTCAAAAAATTAATTCAACCTGCCATCGACCTTGCCGAAAAAGGATTTGTAATCACTTCGGCGGAAGCAAAAGATCTCAACTCATATCGGGAAGATTTCAAACGATTCAATTCAACGCTGCCCGTTTTCGTCAGAGAAGCGCTTTGGAAAGCAGGTGATACGCTTATTCAAAAAGATCTTGCAAAAACTTTAAGACTGATCCGTGATTCGGGGCAAAAAGGATTTTATGAAGGAGAGACGGCAAGACTTATTGTTGAAGAAATGCAACGCGGAAAAGGAATTATCAGCTATGATGACCTTAAAAATTATTCTGCAAAAGAACGAGACCCTGTGATCTTTAATTACAAAGGAGAATATTCAATCATTACTATGCCATTGCCAAGCGGCGGCGGAATCCTGCTTCCTCAAATGATGAGAATGATAGAAGATCAGCCTCTCAAGAGCTACGGGTTTGAGTCCGCCCAAGCAGTACATCTCATGGCAGAAATCGAGCGCCTTGCTTACGCAGACCGGGCAAAATTTCTTGGAGATAAAGATTTTTTTAAGGTCCCGTCGAAAACCCTGATTAGTTATCCATATTTATATGAACGGATGAAACTGTATAATCCAAATGCTGCCGGTAAAAGTGAAAATGTAAATGCAGGTGACATTCCGGAGAGCGAAGAAACAACACATTTTAATACGTACGATAGTGAGGGGAACGCGGTTTCCGTAACAACTACTTTGAATGGCGGATACGGGAGCAGAACGGTCATTGCCGGAGCAGGCTTTTTAATGAACAATGAAATGGATGATTTCAGCATCAAACCAGGCGTACCAAATATGTATGGCGCCCTCGGAGCTGAAGCAAATGCAATTGCACCAGGAAAACGCATGTTAAGTTCGATGACACCAACTATTGTGTTGCGGGAAGGCAAACCTTATTTAATAGTCGGAACACCCGGTGGCACGACAATCACAACATCCGTTTTTCAAACACTGGTCAACATAATCGAATTTAATATGAATGTGGAAGACGCAGTCTTTAAGCCTAAATTCCATCATCAGTGGCAACCGGACATTCTCTACGTCGAAAAAGATTTTCCCGCGAACGTAAAAACTCAATTACAGCAAATGGGCTATAAGGTTCAGCAAAGAGAACCCATTGGCAGAACAGAACTGATCAAGATCTCTGACGATGGCAAAATTGAAGCTGTTGGCGACAAACGCGGAGATGATTCGGCGGAAGGATATTAACCTGATGTGGAAATGTGAAAATGTGAAAATGTGATAATTTTGAACATTCTCACATTTCCACATTTCCATATTTCCACATAAAAAACATAGCTTATGTCTCTCGGCAGCATCTACCTCGAATCAGTTATCAAACGTATGCTCGGCTACAAGGAACTTGCCGACAAAACTTTTAGCCAACTGGAAGAAAAAGACTTTCACTTTCAACCTAACGAAACATCGAATAGCATCGCAATCATCATTCAGCATGTTAGTGGAAATATGATGAGTCGGTGGACAAATTTCTTAACGGAAGACGGCGAGAAAACGTGGAGGGCACGCGACGAAGAATTCGAAGAGCAAACACATTCGCGGGAGCAACTCATCGATATTTGGAACAAAGGTTGGGAATGTATGCTGCAATCACTGCGATCATTAACCGAAAATGACTTGTTAAAAACTATTCATATCCGTAACGAACCGCTCTCCGCGGTAGATGCGATTAACAGGCAACTGGCGCATTATCCATATCACGTTGGTCAAATCCTGTATATCGGAAAGATCATTAAGGACGATCAATGGAAGAATTTGTCCATGCCGAAGAGGAAACGGTAGAAAGTGGATTAGGTTGAGGTTAAGATTGAGAATGAGAATGCTGACCAGTTGATTAACTGACTCGTCGGACTTTACCTAAATTTCAATCTATCGCAGGGCCCATAGTAAACTTTAATAAATTTTTATCTCGCTGCATGTAATCTTTGCCGCAATAAAACGTCATACAGTCTGTTTAGGAGTTAATGTCGAATTTCTGCCCAATCCAACGATCCGGCAACAATTGGTTTTGTATTAAGTGTTCCGCGTTATGCATTCTGCTTTAATTCCAAATTCAGGAGTTTTTCCTTAATTGCCGGAAGTAGGCTTTGGTATTGAATTTGCGCTTAAAAGGAGTTATTTTTACACCCTAATCGACGTATCTGAAACAATTTTTGAAAATACTTTCGTTGACGTTCCTGACTTTGCTTCTATTGCTACTGGCGGCTTTTCTTCTGGCCACGGCAATCGGTCAAAAATCAGTGCTATTTTTCCTGTTGTTCGTTGCAGTGCTTTGGCTGATGGTGAAAATCGGCAATCGGAAGTCTACTGTAGGGTGCCTGTTACTCCTATTCCTTATTTCGTTTTCGATTCAAAGCACTCCGGTTCAGAACTGGCTCGTTGGCAAAATCACTAAAAAGCTGTCTGAGAGTCTGCACACGAAAATAGATATTCGACATGTCGATTTTTCTTTCTTTGATAAGATGCTTCTTGAGGGAACATTGGTGAAGGACAAGAATAACGATACTTTACTGTATGCCGGCCAGGCCAAATTAAGAATTACCGACTGGTTTTTTCTCAAAGACACAATTGTTCTTCATTATATCGGGCTAACTGACGCAACTATTAAGATGAAGCGGAAAGATTCTGTCTGGAATTACCAATTCATGGCTGACTACTTTTCAAGTTCCGACACTTCTTCGCAAAAAAGCTCCATTCAAATCAACTTAAAAGATATTGAACTCACCCGCATTCATCTCCTCAAAAAAGACGAATGGAGGGGAGAAGACATGGAACTTCAATTAAGCGGTTTATCTGTCGATGCTGAGCAAATAGATTTTAAAAAGAAAATAGCCCGGCTCAACAAGCTGGATTTCACAGAACCACAATTTTCGATTACCAACTACCCGGGCAACAGACCGCCGCTACCTCCTTCCATAGAAACAATTATAAACGATCCAAAGCATTTACGCTGGAATGCTGGCGACTGGGATATTTCCGTAGCACATTCTTCGATTCACAAAGGTTCATTCAAAAATGACAAACTCACGGATATCCATCCATACGATCATTTTGATGGTAACCATCTTCATTTCTATGATATCGAGTGGGATTTTAAAAATGTTCATTTCAAACACGATACGGTCACTGCTCAAATGAGTATGAGTACAAAAGAACGCAGTGGATTTGAAGTAAAAAAGTTTGTCGCTGATATCAAATTTTTTCCCGAAGCCATGGAGTTTCACAAAATGGATATCCAAACTGGCAAGAGCCGGCTTCGCAGCTTTTATGCGATGCGGTTTAAGACGTTTGATGACATGGATGATTTCGAGAATAAGGTCACCATGGAAGGAAATTTTAACGATGCATATATCGATAGTGATGATATAGGATTTTTTGCGCCGGAGTTAAAGGATTGGAAAAAAACAATTCGTCTGACAGGAAACATTAAGGGGCCGCTCAAAGATCTCACTGGAAGAAACATTGCAATCAATGCAGGGCAAAACACATTTCTTAATGGTGATATCCATATTAAGGGCCTGCCGGATATCGACAAAGCATACATCGATTTCAAATCAAATAATTTCAGAACAACATATACTGATGCAATCACTTTCATCCCGTCATTAAAAAAAATGACACAACCTCGTATCGACAATTTGAAATACTTACGGTTCACCGGCACATTCACCGGTTACCTTCACGATTTCAAAACAGCAGGTACAATTGAAACAGGGATAGGTACCGTTGTGGCGGATGTGAATATGAAGATTACTGACAACAAACCATCAATTTATTCAGGAACTATTTCGACCGGCAATTTTGATTTGGGCAGGTTTATGGGTGACCCATCGATGGGAGATATTTCTTTTACAGGAAAAGTGAACGGAACAGGTCTCACTTCGAAAACACTCAATGCAAGTCTTGATGGCACGGTGCATCAAATCAACTTCAACAACTACAATTATCAAAATATTCTTGTCAACGGAAATATTGCTCAAAATAAATTCAACGGTAAACTGATCGTGAACGATTCAAATCTGAAAGCCACGTTGAATGGTCTGATTGATTTCAGCGGTGATAAACCCAAGTTCGACTTTAGTTCGGGCGTAGAGTACGCAAGTTTGAAAACATTAAACTTTACGAGTGACAGCGTTGAATTCAATGGTAAGTTGAGATTTAATTTTAGCGGTGATGATATTGATAACTTTTTAGGAAGTGCAAGAATTTACGAAGCGTCGGTGTATAAGAAAGGGCAACGCCTTTCATTTGATTCGCTCACACTTGAATCTAGTATTATTGACAGCAACAAAACGATCACGGTTGTAAGCAATGAATTCGATGGAGCAATTGTGGGAGAATTTTCCATTATGGAGCTGCCTGCGGCGTTCCAAACTTTTCTATACAGGTATTACCCGAGCTATATCAATCCAACAAAAACAAAATTATCTGACCAGAATTTCAGTTTCGTCATCACTACTAAAAAAGTGGATGATTATCTTGAACTATTCGACAAGAACCTGAAGGGATTTAATTTCACAAGTATAACAGGTCGTATCAATACACGCGACAATTTGCTCGATGTAAACGCAGAAGTTCCCCAATTCAGTTATAAAAACATTTCCTTTTACAATGCAAGCTTGAAAGGCCGGGGGAACTTTGACAGTCTTTCTCTAGAAACCACCATGGGAGAAATTTATGTAAGCGACAGTCTCCATTTCCCATCGACACATCTTCAGCTAAAATCATTCAATGATATATCGGATGTAAAGATCACAACGAGCGCAAATCAGACTTTGAATGCGGCTAATATCTCAGCGCGCGTACATACACAGTCTGATGGAATTGATATAACGTTCCGTCCATCAACATTCGATATCAATAGTAAAACATGGACAATCGATAACAACAGCCAGCTTTCATTCAGCAACAAAACAGTTGCTGCAGAAGCCCTTCGAATTTATAATGGTGATCAACAGATATTGGTCAGCTCCTCTCCTTCTGCCGAGGGAAATTGGAACGATGTTCAGGTCGATTTGAAGAAAATCAATATTGGCGACTTCAGTCCGTTTTTTGTAAAAGATCAACGAATTGAAGGACTGCTCACGGGTACTGCTGTGATTAACGATCCGTTCAATAAACCATTTATGCAGTTTCACGGTGATGCGGAACAATTTCGATTTGACAATGATTCGATTGGTAAAATAAAACTCGCAGCGGATTACAACAAGAAGACGGGATTGGTAAATGCAACAGCCAGTTCAGCGAACAAAAATTATAATTTCGATTTGAAAGGAGTATTCAATACAGTTGACAGCGCCACCGTCGAACCGATAAATATTATAGTTCCCAATTTAGTCGATACAAAAATTGATTTGTTGCAAAAATATCTTGGCGGCATTTTCAGCGATGTAACCGGGAAGGCGACAGGACAATTACAAATCGTTGGATCGGGGAACAAATTAAAATACCTGGGTGATATCACATTAAAAGATGCAAACCTCAGGGTGAACTATACACAATGCTCGTATAAAATTCCTGAAGCAACAGTTCAATTGCGGGATGGATATATTGACTTTGGAAGTTTTACACTGCTGGACACACTGAACAACAAGGCACAAATGACCAAGGCCAGGTTGTATCACAATTCGTTTAGGGATCTGCGTTATGACTTTGCGCTGAACACGAATCATCTGTTAGTTCTCAATACAAAAGTGACTGATAACAACCAATTCTATGGCAGAGTTGTTGCCAAAGCAAATATTACATTGACCGGACCGCAGGAAGACATGCAAATGTATATCAAAGGTGAACCAACTGACAGCTCGACAATTTATCTACCGACAACATCAAGCAGGGAAAGCGCAGATGCCGACTTTGTTGTTTGGAAGATTTATGGAAAGGAAATGTCTGTTGCACCGTCTGAAAACAGTTCCAATTTTACTGTAACACTGGATATAACCGCAAATAATTTCGCAACTGTATATGTCATTATCGATCCGTTGACAAAGGACATTATCAAGGCTAATGGACACGGCAACTTGCGGATAAAGGTTGGAACGCAGGAAAGTATGGATATGCGTGGCCGTTATGAGATCGACAAGGGCGATTATAATTTTACATTCCAGTCATTCATTCGAAAGCCATTCGTATTCATGGAAGGCGTAGGAAATTATATTCAGTGGCAAGGCAATCCGTACGATGCAACGATTAATATTCAGGCGATTTACGAAGCAGAAAATGTATCATTCAGTGATCTTGGACTCAACTCATCGTCAGGTGGAATTGCCATCACCAATGAAACTATCAAAAGGTATCACGGACCTGTTTGGGTCGTTGCAACACTCAGTGATAAACTTATGCGGCCATCTATCGACTTTGAAATACAACTCCCTCCCAATAGCGAATTAAAAAACAACCAGGACGCTGCATGGTTAATCCAGCGAATCGAAAGTGATCCTAATGAATTGAATAAACAGGTAGCATTTCTCATCGTGTTTAATAGCTTTGGTCCGATGGCAAACAGCAACACGGCATTCAGTGCAAACCAGGCCGTGGGCGGTATTGTTGTAAACAGCATATCAGGAGCCATTTCGAGTGCACTCAGCCACCAGTTCTCCAGTGCATTTCAAAAGGTTTTCAAAGACAAGAGTATCCAGGTCAATTTCAATACTTCATTTTATAGTGGTAGTGGTTTGGTCGATAACACCGATCCGGGCAGAACGTATGACCGCACCAATCTAAACTTGTCCGTAATTAAAAGTTTTTTGAATGAGCGTTTAACCTTCACCGTTGGAAGTGCGCTTGATTTTGGATTGACGGCGCAGCAAGTACAGGCCGCCTCCGTGCAATTCCTGCCAAATATTTCGGCAGAATGGAAAATCACGCAGAGCGGACGCGTGGTACTTACTTTCTTCTATCGCGATTCTTATAACTATTTATCTGTTTCAAACCATACGCAGAACAGTTCGGGTACCAGTATTTCTTATAGAAGAGACTTTGATAGAGTGGATGAACTATTTAAAGGAAAGAAAAAAGAAAAGAAGAAAAAAGAAAAGAAGAATCCGGACGAGGCACAACCGCCGAAGGAAATTAGTCAGAAGAAATAAAGATAAATGGCGAGGGGTGTGATGTAAAAGGTATTTCATACCCGTTACTTCACACCCCTCACACATTTATTCAAATTCACTTCAAGATTTCATGACCCAACTTATCCCGCTTCGTCTTTAGATATTTTTCATTGTGCGGATTGGGATCTACTTCGATGGGAATAGTTCCAGTTATCTCGAGGCCATATCCTGAAAGTCCTGCTCTTTTTTTAGGATTGTTACTGATAAGGCACATTTTCGAAATGCCGAGGAAGCGAAGGATTTGTGCACCGACGCCATAATCTCTTTTATCCATTGGAAATCCAAGATGAAGATTTGCTTCAACTGTATCCATTCCGTGCTCTTGCAGTTTGTATGCTTTTAATTTATTGAGTAAACCAATACCGCGACCTTCCTGGTTCATATATAAAATGACACCCTTTCCATTCGCCTCAACCATTTGCATTGCTTTGTGCAATTGTTCTCCACAATCGCAGCGAAGAGAGCCAAGAATATCACCAGTAAAACAAGAAGAGTGAACACGTACAAGAACCGACTCGTCTTTCTCCCACTCACCTTTTACCAATGCGAGATGTTCATTGCTTGTGTTTTTTTCATTAAAGGCAATTAGTTTGAAATGACCATATTTGGTCGGCATATCAACCCTCACAATTTCTTCAATTAACGAATCGGTCTTGAGACGATATTCAATGAGATCCTTGATTGAGATCAATTTGAAATCGAACCTTTTTGCGATTTCTTGCAACTGGGGCAATCTGGCCATGGAACCGTCTTCGTTCATAATTTCGACCAATACACCTGCGGGTTCAAATCCCGCAAGTCGCGCGAGGTCAATTGTAGCTTCTGTATGACCCGATCTTCTTAAAACACCACCTCGTTTTGCACGCAATGGAAAAATATGTCCGGGTCTTCCAAGATCGGAAGGTTTTGTTGTCGGATTAATCAATGCCTGGACGGTCAATGCCCTGTCATTCGCAGATATACCCGTTGTGCATCCATTGCCAAGCAAATCAACGGAAACAGTAAATGCAGTTTCATGCAAGGCAGTATTATTATTGACCATCAGGTCCAATTCAAGTTCATCGCAACGTTCTTCGATCAATGGAGCACAGATAAGACCTCTTCCGTGTTTGCTCATAAAGTTGATCACTTCCGGGGTAACGTTCCTTGCAGCGGCAATAAAATCGCCTTCGTTTTCGCGGTCCTCATCATCGACAACGATCACCAGTTTGCCCTGTTTAATATCATCAATGGCACTTTGTATAGAATCTAACATCTGAAGAAAATTATATGCAAATTTAGTAATTATAGACGGGTTTTTCTATTCGTGCGTTGCCCGGCACAAGGCGCTTACATACAAATTATTTTTCATTTCTTTTGTTAATGGCTTGTTGACAAAACGGGAAGAAAAATGTATTTTAAATCGGTTTTTTTACCTTTCTTTGATAATAATTCAAACCACCTCCAGATTTCCTGCCATGTGTTAATATTTTTTTAATACGTCTCCCGGCATATTAAAACACGATTATCGTTTCTTTGTTCTGAAAAAACTACTGTTTATGATAAAACGACTATTAACGTCTGCACTATTCATTTCCTCAGTTTTTATTGCTTTCGCTCAAGAAACTACTTCTGAAATCTTAGGAACAGTATCAGATGGAAAATCCGGTTTGGCTGGTGCCACTATTACTGCCACGCATGCGCCGAGTGGTACGGTTTACAGCACCACCACGCGAAAAGATGGCCGTTATAACTTACCAAACTTGCGCATCGGTGGCCCTTATCTGGTATCCGTTACTTATATCGGGTACAAGAAAGAACAACAGGATAGTATCACGTTGATTCTTGGTCAGGATTTCAAAGCTGATTTTACTCTAATTCCAGAAAGTAAAGAATTAGCAGAAGTAACCGTTAGTTCCGCGGGCAGATCCGGAAAAGTTTTTAATACAAGTCATACCGGGAGCCAGGAAATTGTCAATCGAAACCAAATTGAAAGACTACCGACAGTAACCCGTTCCTTGCAGGATGCGATGAAGCTCGCGCCAACGGCCAACGCAACCTCGGTGGGTGTCGCGTTTGCGGGACAAAGTAATCAATACAATAATATTACTGTGGATGGTGCAAATTTTAATAACTCATTTGGTTTGTCGGGAACCCTCGGCGGACAAACAAATTCGCAGCCGATCAGTCTTGATGCAATCGAACAGGTACAGGTGAATATCTCCCCATACGATGTTCGTCAGGGCGGTTTCTCCGGAGCCGGCGTCAATTCAGTTACAAGAAGTGGAACAAACCAGCTTAGAGGTTCAGTATATACATATATTAAAGGTCCAGGCACACAAGGGTACAATGTTGGATCAGCAAAAGTTCCAAAGCAAACTTTCGACTATAACTTAAGAGGTATTTCGCTTGGCGGACCGATCATTAAAAACAAACTATTCTTCTTCATCAGCGGTGAATCAGAAAGGAGAACTGATCCCGGTACAACATTTATCGCTTCCGATGCGAGTCACCCTCCAAACGGCGTAACCGTCTCAAATGCAAACGCAGATACATTGAATGCACTCGCATCTTTCCTGAAGCAACAATATGGTTATGATCCGGGAGCATTCCAGGGTTATAGTTACAAGACTCAAAGTGATAAAATAACGGTTAAATTTGATTGGACGATCAATAGAAACAATACGCTTACTGTAAAATATAACTATCTCAAATCTTCAAGAGATATTCAAGCCAGCAATAGCGGATCTGTAAACTCGTCGTTCGGTAGAACACCCGGACAATTTGCAATGCCGTTCTACGGAAGCGGATATACGATCAATAATAATTTCAACATCTTCATTGCAGAGCTTAATACAAGATTCAGCAACAAAGCATCAAATAAATTACAGGTAGGATACACTGCGTTGAGAGATTCGCGTTCTGCGTTGACGTCAAAGCCATTCCCATTGGTAGATATCCTTGACGGTAACGGTAATCCCTATACGTCGTTTGGATTTGAGCAATTTACCTATGGAAATCTTTTAAACACCGACGTATTTCAATTGAACGACATCTTTACTTTCTACAAAGGCAGTCATGAAATTACTGTCGGTACACAAAACTCCTGGAAGAAATATGAAAATGGATTCTCTCCAGCCTACGAAGGTGTTTATCGTTTCAAAAGCATGGGTGACTTCTACGCAGCGGCGGCAGATACGGGTGTAAAAGCATTGAGATATGATCTTTCTTACACACTACCTCCTAACAGCTCCTTTCCGCTCGTTGGTCCAAAAGATATTGAACTTGGATTTTTTGCTCAGGATAAATGGAGAGTCACCAACAATTTCGTCCTGATATATGGATTAAGAGTTGACATCCCGATATTCAAAAACACCTTCCTATACAATCCTGTTGTAGATACGTTGTCTCAATTCTACCATGGAATACATGTGAACACAGGCCAAGCGCCGAGCGTCAACCCATTGTTTGCACCGAGACTTGGATTTAATTGGGATGTGAAGGGAGATCAAAGAACACAGGTAAGAGGTGGTGTCGGTTTGTTTGCAGGTCCTCCGCCTTTTGTGTGGATCAGCAACCAGGCCAGCAACAGTGGCGTAGCACTTTTTGGATCGGTAAGCAATGGAACAAATTACCCTTTCAGTCCAGATGTAAATCCAAATCCAAATTGGCCGCAAGGAGCAACTGGTGGGTTGAGTAAATCATATAGCATTAATGTAACGAACCCGAAATTTAAGTTCCCGCAAGCTTTAAAATCAAGTCTTGCTGTTGACCAGAAACTTCCTGCTGATTTCATCGTAACAGCCGAGGTTACTTATGCAAAAGATGTAAATGCCGCTTTCTTCCAAAACATCAACCTTCCTTCAAGCGGAACAACTTTAAATGGAGCTGATAACAGGATACGTTATGGTGCAAGCCAGATTTATCCGGTTGGTGGCGCTGCTGCTGCAACGGTAACAAATCCAAACATCGGAAACGCAATCTACATGACGAATGTAAATGGCGGTTACGCATACACGGCAACGTTGCAAATTCAGAAAACGTTCCGCAATCTGTACGTGAATGTTGCATATACCTATGCAAAATCAAAAGATGTAATGGTTGGTGGATCGACAGCAGCAACCATGTGGGGATCTAAACCAATTTCCGGTGATCCGAATGCACCACAGGTTGGTTACTCAAATGCATATCTCCCTCATCGAATTATTGCTTCAGCGTATTATAGATTCGCATATGGAAAATATTTTGCGACGTCAATCGGTGCGATATTCGAAGCATCCCCATCGGGTGTTGGTTCATATGTTTACACCGGCGATCTCAACAACGATGGACAAACTTCAAATGATCTGATCTACGTTCCAACACAGGCAGATTACGATGCAGGTAAGTATCGTGTAGAACCAAGTGGTGGAACCGATACGAGAACTCCTCAGGATGTTTGGAACCAGATCAACGCATACATTAGCCAGGATAAATATCTCAGCAAACGTCGTGGTCAATATGCAGAACGCAATGCATTGGTTTATCCCTGGTTCAAGAGACTTGATCTGAATGTCACGCAAGACTTTTTTGTGAAAACCGGAAAATCTGGAGACAGACACACATTGCGTCTGTCAGTTGATATCGTCAACGTTGGTAATCTCATCAACAAAGATTGGGGAACGTATAAAATTCCAAGTGCAGGATCTGGTTCTGGTGTGTTGAATGTCGGAATTATTAAATACGACAAACTCGATACAGATGGAACACCGATCTTCTCTTTCCCATATCGCGTTGCTTCGAGTCAAACACCTTACACGACTTCGTTCAAGGATGATGTAAGTATTTTCTCACGTTGGCAAATGCAGTTTGGAATCAGGTATTTGTTCAATTAGGACAAATGTGATGCAAATGTGATGAATGTGATAAATGTGATGAATGAGAGAATGTGGAAATATGAACATGTGGAAATGAATCGCGGATTTGCGGATTTAAGTGGATTGCGCGGATTCTCCAGATGAACATCGATTATTGTTGAATATTGTCAAATCGCGATGAGACAATTTTTAATTTCAATATTCAATGTTCAACTGGAGAATCCGCGCAATCCGCTTAAATCCGCAAATCCGCGATTCATTTCCACATGTTCACATTTCCACATTCTTTCATTCATCACATTTGCATCACATTTCCACATTATTCCTCCCCCATCCCCACTTCAAAAAAACCGGCATTGCTCGCGCCCAGGTTGCCACATCATGTTTCCCGTCATCCAACTGCAGATAATAAATATCTTTGTCTTTATCATATCCCTTGTCGACTAATTCCTTTATCAGATCAAGT
>Ga0163162_10000719_pt1 | contig 30721 bp, 28 predicted proteins | sample S55metaG_FD_115310 | JGI IMG/M metagenome (GOLD analysis project Ga0163162, IMG submission 115310) | Switchgrass rhizosphere microbial communities from Kellogg Biological Station, Michigan, USA - S5-5 metaG | ecosystem: Host-associated > Plants > Roots > Rhizosphere > Soil | place: USA... | reverse complement strand
GAAAAGTTTTTTTCGCATCGATTACTTTGCGCTGATGGAACAGATCCGAACGAAGAACAATGTTCAGGCCTCTGTCAGTTCGAAGCCTGTTGATTTCGTGGCGTCAGCCATTTCGGCTGACGCGGTTCGATCCGCGCTTCCATCGGACCAGTTGCCAATCGACGATGCGGTTTGGCTGCACGGAGACGACGACCGACAGGCGTTGATTCTCGGCCGACGTGCGCAGGATGGCCTGCTATGGCTTCGCTATCTTCCGGTGCGTGATTTGAAACAGTCTTCCGACGGCCGAATTCTGTTTTCGCCGTCAGCCTGGCGAGAAAATCTGCCACTGGAAATTTGGGAAGACCTGCAAATGCCAGTCGAACAACGCCGGGCATGGCTGGAGTCCTGGCATACGGAACGTGACTGGCTGGAAGCGGTTTACTTATCCCGATATTCGAATGGCGTGATCAGCATCCACGATCAGTTCGAATTCTCCCCGGTGTTTCCTGACGCCGGTGCGGACGCCGCGACGGACAAGGAACTCCTTCAGCGGTTTTACAATCGGAAGCGGCATCTTGCTCAACCCGATTTCATCGTATTTGCGAATGACCACTGGAATTTCAATTATCGAGGCCTCAATCCGGGAGGCAATCATGGCTCGTTCCTTCGGCAATCGACGCATTCCACCTTGTTGTTTGTGGGCGGGCAGGCTACGGGAATTCCGGATGGCCTTGCCGTGGATCGGCCGTACGACAGTTTCAGTTTCGTGCCGACGATTTTCAAACTGACGGGAGAGCTCACGGAGAAGGGTTTGACCCAGGACCTCATCGATAAAGGGTTCAAACCTTTTCCCGGTTCGCCTCTTCCGGAATTATTTGAACATAATGCTCCACCTGGATTCCGCACGCCGGTACAGTAGCCGCTGCTGGCGGCATTGAGCAAAAGCGGGGACAGAGGGGACGTCCCTCTTTCCCCGCATTCGACAAGTGTCAGCTGAAGATGGGAGCGATCTCTTCGAGTTTCGCCCGGGATCCGGCGCTAACGAGTTCAGCTGTATTCAGAAAATTCTGATGGGACATTCCGCTGCCCAGGAAAGTCCAGCGTAATCCCTGTTGCTGGATGTCCAGGAATCGGTTTGTCTCCTCCGTCGTGAATTCGCGGCCCGTGGCTCGTTTCAAGCTTTCCAAATCGAACTTCGCCTGCTGCGCCATAGCGCCATCCAGCATGCCGCCAATTTCAAGATAGCCGTTAATGGCGTTGGCGCGTTCCTGATCCGAACAGGAATCGCTGATGGCATGAACCATGAGCGTGTCGAGTTTGGCGTGCTGGGACTCTTCCATCCAGTGATGCCGCAGCAGGCTTTTGAACTGAGGATCCAGTTTGTGATTGTCGGCCACGCTATCCAGATAATGGCGCTGCGTCATCCACTCGATATGGAGAATAACCAGGGCCACCGCCAGCGGGTGTTTGGAAAGAATCGCCTGTGCAACAGCTTCTGGCGGGCCGATGACCTCACACTCGCTGCCGAACGAATTTCGAAAATCGGCTCGAAACCGCTTGAACAGGTCGATGTGTTTGGCCTCTTCGCTCGCGAAATTCAGGAACGCGCGGACGCGGGCGTCGTTGCCGCGGAGTAAGGGGCGCGCGTGATCCAGCACGAACGGCAGAATGAATTCCTCGACGAGTCCAAACGTGTAGAGATAACCATGTCCCCGGATCTGATTGAGGACGAGGCGCTCCTCCGCAGAGAGAAAATGGAGGGCATCGCAGCGGGCGAGCGACTCCGGAAGGAATGGTTTAGTGAAATCCAGGCGTTTGTCGCCTCCAATCAGGTCTTCGACGCGCCAGTTGATCTTGTCCGATGCTTCGAGCGTCGCTTCGTAACTGTAATTGGGCCAGCCCAGATTCGTGTCTTTCGTTCTTTCAATTGTCGTGTTCATTGTGATTCTCCTTTGTATGGCGATTTGGATTTCCGCCGCCAAAGCAACTATCAGGCACGACCGTTGGAATAATCGTTGTAAGTGCCGTGGAAAATGCGGAAGAATTCGTGGAAATGGACCCAATGCATTACAAGGCCATGGAAATTCCCCTTCTCAGTCACGAGCGGCTGCGAGTACAAGCCCGGCAGGGCGCAGCCATGCAGGAAGAAGGAGGGGGCGCGAAGCGCCGGGGTGGTTCCTGAGCCGCACCTTTATGATTGTCGATCTGGAGCCACCCCAGGAAATTGGGGAACGAGGGGACTGTCCCCTCATTTCTCTCCTGACTCAGGAGGGCCATTTCGCGGATATCCAAAGTGTCGCTTTCTATGAAGAGTTCGAATCTACTCTGCATCAATCTTCTGGGTCCCCTGGAGATCCGGCGCGGCAAGCGTCGGATTGAGCTTCCGTCTTCAAGAAAGGCACGTGCAGTTCTTGCGTATCTGATTGCCAACCGGCGCAAGCACGGGCGGGATCGGTTGACCGATCTCTTGTGGGATGTTGCCGACGACCCGAAAGGTGGTCTTCGATGGTGTCTCAGCAAGATTCGTCCTCTGGTCGACGAACCGCATCAGGTGAGAATTCTTGCAGACCGCGAAACGGTCGAGTTCGATTCGGCGGATGTGGCAATCGATTCCTATATTGTGCGAGACAGTATCCAGCGAGGAGTGTCTTCGATGACGTTGAAGGAACTCCAACACCTGGCATCTTTATTTCGTGGTTCGTTTCTGGAAGGACTCGAACTGCCCGATTATGACAGCTTTCAGGCGTGGCTCGTTGCCGAGCGAGAGGATGCTCTGGCTCATCACGTTTTGATTCTCCGCACGATCGTGGATCGCTTATCGGATAACGCGGCTGAGGCGATGCCGTTTGCCCGACTTCTGGTCGAGAGGAATCCGCTCGACGAACAGGCGCGAGCCAGGCTGTCGGGTTTTCTTTTGCGTCTCGGGCGGCATGCGGAAGCCAGGCAGATGATCGAAACCGGAAAACGGCTGTCCCTTGAATTGGGAACCGGGAGTACCGCGCTGCTGGATCGGACGGAGCGCGAACTGCAACGCCAGGGAGCTTCGACGGTCCCTGCCCATATGGATCCAATGTCAAGCCTGTCCATCGACGAGCTCATTCCCGAATGGGGCGCGAAGATTGAAATGATCGGAAGAGAAAACGAGCATTCACGCGTGCGAGTCAGGCTGGACCGGTCGCGAGACAGCCGCCGAGGCGAAGTGTTTCTGATCACCGGCGAACAGGGAATTGGCAAGAGCCGATTCCTTTCGGAACTATCGGCCACCGTATCCGGGGGCACAGTTCTTCAGGGACGATCCTACGAGGCCGAGGCGCGGCGGCCTTATGGTCCGTGGATTGATGCCATTCGCTCCATTCATCCCTCGGCAATGGGGGATGTCCTTCGCGATGAGCTCTCGCCGCTGTTGACGGGCCTCGCTCGAGGAGAAGAGCGGCAGGGCGGCCGCGACCGCCTTTTTGGAGCAATTGTGGAACTCATTGCCGCCCGCGCTCACAGTGCGCCGCCAGTGCTTCTCCAGTTCGATGATGTGCAGTGGTGCGACGAAGCTTCTGCGGAGTTACTCCATTACGTTGTTCGCATGACACGTCACCGTCCGGTTTCCGTCGTCCTTGCCGCCCGCGGCGGCGAGCTGCCAGACAACGAGCCCATGATGCGCGTGCTGCGAGGGTTTCGCAGGGATCGATGGATCGAGGAAATCGACCTGTCTCCCTTGTCTCGAAACGATACCAACCGACTGGTGCAGATGATTTCTCCAGATATAAACGCCGACTCCATTTTCGAAGAGAGTGCGGGAAATCCTCTCTATGCCATCGAGCTTGCGAGAGCATCGGATCGTTCAGGCGAAGGAATGGATTTCGGATGCTCGGTTCTGATACGGGATCGGATCGATCGGTTGCCGCCTTCTGCAGGCGATGTCCTGAGATGGGCCGCAGTTCTGGGTTCCACATTCAGCTTTGAGCGACTGGCCTCGGTGGTTTCAGCCGGTGTACATGACCTGGCGTCCTCCATTGAGATTCTGGATCGTCACGGGCTGCTGCGCGCAGACTCTTCCGTCACGAACTCGCCCGCATTCGGCTTTACGCACAATGTTGTGCGCCGATCGGTGTACGACGACCTTTCCGAGCCTCGTCGAAGGCTCATGCATTCCCGCATTGCGCAGGTGTTCGAACAGGAAGCGTGTTCGTCTTCGAATGGATGTTCGACAACGGTTTGCGCTGAAATTGCTCATCACGCGGCATTGGCAGGAGACACGGCCAAAGCAGCCCGAGCTTCCGTCGAAGCGGGCCGATGCTGTCTTCGGATATACGCCAACGGTGAGGCTGTCAGTTTTGCGCGCAGCGGTATGCGCTATTCTGAAACGCTGCCGGAACCGGAACGAGTGGGGCTGCAGATCGAACTGACGGAAGTGAGCCTGGCGGCGCGACATCCAAGGAATGTGGAGGAGACCGCGACGATGCTTGAAGGCCTCTCCGAACGCGCGCTCTTTCATGGCGATGTCGTACACGCCAGGCTTGGCTTTCATCTATTGAGTTATTTGCGCTGGGAACGAGGGGACTGGCCCGACGCCAGGCGGAACTCGTTGAGAGCCGAATTCATCGCCCGCGGCGCGAATACGAAAGAGCAGGTTGTGGCAATGGCAGAGGCCGCGCGCTGCCTGGTCCTGCTTGAACGCGATCTGGGCCAGGCGGAAGCTCTCGCGCTCGAGGCACGGGCCCGCGCGGCGCAAGCCGGTGTCGAAGCCGTCGCAATATCCGATGCCCTCGGAATGCTTCGCTTTCATCAGGGAGCGTGGGATGACGCCGCGATGCTTTTCCATCATGCTCGTGGACTTTCACAACGGGAAGGAGATCGGGATGGCGAGTTTCGCACGCTGGAACATCTCACCGTGCTCGAGCTGGAACGAAACGATGCTCAAGCCGCAGCGGTGTTGTGCCGAGACCTGGTCGCACTGGCGGGAAAACTGCGCGAAGGCAGCGAGGTGCCTTTCGCACGCTGCCTTGCGGCACTGGCAGCGGAAGCTACAGGAGAAGACGCGGCCGACGAAATCGATGCCGCTATTGAGTCGTTGAGAGTGGCCGATGCCAAACACCGTCTGGCCTATGCGTTGTTGCGCGCTGCATGCGGTGACATCGAACGAGGCAATTTCGTAAAGGCCCGCGTACGCGGAGAAGAAGCGTTGCGGTTAGCCAGGATTCTGGAGCGGCCCAGCGAAACAGCAATGGCGCATGTTGTACTGCTGCAATGTGCAGAGAAGGGTTTCGGGAAGGATGCCGAAAGTCACAGGAAAGTCTTGCAGCAATCCAACCCGGTTCAGTTGGCGGCATATGTGCGTCATGCAATGGAAGGAGTGACCCATGGAACTCGTGCTGGTGGAACGGCGTTTTGATTCGCCCATCCGATTCGAAGACATTCTGGCTCTGGAAATAGCGGGCGCCAGCTGTCATCAAACACGCAGCGTCCGATTCAGGAAGTCATTTTTCTCCCACGACCATCGCCGCATGCTGTGTCTCTTCGAAGCGCCGGACGCAGAATCCGTGCGAGATGCGGAGAGCCAGGCCAGGGTTCCCTTCAAGCGCGCATGGACCTGCACGCATCTGCAGGGGTTCCATCCCACAGTCGCACCTCCATCCGCGGAGTATGTTGTGGTGGAACGTCTTTTCCCGGAAGCAGTCACGTCAGAATTTGTTTCGAATGCATTGCGGAAATCGGGGTGGTGCCTCGATCTTCATGGTGCGGAATATGTCGAAAGCTTTCTGGGCAGTGACGGACACCGCATGGTCTGCCTCTTTCGAGCTCCCGACGCCGAAGCAGTCCGCCGCGCCAATCAGCAGGGAGGCGTACCTTACACGGAAGTCTGGACGGCGAGTGTACATTTGAGCAGCGAGTGACACCGACAATATGGGGGCTGGCCCCAACGGTGTATACGTCTTGAACGACCTCCGGGATCTGTGAGACATTTGGTCGGAAAAAAAGGGGGATACTGTGCCAACTCTTGATGAATTACGTGCTCGTGTGAATGGTCAAACGATAGTGCCCGGAGACGCCGCTTACGAGGAAGCCCGGAAAGTCTATAACGGAATGATTGATCGACGTCCTGGCGTGATCGTGCGATGCACCGATGTCGCCGACGTCATGGCGTCGATCCAGTTTGCTCGCGAACAGGGTAAGGACCTTTCAATTCGCGGCGGTTCGCACAGCGTGCCGGGCTTTGGTACAAATGACGACGGAGTGGTCATTGACCTGGCGCCGATGAAAAGTGTCCGCGTCGATCCGCATGCTCGAACTGTTCGCGCGGATGGCGGATGCACCTGGGGTGGATTCAATCATGCGACCTATGCATTCGGCATGGCCACAACCGGCGGCATTATAGCCTCCACCGGAATTGCCGGGCTCACGCTCGGAGGCGGCATCGGATATCTCACGCGAGCATTCGGTCTCTCGTGCGACAACCTGATATCGGCCGACGTGGTCACCGCAGATGGCCGGTTTCTCGTCGCAAGCAAGAGACAGAACGAAGATCTTTTCTGGGCACTGCAGGGGGGCGGAGGGAACTTCGGAGTCGTCACCTCGTTCGAATACCAGCTTCATCCCGTGAAGGACATCGTCGCAGGACTATTTTTCTTTCCCCTCGACCGCTCGCGGGATGTTCTCGAGTTCTATCGTGAGTACATACAAAAGGCACCGGAGGAACTCGGCATGTTCCCCGCATTCCAGATTGCGCCCCCGCTGCCGTTCATTCCTCCGGCCGATCATGGCAAAACGTTCTGTATTTTCGTCTGCTGCTGGGCGGGTCGTCCCGAAGACGCGGAAAAGATTTTCGCGCCGATCCGCAAGGTGGCACCCATCGCGGCGGAAATGGTTTCGCCGATGCCGTACCCCACATTGAACGCTCTTTTCGATCCCCTGTTACCCGCGGGATTACAGCACTACTGGAAGGCAGCGTTTGCCACGGATCTGACCGATGGCGCGATCAAGGCACACCTGGAATTCGGTCCGAAGGTTCCCGTCGTCAACTCCACCATGCACATTTATCCAATTAATGGTGCAGCCGGCCGCGTGGCATCGGACGCGACGGCATTCGCGTATCGCGATGCGAAGTTTGCGACCGTGATCGCCGGCATGTGGCCGGACCCTGCCGACAACGAGAAAAATACCAGGTGGGTGAAGGATTATTACAAGGCTCTTCAGCCGCACTCCTCATCGGGCGGGTATGTGAACTTCATGGCTGGCGACGACCAGGGACGGATCCGTGACAACTATAAAGGGAATTACGATCGGCTTGTAACGATCAAGAAAAAGTATGACCCGGGCAACTTGTTCCACATGAACCAGAACATCAAGCCGTAATACGCCGTGGGCGAATTCCTCTCCCGATGGGGAAAGGGTGACCCGAAGAGCCGGGTGCGGGCAACCACATGAAAAATAGTTCGCCCACGGAACCCGTTCCAATTCGGACTCTGGATGCAAACAGCCATTTATACGATTCTTGCGCTCGTCGCATTTGCGGGCAACTCCGTATTGTGCCGCGTCGCACTCCGCAGTGGTTCCATTGATCCCGCCAGCTTCTCAACGATCCGGTTCGCTTCGGGCGCGCTGACGCTGTTGCTGGTCACCGCGTTTACGGGAAAGCGTGGTATGTCCTCAGGTTCGTGGACGTCGGCTGGCATTTTGTTTCTATATGCGATTCCATTTTCATTCGCATATACCCGCGTGTCCGCAGCGACCGGCGCGCTGATTCTATTCGGCGTTGTCCAGCTCACAATGATCATTGCAGGTCTTTGGAAAGGAGAAAGACCACGTCCATTGCAGTGGTTCGGTCTGGGATTATCCATTGTCGGACTCGTTTATCTTCTCCTGCCCGGCATCGGGAAACCGTCTTTGCCCGGTGCGGCAATGATGTCGCTGGCCGGCTTCGGCTGGGGGGCGTATTCATTGCGTGGACGCGGAGCAGGGAGCCCATTGGAGCAGACGACGAGTAACTTCGTTCGATCCGTTCCACTGATTCTGGCCGTGAGCCTGTTAACGATGCGGCAACTTCACATCGAAGGCGTCGGTGTACTCTTCGCTGGGATCTCCGGAGTTGTTGCGTCCGGTGCGGGATACGTAATCTGGTATTCGGCATTGCGCGGCCTCACCGCAACCCGAGCGGCGGTGGTTCAACTCGCGGTTCCCATTCTCGCGGCCGCGGGTGGAGTGGTTTTACTGGGCGAGAGCCTCTCGCCGCGTCTGATCATTTCTTCCGCGATGGTTCTGGGCGGCATTGCAATAGCAATAAGGGGTCAGACTCCTTCCCCAAATGGCAAATGTTAATCATTGTTCATTTGCCATTTGGAGGAGCGAGGGCCTGACACCTATTTCGGTTTTTCGAAATTGATCATCCAATTGATTCCGAATTGGTCCACAAGTGTTCCGAATCGGGCACCCCAGAACGTGTCCTGAAGCGCCATCGTGACCGTGCCTTTCTCACCGAGGGCTGCGAAGAGATTTTCGGTTTCCGCAAGGCTTTCCGGTGCGATACAAATGGAGAAGTTGTTTCCCTGTTGATACGGATGGTCGCCCCATCGGTCGGATGCCATCAGGGCGATGGAACCATTTCTCAGGTTCGCGTGCATGATCCGGTCTTTGGCGTCTTCCGGCGATTCCCCCGGCGCCTCGGAAAGCGGCATGAGATTCAACTCCCCTCCCAGACACCGTTTGTAGAATTCCATGGCCTGGCGGCAGTTTCCATCGAACGTCAGGTAGGTGGTGATTTCTTTCATACAGTCTTCCCGGTTATTCGATCTTCCCAATCTTCCTGCCCAGCGCCTTCGCCTCTTCGACGGCTTCGCTCGGTGCAAAGTCTTCCATTTCGAAAAACTGCCGCAGTTCGAGTTCGCCTTCCTGGAACGGCGTACGCTTTGCCCATTCGATGGCCTCTTCGCGGGATTTCACCCGGATGATCCAATAGCCGGAAATGAGTTCCTTTGTTTCTGCAAATGGACCATCGATAACGGTGCGCTGAGATCCATTGAACCGGACACGGGCGCCTTTCGAACTGGCCTGAAGCCCGGCGCCATCGATCATGACGCCGGCATTGACGAGTTCTTCGTTGAATTTCGTCATGGCGGAAATCAGTTCATTGCTCGGCATCACTCCGGCTTCGCTGTCTTTGGTGGCTTTTACAATCATCATGAATCGCATAGTTCTCCTTTATTGATCGGATGGCAGTCCGCTGATTTCCATCACCGGACGAATTTCGACGGTACCCCATCTCGCGCCGGGTATCCGTTCAGCGATACGGATGGCTTCGTCGAGGTTATTTCCTTCAATCAGGTAATAGCCACCGAGTTGTTCACGGGTTTCCGCAAACGGTCCATCGGTGACAATCTTCTTTCCTCCACGCACGCGCACGCTGGTTGCGGTCGCCGTGGGGTGCAGAGGTGACGCATCCAGAAACTGGCCATTGGAATGGATTTCCCGGGCGAGCTCGGCGGATTTGATGTAACAGTCCGCCCGTTCGCTTTCATTCATGGCGTTTTCGTCCAGGTATACCAGCAACATGTATTTCATTCCCTGCCTCCATTGGTGAATCGAACAGTGAGGGCTTCAATCGACACCCTGCTCAAAAAAATTTATCCTTGAGTATGCTACTGGATGCCAACCGGGAAATCGAAAAGGTCTACCGCGCCGATTGGGGGCGGATTGTCGCAACACTGATTCGTCTCTATGGCGATTTCGAACTCGCCGAGGAGGTTGCTCAGGAAGCGTTTGCAGCCGCGGTGGACCAGTGGCGCGTGTCTGGCATCCCGGAATTTCCCCGCGCATGGATCATCCAGGCCGCTCGCCACAAGGCGGTGGACCGTATTCGACGCCGGGTGCGATTTGCAGAAAAACTCGAAGCGATCGGTCCTCAGAAGGAACCTTCCGTTGACGAACCGGATCTGGACGCCAGTGACATTGCCGATGATCGGCTGCGTCTGATTTTCACGTGCTGCCACCCGGCCATTGCGCATGACGCGCAGGTTGCTTTGACTCTGCGTACACTTTGCGGTCTGGAGACGGATGAGATTGCCCGCGCCTTCCTCGTACCTTCGACAACGATGGCGCAGCGTCTCGTGCGTGCGCAGCGCAAAATTCGCGATGCCGGAATTCCATATGCGGTACCCGGAGCCGATGAGATTTCGGCGAGATTGGATGCCGTCCTCACCGTGATCTACCTCATCTTTAATGAAGGCTACGCGTCGACAAAGACTGACACCCTGGTCCGTGCCGATCTCTGCAATGAAGCCATCCGGCTTGCCCGTCTGGTTCGCGCCCTGATGCCGCCACCGTCTGCTCCGGAGGCAACGGCGCTTCTCGCACTGATGCTGCTGCACGATTCTCGCCGCGATGCGCGGCTGGATAGTGCCGGTGACCTGATTCTTCTCGAACTGCAGGATCGAACTCTATGGAATCGGGCGCAGATTGCTGAGGCCATACCTTTGGTCGAAGAGGCAATGCGTGGAGGTCCGGGTCCGTTCTCAGTGCAGGCCGCCATTGCCGCACTGCATTGCCAGGCGGCGAAATCCGACGCGACCGATTGGGCGCAGATCGTCGAGCTTTACGGACTTCTGGAGCTGTTGCAGCCATCGCCGATCGTCGCATTGAATCGAGCGGTCGCTGTCGCCATGGCGGAAGGGCCGGAGCGGGCTCTCCAATTGATCGACAGCCTTGTCGCAGACGGCAATCTTGAAGACTATCACCTGCTGCATGCGGCCCGCGCCGATATGCTGCGACGTATCGGATCTTCCAACGAAGCAGCCAGGAGTTACTCGCGGGCACTGGCACTGGTGACCAACAATAGTGAACGTCGATTTCTCGAACGCCGTCTCCGCGAAGTTCAGGCCGCGAGTGGAGGCTGAATCAATTGTTTCCAGCCGATGCTTTCATTGTGAGTACCGGCACGAAGAACTTCCGGTACTGCCAGGCCAGATAGAACTCCAGCAGCAGAAATACCGCGGCAATCGGCAGTCCCATGTGCTCGAGGAAGATATGGAAAGCCATTGCGTTCACGATGAACGGGGCGAACAGAAGGAGAGCCAGTGGCACAAACCGGTTTGCCAGCAGCAGCGCGCCGACGATGAATTGCGTGATAAAGATCAACTGAAGCATGTAGCCGGTCTTCACCAGCGCATCGGAAAATGCCATTGCACCCTCGGCCAGGGGAGTTGTGGGCTGTGGTGTGAGATTCAGGAGTCCGAAAAGGCCCGAAGCGAATAAAGGTAGTCCAAGAAGGACTCGCGCCACAGCAGGGAAGTAACGGGTGAACGACTTCGAGTATGTCATCTGTGCCTCCACAGTGTAGTCGAACGCTCTGCGTCGAGATCGACACTTGCCGGGAATTTATTTTAGCGCTCCACCGAGCCGTAGGCGCGGTCCATGACTCGCGCATACCGTCGATATCAGTGGGATGCGAATCGGTAGGCTTTGGGTATTACAGTGATGCCAGCTTCAGAAACGGTGAAGCGCTTTGCATCACATTGCGGATCGAAGCCGATTCTCTCACCCGCAGGAACCGCGACATGTTTATCGATGATGCAGTGTCGCAGTTGCGCGCCCTCTCCGACAGTCACGCCTTCGAATAGAAGCGAATTCTCCACCACCGCGCCGTCCTCGACACGAACGTTTGGAAACAGAATGGCGTGTCGAAGAGTTCCACCCACGATCAGCGTGCCGGAAGCGAGCATGCAGTTGACAATTTCCGCTTCGCGTCCGGACTTGCCATGCACACTGCGGGCCGGCGGATGTTGTCCCTCGTAAGTGCGGATGGGCCAGTCTCCCTGGTACAAATCGATTGCCGGCAGGGGCTGTAACAAGTCCATATTGGCTTCGTAGTACGCATCGATGGTTCCCACATCGCGCCAGTATTGGTCTGCAGTCACGCGTCCACTGGAGCCTCCAAAGCGATAAGCATGGACTCGATGCCTGCCCATCATCGAAGGAATGATGTCTTTCCCGAAATCGTGACCGGAGTCGCCGCTGTGATCCTGATGGAGCAGATCAATGAGCAGCTTCATCGAGAAAACATAAACGCCCATCGAGGCCAAAACGTGTTGAGAATCGCCGGGAATGGTTCGAGGGTGTTCCGGCTTTTCCTGAAACGAAACGATACGGTCCCGCTCGTCCACCGTCACGACGCCGAAGGACTTTGCCTGGTCCACGCTTACCGTCAGGCAGGCGACGGTCAGATCGGCTCCGGAATCGCAGTGATGCTGGAGCATCGCCGCATAATCCATTCGATAGATATGGTCGCCGGAGAGTATCAGCGCATACTCGGCGCCGCTGCGCTCGAGCAAATAGAGATTCTGGTAAATCGCATCCGCGGTTCCGCTGTACCAGGATTCGCCGGTCCGCATCTGCGGAGGCACGGGGGTAATGTATTCGCCCAGTTCGGAGTTGAAGATCGACCATGCGTCTCGAAGGTGCTTCTGCAGCGACTGGGATTTGTACTGAGTCAGGACGAGGATTCGCCGCAGCCCGGAATGCAGGCAGTTGCTGAGTGTGAAATCGATGATGCGATATCGTCCGCCGAAGGGAACCGCCGGTTTGGCGCGCTCCGCGGTTAGTGGATGCAGGCGAGATCCGACGCCGCCGGCCAGAATAATGCTGATCGTCCTGTCATGCATGCGCCCTGCGATCCAGTTCAATCGGAACCGCTCGCGCCTTAGACGCATACTTCCGTTCCAGCCGGGCAAGGTCGTCATAGGTTTCGGCCAGCATCGGGTTTGCCGGGAGATCTGCTTCAAAGTGTTCCATCTGTTCCTGATCGATTTGACTTCGGAACAGCTGTATCAGAAGGCGGGAACTGCGGACAAATCCAACGCCATGTTTCGGGCTCAGCGAGGCTTCGATCGATCCGACGAGCTCCGGCACATCGGCTTGCCGATAACGCTCTCCGAAGACTTTGAGAAATTGGATCACCGTACGGATATCGAAAATTTCGATCAGCTGTCCCTCTTCCATTCGCTGAACCATGCGGTCGAGAATATTCAGTCCGCGGCGCACTGCCGCTTGATCCTGAGCAACAACTTCTGTAAACCTCATAGGTCGCCTTCACTTTCTGTTTTTGGCAAAAAAAAACGTCACGGAATTTTCGCGATTCGCGGATTCCGGGACGTCTGGGTCCACTTTGCCGGTACGACTTTGTACGGGAAGTGATGATTATCCGGTGCTCCTGCAGCCTCTGTCAAGCGAGCCGAAGGTCGGGTAGGGATCAGTTTGAAGTTGGAAGCACAAATTGCTCTCCCGAGTGACTGAGGAGAGCAGCGGGATTGCGAAGTACATTCCGCGAGGGGGTGGCGGAACACAACCTTTCAATTTGGCGCCTCAGGACCTACCGCGCCGCTTAGCGCCACTCCTCCTCACTGTCGGCAAGCGAGACCTCAAGAGTCCGACATTCGTCCGTGACTTGCGAGGAATAGTAATTAGTCAGTTTGAAATTATCGTGGCAACTGGATTCGCCAAAAGTTTCGCACTCGATTGGGAGAAGTCAGCATGAAAATAAATCCTGACGGTAAGATCGAGTTCGGCCGAAATCACTGCCGGAAATGAGCGTCGGGCCATTGCTGCTGACACTTAAAAATAAGGTCCGAAAAAAGCTGGACAATCCAACTGAGTATACATAGTATACACACACATGGAGTCCGGCGTCCTCATATCTCAGTCCGACAAGCGGCCGATCTACCTGCAGATCATCGAGCAGATCAAACGGCGGATTGCGGTCGAGGATTGGACCGAGGGGCAGCCGATTCCTTCCATCCGACAGCTCGCGGTCGACCTTCAAGTGAGTGTTATCACCGTTAAGCGAGCATATCTTGAACTGGAACGTGAAGGTGTGATTGTCACTCAGCAAGGCAGAGGATCGCGCGTTGCATCAACCCCCGGCCTGGGATTGCGGCTCCATCAGGAAGAACTGCAGCAGCATCTGGAACAAGCCGTCCGGCTATCGGCCCTCCTCGGAATCAAACCGACAGAACTGGAAAGCCGACTTCGCGAGGCCGGGGCCAACATCACCGAAAAGGAAACGTCATGACGGAACTTGCTATCAAATTCGCTGGCGTGGGGAAGCAATATCGTTACTTCACGCTCCATAACATCCATCTGGAAGTTCCTCCGGGACAGATCATGGGACTGATCGGTCCGAACGGCGCCGGCAAGTCCACCACGATACGCATCCTGATGGGACTGATACACCAGGACCACGGCGAAGTGCGCGTACTGGATCATCGCATGCCGGCCGAACAGGTGGCTGCCAAGTGGGACATCGGATTTGCTTCGGAAGATATGCGGCTCTACGACGCCATGACTCTGGACTGGCATATGCGTTTCATTCGGTCTATTTACCCGCAATGGGATCCTGCGTACGCCCAACTCCTGCTGAAGCGTTTCGGTCTGCTGGCGGAGCAAAAGATCAGGGGGCTGTCGCATGGTCAGCGCGTGAAAGCGACGTTGCTCCTGGTGCTGGCGCGTCGTCCGCGATTGCTGGTTCTCGACGAACCCACAACAGGACTTGATCCTGTTGCCCGTCACGAGATCCTTCGCGAACTGTCCGCCGTCATGAATGACGAAGGCCGCAGCATTCTCTTTTCGTCGCACAACACCCAGGACGTGGAACAGATTTCCGACCAGATTACGTTCATCGACCGGGGTCGGATTATCGACTCGATGGATAAAGAGGCATATCTGGATCGATGGCGCCGATTGCGCCTGGAGGCGCCCTCGGGAATCGAACTGCCGGCGCTGCCGGGAGTCATCAACATCCGGCAGACCGGGCGTCTGGCCGTTGCAACGTCGAACGAATTCGTTCCGGGAATCGCAAGGGCATACGAACAATCCGGTGCGCGGATTCAGATGATCGAGAACATGACGCTTGAAGAGATTTTTGTCGCCAAAGTCGAACATAGCCGTGAGGAGGTCGAAGCATGAAAGGCTCCGTCGTTTGGACCTTGATTCTTTCGGATTTGCATCGTCATCGGACATTCATTCTGTTCAGCATTCTGAGTGGGGGACTCGCTCTCGTTTTGATTCAAGTGGGTGGTGAGCTCCCGTCCCTGCTTGGCACCATATGGTTCTTCACCGGGATGATCGTCCTCGGATGCATGCTGCCGGGGTCGAATGTGATCAACGAAAGAAAGAAGCAGACCCTGCCGTTTCTGATGAGTCTTCCAATGTCGATCTCGCAATTTACGGCAGCGAAGATCGTATCTACTTTTGGAATCTTTTTTGTGCCGTGGCTGACGCTCGTTATCACTGCGGTTGCTTTCATCGCAGGACACAAAGGTATTCCTCACGGGATCATTCCCGTAGTCATCGTGCTATCGACGTTCGTATTCGTTGGCTTTGGCCTCAATGCCGGAGCTGCGCTGGTCACCGAGTCTGAAGGAGTCATGGTCGCTTCGATGATTGTCACCAATTCTTCTTACGGATTCGGCTGGTACATGCTCGCCCGCAATCCCGCGATTGGGGCCGGCATGAAAAGTCCTGTGATCGTCTGGAGCAAAGAGATACTGACGGTTCTCGGGGCGGAGTTTGCGGTCATCGTCCTGATCCTGGGACTGACCTTCTATTTTCAATCGAGGAAACGGGATTTCGTGTAGGGCGAACCGAGTACCACTGATCACCCCTTAACAAATGACACAAGAAAGGAATGCCATGCGATACGTGTGTCTGATTGCTTTAATGCTGATGATTTCAACCGCAACGGTTCTATCCGCACAGGGTGGAGCCGCCAGCCCTGATGGCGCTGCCATCTATAAAGAACGCTGCGCATCGTGCCACGACATGCCGCAGGGGCGTGTGCCCGCACTTGGTGCGATCAAGGCCATGAGCGGGGAAGCAATCTACGTTGCTCTGAGCACCGGTGCCATGAAGACGCAGGCACAGGGCTTGTCCATCGTGCAGATATTTTCACTGCTCGGCTACATTGCCCCGACCGGAGGAGCGGCCGCGGAAGGTCCGTCGCTTACACGGACCTGCAGGGCCGATGCCGCGTTTGGAGCCGCGGACTTCAAGGCTGCGATGAACGCTCCGCGTTGGAATGGATGGAGCACGAGCCCGACCAACTCGCGATTTCAGGATGCATCGAGCGCAGGTCTTACGTCGTCGCAGGTGCCGTCTCTCAAATTGAAATGGGCGTTCAATCTGGGCACTGTGACCATGGCGCGATCCCAGCCGGTGATTGTCGGTGGACGCGTGTTCCTCGGAACCTTGACGAATGTCGTGTACTCGCTGGACGCAAAGACCGGCTGCACTTACTGGGGATTCAAAACCGAGGCTGCCGTCCGCGGTGGCGCGACCATGGGCGATGCGAATGGCGTTCCCGCGATATTCGTCGGTGACATGAGCGCAACGGTATACGCCATCAATGCTCAATCGGGCGAATTGATCTGGAAGATTCGTCCAGTCGATCACTTCACGACGATGATTACCGCTGCACCACAAGTGCACGACGGCGTCGTCTACCAGTCGTTTTCTTCATTCGAGGAAGCGCTTGCGTCCGATCCGAGTTATGCGTGCTGTACTTTCCGAGGGAGCGTCGTCGCGCTCGATGCGGCAACGGGAAAGAAGATCTGGCAGACCTTTACCATTCCTGAAGAAGCAAAGCCAATCCGTAAGAATGCCGGTGGAGTTCAGCAGCTCGGTCCATCGGGTGCCGGAATCTGGTCGACTCCAACCATCGATGAAAGACTCGGCGTGTTGTACGTCTCAACCGGAGATAATTATTCCGACCCCTCCTCGAAGACCAGCGACTCTGTTCTCGCGATGAGCCTCAAGACCGGTGAGTTGCTTTGGTCGAGGCAATTGACGGAGAACGATGCATTCAACACCAGCTGCACGTCGCCTTCACCAGCCAATTGTCCGGATGCGAAAGGACCGGATTTTGATTTCGGGCAACCACCGATTCTGGTGGATTTCGGCGGAGGGAACCGCGCGCTTGTCATCGCTCAGAAATCGGGGATGGTTCATGCCATCGATCCGGACAAGAAGGGAACTATCCTGTGGCAAACCCGCGCTGCGCAGGGCGGTTACCTCGGCGGCAGCCAGTGGGGCTCGGCATCGGATGAACAGAAACTGTATGTGGCCACATCGGACGTTGGGCTCGGAGGCGTTGCGGACGCAACCTCGCCCTTGGGATTCCGCATTACCGTGGATCCGAAGATTGGCGGAGGACTTCACGCTTTGAATTTGAAAACCGGCGCAACCGTTTGGGATGCCAGGCCGGCGGTATGCGCCGCGGGCCAGGCAGTTTGTTCGCCCGCCCAATCGGCGGCGGTGTCGGTGATTCCTGGCGTGGTGTTCTCCGGTTCTATCGATGGTCACCTTCGCGCGTATTCCACGACGAACGGTGCAGTTCTTTGGGATGTCGACACCGCTCGCGAGTTTGAAACCGTCAACGGCAAACCGGCGCGCGGCGGTTCGCTGGATGTGGCGGGACCGGCGATCGTCAACGGAATGGTATTTGTGAATTCCGGCTACGGTCAGTACGGTGGCATGCCGGGAAATGTCCTCTTGGTTTTTACCGTCGATGGAAAGTAGGGGAACAACGCCGATTCCTGGAAGATGAACTCGGGGAATCGTGAAATCGGTCAATTTCGAAATTGTCCAATTTCACGATTTCCCATGGTCATCTCTATTTTTCCCATCACGGCACAAACGGAATGGTAGCGACGGGGATGTGGTCTTCTCCCATGATCAATTCGGGCGCCTGATTATTTTCCTGACACACGAACTCGAAACTTTCACCCGGTGTCCAGCGCAGATAAAACCCGCTCGTCCAGTTCGCGGTGTACGCTCCGGGATCGTCGATCGTGATTTCGTATTTAATTGTGCTGTAGCTGGTACGCGTGATCTTTTCGATCGTGTGCAGTTTATCGGTTGTGGGCATTCCCAGGTTATCAATCCAGACCTTTTCGTTGAATCCCACAGTATCGATGACCAGTGAGTCGCCTTCCCAGTGACCGACGGAATGTCCCCGGTCGCTGGGTGAAAGTTTTGCCGGATGAGCGCGGCCGTCCATGAAGACCGTCCGGAAGCTGTGTGCTCCGCCGGTTTCGATAATGTAGAAACGCTGAAGCTCCGGCACCTCGTAGAACTGAGTGCCATAGGCAGTCGCGACTTGCCTTGCACCACTCGATGGCTTGCATCGCGTATAAGGTTCCTGCCGTGACAGCACGCGAACGGCGAAAAGACTTCGCGCCCAGGGCTGAAATGGAATCTGGCTCAACTTGGGTTTGGCCGCAAGAAATGGGTCTGTGGGTTCTCGCGAGTCGGCAGCAAACAGTCCGAAGTCGGATGCGACGTCGGGCCGTGCGAGGGGAATCTGCGTCGGAGTCGCATCCCAGAGTCCCATTTCGCTTCCGGGAACTGCTCCAAGATTGATGTGTCCGTCGGGCCAGCGCGGAGCCGGACGCGTGTCGGGTTGCGCCGCGCCACCGCGACCCTGGGCAACACCCGATTGCGGCAGGAATGAAATCAACGTGAAGACTGCGAACGCTGCTAAGGAAGAAAATGTTTTCACCGATTTCTCCTGCATCCGCTACGCGCGGTTATCCTGACAGTAAAATGCCGGAAGTTCTTCACCGGCAATCCACTGAAGAGTCCAGCTTGCCGTCCATGACCGAGTGTACGCACCGGGATCGTCAACTGTGACCTGATATTTGAGAGTGTCCATGTCGGTACGCGTCAGGCGTTCGACCAAATGGAGTTGTTTCGTGTGAGGCATGCCGCCGTTGCTGAACCAGAACCTTTCATTGAAACCAACGGAGTCCACAACCAAAGTCTCGCCGTCCCAGCGTCCCGCCGCTTGTCCGTAGTAAAGGGGATTATCCGCGTTGCCTCGCGTGTCGCCCTTCTGAGCGCGTCCATCGGTGTAAATAAAATGCCAGTCGTGATTGCCGCCACCATTCATTACAAAGATGCGATTGAAGGCTTTGTCTTCGAGGAACTGAATCCCGAATGGCATTTGAAACTGACGCACCGCGCCAGGGGGATAGCATTGAAGCGACATGGGATCGTCTTTCAGGAATGTTCTTTGGCGATATGCGAAAACGTCGCGGGCCCACTGCTGGAATGGAGCGACCTTTGAGGCATCGTTGATGTTTTTCAATAGTCCGTATTGATCTGCGAGGACGTTGACGCCGTCTTCCATTAATGCCGTCGCGCTGGGCCGCGCCCAATATCCGATTTCGCCGGGAGAAGGACCGAGCCGCGGTTTGCCATCCGGCCAGCGCGGAGTCGGACGGCGGGATCCATTTCGCGTCGCAGAATAATGGAAGAATCCCAGCGCTTCAGGGGTCATCGTCAACACACGCCGCCCCGTCGCGGATAGTACAACCGATTCTCCCCAGATCTGTTTGCTTCCGTCACGCGCTGTTGGACCCTGAACCGTGATGGCATCGCCGGGCTTTAGTGAATCCTGATTCCACGCGCTCCGTTCCAGCTCCAGCTGACTTTCGAGTTCGACAGCCCAGACGACGGACGTGGCTCCAGGAACATTCATAAGGATATGGACATAAGGATTAGACCAATCGACTCGGGTCACGATTCCCTTAAGAGTGGTGCGCCGGCTCGGATCGAACTTGGCGGCAACGGGACGCTGCGCTGTTATCGGTGGGACCAGAAATAAAACGGCCACTCCCAATGCAAACCACTTCGCGACCCGATGCAACATGGCACAAGAATACACGCCTCGCTGTCGTAAGCGGAAGTTTCGGTTTGGGGGGGCGATAACATACTTCACTCATCGAGTGCTCCGGATGCTGTAGAGCCGTCGATGCGCGCTCAGGTACCATCAAGACGAGATATCCTCGGCGGTCATAGACCGCGCTGTTCCCAGCGCCCAGCGTCCGGCATCTCTCCTTCGGGAAAAGAATTCTTCCGAAAAGTTTCCAGACCTGCAATTTTTGTCTCGCCCGTTCGTCTTCAGTAGCAGGTGCCAGTCGAAGGTGAATGAAGCGCTGAGACAACAGTGTGTGATGGCAGAACAGGATCAGCAGATCTCCGACGCGATTCGGCGAGAGCGCAACAGGCTCCGCAACTTCATCCGACGGCGTGTGCCCGACCCGCGAGACGCGGAGGACATTCTTCAGGATGTCTTCTACAAGCTCGTCGAAGCGAATCGTCTGCTGATGCCGATCGAGCATGTGACCGGATGGTTGTTTCGAGTGGCGCGTAATCGCATCGCGGATCTCTTTCGCAGAAAAGCGACGGAAAACGTCAGCGCTGCAGATGTTGCCGACGACAACGACGAACGGCTGAGGTTCGAAGACTGGCTGCCTTCGCCGGATGCCGGACCGGACGCGATTTACGCGCGCAGCCTGATGCTCGATGAACTCGAGATGGCGATCGCGGAACTGCCGAAAGAACAGCGCGACGTGTTTCTGGCGCATGAACTGGAAGGACGCAGCTTCAAACAGATCGCTGCAGAAACCGGTGTGAGCATGAACACACTGCTTTCCCGCAAACGCTACGCGGTGCTGCATCTGCGCGAGCGACTGGCAGATATATACGAGGAATTTACCGGACCGTGAGGGAGTAAAAATGAGAATACCGAAATGGATATTTGTGGCTGCGCCTGTGGGGTTTGCGGTCTTCATCACGATTGGGGGCTGGATCGTAATGTCGTTGTGGAACTGGCTGGGGCCGGAGTTGTTTGGACTGCGACAGGTAACTTTTTGGCAGGGGCTCGGCCTGCTCCTGCTGTGCCGAATTCTGTTCGGTGGTTTTGGCCTTGGTGGAGGCGGTCGACACCCCCGTAAATCTCGGGACAAGATGGCCGAGCGCTGGATGAATATGACCCCCGAAGAGCGGGAGAGCCTGCGGCAAAGCTGGCGGGGACGCTGGGGCTTCTGTTCTTCTTCCGATGTGAGCAGTCCGAGCAATGAAGCCAGTGAGGACAAAGCCCCGTGAATCCCTACGGGGCAAGGGTCTTCGGGTCCGGAACCATCTGAAGCGCCTGATCGTAGGACAGCGCCTGACCGGCTTTCACTTTATCGCGCACATCGGCCATTGGCGACACCGCCTGGAGCCAGGCTCCGCGCCACCATCGAAGGTTTGCGGAATTCTGGGCTCCGATAAAGCGGATGAACAGACTCGACGAATCCACGGGCAGGGTCGCAGCGCTTTGATAGAAGCGCTGGAGAATCTCGATGCTTCCCGGAATGCGGTCTCCAAAACCCGGCGTCCCCAGGTAGACTTCAACATTCGAAACATAAAATGCGGATACGATTGCTTTGTGCTGGCCGATGTACTCCGCAACCTTTCGTATGGCGGATGGTCCCGCGAAATCACCGACGATCGGAATGAGAAGGTTCTTCATCTGCAGCTGCCGGACGACCTGATAGTTTTCCTCGGACGCCAGAAAGCTCCAGGCTTTCTTGTCCGCATCGGTGTCGGTCATCGCCTGGATGTAATTCGGCGCCGGCGCCATCCCTGCAGGAAAAGCACTCTCAAACTTGTAATCGATCTGCGGCCCGCCGCGAAAGAACACGCCATAGATGTATTCGACTTTTTGCAGGTCTTCATTGCTGAGAGCGAATTTGTGGTTTGAAAGATTGTTCCGAATGGCGGCGAGATTCTGCGTGTAGTACGTCTTGTCTCCCTTCAGGCCGTCGAACGCAAGGAATAGTCCGTTGGCACGTGCGGTATCCGGGACTTTGTCCGCGGACTTGATGGAGAACAGATGCGACACGAAATCCGCCCGGGTGGGCGACATTTCGAAGATCGCTTTGTACATCAGGTGCTCGATGGCGTTCTGTCTGCGAATGTCGAAAATGAATGCCATCTTTGGCTTCACTCCGGAGATGTACGTGAAGTTCTGCTCCGGTCCCACACCGAGATACACGCCGCCGGGCTTCGTTACTTTCGTCAGCACCGGCATGACATCCTGAATCGTCTCTTCATTGGTGACGAAATTTTCGTATGCGTAATTCCCGCCGGGTTCGGAGAACTCGGTGAAGATGCGCCAGAACTCCGCATCGCTGATCTGTGCGGGCAGAGTGGAGGTCTGGGGCGCCGCGGCCGCAGGAAACAGAATTCCACAGAGAAGAATTGCAAGAGTGATGGTGGCAAGACGCATGAGGAACCTCCGCTGGAGCGTTTCGATTGAGCGCAGTATAAACTCCAGCGTCGAAATATCACAGGATCATGCACGACCAAATTGCCAGGCCGCACCCCACAGCCAACGATCGCTTGATCCGCCGCTTGATCCGCTTCGTTACTTCATAGCGGTCGACGACCGAACTGCCGGTTCAGCGGATGGATTCCAGATGTATTTTCGGAATACATATGGCCAGGGGACAACCACGATTGGAATCGCGACGCTGAGAAAGGCATAGGTCCATCCTTCGGCGGGGGAACCCGCCAACTGGTTTGCCGACCACAGCGGCAGCGCGACGGCGGCAAGCCAGAGGAGCTTGTAGACGATTTCAAAGAGAACCAGCGGCAACATGCGGAGCGGTTGAAAAATTCCTATCAGAGACAACAGCGAGTGCGCCGCCCACATGGAGAGCGCGGCGGCCTGTATGGGATCCCAGGAGCCCCGGTGGGTGATGATACGGATCCACGAAATCTGCCCGACGATTACAAAAACCAGAAGATACCCCAGGCGCATTCCGAGGACGATGATTGGACGTACACCTTCGTATCGCTCGTAATCGGGCTGGAATGCCCTCTTCAGGCCCATCCTTCCTCCTTCGCTAAAATTCCAGTCGCTCCTTTACTTCCCGCAGCCGGTCTCGAGAAATCGGCAGCTCCGTTCGCTTTCCATCCTTTACGCGAACCACCATTCCTCCGCCGAACCAGGAACTCACTTCGTCCACATAGTTCAGGTTCAACAACGTCGCCCGATGAATGCGAAGAAACAGTGCCGGATCGAGCTTTGCTTCAAGATCCGAGATCGTCGCATCGATGACGTAGTCCTTCGCCAGGGTGGCCGCATACGTCAATTTGTCTTTCGCGTAGAAGTGAGTGACTTTTCCAACTTCCACAAACACAACGCGTTCTCCGATCCGCGACGCAATCCGTTCCGGAAATTTCCGCGTGAGTTCGCGCGCGATCGCGCGAAGCTGTTCGCTCTCGGATGAACCTTGCGGCGTTCCCTGAAGTCGTTCAACCTTGGACAAGGCCTTTTCGAGACGATCCAATTCGATAGGTTTCAAGAGATAATCGATGGAGTTCACCTCGAAGGCCTCCAGTGCGAAGCGATCGAACGCCGTCGTGAAGACGACCGCCGGTTCCTTCGGAAGCTTCTGCAGCAGTTCAAAGCCGGTCATCCCCGGCATCTGAATGTCGAGGAACACCGCATCGACCGCATTCGTCGATAGAAACTTTACCGCTTCGTCTGGATTCTCCGTGCAACCGACAATTTCCACGCGGTGCGTCTGACGCAGCAGGCGCACCAGTCGCTTCAATGCGAGGGTTTCGTCGTCGACCAGATAAACACGAAGCGGCGGCCGGGTTGTCATCGTTTAACAGGCACCGACACTTGAACAACGGTGCCGGCTTCCTCTCGTGGAAATTCGACTGCTGCTTTCGATCCCCAGAGCGCGTCGAGGCGATCTTTCAAGTTTTGCAGGCCGTGTCCTGCCGGAAGTTTTGCATCGGCCGGAAAACCCTTGCCGGAATCCCAGACTCGAAGCAGCACGCGGCCATTGCCGTTGTGGGCACTCACGCGGATTTCCCCGCCTCCATACTTCACGCTGTTTTCCACGAGAGTCTGAAGGCTGAATGGCGGAACAGCAGCGGACATCAAGTCCGATGGCACATCGATGAAATACGTCAGCCTCCCGCCAAATCGCGTTTTCTCGATTTCGAGATAGTCGGTGGCCACCTTGAGTTCCTCTTCGAGGCGCACCGTGTTTTGCATCGTTGCATCCAGCGAGTAACGCAGCAATGCGGAAAGCCGTTCGGTCATTCGATCCGCTGCATCGGGATCTTCGGGTATCAGCGCCATAATCGAGTTCAGCGTGTTGAATAGAAAATGTGGCCGAAGACGGGATTCCAGCGACGACAGCCGGGCCTGCATCGTCTCATATTGAGCCTTGTACTGAAGGTTCTCGTACATCGTGAAGCCGACGAAGCAAAAGACTCCGATAACCGTCGTCGGCGCGACGCTGTTCCAGAAGACCCTCCAGAGGATGCTCCAGGGAAACGCACCCGCGGACGTGAGGATCGTCATTCCGATGAGAACTCCCAGGTTCAGAATGACCGCTGCCCCCACGATTCGAAGAACCCATCGAGAAGTTGGCCGCAGGCGGTTGCTGTAGACCTTGATCAGCGGCCCGAAGACCCAGAACAGGGTTCCGACGCAGGCGGATATGATCAGTTGATAACCCACCTGTGCCGGAAAGTTCGTCCACCTGGTGTTTGCGCAGATTACGATCGCGCTTGTCAGAGCAACACCGACAGAGACGGCGAGTCTCCGTTTCCACGTCCTCTGTAACTGCTCGCGATACATGAGAGTGGCCGGGATCATAGCACGCGCACCTATTCCACGTGGCAGCCGGTGCAGGCGAAGTATTCCGCGGCCTTTGCCTCGGGTTTGTTCTCGAGCCATGCGTTCGCCCGCTGCTCGTAAACGGTTCCTTTCAAGTCTTTTGTGATGCGCTCGAAATAACCCCGGGCCTTTTCCTTATCGCCCAATCGGTCCCATCCATCGGCGAGGCTTGTCAGCAGCTCCCCACGCTGATGGACCGAACGCTCTCCAAGCGTGTGCTCCTTTTCACGAATCTCCAATACTTTGCCGAAGTCGGCGACTGCAGTTTCCAGCAGAGACTTCGCCATCTGGGGTGGAGTGGATCTCGACGCGCTGATCATAAAGACACCGCGGCGCGCCCGAACGAACACGTTTTCCGGAGCCGCCTGGACGGCCTGAGCCATTTCATCCAGTCCGCTCTGCCAGAGTTGAATCGCTTTTGCGTTATCGCCCACCTTGAAAGCTTCGCCTGCTCTCGCCATGACTCCATTGCCGTGAAGGACTTTCGCCTCCATATCGTTCGGGTTCTTCGAAAGGATCTCGTCGAGGGTGCTCATCCCACGTTCAAACCGAACCATGTCTCCGACCAGTCCAGCCAGCAGGTCTGTGCCCGCGGAACGCACCGTACCCGGACCTTGCGCTCCGACGACCGCCGACACGGCGAATACCGTAACCATTGCAACCACTCCAATCGTAATTGTCTTCATAGGGCCTCCTTGTGGGGGAAGGTACGCGGAATCCTGTTTGAGGGATCGATCGACCGGATGGAAGGCTGAAATTTTCCGACGAAGGGTTGCACAAAGGGGATTAATGGCAGGGACAATTTTGGGCCGCGAAAGCAAAAGCTCCGCAATTCCGGTGGTATTTCAACTCAAACCATCCCATACACTTATCGACACTTGTGACCTCTCGCCCACTGTGATAAAAGGTCATCTTCTATAGGGATGGCATCAACCGTAAAAATCTTATGCGAACCAAGGTTTCAACCATGAAGCGTTTCTTGTTCTTTTGCACCGCGCTGGCACTTCTTACCGGGTATCCGGTCGTCCTCAAAACACAGGCCGTTTCTCAGACGAAGGCACTTGTTCCGGCTTCACCCGCCGCTCAGGTGGAGCAGCAGCGAGCCTTAATGACCACCTATTGCACCACTTGTCATAACCCCACGGCGAAAATTGGGGGTCTCGTTCTGGATGTGGCGGGTCTCGACGCCGTGCAGAAGGACCCCGCGACCTGGGAAAAGGCCGTTCGCAAGTTGCGGGGCCGCCTGATGCCTCCTCCCGGCTCGAAGCAGCCGGAACAGAAGGATGTCGACTCCCTCGTCAGTTACCTCGAGACTCGCCTCGATGCCAGCGCCACCGGTCCAAAGGCGGGTTACGTGCCGATTCAGCGCATGAACCGAACCGAGTATGCCGCTGCAGTAAAGGCACTTGTTGGCGTCGACGTGAATCTGGGGGGAACAAACGTTCTTCCGCAGGACGTGAAAGTCGGTAATCTCGATAATATTGCCGCCGCGTTGACTGTGTCTCCAACGTTTATCGATCAATATGTTTCAGCGGCGCGGTCGATTGCGAAACACGCGGTTGGAGATCCCAGCCTCGAAGACGAAACCTATAAACTCTCGCAGAATCGGGGAGGGGAAGCGATGCCCCTCGGGATTCGCGACAACACCGGCTTCCGAATCAAACTCAATTTCCCGGTGGATGGCGAATACCGCTTCAGCATCCTATTTCCCGATCAAACTGTTGGTCTTTATCTCGGGAGCCTGGAAAACGAGAGCACCGTTGTCATCATGATCGATGGCAAAGTTGTGTTCAAAAAGCCGATTGGCGGCATGGCCGACATGACGCTGAACAACCGCAAGGCCGGCGACGGGCGACAGCAGATCGTCGATCGATTCAAGAAGGTTCCGATCCAGGTTCAGGCCGGCGTTCACGATGTCGTCGTCGGACACATAGAGCGGTCGCGTTTTGAATCGACGGATCCATTGGGAGGTGGAGGCCGAGGAGGCGGCGGAGGGAATTATCCGGGGCTTGGCGACATCGAAATTGCCGGACCGTATAAGCCGACCGGCGCAATTTCGGCGCCTGGCCGCGCGCTGATCTTTGTCTGTGATCCGAAGACGGCCGGCGAAGCGGCATGCGCCAAACAAATTGCACAGAATCTGGCGAAACGCGCCTACCGCCGTCCCGTGACGGACACCGACGTCGCCCGATTGATGCCGTTCTACGAAGCCGGACGCAAGGAAGGTGGAAACTTCGACCAGGGCATTCAACGATTGGTATCGGCAGTCTTAGTGAGCCCCGATTTCCTTTACCGCGATTCGTGGACCCGAAGGAACCAAACCCGATACCGAGTTTGCTCTGACGGATCTCGAACTTGCTTCGAGACTCTCCTTCTTTCTCTGGAATGCCCCGCCGGACGATGAACTTTTGAATCTCGCGATCAACAAAGGTTTAAGTAAGCCCGGAGCGATGGACGCTCAAGTCAAGCGTATGCTCACCGATCCCCGAGCCTCGAGCCTGGCCAACAATTTCGCAATGAAGTGGCTGGGCCTGGACGATCTGGATACGATTACTCCGGATCCGGCTCTTTTTGGAAACATGGACGCCTTGCGCGAGGACTTCAGCAGGGAAGTGCAATCTTTCATCAGCAGTGTCCTTTTGGAAAATCACAGCGTCGTGGATCTGTTGACTTCGAAGTCCACGTTCATCAACCAGCGGCTTGCTCAGCATTACGGGATTCCGGGCGTCACTGGAGCGCAATTCCGGAAGATTGAACTCACCGACGAGAAACGTTTTGGACTGCTCGGCAAGGCTGCAGTGCTGATGCGGACGTCTTATCCCAACCGCACGTCTCCAGTTCTTCGAGGGGCATGGGTATTGGGACGAATTCAAGGTACACCTCCGACGCCCCCGCCACCTACGGTCGAGAACCAGGATCTCGCACAGAAGGCAGGAGAAGCTCCGTCGACCGTGCGTGCGCGCCTCGAACAGCATCGCGACAAGGCGGCTTGCAAGCAGTGCCACGGCGTGATCGATCCCTCGGGATTGGCGCTGGAAAATTTCGATGCCGTCGGACGATACCGCGCCACGGATGCCCAGGCGGGCAATGCGCTGATTGATGCCAGTTCCGTGTTGCCGAACGGAATCGCCATCGATGGTATCAACGACCTGCGGACGCAGCTGGCAAGCCATCCCGCAATGTTCGCCCAGTCCCTGACCGAAAAATTGATGATGTATGCGATCAACCGGGATCTGGAATATTACGACATGCCTCAGATTCGCGCGGTGGTTCGTGGCGCCGCAAAAGACAACTACACGCTATCTTCGCTTGTTCTTGGAATTGTGCATTCGGATGCGTTTCGTAAACAGGGCCCGGCTCCTGCTGCCAAGGCTGTGGCTGCAAATAGTAAATAAGAGGGAGATCAACCAATGTTCATTACTAAAAAACATCTGTCCCGCAGAACAGTCCTGAAAGGCGCCGGAGTGGCTTTGGCCCTGCCGTTCCTGGATGCCATGGTCCCTGCAGCAACCGCACAGTCTCAAACCGCTGCCGCCGGAAAGCTTCGCGCAGGATTTTTCTATCTCCCCCACGGCATGATCCAGGGCAACACCGCGCATGGTCCGGCCATGGACCGATGGAGCGCGAGTGGAGCGGGCGCGGATTTCAAACTGAACGTCATCATGGAGTCGCTGGAACCGCACAAGAAGTATGTGTCGACGGTCGGCAATCTGATCAACGCGGCAAGCGCCGGATCGGTACACACGAAAAATCCGGGTGCCTGGCTGAGCTGCAACATTCCTGCCCAGGGCAATCCGCCGACGACTCTCGATCAATTGATCGCCAAAAAAATCGGACAGGACACGGCACTCCCGTCCATGCAGATATCCTCTGAAACCACGAACCAGCAGGCTGCCGGGGGAGGCGTCGCCACTGCCGCCACGGTGTCGTTCCGCGATTCCAACACCCCGTTACCGATGGAGTACAACCCGAAGAAAGTATTTAACGAGATGTTTGGCGTCACCACACCAATCGAACGTGTCGAAATCGCCAAACAGACCGACAGCCTGCTGGACCTGATCCTCGATCGGACGAAATCTCTTCAGGGCCAGCTGGGGGCTGCAGATCGTACGGCACTGGACGGGTATCTGGAGAGCGTGCGTGAAATTGAGCGCCAGACTCAGAAGATTGCCGCCACGGATACCTCAAAGATGCATATCCCGGATCGTCCTGTCGGAGTGATGGATGATTTTGATAAGCAGGTTGAGCTTCTCTTCAATTTGATTACTATCGCCTATCAAGCCGATATCACACGCGTGATTTCCTTCGTCATGGTGGCTGAAGGTACGAACCAGACTTATAACCACGTCGGGGTTCCAGATTCGTTCCATCCCGTCTCGCACCATGCCAACGACCTTGAGAGAATCAACAAACTGGTGACGATCCAATCCTGGCATATGAAAATGTTTGCCAATTTCCTGCAGAAGATGTCGGACACGAAGGATGGCGACGGCTCGCTGCTGGATCATTCCATCTTCATGTACGGATCAAACATGGGCAACAGCGACCAGCACAACAATTACCCGATTCCGACGGTTATCGTTGGCGGCGGCAACGGCAAGATGAAGCTGGGCGGACAGCACATCGTGATGCCGGACCGGACGCCGTTTGCAAACGTCCACCTCACGCTGCTGAACAAGGCGGGCATCGAAACGGAAAAGTTCGCCGACAGCACCGGGATCATTTCGGCACTGTAGGCGCGGTCTATGACCGCGCACATTCCGGCAATTCGAGATCGCGCGCGGTCATAGACCGCGCCTACAATCGGGAGGTTTCGTGGACCGTAGAGAATTATTGAAGGGTGCATTGGTGGGAACAGTCGTAATGGGTATCCCATCCCTGCTTCGGGGACAAACAGCCAGCGGCGTCACAAAGCTGACCGACAAAATCTCCGTGGTCGATGGAGGCGGCACCAACATCGTCGCTTTCTCCACTGGCGATGGCTTGCTGCTGGTTGACACCGGCGCTCCAAAATCCGGCGACACACTCGTCGCTGCGCTCAAGGGAGTCGCCGCCAATTCGAAGGTCAACACCGTTTTTAATACGCATTACCATCTCGATCAAACGGCGAATAACGAATTGTTCACTGCTGGTGGAGCAAAGATCATTGCGCAGGATGTGACGCGCCAATGGATGTCCACCGACTACTGGGTCCCTGCCGAAGAACGTTACGAGAAGGCGCGTCCGAAAGCCGCATGGCCGACAGAAACATTCTTTAACTCCGCATCCATGTCCGCCGGGGGCGAACAGATCGATTACGGCTACATGGTGAGTGCGCACACCAACGGCGACATGTATGTGCATTTCAAGAATGCGAACATCATCGCAGTGGGCGACGTCGCATCACCGGTAAAAGATCCCGAACTGGATTGGATCACCGGGGGCTGGATCGGCGGCCGCGTGGATGCCATGGACCTGCTGCTGAAGATCAGCAATGACCAGACGAAATTTATTCCGGGTACCGGTCCCGTCATGACGAAGGCCGAATTCAAGGCCGAACGGGAGTTGATGGAAGTTGTACGGCAGCGAATATTCAAGCAGGTTCTGGCGGGCGACGGCCCACAGGACATGCTGGAAGCGGGCGTGATGAAAGGCCTCGCGCGCACCTGGAACGATCCCTACAAGTTCCTGTACGCCGCATGCAAAGGTTGCTGGGGAAACAATAACAAGCTGGACCAGAGTGTTGTTTAGGAGGACCGAGTGAAACGTCTCATTGTCGCAATTGCCTGCGTCGTTGCTCTCTCTGCTGCATACGTCGGCCAGACCCAAAAAGGAAAGCTCGCCACCCTGATCCAGAATGGAGACCGCAAGGCAGCGCTGGATATGATTCGTTCGGGCGCCGATGTGAACGAAGCTCAGCCAGACGGCACGCGCCCGGTTCACTGGGCGGTCTATCGTGTCGACTATGAACTGATGGAAGCGCTGCTGGCGAAGAAGGCGAAAGCAGACGTTCGCAACGAACTCGGTTCCACGCCTCTGACTGAGGCTGTGAAACTCGGCGATGCGCGCCTGGTCAAGATGCTGCTCGATGCCGGCTCCGGTCCCGAAGGCGCCAACGATGACGGACAGTCCGCCCTGATGCTTGCCATCAAGAACGGCGATCTGACAGTGGTGCAAATGCTCGTGAATGCCGGGGCCAACGTGAACGCCGTCGAAAAGGTCCAGGAGCAGACGCCTCTGATGTGGGCG
>Ga0163162_10000717_pt1 | contig 30800 bp, 35 predicted proteins | sample S55metaG_FD_115310 | JGI IMG/M metagenome (GOLD analysis project Ga0163162, IMG submission 115310) | Switchgrass rhizosphere microbial communities from Kellogg Biological Station, Michigan, USA - S5-5 metaG | ecosystem: Host-associated > Plants > Roots > Rhizosphere > Soil | place: USA... | reverse complement strand
TAGTGTTTTGGCCAGCGCTCTACCACCTTATGTTCAATGTCGATTCTGCGTCGATGAAGCGTACCGTGCTAGCATCAAATCTAAGGAAAGTTGCGACACTGTTCGGGGTGAACATCGGCTACTTTTCTCGTTCGGCTAAAGCAAAGGCAGGCTTCAGCGAGGATATCCTAAAGGCGTGATATCATGGGGTTGATCGGAATATCCGTAACTATAGCACAATCAACTACTACTAGGATAAATTTAGGTCGTTGGTTGGGACGCGAATGAACGGGTCGGCCATAGCGCGTAGGAACAGGTCGGCGACGTGATGACCTGACCCTTCGGCGAGGCTCCTAGCCATCAATGGTAGCTCATCCAGTGATCGCCGCACGTCGTCGAGAGCAATCGGATTTGACGATTCCGGGGGGTCGATTCTCACCACGTTTGGCTTGCCGACCAACAAATAGGCCTGACCGAGAGCATTTAACGATTGCGCGCGCGCCGCGGCCGTGAAGGCGCGCAGGAAAGCCCAGTGACCTACGCCACCTCGCCGGACGGTATCATTTACCGTGAACGCAGCTTCCCCTGTGCCTAAACTCAAGACGCGGATGTTTTCCCTAGGCACATCGTAGCAGGCGAGCACATCGACCACGGCGTTCATGATTGGATTGTTAGCCCAGACGCCGCCATCGATCATGACATAGCCGTCGTCTTCGACGCCGGGATAGTAGGTCGGCGCCGCAGTCGTGTGCAAAGCGACATGCGCAAACTTGCGGTGACGATCCTTCTGATAATCCGGGTGATGCGGAGTTTTGTAAAGAAAGGGTTCGCCATGCCGTCCCTCAAAGCTAGGCACGACGAGCCTGATGCTGGCATCGTCTATCAGCTTTTCGCCGAACACGCTCAACAGCTCGGTCTTCAGCGCCGCCTGATTATGTTTTGGCCGCCAGATCCAGCGCAGGAGCCGTCGCCAGCGTCGCCAACACCACAGGCGTGGAAAGATGCGCTCACCACGCTCGACGTAAATCTGCAGTGCCTGCGAAGCTGTCATGCCGTTGGCTAGAGCCAGCGCGATGATGCCGCCGGTGGAGGTACCCGCCACCATATCGAAATAACGGCCGATCGGCTGGCCGCCGAGGAACCGTCGTTCGAGCTCTGCAAGATAAGCCGCTGGGAAGACGCCGCGGATTCCACCGCCGTCGATCGAGAGGATGCGAAAAAGCCGATCTTTCGGCCAGGGCTGTTTGAGCCGGGTATGCTGAATCGTCCCATCGGACCGGCGCGGTGGCACATAGGTCACGAAGCGAACCCCACAGAGGGGAGGACGCTGCCATGCCGCCCGCCGCCGGTCCATCGGCCTGTCATCAGCCACATCTCGTAGCAGGCGATCCAGTCGAATGCCCACGGCACCGTAGTCTCGGCAATCTCCATAGTCGGATCCCATTGCTTGAGCGCCGGATCGAAGAGGCAGAGGGTGGGGTCGTCAGTCGGCGGGTAAACATGCGGGAGCTGGCCCTCGACATTCTCGGGCAGGCGGACAAGTGCGGGTTTCAGCACGCGAACGTCTGGAACATCACCGACCTGATAGCGGATCTCCAGCATGAACCGCGCGAACTGCGGCCGGACCTCGCCGACCCAGCGCACCGATTGGGATGCCCGATCAAGTGAGCGTGCCGCGAACATGGGCCACACCGCCTTCATGCGAGCGCGTTGTTCCTCGATTGTGAGCACGCCCCGCAGCATCAGATCGGGACGCCGTAGAAGCTGTGAGGTTTGGCGCTGACGATTGCTGGGCTCGCAGCTGCCGCGATCGCGCCAGCCGTGGGCAGGAGCAAGCTGCCTTTGCGGCTATAACGTTGTTCGGCCGCCTGCACGCCGTTGCCGATTTCGTCTGCCATCCGATCTGCGGCCTTCGTGACGACGCGATCACCGAAGTGCCCGCGAAGCCATTCCATCAGCCGATCTGCGAAGAGATCACCACGCTTGACCGACTCAAGGCCATCGATCATCTCCTTTAGATGCCGGGCGAACTCGTTCTGCTGCGCGATGTTTTCGGGCCAGCGATCGGTGAAAACGTCCTTGGGACAGACCGGGTTGGCGACATGTAGCTTCCGCCCGTAGAGGCTTGCCAGCTCGATCTCACCGACGATCCACTTCGCCTGCCGGATTAGCATGTCGGATAAGGTCATGTCTGGCTGCGCCGCCAGCCCGGCAAAGTAGGAGAGCATGACCGAGGGCGGGATGCGGCCGTCATATGTCGCGTAGCGGATGTTGCGAAAACGTTTGAGCAGCTGCAACGCCAGCGTGGCGGTGTTCTTAACGATGAAGTCGCACTGATCGGGAACCTCGTCGACCTCGGCATCGGCGCTGACCGCGTTCTTCTCAAGACGCAGCCAATGTTCGTGCATGGCCTTGGCCATGCGCAGTTCGAGCGGAGTCCGATTATTATACCAGCGTGCAAAGCCGTAGGCGTTCATATCCACGAAGCGATCGTCAGCTGAGCTGCGCGGACCCTTGGCGTGGGTGATGAAGCTTTCGCGATCGAGCATTCCGTACGCGCGCAGCGCGGGCGTGACGTCGAGATGCATGCGGTCCGAGTAGTATAGCGTGACGCACCGCGTCTGGCGGACGATCTTCTGAACGGGATAGTTGGCAAGCGCACGTTCGAGCTCAAGGAGGATGGTAAGCGGTTCCATGCCGCGGAAGCGACCGCCCAGCTGCGAAATAATGTCGAGATCATACTCGTCATCGGTGCCGCGGTTCGAGATGGTTGCGTCGATCGCCATCGAGCCCTGCGGGTAGAAATGCTCAATCTGCCCTTCGAAAGCCGGGTCCGCCTCCAAGTGTTTCCGAACCGCGGCGTACCGGCCGCCAGCCTGACGGTGCAGCGAGGGCGGCAGCTGAGTGCTCAGTGCGACTTCCGCTAGGATGCGGTCGAGCGGATCGTCGAACGGGTTACGGCCTTGGAGTTGGAATGGCGCGTTCACTATGACCTCCATGCGGGCCTCGCCCGAGTTCTGTGCGTGGGTAACCTGCGTATCGCTACTCCGAACGTTGAGGTGGGGCGCTTGCTATTCGCTGTCAAGAGACGTAATGTTCCTCTACTCCGAACAAGGCGGATCATCGTCGATGCAAATTAAGTTCGGCGACCGGATTAAAGAGCGCCGGGTCGCCTTGAAGATGACGCTCGACCAGCTGGCGCAGGCGACATCGTCGTCGAAAAGCTACATTTGGGAACTCGAGAACAAGAACCCACCGCGTCCATCGGCAGAAAAACTGGCCGTCATAGCGCAAGCGTTGGCGGTAACCGTAGACTATCTGCTGGGTAGCGACGAGCAAACGCTTGAAGAGGCCGAGGATAAGGCTTTCTATCGGTCTTACAGCGGGCTGCCCGCCGAAACCCGACGTCAGCTTCGCGACATGGCGAAGATCCTGGGAACTCAAAAGAAAATATGACGGAGATCGAGCCAGCTCGTCCACATAAAGAGGCGGCGCGCATCACCAAGATGCTGGACATAGTGCTTGGGGTAGACCGGTTTGACCGCGCGCCGATCGATGTCGCGGCGCTCGCGATGGAATATTCAGCCAACGTCGCGCCTGACGGGCCAATCCATTGCGTGGAAGAGGCTGATATTCCAGGGTGCGTTGGAGCCTTGATTTGTAGCGCAGAGTTACCGCGGCAATGGGCGATCATGTATAATCGCGGACAATCGCATGGTCGGCGGGCATTCACGATCGGGCACGAGTTCGGGCATTTCGTTCTTCACCGTCGCCTTATTGAGCGCGATCCTGAGTACGAGCTCGCGATCTATTGTGATGAGGAGGCTGTCGTGCAGCGCGACGGCAACGGCATCGAAGCTGAGGCCGACACCTTTGCCGCGGACCTGCTAATGCCGTTGCACGACTTCAGAGCGCAGTTGCCGTCGAGGACACGGCCCGACTTCGGCCAGTTGAGCAACTTGGCGCAGCGTTACGGCGTATCGCTGACTGCGGCCATCCTGAGGTGGCTCGAATATACCGAAACCCGCGCAATGCTCGTCGTCTCGAACGAAGGGTTCGCGCATTGGGCCAAGTCGAGCAAGTCGGCGTTTCGATCGGGGCGCTTCCTGCGTACCAAGAACGAGGTTTATGAGCTGCCGAGCCTGGCGACCGCAGTCACCCGTTCGTTTTCAGAGGAGGCGAGGGCCGGGATTCCTCAGGGAAGCGGCGTCTGGTTTTCCGAGCCTGTCGTCGAGATGTGTTTGCGCTCGGATCGTTATGACCAAGAGCTGACGCTGCTGCATTTTGAGCGTCAGCACGCCTGGAGTGACGATGAAGAGCCCTTTGCCGACAGTTTCGATCGTTTCAACGCTAAGTAAGTCGCGGCAGCAACGCGACTTCTGCTTACATCCAACTCGCAATTGATTCGTTATCGCTTTCGGCCCAGTTCCGACCGCCGAATTGGCCTGAACGAACGGCCGGTGTTTGGGCAGACTTACGTCGATATCAATGCGCGTGTCACAACCGGAGGCGAGGTAAAAGGCCTTTTTTCCCGCTTCGCCGCCAAGCCTGCCGATTGGCGATAGACCAGCAGGCGGACCTGATGACAACCATCTGTTTGCATGTTGCGAAGCCCTCGTTAAAGCGATAGCAGCACAGTGCTGCACCATGCAGCAAAACGAGTTGCAGGGGGCAGGATGACTTCAAAGCATCGCGTCACCGTTAACCTCTCGGATGAGGAGGCTGACGCGCTCACCGAACTTGCAGGGAAATCTAAGGTGTCGAAAGCATGGCTCGGCCGTCATGCTATCTGCGCGCTTCTTGAGCGTGCGCAGAACAGTGACGGTCAAATTCCACTCCCTTTGGAAAGCATAGCCGGGGGTAAGCTGTGACCTATCAACTAATCGATCTGTTCGCGGGCGCTGGCGGTATGACGCTCGGTTTCACCGACCCACGTTTTTGCGGTGGTTTCGAGAGCGTCTGGGCGCTTGATATCGATGCGTCGGCGGTTGCAACCCACCAGCGTAATTTTGGTCCTCATGCCGAGTGTGGCGATATTGAGGAATGGCTGGCATCCGATCGGCCCATCCCTGCTGCTGACGTGGTCATAGGAGGCCCGCCATGCCAAGGTTTCAGCCTCTTAAATAAGGCACGCGCTGGCGATCGTCGGCGCTCGCTGTGGCTCCCTTTCCTTGATGTGGTGAAGCGCAGCGGTGCCTCCGCTTTTGTCATCGAAAACGTCGCCGAGCTGCGGGCATCGCCGGAATACGATCAGATTAAAGCTCACGCTCATAAGATGGGCTTCGATATCGTTAGTGACGTGCTGCTGGCGGCAGATTACGGCGCACCGCAGACGCGTCGGCGCACCGTGATCGTAGGATATCTACGCAGCAAATTTAACGGTGTGAGCTTTCCACCGCTGGCTACCCATGCTGCCCCGAAAGCGAAGTCCAATCTACCGGCTTGGCTGACCGTTCGCGATGCGATCGGCGACCTCCCAAAGCCTGTGGGTACGGAAAAGCGTGCAATGCGCGCGCCGTTCAATCTTCATTTTGGACGTTCACCCACGGCAAAGAGCATGGAGCGTTATCGTGCCGTGCCGCCTGGCGGAAACCGTTTCGATTTGCAGCGCAACGCTCCCGAAATTACCCCCGATTGCTGGATCAGAAAAACGTCGGGCGGGACGGACCTGTTTGGTCGCCTTTGGTGGGACCGACCGTCCGTCACGATCAGGACCGAATTCTTCAAGCCCGAAAAGGGGCGCTATCTGCATCCCGACCAGCATCGGCCCATTACGCACCGAGAAGCCGCGCGATTGATGGGATTTCCCGATGACTTCATTTTCGAGGGGACAAAGGTCGAGATTGCCCGTCAGATTGGCAACGCCGTCCCGCCGCCGCTGGGGGGAGCAATCGGACTTTGTGTCCGTCAGCTCCTGGATACGGCGATGAGGGCTGCGGCCTGACATGGCGCGGCGACCGCGGCTGAATGACACCGATACCATTCGTCGGCAGCTTATTGAGCTGCTGACCAATTTTGAGCGTCATCTCGCCGAGGCCGATCTGCGAGACCAAGTGCGTCGGCTTGTTCCCGCCAACCATTTGCTGCGCGATATGGGCGTGTCGCTGCTGCCGAACGGGAATGAGCTGTCCGCACACGAGCGTATTTTAGCCTATTTTCGACGTTTCCCCGGCCAAGTGATCGACGGTGATGAGTTGATGGTGGTCGCTGGGATTAGCGAATACGCGCGGCGCCTACGTGAGCTGCGCGTGGAGGAGGGATGGCCGATCATGTCCGGTATCACCGCGCGGCAAATGCGTGATGCCCAGGACGAAGAAGGGTTGCCGGGCGAGGACGCAGCGCCGGCGATGCGGCCCGATCAATACATTCTGGTCGAGGATCGGCAGGACCGCGACGCTGCTCATCGCTGGAACATGGCCAACCAGATACGCCGCAGCACCGCAGGTGCTCGTGATAAAATATTGCGGTATTTTCGCGCGAACGTCGGCAAGCAGATCACGTCCGAAGAGTTGCGCTATGGAGCAAATATTAGCGATTGGCCTCGCCGCGCGCGGGAATTGAGAACGGAGGATGGCTGGCCGATCGTCACGCGTTTTACCGGCGACCCGACCCTTCCCGCCGGAATTTATGTGCTGGAGCGCGACGAGCAGGCACCTGCACATGACCGGCATATTCCGGAAATCGTGCGCCGCGAGGTGATGCAGCGGGACAACTGGTCATGTCGCTGGCGCGGCTGCGGTTGGCCACACGGCTTTCCGCCGCAGGATCACCGTTTTCTCGAAGCGCATCATCGCATCCACCATGCCGATCGTGGGCCAAATACGCCCGAAAACCTCGTCACTCTTTGCAATCTGCATCACGATGAAACGCATCGGACGGGCCTGCTTGTTCTTGAAGGTGAGTGAGTCTGGCCGTTGCTTCGACAACATGTGCGAGAATGGCGTCGTCATCCAGCTCGCAAGCCCATAGCGTCATCGTCTGAATATCTGCGGCCTCGAGGGCTTGTAGGGCGGCCGCATCACGCTGCTTGTTTCGTTCGATCTTTGCCGCCCAGAACTCGGGGCGGGTAGAGGGCAAACGGGCACGTCGGCAGCCAGCATGACCATGCCAGAAGCAGCCGTGAACGAAAATCGCCAGTCTGTGACGCGGCAGATAAAGGTCGGGTGTCCCGGGCAGGTCACGGCGCTGCAACCTGAATCGGTAGCCCGCTCTATGGAGTAGTCGTCGCACGCGAAGTTCGGGCGCCGTGTCACGGCTCCGAACCTTTCGCATGTTGTCGCTGCGCGCAGAAGGGGACAGTTGATCGACCATCTTACCGTAACCCCGTCCCATGCCGCTCGTTATGTAAAGTTCAGAGTTTTGCATCATGGAAAGTGACGCATGCCCGGTTGGCAATAATCAGCCGTGCAGCACTTCAAGCCCAGCATCGGGGTATATCCACCATTCGACCATCCGGTCGTCTCTGATGGTAAAACCACGCGCCGTTAGAGCCTGGGCGTCGCTGGTATGAAGTCGACCTTTCGTTCCATGGCTACCGGTGCCGTCGAAATTCACCACCACTAGCTCGTTGCCCTTTCGACCAAATACGTGGCCGTGAACCTGCCCCTGTCCTCGCAGGTGGGTGGGCTGGTCGATCCTAATATTGCGTTCAAATCTGCCATCAACGAAAGTTCCTTCGTCAAGGCGTTGATAGTTTAGCCCTTCACCTGGGATGACAATATCGATGATAAGCGGCAGGCTATCATCGCCGCTTTCAACGACTTCGCTCCACTTGCGCAATATATCTCCGGCGCGGCTCATTCGGCGACTTCGGAGCGTACGTAAAACTGATGGTTGGAAGAGGATTTTCTTACCGCCCGGATGCCCTGCCGGGCGCCATCGACTTCTGCTTTGAACATACGGCCACCGCGCAGCCGCGCGCCCTTGCTGAAGCGCTCCCATCGGCCCGATGGGAACAGATCCTGAAGCTTGAATTCCTCGCCGGGCAGCTTGCGTGAGGCGCGCCTGATCGCACTTCGGACAATCTCGCCAGCTTCACGTCCATCGGTGAGTTCGTCGCACCGTGAAAGGAATAGGGCTGAGATACTCGGCAATCCCGCGTCGCGTCGCTTCCTCGACAGGGATGCGTAGGTTTCGTCGTCCACAATCGTTCGAATGGTGGGCATATTACATGTCTCCTATTATGATAGGTACATATGATATGGAAAGGTAACTTCAAGGGTGATCGATGCCGGAGCATATTTGACCGACTACATCCAGGTACCTACGGCTAATTTTGACTGCGATGACAATGGCATGAGCATTATCGCCGCTATCGAAGCCACAAAAGCGAACTGCCCTTTAATCAAATGGTAAAGTCAAGTCCGACTCGCGTCAGACTAGTTCCAAGTTTTTGCATCAGGTTGATGGCGTACTCATAGCGTAGTTCGCTGACGAGCTTTGCTTGGAGCTTTTCGACCATTAGCCCTTCTCCGATGTCTCGCAACCGCGAGAGAGGGAACGGTTCTTTAGGATCAATCTGGCCGTTTTGTTCCGCATAGAACATATACCAATGCGGTTGTTCCTCCGCACCCGAATTCTCAAGAAGTGAGAAAACCTTTATATCGCGTTCGATCTTAAGGAAGAGATAGTTGTTCGAGTTGACGTCAACGGTATTGTAATTGACGGGCCGGATGAGATGGAGTTTCACGGCCATAAACGGCTTGCGTTGACCCACTTCCCCGCGATGACCTGCACGCTTTTGTCCCGGCACCATGTCGCAGATGGGCGTCAGGCAAACCCAGATACTGCCGTCCATTTCAAATACGTGGCCTGTCCGCAGGTGCCATCCACGGGGTGATGTACTACAGGCAACGGCATTAGCCGCAAAGCTAGCTGCTTGTGTCTCAATGTCGGTAACAACGGCGGCGAAGCGATCAGCTACGCGTTTAGTAAAACCCGCTGCTCCCACACCTCGGTCCGCTGCTGACAACCTATCAGCAAAATTATGGACGTTTTGTGCGATGTCGTCGATTAACTGCTCAGCATGGCGGGAAATGCTGTCTTCGATCAACGTGCGCCGGCCTAGATCTTCCGCTTTGAGTAATGTAAGGTACCAATAGGCTGTGGCAAGCTTGTCGCCGATCGCCTTGGTTTCGCCCGAAACCCCCTTGGCCTCCATTTCCGCTCTAAATTTTGCCAGGATAAGGCGGGACGGTGGTGGTGCCCAGCAGCAGAGCGCATCAAGAAGAATTTCGAGTGGTTCAGTGACCGTCTTCTTTTGTGAAAACGCCATGAACAGTCGGTCCGACCGGATCCAGTACGGCTCCTGCTCATTCCAATCGAGCGATCCGATATCTTGATCATTAGCCATCCGGGCACGATTCGCTGACTGAAACTCGGCCAGTGCCCAGATCAATACCAGGCGGAAATCCCTGATCGGGATCGTCGCCCGTTCGCACTCCGCTTTGAACTCCCCAAAGATACCTTTGCCCTGTATTGCGTCACGAAGTGCAGGCGCCCCGTGCTTGACGATATGCATGAACTGCTTGGCACCGATCGCTGTACAAATTCGCTGGGCAGCATCGGGCACATCGCCTTCGACTTTTCCTACAACAGCCTCGCCTTGCTCACGCCGGTCATCATCAAAACAGTCCAACGGTGAGAGGAGGCCGAGCAGCATGTCTTCAAAGACCTGAGACAGGGTATGTCGTGTATTCACAACGATCATGTTGAAATGGTCGTTGGAGGCAACTGCTCGCGCAATCTCGATCGCTTTGTCGCCGGTTTCAGTCTCGTCGAGATGATAATCGAGGATGAGCAAATCGGACTGATGAAGGTGGCGATCGACTAGCTTGGCAGTCCCTGTTTCTATATCGCTGCCGTCATGAACGTCGACTAGCAGCAGCAGGCTTCGAAAGTGATCAATGACCGCTTTCATCATTTCAGGCGCGGTTTCCCATTCCTTTGCGCGCCCTGGAATGGCGTAGGCCTCCGGCTCCGTTTTAGCCGCAACGGGCGCCGCTTCGGCAACGATTTCAGCGACTTGCTCTAGACCTGGGGCAGCGAGCGCATCGCCGGCAAGCGTGAGGGCAGGCAGCTTTTGCGTAGTAGCTGCGGCATGCTTTGCGTCAACAGCGTTGCCGAGCAGTTCGTCAATCGTCGGATAATCGTCATCGACAATTAGAACTGACCGGATGGGATTTATCAGCGATTCCTTGATAAACGCACGGTACCCCTCATCAACCGCCATTGAGGCCGCCCCTAAACTCGATTTTGAAGTTGGCGCCAGACAGCGCAGCGGTTTCGGTACTCGGATCGGCGACGTAGGAAATACGATGGCCCCCGGCTGCTAAATTGGCACGGCATAGATAAAGGCCGACTCCTCGTCCGCCGCGAATCTTACGCGTGAAGAAAAGCGTAAACAGACTGCCAACATCGTCCGGGGCGACGCCGGATCCGTTGTCCGATATCAAGACCGCGTCACCAGAAACAGAAAACTGGATGATCCGGTTTGCTTGATCGCTGATCCGCAGCCAGTAAATGCTGTTGTTAACCAAATTGATAAATACCGGATATATCCGAGGTCGGTACTCAAAAATTCGTATATTCTTGAAGGCGATATCGACGATTACATCGATACCTTGTCGAGAGATAGGCAACTTAAAGAACTCGAGAACGTAATTTGCGATTTCTTCACCGGTAATCCATTCCTGGACCTTGTTTCCGGTAAGCTTGAGCGGTGAGAGAAATCTAAGCTGGTCTGTTAGACCTTCGTAGCCGAACTCGATGTCCTTTGCGGCGCGACTTTCGCGCACTTCAGGGGGGAGTCGGCGCAATCCGGACCCGATGATATTATCGAGCGCTTCCAACTCGTGGCCGACAATCTCGACCGCGATTCCCAGCTGAGCCAGAGCATTCAGCCGATCAAGCTCCGTACGCATCTCACCGGTTTCTTCGATGTTTGCAAACGCGAGGCGCTGAATGTCGATGCTCTCCTGGAGACTTTGCAGCGCGGCGATGTACGGAGCAAAGGTTTCCTCATTCTGCCGATTTACGTTTTCGAGCTTGGTACCAATTAGGCGCCGCGCTTCTGCCAGATCGATTTCGCCGCGATCGAAGCGCAACAGCACCGGCTTTGCTTCTTCAGAAAAAACCGGCCCCCGCTCAGCAAGCAAACTGCGAATGCGGTCGAATTCCTTGCGTTGCAGCTCAGCTATCTGCTTCTGCCATTCGTCGATGCGTCTACCAATGCGGCGCGCGGCGCGGTCGATAGATGCCTCAAGGATCTGTCGCGGGCGCTCGCTTTGCCATTGCATCAACGCTGCATCGAGCTGCTCGCGGCGCATTGCTAATGCGTTGTGGATTTCGCGCCGATTATGCTGAAACTCGTCGTACTTTCGCTCTAGCGTACCAAGCGTTGCGGGCGGCGACGGTACGACCAAATCCGAGATGCGCTCATCCAATTCGTCAAGCGCAGCAAGCGCGTCATCGGCCTCGCGTTCGGTCGAGATCAGGGTCCATCCGCGCAGCGAACGCATATCGGCCATCAATGCGCGCGCCTCAACCGCGCGTACATCGAGCGCTTCCCGAAATTGAGTGCGTTGCGCCTTTTGTAATTTGGCCCGTTCCTTCTCCGCCTTGTCTCGCGCATTTTCTTCACGGATGGGCTCCAGCATTTCCTTGCGGTGTTCGGATTTCGAACCGAAGTAATTGTGCGCCGTCTCGATGAGGATATTCTCAACCAAACCTTTCAGCGTCTTAGCGGCGCGGTTATCGATCAGACCTTCTCGACCAGCCTTGTCACGAAGATTTGGATTGTTGTCGCGACCTATCGCAATGCGCCCAAACATTCGCCGGTGATTCCAGAACTCACGTCCTGCATTACGGGTTCGGCGGCTCTCAATCTCGAAAAAATCATTGTCTGGGCGTCCGTAGGGAAGGACGCGTAAGCCATCGCGAAAGATCAGAAATCCTGCGGAACTATCCGCCATCTCCTTGAAACGATCGAACTCATCGCGGGTATGGCTAGTATTCGCGAGCGAAAACTCCATCGTAGATAGATATATCTCTACCGGTCCGACCCGGTTCGAACTGTCTTTCGAAAGGACTACATCCTGCGGTTTTGGAATGATGATAGACTCAGGCAGCCACCTTCCGAACGCTTTAATACGTCCCACAAAGCTGCCGTCTTCACCAAGCCTGCCTTCGACCTGATGCTCAAGCGGTTCGACTTTGCTTCTGGAAATTGCATTTGACGAGCCAACCAGTACGCGCTCAAACCCGCTGCGCCAGACGCTTGCCGAATAGCCAAATTCATGGCCGCTGGCGTCTCCGGATTTCTCTTCCTTGCCGTATGGGTCTGCAAAGCTCGACAAGGTCTGGCCGAAGCGGTCACGCGCTTCTTTACTGGTTGCCCCACCGCCGCCTGAGTCGAGCTGCGCAGTAAGGTCGAAACTGAGGTCCGAGATGAGCAGCGCTGTACCATGCGGCTCTGAATGCGTGAGTGCGGGCCAGTGATCGAGCAACTCACGCGAAAATTCCATTTCGGCGAGGCTTGTCAGGATGGAGACTGAAGGTGGCGCATCCATCGCCGATACCCCGCGTTTTGCATCGTCGGAATAGAGCGCGTCGTAGCGTACCCAGGCCTCGCGAATATGATCGGTGCGCGTACCGCGGTCGACACCGGTGACATTTCGCCGCACCTGCTCCGCCATCTCGGGTAGTGCATCGAACACCTCCTCCAGTGTTTCGAACTCTCCTACGGGCAGCTCGATATCGGAAAGGTTTAGGAACGGATTGCCGAACAGTCGCCAATCGACCAGTGCCGAGGCAAAATTCTGTCCGATCCGCTTTGAAATCAGGAAGAGAATTGGGCCGAGATTAGCGCTTGATAAGCGACCAATGCCCTTTTGCCCTTGCTTGGGTCGAAGATAGAGGCCGTTACGGTCTGCCACCGGTACGGCGTTATTCTGAGCTTTGGACTCAGTACCGACAACGAGCCACCGCTCGATAAATTCACTGGTCGACATTCCGTGGCCATCATCCAGTACGGCAGCAACCGGGTTCGCTAAGTCGAACAGATCAAGTCGAACCTGACGGGAATATGCGTCGTATGCGTTCTTCCAGAGCTCTGAAACGGCCGTTGGTGCGTCGGCGATCTGCTCCCGGCCAAGATGGTCGACCGTGCGCGCCCGCGTTTGAAAGGCGACGGCTTTAAATGACATGGGTCAGCGGCAACAGTGCGAGTCCGGTATGAATCAAGAATAGACACCTGTTGATCACGGAAGCTCCCCCTGCAACTGATTGTCTCGTGCGGGCCGAAGCTGTCAACGCGATTATCGCCCGGACCCGATGTTGTAGGTGTTAGGGCTGATTGGCACGGTCCTGTGAGCGCTGAATGTCATGCGAAAGCTACAGTTAGCGAACGCTACGCTGTGCTAGCATGCGCGCGAATGCGGGATGCGATCTCGTCACCTTCGGCGACGAGTCTAAGTACCCTCTCTCTTATAGCATCAAGGCGCTCGTGATCGGTCGTCAAAGCGGACACAGGCTCCAATCGTTCGTAGGCCGCTAGGTAGCTACCGATGAGTTGGTGCCGTCTCGCATGTTCCGCGTCGGGAAGTGGCAGCGATGCCAGATAGGTTTCCCACGGCTTATTGCCTTTGCGCGAATTGCAGGGCTTGCAGCATGGGAGAAGATTACCGAGCCTATGGCCGTGGCCACTGAACCGGCTGTCCTTCACCGTGGCAAAAACGTGGTCCCATGTCTCCGCAGGGTCACCGCAATATGCGCACTCTAGATCCCTGTCGGGATCGTTGCCGAGAAGTATGACGGCGTCGCGTATCCGCTTTTCGTCATAAATATCGTGAGGCGCTATCGCAGCGGCAAACATGTGGTTGATCGTAGTCCGGCGACTTGCCAGCATCCGATAGGGTTTGAGATGAACGGTAATGCTCTTGGCTTTCATGGCTTACCCTGAAACGGGCTCCATAGCCTCAAGCTTAGCCGACAGAGCGGCATCATGTTTTGCCAAAGCGAGATCGAAGGCGCCCTGGAGAGCTAAGAGCGTGAGCGCCGGATATCCAAACACTCGCTCTACCTTCAACGCCAGCTCGGGCGTGACGGCCCGTTTGCCGTTCAGCATATTGTTAAAACCGGGACGAGCAACGCCAAGCCTGGCAGCAGCCTCGGTCGCGTTGAGTTTATAGCGTGGCAGAACCTCCTCGGCGAGAATCTCGCCAGGATGGACCGGATACGCCATTTCAAGAGCCATTTGCTCACCTTGTATGCGAGGAGGGGGCATATCTCCCTCCCGTTAATGGGGGTTGTCGAACCGGATGTTCGAGACCTCTTTTCGGTCGCTATCCCACTCCATGAGGAGACGGGTGGCACCAGCAACAGAGAACGACCATGTCCGCTCATTGCCACTGTAGCGATGCACAGCCCATCCAGGATGGTTGTGCTGAATATCGACCAGAGAATCCGAGGCTAGGATAACACTGGTTATCTGTCGTATCTTACGTGTTTCAGCCGGTTGAAGACCTCTAACAGCCTTACCGGGGGGCGCTTTCATTAGCGCCTCTATTTGTTTACTGGCCGATACGATCGAGATTGTCATATAAACCCTTTGTGTATGTCGTTTCCATCTTGCTTCGTCCCTTTGTGGTAGTTGTCGGTATATAGTACGTATCGGCTGGCGATACAAGTCCTTGTACCGTTAGGCGATACAATTATGTCAATTGTCTGTTTGATGCAAAATCACAAGTTTGTATGATTAAAAAACGGCCGGAATACAGGCACTTAGGCGGTGCATAATCCAATGCACAATCAGCGCATGATTTACGGCTACGCATGCGTTTCATTCAACTGTCGGGACCTGGCGCAGCAGCTCGCTGAGCTCGACACAGGCAGCTGTACGAAGGTCTTCCGCGAGAAGGTTAGCGCCCCGACGGCCGATAGGCCCTTCCATGTTGGCGTCCATTTGCATCCTCCATCGCCGTCAGTGCGCGCAAAGCGACCGATTTCTGCACATGGACCATGGATTGATTGCTGCATGGGCTTTGCCATCCTGAAGCGACCAACAACCCGTCCTGTACGTATATCCAGAAAACGGGCTGATATGCTGTCAGCTAGCTGGAGAGGGAGCTGACAACGCTCGGTAAAGGGTAGCATGGTGACATTTAAGGAGTTTGGCGGCCTCGCGTACTGACGTGCCCTCCCCCACTAAGCGCGCACCCAGCGCTATCTGATCGGCAGTGAGCTTGGGCGGGCGCCCGAAGCGCACTCCCCTCGCCTTGGCAGCTACCCGCCCGCTGCTGGTGCGTTGGTGGATCAACTCGCGCTCGAACTCAGCAATGCCGGCGAACACGGTCAGCACCATGCGACCCGCTGGCGATGTCGTATCTGCCCAGGGCTCGGATAGTGAGCGCAGGCCAGCGCCAGCCTCCTTTAGCTTCTCGGCAATGTCGAGCAGGTCGCGGGTGGAGCGTGCCAGTCGGTCGAGCCGCGTCACCACCACCGTGTCTTCACCGCGCAGCTGATCGATCATCTTAGCCAGTTCGGGCCGATCACGCTTCGCGCCCGAGATTTTTTCCTCGAACGTCCGCTCGCATCCAGCCTCTTTCAACGCGGCGCGTTGCAGCCGGAGATCTTGGTCATCAGTGGACACACGGGCGTAGCCAATCAGCATGTCGCATAACTGTATCGAAACGAAAATGTATCGCAACAGACTTTTGCGACATAGGTGTACGAGGAAATACGAACTTCGAAAGCTCTGTCGCGAAACTTAGCACTTTCGCGACACCGGCCTATTATGGCGTCAAAGCGGCTGGGCTGCTGCCGGCCAGTTGCAGATATGGGCTATCCTAGTTTCTGCAGGCGAGGTTTTGACAATTCATCGTGTTGGTAGAATGTGAGTCAATCTTGGATATCACGTTGGTCTACGGTGATAAGATTGTGAATCTACGGGTACATCCCATCCGATCCAGCAGCCATGCGGCGCAAAGCCTGACATCAAATAGGGCTGTTTAGCTATCCTAAGCGTATGCCAAAATTAACTGCAAATGTCATTCTTTATTGACATAATTGCTGTTTAATGGCATTAGGTCGATAAAGTTTGACAGGAAGCGCCTATCCCAGACCGTATTGCCATTGTTACCTACAAGGGCACACCTGCCGGCGAGCTTAGCGAGCTGGAGGGAGGCGATAGCCGCTTCGTGTACAAGGATGCGTGGCTGACGCCGATAGCATGTGCGCTGCCGATCGAGCAGCCGGACCATTATCACCGCAACGGCCTTATCCCTTTCTTCGAGCATTTAGGGCCAGAGGGCTGGCTGCGCGGCCGTCAGGCACGTGCCGGCGGGACAGCCGAACAGGACGATTTCGGCCTGCTCTTAAACTATGGTGCCGACTGCATCGGCGCAGTTGGCATTCTCCCGGCCGAAGGTCCGGCGTTCGTCGCGCCCGATGAGCCCAATGCGCTGGAAGAAGCTGCAGCGCTCCCGGGCCGCACTTTGTCAGGCGTCCAGAAAAAGCTGCTCGCCTTTCGCGGCGAGAAGGGGTTTGAGCCGTGCGTCAGGCCGTCAGATCCGGCGACGTACATCGCGAAATTCAACCGCGAGGATTTGCCGACGCTCGTACAGAATGAAAGTGTCTCACTCGAACTGGCCCGCGAGGTACTAGGCAAGGCCGAAGTCACTGCCGCCAAGCCTGGGCAGCTCGCTGGCATCGAGGGTTTGGCTCTGCTCGTCGAGCGATTTGATCGTCAGGGTAACGAAAAGCTTCGTCTCGAGGACTTTGCGCAGATTCTCAGCAAGCCCCGCGGCCGTGAATTCGACGGTAAATACCATTCCTCATACGAAGAGGCGGCAACTGCCATCACGCGCTTCTCCGCGCGCGCGCGGATCGATCTCGCCCGCTACTTCCGCCTCGTCGTGTTCAATCTCGCACTCGGTAATGCCGATGCGCATCTGAAGAACTTCTCGCTACTCGAAGGCAGCGGCGGACTGCGCCTCAGTCCCGCTTATGACCTAATAAATACGCTGGTCTATACCAACTATGAGCGCAACGTGGCGCTCGAAATTGGCGGCAAGAAGCGCGCGTTCGACACACTCGACCGCGGGCTGATCGAAGCGCTCGGGGTCTCGATCGGACTGCCGGCCCAGGAAGTGTCACGATCGCTCGACGTCCTGGCCAAGGGCTTCGCCAACGCCAAGACGCTCGTCCTTGGCCCTCGGGTCCAGCCTGACGATTTCCGGTTCAAATACCGCGAGATCATTCTCGAAAATGCCGCAAGGATCTTCGCATGACCGACTGGCCCATCGATTGGCGAGCCGTCGTCGACGAAGCGATTCGCCGGCGTAAGCTGGAAGGTCTGACCCAGTCGGCGCTGGCTGCGCTGGCCGGCGTCAGCCGGCCGGTCGTCGTCGCGTTCGAGCAAGGCGAGATCAACCTGCGCTTCGAACGCGTGATTGCAATCCTTGATGCGCTCGGGCTTTTCGTGCAGCCCGGGCGGTCCGACAGCCTGAAATCCTTCGTGCACGAGGCTCGCAAGCGCTTCACCGAGCTCACTGCCAACCTTGCGGATGATCATCCCTCGCGGCAGCCGCTCGGTCATAGCGAGCAGGCTTATTCGATCGATGGCATCGAGGAGCCGCCGACGCTTTCTCAGCTGCGCAACATTCTCACCCGCGCGCCCAAAACCTCAGGCTGGACGCCGTTCTGGGTGCCGACCAAGGACTCGATCAAACCGGCATTCTTCGACGGCCTCCTCGAATGCTGGCTAGGTCGCCCGTCCGATGATCGAGTGTTCAATGATCCGGCGTCGAGCGACTTTTGGCAGGTGTCCCGCGCAGGCACCGCCTTTCTCCAGCGCGGCTATCAGGAAGACGGGCGCGATCTTGATGCTGGAACCTTCTTCGATCTCACCCTGCCGATCTGGCGGACCGCCGAGGTACTGCTCCACGCCGCCTGGCTCGCGCGGCAACTCGGTGCCGGCGGGGAGGATCAGATACGTTTCACCGGACGCTATACCGGGCTGTCAGGCCGCGAGCTCATCAGCTGGGCCAAGCCCGGGCTGCGCCTCGCTCTAGAGGAGCGCCACCGCTCGCGTGCCGATAGAGTCGACCTGACTACTCTGACCAGCGCCTACGAAATCGATGCGGATCTAGAGAAGGTTGTCGGCGCGATCGTGCGCCCGCTCTACGAACGGTTCGATGGCTTCGAAATTCCCGACGCACTGATTACCGGCCAGATCTTCGATTTCCGGCGCCAGACAGCGGACTATTTCTGACCTCCGAGAGCATATCCAGCTTGTGCGTCGGGCGCGGTATCGCTTTGCTGATGAGTGCCGCCCAGGATGTCGAGCCGGAGCGCACCGATATATCGCCTGCCATTCCATCTTTGGGCGTTTTGCCGTTGAAAATGCGACCATTGGGTCGATGCGATTGGCAAGGACATCGTGTCGATGCTCGTTGTACGATCCACGTCACTCCGGTCCGAGATGCTCAAGCAGTATCTTGATGAGGGAACGAAGCTCGCCGCGGAGCTTGCCGCTCTGCGCGGCGTGTTGCGTTTCGTATCGATCGGCAAGCTCGAGCACGGCTTGCGTGACTGCATCCGAATGGCGCATCAGTACCACCAGTCCCGCTCCGCTCGGACCGTTTCTCCCGTAGAGCCAGTTCTGCACCGTCCGCACGTTCGCTCCCGTCAGACGGGCGATATGCTTCACCTTCGTCGGCGATGTGCCGAAATCCCGACGCAGCGCGTCGGCGATGACGCTGGCGAACGACGCCACTGTGTCTGCGGCCGGATCGATGGGAAACTGGTTTCTGCTTTCCGCGCGAAGTTTTCGGTCCTTATTCGACAACGACATTCCATCCTCCCGCGAATAGAAAGGCGTCAGTCGGACACGGGAGCGACACGCCCGTGACAAGCGTCAGGAAAAGCGGTGCGGGAAGAACCTCCGGACGTGAAGCTGGTGCGGGCCGCTCAGTACGTGCGCATGTCAACCGACCTTCAAAAGTACTCGACCGAGAACCAGGCCGAAGCGATCGCGGCATATGCCGCCAGGCGGGGTATCGAAATCGTCCGCACCTATGCTGACGAAGGTCGCAGCGGACTGAACATCGCCGGGCGCGATGCGCTCAAACGTCTGATCGATGACGTGCAGAGCGGCAATGCCGACTACGACGCAATCCTCGTCTACGACATTAGTCGCTGGGGACGCTTTCAGGACGCGGACGAGAGCGCCTACTACGAATTCATCTGTCGGGAACGCGGCATACACGTCCACTATTGCGCGGAGCAGTTCGACAACGACGGCAGCTTCCAGGCGAACGTGATCAAGACCGTCAAGCGGATGATGGCCGGCGAATACAGCCGTGAACTGTCCACGAAGGTCTTCGCGGGGCAGTGCCGCCTGATTACTATGGGCTATCGGCAGGGCGGCCCAGCAGGATACGGCCTGCGTAGACATCTTGTGAACGAGCGCAACGAACCCAAGACGCTCCTCGCAGCCGGCGAACAGAAGAGCCTCCAGACGGATCGCGTCATTCTCGTGCCGGGGCCCGACGTCGAGATCGAAACGGTGCGCCAGATATACCGATGGTTCGTGCTCGAGCATAGGTCGGAGCGCGAGATCGCGACCGCCCTCAATGGCGAAGGCTTCGTCACCGATCTGGGCAAATCATGGACCCGCTCGGTCGTTAGGCAGATCCTGAGCAACGAGAAGTACATCGGGAACAACGTCTACAACCGCGTCTCCTTTAAACTGAAGAAGCAGCGCGTGGTGAACCCACCGGACATGTGGATCCGGCGGATCGGTGCGTTCGAGTCGATCGTCGATCCGGGGCTGTTCGAAGCCGCGCAGACGATCCTCGCTGAGCGCGCCCGGCGCTTCTCGGATTCCGATCTCCTGACCATGCTGTCGGACCTGCTCTCCGCCAAAGGCGTCCTGTCGGGCATGATCATCGACGAGGTCGAGTCGATGCCATCGACCGCCGCCTATCGACATCGGTTTGGCAGCCTGCTGCGGGCATACCAGCTGATAGGCTACACTCCCGACCGCGACTTCCGCTACGTCGAGACCAATCGCCAGCTTCGCCTGATGCACCCCGAGGTGGTCGCCAGCACCGTCTTGGGCATCGAAGCGGTCGGCGGCCATGTCTCGGTCGACGGAACGACCGATCTGCTTGTCGTCAACCACGAGGTGACGATCGCGCTCGTTATTGCTCGATGCCGGACGACCGCCACCGGATCGCTACGCTGGCGGGTCCGCCTCGACGCTGGTCTGCGGCCCGACATCACGGTCATCGTTCGCCTCGCGCCGGACAACAGGACGGTGCGGGACCACTATCTCCTCCCGTGGATCGATCTCGGTGCCGAGCCCCGTTTCGGCATGGGAGAGGACAACGGCATCATGCTTGATGCTTATCGCGCCGAAGACCTCTCGCCATTGTACCATCTGCTGCGCCGTCACGCCGTGGAGTATGCGCTGTGACGCCCGACATCGTCGACATCTCCATCGCCTCCGTTGAAGTGCTAAACCCCCGGGTACGCAACCGGAAGGTCTTCGAAGAGCTCGTTGAAAGCATACGCGCGGTCGGACTCAAGCGCCCCATCATGGTCAGGCGTTCACCAACCGGCCAGGGCTTCGAACTGATTTGCGGACAAGGTCGCATGGAGGCATTCGTCAAGTTGGGCGCGACCGCGATCCCGGCTATCGTCATCGAAGCCACACGCGACGAATGCTACGTCATGAGTCTCGTCGAGAACATGGCGCGCCGCAACTTGTCCCCGCTCGAGCTGATTCGCGAAGTGGGTGTGCTACGGCAACGCGGCTACAGTCATACGGAGATAGCCCGGAAGGTGGGCTTCAGCCCCGAGTACGTCTGGACCATCAACTTCCTGCTCGAGAAAGGCGAGGAACGGCTGCTGGACTCTGTTGAACGTGGTGTCATTCCACACACCATCGCCGCCGAGATCGCCCGTGCCGACGACGCGCAGGTGCAGCGGGCTCTTACAGAGGCGTACGAAGCGGGGGCGTTGCCGGGCGCTCAGGTTCTCGCGATCCGGAGGATCGTCGATCAGCGGAACCTGATCGGCAAAGGCATCAAGTCCGTTCGAACCGGGCCGAAGCGCAATCAGCCCACAACCGCCGCTGCGCTCGTTCGCGCCTACCAGAAGGAGGTTGAGCGCCAGCGACTGCTAGTGAAGAAGGCGACTCTGACGGAAGGACGCCTCACGTTCATCGTTGGCGCGATGGGCAAGCTACTGGCGGACGAGCATTTCGTTACGCTTCTTCGAGCCGAAGGGCTGGCCAGCCTCCCTCATCCTGTCGCTCAGCGCCTGGGCATCGCCGGGGATCCAACGTGACAGATCCGATCCGGATATCGTTCGCTCGTGAGGTACTGGACCTTCGTCTCGACGCGGTCCTGCCGGTCCGCCCGATGACGGCCCGCATAGTCGAATCGAAACGCTATGTCCGCATCGCGACGTCGGTGCGTCAGATCGGCATCGTCGAGCCCCTCGCAGTCACGGTCGCCACTAGGGACGGACGGCACATGCTGCTCGATGGCCACCTCCGTCTGCATGCGCTGCGCGAAGCGTCCGTGGAGTCGGCTCCGTGTATCGTCGCCGACGATGACGAGGCCTTCACCTACAACAAGCGAGTGAACCGCCTGGCTACGGTGCAGGAGCACTACATGATCACGCGTGCCCTCGATCGCGGCGTACCAGCCGCAATGATCGCAGCGGCGTTGGGCATGGACGAGACGCTAGTCGCCCGCCGACGGACTATGCTCGACAGGATATCCTCGGATACCGTCGAGATACTCAAGGACAAGCACGTCAACGCGGTCGTCTTCGACATCCTCCGCAAGCTGAAGCCGGAGAAGCAGTTTGCGGCGGCCGAGATGATGGCGGCGATGAACAACTTCACCGCCAGCTACGCTCGAGCGATCCTGGCCGCGACACGTCAGTGTGATCTCGCCAAACCCGATCAACCGAAGAAGATACACGGCGTCACGCCGGAACAGATGGCGCGGATGGAGCGTGAACTCGAAACACTCAATGCCGATTTCCGCGCCCGGGACTTTAATTTCGGCGACGACGTCCTCGAACTAGTGTTGTCGTCGCGCTACCTGAAGCGGTTGATCGGCAACGACAAAGTCGCGAGCTACATTACGTTGAGGCATCCTGAAATCATGAGCCAGTTCCAAGCGATAGTTGACGCGACATCCCTGGATGCCAACTAAGGTAATGATCGGACGTTGCTTAAGCCATTTTTCCGATAAGCGATCTTCATCGAGCTGAGCAATAAGCAAAATCCCCCGTACACGCTCATTCTCAAATAACATCCTTTTGAGAAATGCCGCAGCGTCAGCCGATGTCCCTAACGCCATCTGCCTTCCCAATAGCGGACGTTCCGCTTCCCCACCAAACCTCGACATTCACGGCCGACATGCATCAAATTTCTGCATCAAGCGAGGCCACGATTTCCGCAATTTCTAGCCCGATGCAAATCTTGTGAGTTTTGCATCAAGACCGTCTGATCTGGTAAAAATTGGGCGGTCAGCTTTACGATAGCCCGTCAATCATATGATCGATAGGGACGGCCACGCCCACGTACACGGGCGGTTTGGTGAGGTAGCCGCGTCTCAAACCGTTTAAGCTGTTTCAGATGATCGGGGTCGAAGCGAACCGCACGTCGCAACCAATGTCTGTAGGATGCGAGATCGCCTCGATTGAAAGCGTCCATGGCAAGGTGTTGTGCGGCATACTCATAGCCGGCCCTATGCGCTCGATAGTACAGGCCAGCCCTGCTGAACCGGTCCGCAATCCGTCCCTCCATAGCGAAGGTGTCGGCGAGCGTGACCACTGCCGAGAAGTCGCCACCTAAGGCCAGATGCCACAAAATGGGCACATACAAACCACACCCGTGCTCGTCCTTGATCGACCAATACCGCTTCCAAAGGGCATCACGTTTTGCGGGGCTGTTGCGCGGGATCATTCACTAAAACTACACCGCAGCTTCGAGATCGCAACGCCCGCTTCTGGACGCTATCGGCTGTCCTCATGCGTCAAGTCGCATAACAGGCCAATTAGCTGCTGCCTTCGTGAAGGTGCGTATTTAGGGTCCTTTTCACGAATGTCGTCATCGTCAGCCCAATAGCCCAGACCATGCCACGCCTTACGCTCAACCCCTCGCAACCCAGCGGGATCGGCGATCACGGCGTCAAGCTCGTCGTTCGTCACGTCGCCACCATCGATAACACGCTGAAGGCAGTCGATGAGGAAGGTGCGAGCGTCGGTCATGTCCAGTGATTTGCCTCAACATCGACGCCCCGGCAACGTCCACTATCGGGATCAGCAAACCAGCCCAGTCAGGGCCGACTTTTGGTGCATTCTGCCAGCCGCTCGTCACACCAAGATGATGCAAAACTTTTGATTTTTGCATCAGAAATGAGCGGCCGTCGGCTGCCGCTACCAAAAGATATGATCGGTAATCACGCCGAACCTGACCAGAAAGCCCAGCGCCGCGCCTATCATTAGTAGGGTCGCGTACACGGCAATGGCTCGCGTCCGGCTTCGACGGTCCGTTTGGTAGCTCATTTTCGATCGCCTCTTAGCTGACCCTGCTGCCAACGTGAACGATACAACAAACGTCCGCAATTGGGTGTTCATGACGTTGCAAAAGAGACCCTTTTGCAACGCGACAGGTGCCGTCATCGGTCGCCAACTGTCGCAAAATGTGAGACATTCGAGACGTTCGAAACTTAGCACATTCGCGACATAGTTTCGGGACCACGTTCAGGTGCGTACGTAGTACGTTTGCCTGACATCGCACCAACAAGGCGTGCTCTTCAAGATGTAGGAAAGGCCGGAGAAGCTGGAAACAATGGCCAATGCTCTGGTGTTGAAGTGAAGCATTCAACTACACCCTGACGGTTAACATCAACTAGAATATGGTCGAACGTTGGCGGATTTTCGCGTCCGTCTATAGCTAAGCCAATACCGACTGTAGAAAATGAGGGATAGTTGCCGCTTAATTTATTAGTTTCGTTAACCCATCGCGTTAGCGACATACTGTTTGTCGTAATAACCATTGTTCTTGCAAGCCGTGCAGCGCGGTATGAACGCCGCACTATCCAAGAGCGACGCTCACCTCTCGCATCTGCGGTCGCCCAGCAAATTGACTTATCCATGATCGGTGCATTCAACCAATCGAGCACCGCATTGATATACATCCAGTCGCCAGGGTTATTTTGCGACATATCTGCGCAAATTAATGTCGCCGTTCGGCCGATACCGGGAATCTCAAGAACGGTAAGGCGATCTCCTGGAAGTGAATTTTCAAATATAGGGTTTGCAAGTGGCCACTGTTGTGGATGGTGCCGGTCAATGCCGAACATGACCTGCTCATAGCTCGTTAAGTTCCAATGGGACAGCTTGCGCTGCTCAAATGAGGGATGTCGATCTCCATTTGAGTCGAATACAACCGCGTAGTTTCGATGAAACCCATCACCGCGCTTTGGTCCAAGAACACCCGCAATTACTAGACGCAAACTAGGCAGAGAATTAGTAAAACTTAGGTATTCATCCTGCGCACTAAATATTAAGTCTCGCATTCGATCGTCGAAACTATCTACATCTCCCTCAGGCAAAGCCATTTCGGGTACTATTAGTATGTGAGCGCCAGCTTTGAGAGCATTCTGTAAGGCTATACTAAACCTCTCATCACCGTAGCCTAGTGAGAGCGCATAGGTTTTCCGAGAGTCGTCCGCAAGAAACTCGACGTCACTACCTCGCTCCGCCATTGGCGCAACCGCAATGATTGGGTCCACCGGCACTGGCAACAGCGAACGAATAGCTCCGTCCCATATGACGTAATCGGCGCCGAGCAACGATTCGTTCCCACCCAACATGTCAGGGTGATTGCATCGTAACTGACCGGGCATATAGGCTAAATATCTCAAATACTGCGCAAGTATTCCTACATGATCCTCTTCATCAAGGTCGTTGCGCCAGTAAGGTAGGCGTCTTGGTAACAAAATAGCATTATCAGAAAGTCGAATAAATCCGTCTACGCTGAACAGATCTCTGAATATAGAATGCGATTTAGTAATGTTGATATCTGGATTGAAGATAGCTTCAAACCAAGAATCAAGATATTGCAATCTCGCAATTATAGTGGGTAAACTTTTTACAGAAAGATCTGATATTGGAAATAAAATATCAGAATTCTCAATTAAAGTATCTATATCAAGATCGAATGTTGGACCGACTTTGTCCAGACTTGGAAATAAGCGATCTATATCCTGAGATATAATGGCAACCTCGGCTTTGATTGCACTAATGAACTGATCAACATCGTCATGAGAACAGAGTGCGTTGCGTAGGGCGAGATGACGTTCTTGTTCGTATTCAGCGATAAATGCGCAACCGTCCCGAAATGCATTCGCTAAACGCGCCGCCTTATTATCCATGACCGTCATTCTACTCCCCCCGTAACCTTTTCTTGATCAATTGATGTCAACTGTCGTAAGCCTGTTTTTAACGATATAGGAGTTCGCATGACTGTTGAATGGGACGTTCATGCCTACAAGGCTAGGTTGGATGCAGCAATCGCAGGTGACCGGTGGGAGGAAGCCGATCGCGTTCGTGTGGCTGCGAAGCACCGCCTGATAGAGGTTATCGCGCACCGCGACGCAGAACAGGTCGGGGCAGCACGTGATGCGTTTGCAGATAGCTTCGAGCGTGCCCGCCTTACGAAAAAACTAAGGATCAACAAGGGGCCCCTTACGATGGTCACCATGCTGCTGGCCGATGGAGAGACCGCAGGGATCGCCATGGACTCGATGCCAGCATCGATCGGCCTGGGCCGTGACGTTAGGGAAACGATTCTTGCTCATCTGGGTAGTGGTAACAAGCGGCCCATGACAACGACTGAGCTGTCGAAACGAACAGGCCATCGGCCTGAAACCATTGCTCGTACGGTTAGTCAGTTGCGCGCTGAAAAGAGAATTGTAAGCAAGCGAATAGGAAGAAATGTACTACATAGGTTGTTTGAGCCTGACTTATCAATGAACATACTCGGTAATGCACTTAAAAAGCGAACCGCGCATTTAAGCCAAATAAAAGATAAGCAAAGTGCGCCTGATTTATCTAAATCAGATGCAATAAAGAACAGCTTTGACGAAAAGCTGGATCATGGAACCGCGCGAAACATTATTGAGGATTCTGATTCCTATGAATCGAAAATAGCCGCTCCCCGGGCTAAAAATATTGAATTCTATAATAACAGAGCTGATGCCTAAAACTATAGTAATATCCGGCTGTTTGGAGATTTGATGTGGCGCAAAAAACGTCCTTGATCAAGATACGTGATTTTCTTCATGAGGAAGGCTACAAGGCACAAATATTTGAGGATACCATAGTTAACTCCGCGGCGTCTGGGTTTAGGTTTCAAATACAGCCATATCGAGACAGCATTCAATTCAGGTGCTTTATTGCGACTAATAGCGATGAAAATATAAATGAGATTTTCACAAATAAGATAAATGGCCTGTACAGGTTTATTAAAACCTATATTGATAACGATGGTGATATTGTTGTCGAGAGTGACTGGTGGTTCGATCTCGAAAAGTCGGACTGCGGCAATATTTTTAGTAATGCCATAGGTTTGTGGGATCTAGGACTATCTACAATTGCACGGCAATTAAGGCAGGCCAGAAAAGGTGAGATTGATGAGGAGCCGTCTGAGGACTGACGCTTGGAGTTAGGAATAGACTCGTAGAGAAATCCCGGCACTCGAGTGTCTTGGATTGAGGGAAACCGAAGAATCGAGAATATCCCCGGCTGAGCTGCGTGGAGCTTTCATGGTTGACGCCGAATGCAACCGATGTCGTATTCCCTTTGTTAGGAATTAGTAGTGACCGGGCATGCAACAACCTGATCCGTTTTCGATACTGGAGCGGGTTGAGTGCCGTGACTGCCTTGAAGTGGCGATGGAACGCCGACGCGATCCGCGACAAGGCGGTACCAGGTGCCGCAATATCGCGCCGCATCTAGCCGTGCGGACCTTGCAAGACGCGGTAGAGCAGCTCGCGGGACCATCGAGCCTCTCGCGGGCCTCAATGCAGCCGGCGATAAACGCGACATGATCGTGATTGTGGAAGGGGTGAGTGTAAGCGGCAAGAGCACGTGGTGGGGGCCGGTGAGAGGATGTTCGAAAACGTACGTTAAGCGTCCCGGCCCATCTGGTGGAGGCAGAGCGGCCTGAACCGTTCGCGGGGTTTGTCCATTTCGCTCCACAGATAGTCGCCGGTGAGCCGATATGTTCCCCGCCCAGCGGCGCGACATGGGCGAGTAGTTCGTCCGGCACCTCGACCCACTGCTGCGCAGATGCCGGACGACGCGGTCGAGATAGACGGTGTTCCATGACGTGACAGCGCGGTGAGGAGCGTCAGCCCGGAAGCGTGATGTCGCTGATTCTTCAATGTGCGGTCGCGCAGCTCACCGAGGCGGTTGAAGAAGATGGCGCGGGTGAGCGCGTTGCGGGCCCCGCCCTTGATGAGGATGCTGCCGGTACGACGCCGCTGCTCGGGATCGTCGAATCAGTCGAGCATGAACAAGGTACGCTGGATCCGCCCGATCTCGCGCAGCGCACGGGCGAACGGGTTTTGACGCGGAAAACCGGCCAGCTTGCGCAGCATGACCGAGGCGCTGACAGTGCCGGCCCGGATCGAGACGGCAAACCGTAGCGTCCCAGTGCTCCTCGATCGCCCGGACATTGGCCGGGGCGACGACGAGCGGGCGCAGTGTTGGCCATGGCGGCAATCACAGCGGACAGCATGCGGATTGAACCCAGACGCAAGGCAGGTATTCGGACCCAGCTCTCCGGGCTGTCGATCAACCAGCGCACCCTCTACCCCGACATCGAGCGGGCCGCTCAATACCTCACTGACGAACTGCAGACTGCCGGACTGGTCGCGCGCGGCGCGACGACGAGTTCTGCGGCCTCGCCGCTCGGAAGAACGTCCTAGGCCTGCTCGCCAACGGTCACTTCCGCCTGAAGCGGCCGGTTCGCTGTCGCAAAAGCGGCGATATTCGAGACGTCCGGAACTCAGGACATGCGCGACATCCTTGCCGGATGAGGTGTGGCCGATCGAGGAGTTCACCTATCTCTAGCCCTCCCGCTGGAAGGGGGTCGGTACATAGAACGGACCCAGATATACGCTAAGCGCCGACAGGTCTGCTTGGGTGTCCGAAAACACCCGTTTGTCGCGCATCTGCGATGGCGACAGGGTTTTCCGTCATCCCTAGTACCTAGCGACGACTTTTGGGACAAAGCCGTCGTAGCAAGTCCAGCCACATCGCGACGATCTACGGGAAAGGCTGTCTGGCGCTCGGCGCCTTCGCGCGACGGCATAGTGATCGCTCCACCGCCGTCTAGAAAGGGATAAGCTATCGAAAGAGTCTGGGTGACATCGCCTAGCAAAACGATCGATTTCGCTATTGATTTCATCATGGTAGGCCGCTTGCATGACCGCATCCGATCGCGCCGAACAGAATCTGATCCTCCGCTGTCCGGAGCCGCTCAATGCGGAAACGCCCCCGGATAAACTGATCACGTCCTTCCTGACGCCGCAGGCGAACTTCTACATCCGCAGCCACGGACCTACGCCGGAACTGGCCGACGATCATCGTATAGCGCTGGACGGCTTAGTCGACCGCCCGCGCTCCTACACGGTTGCCGAACTTCAAACGGCATTTGCGACCCGGACAGTGACCGCGACCATGCAGTGCGCCGGCAATCGTCGGGCACATCTTCAAGACGTGGAAAAGACTTCGGGCGATCCCTGGGACGTGGGCGCGATCGGCAATGCGGCGTGGACCGGCGTCGCACTGTGCGACGTGCTCGCCGCAGCCGGCATCCAGGACGGCGCGTCGTTCGTCGGCACTACGGGGGCCGACAACGTGGATGTCGATGGTGAGACAGCACCGTTCGGTGCCTCGATCTCGATCGCCAAGGCGCTAGAGCCCGACGTGCTGATCGTCTGGGCCATGAATGGCGAGGCGCTGGCCCCCGAACATGGCGCACCGCTGCGGCTCGTCGTGCCGGGTTATGCGGGCGTTCGTAGCGCCAAGTGGCTGACGCGCATCGAGGTGCGCGATCGCCCGTCCGATGCGCCGATCCAGGCTAAGGACTACAAGCTCTTTCCGGCGTCGGTAGCGAAGGAGGACGCAGACTGGGATCGGGGTCTGACTATCGAGGAGATGCCGCTCAATGCTGCGATCTGCGCGCCGGTGGACGGCGCGCATGTCAGCGCCGGCGCGTGCGAAATCGCGGGTTATGCGGTCGCCTTCGGCCGAGCGGTCTCGCGCGTCGAGGTCTCCGTCAATGGCGGCACCGACTGGCTGCAGGCGGAACTGACTGCAAAACCCGATGCGCCTTGGAGCTGGACGCAGTGGCACGTCACGGTCGATCTGTCTCCCGGACTCCACGTCCTGATCGTGCGCGCCGTTGACGGTGCCGGGCAGATGCAGCCCGAACGGCCCGAGCCGATCTGGAACTTCGCCGGCTATCTCTCGACTGCCTGGCATCGCATCGCCGTTACCGCTGGCTGATGGACGCGCCGCACGACGCCGATCGGGCCCATGCGAAGCTGGCGGAGAGCGCGAGCAAGCTGAAGGACAGCGCAGTCCAGCAGGTGGACAGCGCCGACCGTCGCACAGAGCTTGCCGCGGACCGCACAATCCTCGCCGGCGAACGCACCTATGCTGCCTGGGTACGTACCGGACTGGCGGCGCTCGCTTCCGGTATCGGCGCGCGCGCGCTGCTCAAGGACGTCGTGTTCCCGTGGCTGGCGACGGCGACCGGGACCATGCTGATCTTGTTCAGCGCCTTTTGCTTCGCCGCTGCGGTGTGGCGAGAGATGGGCGCAGGCGCCCCGCCGCCACGACCGGACATCAAGCGCCTGCCAGCGACGTTGCTCCTAGTGATGAACGGGTTTCTCATGCTCGTGTCACTGGCCGCGCTCGTCGGCATCTGGACGGCACGCTCGTAGCAGCCATCCCTAGGTTTGCTGCGAACCGATCAGACCCCGCAGCGCATCCGCGGCTTTCGTGCGGTATCGCCCCCTTGTGACGAAGCCCGAAAACGACGTGGGCCAAAGCCGATCGGTCCCGCATGCAGCGTACCCGGGGTCGGTACATATAACGGGCTCAGATAGACGCTGCCGACTGGCCGGTCCGAGCATTTGCCCGACCAACATGCCCATTGACGGTTGGGGCAAACGTCTAATAGATCGACTTTGGCAATGGATTTCTGCCGGGCAATTTGGCCGAACCGCTCTGATAAGAGCTGATGATTCCTACTTGGCGCCTTCAGGCAGCAAGGAGGAATTGTGCGCGCTACCTTTCGCAATCTCGTCGGCACGCTGAATGTCGCGGCATTCATGCGCGATCGTCACGACCATGCGATCTCTGTCCTGCGCTGGGCGCTGATCTTGCTGCCCATGGCGGCACTCGTCGGGACGCTATGTGCGGCGTTCCTGCTGAGTCTCGATACCGTTACGCGACTGCGGTTTGCATCGCCTTGGCTGCTCTATCTGCTACCGGTGGGCGGGTTCGTTGTCGGATTCCTCTACCATGTCACCGGGCGCACAGTGGAAGGCGGCAACAATCTGATCGTCGAGCAGATCCACGAGCCTGGCGGCGGGGTGCCTCTGCGGATGGCGCCGCTCATCTTCTTCGGCACAGTGGTGACGCATCTTTTCGGTGGCTCGGCCGGACGTGAGGGCACCGCCGTCCAATTGGGCGGAAGCCTTGCCAGCGGT
>Ga0163162_10000716_pt1 | contig 30803 bp, 26 predicted proteins | sample S55metaG_FD_115310 | JGI IMG/M metagenome (GOLD analysis project Ga0163162, IMG submission 115310) | Switchgrass rhizosphere microbial communities from Kellogg Biological Station, Michigan, USA - S5-5 metaG | ecosystem: Host-associated > Plants > Roots > Rhizosphere > Soil | place: USA... | reverse complement strand
GTCGCGCCGCCGTCGGTGCTGAACTGCCATTGCACGGTTGGCGTCGGCGAACCCGAAGCGGCCGCCATGAACGTCGCGGTCTGTCCGGCGTTGACCGTCGCGTCGGTCGGGTTCTGCGTGATGGACGGCGCCTGGGCGAGCGCTGGATCCGCGAAGAGCGACAGGAAAGCAAACAGGCAGAAGGACAGTGCGAGTCTTGCGATGTTCATGCGTTGCCTCGGCGTAAGGAGGTGCTCGTCGGCCACGCTCGGCCAAGAGCGCTCCGACGAAACGAGAAACGACACGTTCGTCCCCTGTTGCCCTGCAACTGGCTCTACCTCGCAACCAGCACGGCATTGTATAGGTGACCGCCGTCACATTTGCAAGAATCCGGTCTCGGACGCCCGTGAAGTCCGTGCAAGGCCTGCGCAGGAACCGGCATCCGCGCGGCATGATATTTTGGCGATTCGAAAAGCTACGTTGCGACGCGATGCATGTGGAACACGCTTTCCCCCGGCGCCGTCACACGAACGATCGAGCGAATGACGCGGATCGCGGGGTCGCCGGGCGCTGCCGGTAAAGAACGCGCGTTCCGGTGTATCCGCAACCGTGCGACGTCAGCGCGTGGAAACGTCGCGCCGGAGAATCGCCCGACGAATTCTGCGGCTCGCACGCCTCGCCGCCTGCCGGCGCGAACCCGGGGGCGCGCGTGAAAGATCGCCCGAGCCAAGGGTCGCGCGCTTGAGCGCCTCGGCCATGGAAGCACTTCGCACAGCCGGCCTCGCGATCGTCGTATCGATCGTCGTCGTCGCTGCGGTCTGGGGCGCCCTCGCGCTCTGGTTCAAGTTGTCGGCGAAGCGCAATCCGACGCTGCTGGGCGTCGGCGCCTGGACGTTCTTCTGCCTCGTCGTGATCGTTGTGCTGTCGATGGGTCGAATCGCCGCGGGCATCACGCTGTTCGCCGTCTTGTTCGCGGCATTGCTGATCTGGTGGTCATTGCTGAAGCCGTCGAACGATCGCGTCTGGAACGATGACGTGGCGCGCATGACGAACGGTGTCGCGGCCGGCGACGTCGTCACGCTGCAGAACGTGCGCGATTTCGACTGGCGCAGTCGCAGCGACTACGACGCGCGTTGGGAAACCCGCGTCTACGACCTTCGGCGCTTGCGTTCGCTCGACATGATCCTGTCGTACTGGGCCGGCCCCACGATCGCGCACACGCTCGTCTCGTTCGGTTTCGACGACGGCGCGCAGGTCGTGTTCACCGTCGAGATCCGTCGTCGTCGCGGGCAGCTTTTTTCGGAGATCGGCGGCTTTTTCAAGATGTACGAGCTCAGCATCGTCGCCGCGACCGAACGCGACGCGGTACGCGTGCGCACGAACGTGCGCGGCGAGGACGACTACCTCTATCGCGTGCGCCTCGCGCCCGCACAGATGCGATCGCTGTTCCTCGCCTACGTCGACGCGGCCAATCGCCTCGTCGAAACGCCGCGCTTCTACAACACGATCACGGCCAACTGCACGACGATCATCTACCAGATGGTCGTGCGCATCGTCGGACGCCTGCCGCTGAGCCCGCGGCTGCTGCTTTCGGGTTACCTGCCCGAGTACGTGCACGCGATCGGCGGCCTCGACTCGCGCCATTCGGTTCCGGCACTGCGCGCATTGGGCCGCATCACCGAACGCGCGCGCGCCGCCGATCGCAGTCCGTCTTTCTCGGCAGACATACGCGCCGGAATTCCCGATCTCGACTGACCACGCGGCCACGGACGCGACGGCACTGCGCTCGCCGCGGTCGCGTTGCGCCTGCGCTCGTTTCGGCTGCCATCGCACGGCCGGGCCACGGGCGTTCCGCCACGCACGCGCGACGTTGCGACGCGCTGCAGCCGATGCGCGTCTCCTTTCGACTAACCCGAACCGGAGTCCCACCTTGAACACGAACGTCCGTTGGTCTTCTCGATTGCGCGTATCTGGCCTCGTCGCTGCCGCATCGCTTCTCCTCGCGGCGTCCGCGCTTGCGACGGGCGCGGACGCGGCCGCGCCGGCGGCGAAGCCGGCTTGCGCTGGCGGCGAATATCGTGAGTTCGATTTCTGGGTCGGCGACTGGGACACCTTCGAACAGGAACCAGGCGCCTCGAAGAACTCGACCGCGCGCAATCACGTCGACCTGATCCTCGACGGCTGCGTGCTGCGCGAAGACTACGATCAGACCGACGGCCTCCACGGCCAGAGCTTCACGATCTACGACGCGGTGCGCAAGCTGTGGCACCAGAGCTGGGTGACCAATCGCGGTCAGTTGCTCGTGCTCGAAGGAACGCGCAGCGGCAGCCGCATCACGCTCGAAGGCGACAGTGTCACCGCGAAAGGCCGGCAGCGCGTGCGCGTGTTCTGGGAGCCGCAAGGCGCGGATGTGCGCGAAACCGCGACCGCGTCCGACGACGGCGGCAAGACCTGGAAGCCGCTGTTCGACATCGTGTTCCGCAAGCATCACGGCTGAGCGAGAATGACTCTCCCGATGCGGGCGGTTGTTGCGTGCGGCGCGGGATAGTCGGCTCTCACGGGAAGGAAGCGGCGTGGCACGCGAAAGTCGCGTCGTTGCAAGCGGTAGCGTTTTCGACGAGGCAATCGGCTCTGGAACGGCGCACACGTTCTGTTACCGTGCGCCCATGCAAACCGGTGATGAACAAGCTGGCATAGGACAGGCGCTCGTCCGCGACGGATTCGTCTTCGTCACTGGCGAGACCATGCGCGCGCGGCTGTCCGCGATAGGCCCGCTCGACGACTGGGCGTCGTTCGCGGCGAGCTGGGACGACCTCGCGCTCGACACCTATCTCGCAGATTACGGCCGCTATCGCCGTCGTCGCCACGCGGTATTCCGCGTGACGCGCGCGGGTGCGGTCGCGCGCGAGGCGCACCAGCCGCATTTCCAGAGTCGCGAGTACAACGCGCTGCAGGGCGGCATCGAACGCTGGTTCGAACCGATCGAGCCCGCGATTGGCGGCGGCGCGAGCATGCACACGGTGCTCGATTTCTGCCGGATGACATTTGGCGCGCTCTCGCCGCAAGTCGAGACCTGGCGCGTCGAAGCGCATCAGTTCCGCATCGAGGCGCGCGCAGATGCGCCGGGCCAGCCAACGCCCGAAGGCATGCATCGCGACGGCGTCGATCATGTGCTCGTGCTGCTCGTCGATCGCGTCAACATCGCGAGCGGCACGACGACGATCCACGCGGCCGCGGACAAGCGCCTGCTCGGCAGCTTCACGCTCACGCGTGCGTTCGACGCGGCGCTCGTCGACGACGCGCGCGTGTTTCACGGCGTCACGCCGGTCGAACCGCTCGACGCTGCCAAGCCGGCGCACCGCGACGTGCTCGTGGTGACCTTCAAGCGGGAAGTCCCCTGAGCAAGATCCGCTGGACTGAGAGCCTCTAAGCCGGAAGCCTCGAGGCATGCTGCAGCGCCGGCCTTGCCGAGCGAAGCCTCTCAATGGGGCGCCTCGCCATCGCGCGGCACAAGATCGCCCTCGAACCCGGCCCGGGCCGCACCGCTCCGCGACGAGAATTCCGCGCGCCTCGAGTCGATGCAGTTTCCAGTTGCCGCAACGCCGCAAACGACGCCGCTGGAATCGGGGGTTAAGGGGGCGCGTGATATATTCTGAACGCCATTTCCCGCCCTTTCCCCACGCGCGCTGCGTCCGCGGCGCCGCATGAATGCTCAGGTTGCCATGTCCGACGCGCAAGACATCAAGAAAGCCGCCCTCGACTATCACCGCGCGCATCCGCCCGGCAAGATCAAGATCGCGCCGACGAAGCCCCTCGTCACCCAACGCGACCTGTCGCTCGCCTATTCGCCCGGCGTCGCGGCGGCCTGCGAGGCCATCGTCGCCGATCCTTCCGAAGTGTCGCGGCTCACGTCGCGCGGTAATCTCGTCGCGGTGATCACGAACGGCACGGCGGTGCTCGGCCTCGGGGCCATTGGCCCGCTCGCGGCCAAGCCCGTGATGGAAGGCAAGGGCGTGCTGTTCCAGAAGTTCGCCGGCATCGACGTCTTCGACATCGAGATCAACGAACGCGACCCCGACAAACTCGTGGACATCATCGCCGCGCTCGAGCCGACGTTCGGCGGCATCAACCTCGAGGACATCAAGGCGCCCGAGTGCTTCGAGGTCGAGTCGAAGCTGCGCGCGCGCGTCAAGATTCCCGTGTTCCACGACGACCAGCACGGCACCGCAATCATTGTTGGCGTCGCCGTCACGAATGCGCTGCAGATCGTCGGCAAGCGCATCGGCGACGTGAAGATCGCCGCCTCGGGCGCGGGCGCGGCCGGCATCGCCTGCCTCGACATGCTCGTGCGCCTCGGTGCGAAGCCCGAGAACATCCTCGTCAACGACAAGGACGGCATCCTCTACAACGGTCGCCCCGGGCTCGTCGGCGAGCTGCAGCGCTACGCGCGCGACACGAGCGCGCGCAAGCTCGCCGAGATCGTCACGGGTGCCGACATCTTCCTCGGCGTCTCGGCCGGCGGCGTGCTCACGCAGGACATGGTCAAGACGATGGCCGACCGGCCGATCATCCTCGCGCTCGCCAATCCGACGCCCGAGATCCTGCCCGACCTCGTCAAGGCCGTGCGCCCCGATGCGATCATCGCGACGGGTCGTTCCGATTATCCGAACCAGGTCAACAACGTTCTTTGCTTTCCGTACATCTTCCGCGGCGCGCTCGACGTCGGCGCGACGACGATCAACGCGCAGATGGAGGTCGCGTGCGTGCATGCGATCGCCGAGCTCGCGCGACGCGAGACGTCCGACGTCGCCGAGCGTGCCTATAGTCTCGGCGACACGCACCTGACTTTCGGCCCCGAGTACCTGATTCCACAGCCTTTCGATCCGCGCCTGCTCGTCTCGGTCGCGCCCGCGGTCGCGCGCGCGGCGATGGAGTCGGGCGTCGCGACGACGCCGATCCACGACCTGCGCGCGTACACCGAGAAGCTCTCGCAGTTCGTGTTCCGCACGACGACGCTCATGAAGCCGCTGTTCGACCGCGCGAAGGCAGACCCGAAGCGCATCGTCTATGCCGAGGGCGAGGAGGACGTCGTCCTGCGCGCCGTGCAAAACGTCGTCGACGAGGGCCTTGCGAAACCCATCCTCATCGGCCGCCCGGCCGTCATCGAGAAGCGCATCAAGCGGCTCGGCCTGCGCATCAAGCCCGGCGAACATTTCGAGCTGACCAACGTCGATGCCGATCCGCGCTACGACGAATACTGGAACTACTTCCACAAGCTCAATGCGCGCCGCGGCACGACGCCGGCGCTCGCGAAGGCGATGATCCGCACGCGCGTCACCTTGATCGCGGCGATCATGGTCGCGCGCGGCGAGGCTGACGGCATGATCACGGGCCTCGTCGGCACCTACCAGAGCAAGCTCAACTATGTCCGCAGCGTGCTGCCGCTCGATCCGGGAGTCATCGCGCCGTCCGCGATGACCGGCGTGCAGAACGACCGCGGCGCGTTCTTCTTCATCGACACCCACGTTCAACCCGACCCGACCGCCGAGCAGCTTGCCGAGGCGACGCTTCAGGGTGTGCTGCGACTCAAGATGTTCGGCATCAAGCCGCGCGTCGCGCTGTTGTCGCATTCGAATTTCGGCAGCCACACGACGCCGAGTTCGCAGAAGATGCGGCGCGTGCTCGAACTCGTGCGCGCGCAGGACCCGCAGCTCGAGATCGATGGCGAGATGCAGGCCGACACCGCGCTCAACGAAGCGGTACGCGGGCGCATCTTCCCCGACTCGATGCTGACGGGTACCGCCAACGTGTTCGTCTGTCCGAACATGGACGCGGCGAACATCGCCTACAACATGGTCCGGCACATGACGGACGGCGTCGCGATCGGCCCGATCCTCATGGGCATATCGAAGCCCGCGCACATCCTCACGCCGGTCTCGACCGTGCGCCGCACCGTCAACATGACCGCGATCGCGGTCGTCGAAGCGCAGGTGCGCCAACAGATTGCGCGGGGCGGCGACGTCGGCAACGCCTGAAGGCGGATACCCGGCGGGAGGTTGCGCTCGCGCCATGTCCCGCTCCAGCGGCTTGCTGCGCGACTGCGCCCGGCCGCGCACACGGTTCTGCAAACCGTTGGGGGGCGCGGTGGCTTTCGCACAGGCGGCTGCCGACGGCAAACGCCGTTTGCGAGCGCCGGGCCCAGCACGAAGTCATCCCTCGCATACGCGCTTCCGCGTTGCAGCATGAGACCGGGCAGGGCGCATCCATCGCATTCGCGCCGTGCCGGCTCGCATTACTCACGGCGGAGCGACGCGAAACGCGCGCGGGAGATAGGCGTCTCGATGGCCCACGGGGTAGACTTGGCATGATGGCGCCAGCCCCCTTGCGCGCCCGGTTTGCAGACGAAGGCGGTGCGAATGAGCGCGCCGCGACGACGTGCGGAGAGAAGGCAGCATGAACATCCTCAAAGACATCATCGACCAGGACATCGATCCCGTCGAAACGCGTGAATGGACCGACTCGCTCGGCGCCGTCATCAGCCACGACGGCACCGACCGCGCGCATTTCCTGCTCGAGAAGATGGTCGACGCGACGCGCCGCGCCGGTGGCCACCTGCCGTTCCAGCCGACGACCGAGTACATCAACACGATCCCTCCGCACCTCGAGGCCAAGTGCCCGGGCGATGCGACCATGGAATGGCGCATCCGCTGCCTGATCCGCTGGAACGCGATGGCGATGGTCGTGCGCGCGAACCGCAAGCCCGGCGAACTCGGTGGCCACATCGCGAGCTTCGCCTCGTCGGCGACGTTGTATGACGTCGGCTTCAACCATTTCTGGCGCGCGCCGAGCGACAGCCATCCGGGCGACCTGATCCTGCATCAGGGTCACTCGAGTCCGGGCGTCTACGCGCGCTCGTTCCTCGAGGGCCGCATCGCCGAGGAACAGATGGACCTGTTCCGCATGGAGGTCGTAGGTAACGGCCGCGGCCTGTCGTCGTATCCGCACCCGTGGCTCATGCCCGACTACTGGCAGGTGCCGACCGTATCGATGGGCCTGGGGCCCATCCAGGCGATCTACCAGGCGCACTTCTGGAAGTACCTCGAGAACCGCGGCCTCATTCCGAAGTCCGACCGCAAGGTGTGGTGCTTCATCGGCGACGGCGAATCGGACGAGCCCGAGACGCTCGGCGCGATCTCGCTCGCCGGTCGCGAGAAGCTCGACAACCTCATCTTCGTCATCAACTGCAATCTGCAGCGCCTCGACGGCCCGGTGCGCGGCAACGGCAAGATCATCCAGGAACTCGAAGGCGTGTTCCGCGGCGCCGGCTGGAACGCGATCAAGATCGTCTGGGGCAGCTACTGGGATCCGCTGCTCGCGCGCGACACGAACGGCACGCTGCGCAAGCTCATGATGGAAACCGTCGACGGCGAATACCAGGCGTGCAAGGCGTTCGGCGGCGCGTACACGCGCGAGCACTTCTTCGGCAAGTATCCGGAGACGCTCGAGATGGTGCGCAACCTCTCCGACGACGACATCTGGCGCCTCAACCGCGGCGGGCACGATCCGCACAAGGTCTACGCGGCCTATCACGAGGCGGTGAACACGCAAGGCATGCCGACCGTGATCCTCGCCAAGACCGTGAAGGGCTACGGCATGGGCGCATCGGGCGAGTCGCTCAATCCGACGCACCAGCAGAAGAAGCTCGACAACGACGCCGTGCGCGCGTTCCGCGACCGCTTCCGCATCCCGATCGCCGACGACAAGGTCGACGAGGTGCCGTACTACCATCCGGGCAAGGATTCGCCCGAAGTGAAGTACATGCTCGAGCGCCGCGCGGCGCTCGGCGGCTTCCTGCCGCAGCGCCGGCGCAAGTCGGAGTCGCTGCCTTCGCCCGACCTGTCGGCGTTCGAGCAGATCACCAAGGGCTCGGGCGAGCGCGAGATCTCGACGACGATGGCGTTCGTGCGCGGCATCAACCTGCTGCTGCGCGACAAGGCGATCGGCCCGCGCATCGTGCCGATCGTCGCCGACGAGGCGCGCACGTTCGGCATGGAAGGCATGTTCCGCCAGATCGGCATCTACGCGCCGTTCGGGCAGAAATACAAGCCGCAGGACGCCGACCAGCTCATGTACTACCGCGAGGACGTCAAAGGTCAGGTGCTGCAGGAAGGCATCAGCGAACCCGGGGCGATGAGCGCGTGGATCGCCGCGGCGACGAGCTATTCCGTCAGCAACGTCGCGATGCTGCCGTTCTACATCTACTACTCGATGTTCGGCTTCCAGCGCATCGGCGACCTCGCCTGGGCGGCGGGCGACATGCGCGCACGCGGCTTCCTCGTCGGCGGCACCGCGGGACGCACGACGCTCAACGGCGAAGGCCTGCAGCACGAGGACGGCCACTCGCATCTGTTTGCGGGCGGCATTCCGAACTGCCGCGCCTATGATCCGACGTTCTCGTACGAGGTCGCGGTGATCATGCAGGACGGCGTGCGCCGCATGATGACCGAGCAGGAAGACTGCTACTACTACGTCACCGTGATGAACGAGAACTACTCGCACCCGGACATGCCGAAGGGTAGCGAGGCCGCGATCGTCAAGGGCATGTATTTATTGCGGGACTCGGGACTCGGGACTCGGGACTCGGGGAACGGCAAGGGCAAGGCGAAGAATATCCCGCATGTGCAACTGCTCGGCAGCGGCACGATCCTGCGCGAGGCGATGTTCGCGGCCGAGCTGCTCGAGAAGGAATTCGGCGTCAGTGCCGACATCTGGAGCTGCCCGAGCTTCTCCGAGCTGCGTCGCGATGGCTTCGACGCGGAACGCTGGAACCGCCTGCATCCCGAGGGCAAGCAGCGCGTCGCGTATGTCACCGAGTGCCTCGCCGATCGCCAGGGACCGGTCATCGCCGCGACCGACTACGTGCGCGAGTTCGCCGACCAGATCCGTGCGTTCATGCCGGACGGCAAGAAGTACACGGTGCTCGGCTGCGACGGTTTCGGCCGCAGCGACACGCGCGAGAACCTGCGCCGCTTCTTCGAGGTCGACCGCTACTACATCGCCCAGGCTGCGATCGCCGCGCTCGCCGCGGAAGGCAAGATGAGCGCGAAGGACGTCGCGCGGGCGATCAAGATCTGGAAGCTGGACGCGGACAAGCCCAATCCGCTGACGGTTTAGGCGAAGAAAAAATAACGGAGCTTCGGCTCCGTTATTTTTGCACGAGCAAGCAAGCAGGCGGCGGTGCCGAACAGGGCTGCTCGCGATATGCTGTTCCACAGCGAACATGCCATTCCGCAGGCGCGCCGGAGTCGCGCGGTCGCCGGTTCGATGCCGAGCGCCGACTTCGTTCGCCGCAGCAGGGAACTTTCGAATGCCCCGTGAAACCTGGGATTTCGTCGTGATCGGCGCCGGCGTGTTCGGCGCGTGGACCGCGCACGAGCTGCGCCGCGGCGGACATGGCGTGCTGTTGCTCGACGCGTTCGGTCCGGCGCATAGCCGCGCGAGTTCGGGCGGCGAGTCGCGCGTGATCCGCATGGGCTACGGCGCCGACGAACTCTATACGCGCTGGTCGCAGCAGTCTTTGCCTGAGTGGAAGTCGCTCGCCGCTCGCAGTGGCCGGCCGCTGTTTCACGACGTCGGCATGCTCTGGCTCGTCGGCGAGGGCGGCGGCTACGTCGACGAGACACAGCGGACGCTCGCGCGCGCCGGTGTCGCGCACGAGCGGTTGTCGGCGGACGAACTCGCGAGAAAATTTCCGCCGATTTCGATCGGCGGCATCGAATGGGCACTGTGGGAGCCCGATAGCGGCGTGTTGATGGCGCGTCAAGGCGTACAGGCGCTCGTCGCGGAGGACGTGCGCGCAGGGCTCGCGTATCGGACTGCGGCGGTCCTGGCGATCGAATCGGCGACCACGGAGTCCACGCCAAAGCAGCGTGCGTCGATTAGATCGACCGCGGGCCCCTCTACGACGATCACCGACTACGTGCGTCATGGAAAGCTCTCACACATCGTCACGAGCGCGGGCGAGACGATCTCCGCGGGTGCATTCGTCTTTGCCTGCGGCGCGTGGCTGCCGAAGGTTTTTCCGTCGCTGCTCGGCGGGCGCATCTTCCCGACGCGGCAGGAGATATTCTTCTTCGCGCCGCCGCCCGGCGACACCAGCTTCGCTGCGATGCCGGCATGGTTCCACCACCCCGCGCTCGTCTACGGCATTCCCGACCTCGAACATCGCGGCTTCAAGATCAGCATCGATCGCCATGGCCCCGCGATCGATCCCGATCGCGAGGATCGCGTGCCGAGTGCCGCAGCGCTCGCGGAAGCGCGGGCCTATCTCGCACGGCGATTTCCTAAGCTCAAGGACGCGCCGCTCGTCGAGAGTCGCGTGTGCCAGTACGAGAACACGTCGAACGGCGACTTCATCATTGATCGCCATCCCGAAATGGACAACGTCTTCATCGTCGGCGGTGGGTCCGGCCATGGCTTCAAGCATGGTCCGGCAGTGGGTGCTTACGCGGCACGGTTTGCGACCGGCGGCGCGGCGGACGAGCCGCGTTTCGCGATCGCGAACAAGGCCACACGACAGCAGCGCGGCGTCTACTGATGCCGGCTTGGCGTGACGCCGACCGCCACGGGGGCGAGTCTCGAGGCGAATTCTGGGCGATACTCGGCGCATGACCGCACCCTTTCGCGCTGGCGACATCGCCGCCGCCTACATGCCGCAACGCGTGCACTACTGGTACTCGCGCTGCAAACTCGCGACTGACCCGCTCTACGTGGGCGCGGGCGAAGCGTTGCGCGGCACGACGGCCCCGCTGCTCGACCTCGGTTGTGGCATCGGACTGCTCGCGCACGCGCTGCGCGCGCAGGGGTTCGCTCCCGCGTATCGTGGCGTCGACAACGATGCGAAGAAGGTCGCGTCGGCGCGCGAAGCCGCGCAGCGCGCGGGCCTCGACGACGTGCGCTTCGACGTCGCCGACCTCGCGCGCGAGCGTTTTCCCGCGCACCGCGGCAGCGTCGCGCTGCTCGACGTGTTGCAGTTCATCTCCGAGAAGGCGGGGCAGGAGTTGCTCGCGCGTGCGGCCGAGTCCGTCGTCGCCGGTGGGCTGCTGTTGATCCGCAGCGGGCTCGAGGCGCCCGGTGCGCGCATGCGCTTTACGCGCGCGGTCGACAGCGGCTCGCGCAAGATCGGCTGGATGAATGCCGAGCCGCGCCGCTACCCGACGCGCGAGGCGCTCGAGGCGTCGCTCGCGAAGCATGGCCTGCGCGCGGAATTCTCGCCGCTGACCGGAATTCTCCCGTTCAACAACTGGCTGATCGTCGCTCGTCGCGATTGATCTCGCCGTCGAGCGGTATCTCGCCGCAATTCGAGCGCAAGAAGCGAATCGTCGCTGGGTGACGTTTTCGCGAGACTACGCGGCACCGCCATCACCGAGACTGCCGCCATGCATTTCCGTATCCGCGGGTTGCCCGCAGAGCGCTTCGCCGATTTGTTCACGATGACCGACGACGCGCTCGCGCAACAGCGCGCGCTGCGCCGCGTCGCGACCGAGAGCCCGGGCTTCCCGTGCCGCATCAGCCTTACCGACGCGGCGCCCGGCGACGAGGTGATCCTCGTCAACTACGAGCACCTCGCGGTCGCTTCGCCGTATCGCGCGAGTCACGCGATCTACGTGCGCGCGGGCGAGCGCCAGTTCGACGCGGTCGACGAGGTGCCGGAGATGCTGCGCAGGCGCCTGCTGTCGATTCGCGGCTTCGACGACCAAGGCATGATGACCGGCGCCGACGTCGTCGAGGGACGCCATCTCGAAGCGTTGATCGAACGGATGCTCGGCGATCCGCGCACGGCGTATCTGCATGCGCATATCGCGAAACCGGGTTGCTATGCCGCATTGATCGAGCGCGCGTGAATTGCGCGAGCACGGCGCGCTCGCTGCGACTCACCTCCAGGGCCGCCAAACCGCGCTTGCAGACGCGTGGGCTGCCATGAATCAGCGACCGGCGGACGAGGACCCTTGAGATTGCGGCAATGGAATGGGCTGAATGCCGAAATCGCGCGCGGCCTGAATATCGATGATGCCGTAGTCGGGGCGGTGGCGGCCGTCGAGCTTCGTCGCGACGCGTGCATGCCGCGCCGCGCCCGCGCGCAGCGCCGCGTCGAAAGCCGCGAGGCTCGCGCGCGTCGCGCCCGATGTATCGATCTCGCTCGCGTAGGTGGGCAAGTCGGCGAGCGCTGGCGCGTGCGTGCCGAGCAGCGTCGTCTCGAGATAGACCGCGTGCTGCGAGGCTGCATCGGTGTAGAAGCCGACGAGCGCGTGCCCCGGTACGAGCACGAGGAAGCTACGCAGTCCGACGCGCTGCAGTGCCGACGCGAGCAGCGCGCTGCCGTCGATGCAATTCGCCGAGCGGTCGTTCCAGGTATCGGCAAGAAAGCGCACGCGCTGACTGAAGACATGCGGGCCGTGATCGACGCCTGGATCCGCGCCCGAATAGCGAATACCCCGTGCGCTCAGCGCATGCCAGATCGCCCACGCCTGGCGCAGCACGTCGTCGCTCGAGGCGCCCGCATAGCCGCCGAAGCCGTCGACGATGCCGCTCTGTGCGCCGAGTTCGAGCAAGTGGTCGACGACCGCATCGTTCTCGTTGACGAAGGCCGCGAAGATCCACGAAAGGTCGACCGTGTCGTTGCCGTCGCGCACGAAGTAGAGCGCTTCGTTGAGCGGTCGCACGCTCACCTGCACGTCGCGTTGTACTGGCGCGTCGGCATCGCGACGCAGCACGAACGTCAGGTTTGCTGCCGCGGGTTGAACCTGGTTGACGAGGCTGCGCACGTCCCAAGTCATCGCGGGCCGCAGTTCGTACGAGCGCCCGGTTTTCGCGAGTACCGCGTCGAGTTGCGACGACGCGCGCAGCCACGGCGAAGAGAGGATGTCGAGATGCACGCGTTCGTTGTCGTGACGAGCGGTAATTTGCACCATGACGAGCCCGTTGCCGCTGCCGAGAATCTGCGCGCCATCTTCCGCATGGGGGGCGCGCACGTGTGGCGACTGTGACAGGTCGAGCGACGGGAACAGCTGATTGAACGGCGCGATCTGGATCTGCCATTCGGCCTGTGTGTGCGCCAGCTGCGCGAAGAGCAGGCACGCGGCGGCGAGCAGCGCACTGAACCGCGGCGGGCGCAGGATCGGTAGCAGAATCGGCATCGCCGCATTCTCGCGTATCCTGCAGGTGCAGGCTATGCTTGGCCGTTGCTGCAGGCGAAAACCGGTGCGATATGAATGATTTGCGGCCACGGGCCGAATGGCTGCGCTGGGATGGCTCCCGGCTGAGCTGGCGGTTCGTGACGAACGGCGCCGAAGCGCCGGCGACCGAGCTGCGCCTCGACGGCATTGCTTTCCAGCGCTATCCGGCCGGCGGCGCGTCGCACGACGTCGTCTGCGATTTCCGCTATTCGCCGAGTGGTCGCGCGGTCTCGACGTTCAGCCTGCATGCGCTCGGCGACGAGGTCGAGGACGAGTTGCTCCCCAACTGGCGCGTGCGGCGCGGCGAGCCGGCGCAGCCTGGCGTTCAGGCCGCGATGGACACGACGCGCGGACTGGTCGCGCTCTCAGACACGCCGCACCTGCCGCAGGTTGCTCTCGACAGCGCACCGCCGGCGGCAGTCGTCGTGCCGATCTTCAACTCGCCGGAGTGCGTGCAACGCTGCATCGATGCGGTGCTGCGCTGGTCGCCGCGCAGCGAACTTATTCTCGTCGACGATGGCAGCGACGATCCGGCGATCGCGCCGCTGCTCGCGAATTGCAGCGGGCGGGGCAACGTGCGCGTGCATCGCAATACGCGCAATCGCGGCTACACGCACAGCGTCAACATCGGCATGGCGCTCGCGGGGGGCGCCGACGTCGTGCTGCTCAACAGCGACACCGAAGTCGGCCCGCGCTGGCTGTCGGCGCTGCGCATCGCGGCCTATGGCGCGGACGACATCGGCACGGTGACGGCCGTGTCGGACAACGCGGGCGCGTTCACGGTGCCCGAACTCGAGCAGTATTGCCCCACGCCGACGCGCTGGAGTCTCGCGCAGGCGCAGCGCGCGGTGCTGCAGCAGGCAGGGTTGCGCTATCCGCAGCTGCCGACCGGAAATGGTTTTTGCATGTACGTCAAACGCGCGCTGCTCGCGCGCATCGGGCCGATGGACGAGGCGGCGTTCCCGCAGGGGTACGGCGAGGAGAATGACTTCTGCCAGCGCGCCGAGCGCGCAGGCTACCGCAACCTCATCGCAGGCAACGTGCTCGTGCGCCATGAGCGCAGCGCGAGCTTCGGTCACGCGCGCCGCGCCGAGCTCGGCGCGAAGGGGATGGCGGTGCTGCGCGAGCGCTATCCCGATTACGAGCGCCGCATCGGCGAGACGTTGTTCGGCTTCGATCGCCGCGTTCTCGACTATCGCGTCCGCCGCACCTACGCCGACAGCGACGGCGTCTATGCGACGCTGCCGCCGCGTCCGCGCCTGTTGCTCGCCGCAGACGCGGGCGACGCGTCGGCCGAGCGCCTGCTCGCCGCCGTCGAAGCGCGCCAGGAGGGCTATCTGCTGCGCCGCGAGGGCGGTTGGGTGAACCTCTATCATTATGCGGCCGGCGTGTTTACGTTCGAACGCGGCACGGCGGTCGGCAAAGACGCTTCCGCAGTCGCCGATGTCGAGTCACGCCTGCGTGAATGGCTGCTCGAGTATGCGATCGAGTCGGTACACGTGCGCGGTGCCGCCGCGAGTGATGGCTGGCTGGCGGGTCTGGCGGCGGGTCTCGAGATTCCGACGGCTTGAGCGTGGATGGACGGGTCGGCGGCGCTCAGGCCGAAAACGAACGGCGAGGGAGCCGCGCGAAGCCGCCGGAACCGGAAACAACGGGGGTCCGGTCGGCTAGATCCTGAACAGGCAGGCCCGCTCGGGGAGAATCTCGGTCAGGCAAACCGGGAGTCAGACAGGCACCGGTCGCGGCCGCGAGCCCGAAACGGTGATGGACTAGCGAATGACGCCAGGCAGGAAAGACTGCCAGCGCGGCCCGCGGCGATGGGAGCCGGTCTGCGTCATGCTCTCGCCGAGACCGCCCTCGTCGCCGCCCCCGGCGACGCCGCCACCGGCGGTCGCGGGATTGGAGGTTGTCGTGTTTTGCGCAACCGCAGCCGCCGTATCGGCATTCTTCGCGGGTTTCGCTACGGTCGCGCTTTCACGCGCGACTTCTGCGGTCGCACGCGTGCTCGCCGATGACACCACCGAGGTCATCGTGACGACCTTGCCGTCGATCGTCAGCAAGCCATCGGGCGAGCAATGCGTCGACGCCCACGCCATGGGGAACGAAGCGAAAGCCAGCACCATGGCGGTCAGCGCGAACTGGTTGGCGGAGCGTCTATCCATGAGTCACCCGGGAGATGCGTGAAACGCGATCCAACTTGAAATTCTGGCACGTACGGCACGCCGGCTGCCAGTGCCGGCGCTTTCCTTCAGCAGCATCCATGCCAACAAAAAATCCTTTGTCGTCAAGCGCATCGAAATCTGGCGGACGCGCAAAAGTGTCCGCCTGCGGACACTCGGACACTCGCTACCGAGACGGACAACCGGGTCCGGTCGTTGCGTTCAGCATTCTAGGATGCGGCCGGGACGACAAAGGTTGCAGCCCGCGCAGGCGCGACTTGCGCATGCACTATCATGCGGCCTCCATGGCCATCGACCCCCGCCAGCTCCTCGCCGCCCTGTCGGACGAGCATCCCGTTTCCGGCAGCGAGCTCGCTCGCCGGCTCGGCGTCAGCCGCACCGCAATCTGGAAGCAGATCGAGAGCTTGCGCGAACTCGGCGCGCCGATCGACGCCGAAGCGGGCAGCGGCTACCGCCTCGCATGGCCGTTCGAGCCGCTCGACGGCCGTCGCATATCCGCGGCGATCGACGCGCCGCTGCGCGCACGGCTCGAGGCCATCGACGTGCATTGGCAGACGGATTCGACCAACGCGCAACTGCTGCGCACCGCCGCCGCGGGCGACACCGCCGCGCGCGTCTGTCTCGCCGAGTCGCAGACCACCGGGCGCGGGCGTCGCGGTCGCGTCTGGCAGTCGCCGCTCGGCGGCAACCTCTACTTCTCGATGCTCTGGCCGTTCGAACAGGGCATGGGCGCGCTCGGCGGGCTCAGCCTCGTCGTCGGCGTCGCGGTGATCGCGGCGCTGAACGATTGCGGCGTCGCAGACATCGGCCTCAAATGGCCGAACGACGTGATCGCGCGCGACCGCAAACTCGCCGGCATCCTCGTCGAACTCGGCGGTGAATTTCTCGGACCGTGCCATGCCGTGATCGGCATCGGCATCAACCTGCGTCTGTCCACGGCGTCGCGCGCGGCGATCGACCAGCCCGCGATCGACGTCGCGAGCCTCGCTGTCGATGCGCCGCCATCGCGCAATCGTCTCGCGGCTCGCTTGGTCGTGCGCCTGATCGAGGCGCTCGAGCGCTTCCACCGCGAAGGCTTTGCGCCGTTCCGAGCCGACTACGCGCGCAGCGACCTGCTGCATGGCCGCGCGATCCGCATACTCGCGGCAGGCGAGTCGCGCGACGGCGTTGCGGCGGGTATCGACGAGCGCGGCGCGCTGATCGTGCGTCGTGGCAAGGCAATGATCCATCTCGACAGCGCCGAGGTTTCGATCCGCGCGGCTGACGCTCCCGTACCGGCCGCGTCATGAAGCTGCTGATCGATCTGGGCAATTCGCGGCTGAAATCCGCGTTCTGGGACGGCAGCCAGCTGCGCCACGGACCGATGCTCACGCACGCGACGGCCGACACGGCCGCGCCCGCGTCGGCGGATTTCGCGGCATTGTGGCGCGACGTGCCAGCGCCCACGGGCATTTGGGTCGCGTCGGTGGCGTCGAACGCGCTCGAACACGAGTTGACCGCCGCGCTCGCCGCACACTTCGCCGTGACGCCGCGTTTCGTGCGCAGTCCTGCGAGCGCCTGCGGCGTGCACAATGCGTATTCGGCGCCGGCGCGTCTCGGCGTCGACCGCTTCCTCGGCCTCGTCGCGGCGCATGCGCAGGTACCCGGTGCAGCCGTTATTGCGAGTTGCGGCACCGCGCTGACGCTCGACGCGATCGACGCCGGTGGCCGCCACCTCGGCGGGCTGATCGCGCCGGCACCGGCGCTCATGCGCAGCGCGCTGCTCGATCGCACGGCGCGCCTCGGCGAGCTCGGCGCGGCGCCGATCGTCGACTTCGCCGACACGACGGCGGCTGCGGTCGAGTCGGGTACCTGGCTTGCCGCAGTCGCGCTCGTCGAACGCTTCGTGGCGCGCACGCGAGCGCGCCTTGGCATGGAGCCGACGCTGCTCGTCTGCGGCGGCGGTGGCAAGCGCCTCGCCGCGCTGCTCGAGTCGGCGCCGCGGCTCGAGGCCGACCTCGTCCTGCGCGGCCTCGCGCTGTTCGCTGACTCTGCGCATGCGTGACGCGCTGCGCGCGCCGCTTCCGCACGGACTGCTAGAATCTTTTCCCAGCCCGGCGCCGCCGGAAGCCGTGCGCCAGGAATGTTCGTCCGTATCCTTTTTCTGTTGCTGCTTGCGTTGAACATCGGCGCCGCGTCGTGGCTCTACTCGACGCCGCGCGATCTCGGCGCGGCGCTGCCCGCGAACGACGACGGCGTGCCGAAGCTCGTGCTGCTGAGCGAGAACGAGCACGATTCGCTCTCCGGCAACGCCGAGATGGCGACTCCCGCCGAAACCCGTGCCGACCTGCAGAACGACGTCTGCGGCACGCTAGGACCGTTCGCGACGCAGGCCGACATGCGCGCCGCGGTCAACGCGCTGACGCCGATCGTCGCGCGCATCCAGTTCCGCGAATCGCACGCGATCGCCGCGCGCGGCTACTGGGTCTACCTGCCCGCGCCGGCCAACCGCGAACGCGCGCTCGCGATCGCGCGCGAACTGTCGAACAAGGGCCTCACCGACTACTACATCGTCACCGCCGGCGAACAGCCGAACACGATCTCGCTCGGGCTGTTCCGCGACCCCGCCAACGCCGAGCGGCGGCGCAACGAGATCCTCGCGCTGGGCTTCAGGCCCGAAGTGACCCAGCGCAGCGACGAAGTGCAGGTCTACTGGATCGACTACGCGCAGAACAACCGCGAACCGATCGACTGGCGCGCGCGGATCGGCAACCACTCCGACCTGCAGCAGCAGAAGATCGACTGTTTTTGAGCCGCACGGCATGCGAAAATGGCGGCGCAGCACCGCATCCGCCGCTTTAGCTCAGTTGGTAGAGCAACTGATTTGTAATCAGTAGGTCGTCCGTTCGAGTCGGACAAGCGGCACCAATCATCGCGGTTCGCTGCCACAAGCCGTCGTTGCCGCCGCGTTCACTCGACTGGCGCGGGGCAGCCGGGGCCGCTGGAATACGCGTGTGGCGACGGAACCGCCGGAATCCGCGCCACCGATCCGAATACCATTGCCCCATGATGACGGACAAGCCGTATTCCGCCTCCTGCGATCGAAACCGCGACCCGATCCTCGCGGTGTTGCGCGATTATTTCGCCGATCGAAGGCGCGTGCTCGAAATCGGCAGCGGCACCGGGCAGCACGCGGCCTACCTTGCCCGCCAGTTGCCCCACCTGCTTTGGCAGGCGTCAGACCGCGCAGAGAACCTGGCGGCGATCCAGGCATGGATCTGCGACGCCGGGCCCGTCGACGCGCTACCGCCGATCGAGCTCGACGTCGCGAATGGACCGTGGCCCTCTGCACGGTACGATGCGGTCTTCAGTGCGAACACCCTGCACATCATGGGCTGGCCTGAGGTGGAAGCGATGTTCCGCGCGTTGCCGACCGTTGCGAGCCCGGGTGCCAAACTCGCGATCTACGGTCCGTTCAATTATGGCGGAAAGCCTACGAGCGCCAGCAATGCGGAATTCGACCGTTCGCTGCGCAGCAGGGCAGCACAAATGGGCGTGCGCGACTTCGAAGCCGTCAATGCGCTTGCGCGACAGGCGGGCTTCGAGGCGATCGATGATGTGGCGATGCCCGCAAACAACCGCTGTCTGCTGTGGCGGCGCAGCGCGGCGTAGATGGTGCTGCGTCGCGCTGACCGTGTCGATGCAACAGGCCGGCAGCACGATTTGCTCGGCACTCGACAAGACGGCGCGGAGCACCCTCCGTCGCGCAGCGGACGTTCGTCGAGTCGCGTCAGCGCCTGCCGAGCGTATTGAGCAGCCCGCCCGCATTCGCGAGCACGCTCGACAGGTCGAAATTGCTACTGCCGTTGTGATTGAGCACCGCGTTGAGCAGGCCGCCCACGAGGCCGCCCTGCTGCTGGATCTGCGCGCCCTGCTGGCCGAGCACGCTGCCGAGTCCACCGGGCGACATGCCGGTCTGCCGCGCGTGGTTGGCGAGCACGGTCATGACGATCGGCGCGAGGATCGCGAGCAGCTGGCCCGCGTTCTGCGTGCCGAGGCCGGTCGCCTGGCCGAGACCCTGGTTGGCCGCGTTCGTGTTCGCGCCGAAGATGTGGCCGAGGATCGCGCCACCGATGCCGCCGATGCCGCCCGCGCCAGGAGTGGCGCCGGTCCCGAGCACGCCGCCCAGCACACTGCCCAGACCACCACCCCCGCCAGCGCTGCCGCCGAGCAGCCCGCCGAGCACGTCGGAGACCGTGTTGCCGGCATGGTCGCCGAGCGCGTTATGCAGCGCGTCAGCGCCCGCCGACGTGCTCGCCTGGCTGGCCATGCCGCCAACGATCAGCGGCAGCGCGTGTTCGATCGCGTTGCGCGCGGAGTCCGGATCGGTGCCGAGTTGCGCCGCGATCTGCTGGATCTGCGCGTCGCCGAGGTGGCTCATCACGGTGTCGACAACGTTCGTCATGGCGGCTCTCCGTCGGGGTAGGTGCATTCGCAGCGATACGCAGGCACGGGGCGATCGCGAGTCCAGAATAGCACGCGCCTTCCGCATCCCGTCCCGGCACGCCACCTGACGGCGCGAGCGGTTAAGATTGCGCTCCCGATCGTCGCGAAGCGCGGGCGCCGCAGGCGAACGTGTGATCCGGCGGCTGTTTTGGAAAAATATACAATGCAGCAGTTTCCGCCCGTCTCCCTGATCGGCGCGCCGACCGACATCGGCGCAGGCCACCGCGGCGCCGCGATGGGGCCCGAGGCACTGCGTGTTGCAGGCATCGCCGAGGCGCTGCGCGAACGCGGCCTCGATGTCGTCGATCGCGGCAATATCGCCGGTCCGTTCAACCCGTGGCTAGCGCCGCACGAGGGTTATCGTCATCTCGCCGAAGTCGTCGAATGGAATCGCGCGGTGATGCAGGCGGTCTCCGCGGAACTCGCGCTGCAGCGCCTGCCGATCATGCTCGGCGGCGACCATTGTCTCGCGATCGGTTCGATCGGCGCAGTCGCGCGCCACTGTCGCGATACCGGCAAGAACCTGCGCGTGCTCTGGCTCGACGCGCATGCGGATTTCAACACATCGACGATCACGCCGTCGGGCAACATCCACGGCATGCCGGTCGCATGCCTTTGCGGCTACGGTCCGCGCGAACTCGTCGAACTCGCCGGCACCGTGCCGATGCTCGACCGATCCACGGTCAGGCAGATCGGCATCCGCTCGGTCGACGCGGGCGAGAAGCGCCTCGTCCACGACGTCGGCCTCGACATCTACGACATGCGCTATATCGACGAGATCGGCATGAAGCGCGTGATGGAGGAGGCGCTCGAGGGCGTCGACGCAAACACGCACCTGCATGTCAGCTTCGACGTGGATTTCCTCGACCCGAGCATCGCGCCAGGCGTCGGCACGACCGTGCCCGGCGGGCCGAACTATCGCGAAGCGCAGCTCGTGATGGAGATGATCGCCGATACGGGAAGGCTCGCCTCGCTCGATGTCGTCGAACTCAATCCCGCGTTCGACAAGCGCAACGCGACCGGCAAGCTCGCGGTCGATCTGATCGAGAGCCTGTTCGGCAAGTCGACGCTGATGCGCGAATAGGCGCGCACTGCGCGCCGCGCGTCGACCGAACAGGCCACCGCGACATCAGGCAGCTCCGATCGGACGGCTCCGATTGACGAACTCGCGGCAGCGAGCCCGCGGCAGCGGACTCAATAGCGCTTGCGCGGCTTGTCCTTCTCGAACTTCGGTTTTGGTTTCGCGTGTGCGCGTGGCGGCGGCGCGTGCGCTTCGCCCTTGCCGTCGTCGCGGCGGATACGCAATCGCTGACCCGCGACCCAGACCTTCTTCAGGTGATCGAGCAGCTCGGCCGGCATGCCCTCGGGCAGGTCGATGAGGCTGTGGTCGTCGCGGATCTCGATGCGGCCGATGTGCTTGCTCTCGAGGCCGGCCTCGTTCGCGATCGCGCCCACGATGTTGCCCGGCTTCACGCCATGCGCGTGGCCGACTTCGACGCGGAACGTCTCCATGCCGTATTCCGCCTCGCGCGGCCGCGAGCGCTCGCGCGGTGCGTCGGCATGCGGCTTGTCGCGCGGGCGCGGCGCATCGTCACGCGACTCGAACGGCTTGCGTGCGTCGGTACCTCTCGAACCCGTGAACCTGTCCTGCGCGCCCGCGCGCGAATCCGCGGCGAACGGCGTCTTCGTGTCGCGTCGCGGCTTGCGCTCATCGTCGAACGGACGCTTGCGCGTATCGCGGTCGGCGAAGTCCATGTGCGAGCTCGGTTCGCGCTGCGGCGCGAGCAGCAGCGGCTTGTCGCCCTGTGCGACGCGCGCGAGCGCGGCGGCAATCTCGATCGCGGGCACGTTGTGCTCGCGTTCGTACTGTTCGATGGCGTCGCGGAAGACGTCGAGGCCGGTCGCCGAGAGCGCGCTCGCGATGCGTTCCTTGAAGCGTGCGATGCGGCTGTCGTTGACGTCGGCGACGCTTGGCAGCGACATCGCTTCGAGTGGCTGTCGCGTCGCGCGTTCGATCGCGCGCAGCATGCCGCGCTCGCGCGGCGTCACGAACAGGATCGCCTCTCCCGAGCGGCCCGCCCGTCCCGTGCGGCCGATGCGGTGCACGTACGGTTCGGTGTCGTTCGGGATGTCGTAGTTGACGACGTGGCTGATGCGTTCGACGTCGAGACCGCGCGCGGCGACGTCGGTCGCGACGAGGATGTCGAGCTTGCCGTCGCGCAGCTGGCCGATCGTGCGTTCGCGCTGCGCCTGCACGATGTCGCCGTTGATCGCCGCCGCCGAGAAGCCCCGCGCCTGCAGTTTCTCGGCGAGCTCCTCGGTCGCCTGCTTCGTGCGCGTGAAGACGATCATCGCGTCGAACTTCTCGACCTCGAGGATGCGCGTAAGTGCGTCGAGCTTGTGCATGCCGCTCACGAGCCAGTAGCGTTGGCGAATGTTCGTCGCGGTCGTCGTCTTCGACTTGATCGTCACCTCGACCGGGTCGCGCAGGTAGGTCTGTGCGATGCGCTTGATCTGCGCGGGCATCGTCGCCGAGAACAGCGCGATCTGCCGCTTGGGCGGCGTCTTCTTGAGCACCGCCTCGACATCGTCGATGAAGCCCATGCGCAGCATCTCGTCGGCTTCGTCGAGGACGAGGCAGTCGAGCTGCGACAGATCGAGCGAGCCGCGTTCGAGATGATCGATCACGCGCCCCGGCGTGCCGACGACGACGTGCGTGCCGCGGCGCAGCCCGCCGAGCTGCGGGCCGTAGCTCTGGCCGCCGTAGATCGGCAGGACGTGGAATCCGGGCAGGTGCTGTGCGTAGCGCTGGAACGCCTCGGCGACCTGGATCGCGAGTTCGCGCGTCGGCGCGAGCACGAGCGCCTGCGGCTTCGACTTCGTCACGTCGATGCGCTGCAGGATCGGCAGCGCGAACGCGGCGGTCTTGCCGGTGCCCGTCTGCGCCTGGCCGAGCACGTCGCGGCCCGCGAGCAGGTGCGGAATCGTCGCCGCCTGGATCGGCGAGGGCGACTCGTAGCCGACTTCGGCGAGAATCTTGACCAGTTCCGGGCGCAGCGCGAGATCGGCGAAGCTGAGCGTGGCGGTCGTTTCGGGCGTTGCTGAGGGCATTTTTGGCCTTAATCGCATCGCCCGCGTTCGCGAAACGATGGAAAGCGGGAGGGGCGCCCATTATCCCCTCCCGTGGCGGCTTGCGAAAGCGCGGTTGCGAATCGGCGGGAAGCACGCATCAGGATCGCAAGTCGCCCGTGTTCTTGCAGGGCTCCAGTTTCCCGGAGTGCAATCCGTTCCTGGTGAGGTATCGAACCACGAGCGGCAGTCTGGCCGGCCGCCGTTCACGCTCGGGAGACCTCACGGCGAACGGCTCCTGACTTCAATGCGGATCATCCGGCGTCCCTCTCGACCGTTGACCGCGAATTCGCCGTGCAGCCGCGGCAGTTCAGCCCGCAGGATCCGGCACGAATGCATTCGGAAACGGCTGCGGTTCGCGCTGTTGCGGCAGCGGCGGCGGCGGAATGACGCCGCGTGCGACGAGGTTGTGGTAACTGTCGTACCAGACCGACACGATCTCGTCGGGGCGCGCGCTGTTGCGCACGAAATTCGCGTAGGTCACGGTCGAATATTCGCGGGCGCCGTGGCCGGTGCCGAGCGGTTCTTCGGCCTTGGCGGCGCGTTGCTTCTCGAACGAACTCGCGTCGGCGGCGCTCGCGAGGCTGCTCGTGCCGGCGCCTGCGCTCTGAGCCGGTGCGGTCGCGGTCGCGTCGGCTTCGCTACGCGCGTCCGCGGCTGCGCCCGCTCGCGCCTGCGCGGTCGGCGCCGGTACCGGCGACGCTGGCTGTGCGGCGCCTGCGAGCGGCACGTCGCGACGCGGCGCCTCGTTGATTCTCTGCTCGGACCATACCCGCGGCTTCTCGCGGAACGCGGCGACGCCGATCACGCCGACGTTGTCCGGTCGGCCCGTGCGGCCCGCGTAGCTGTTCGACAGCGCGGTGAAGTTGAACTGCGCGACTTCGTTCATGTTCTTGCGCCAGCCGTCGATCTCCGTCGATTGGTAAGCGTCGAGCACGTAGCCCGTCTGGTCGGGATTCGCCGTCTCGCCTGAGACCGCATTGACGCCGTCGACGGACAGCACCGCGAGCAGGCGCCCACCGCTGCGATTGGTCAGGCGCACGCCGTAGCGATGGCCGGGGACGCCGATCACGTAGTAGCGGCCGTCGCGCGGGTAGGCGGGCAGCGTGACGCCCGTGTCGCGATCGACGACGCCGACGTCGATCAGGCTCCCGGCTTCGACGGCGGGTGCGCAGGACAACGTGGCGATGGCGAACAGGGAGAGCAGCGCTTTCATGGAATCGACTCCTTTGCGGTGGGTGGTGATTCGATGCAACGCGCCCCCGACGCCGGCGGGGTTAAGCCAGGCGCGGGCGGCCGGCGCCGGCATGCCTTAAACTGATCGGCCCCTCAGTTCACACGCCCCGCATGACCGCGAAAACCCGCATCCTCACCGGCATCACGACGACCGGCACGCCGCACCTCGGCAACTACGTCGGCGCGATCCGCCCGGCCGTCCTCGCGAGCCGCAACGCCGATGTCGAGTCGTTCTACTTCCTCGCCGACTACCACGCGCTCGTGAAATGCGACGATCCGGCGCGAGTGCAGCGTTCGACGCTCGAAATCGCCGCGAGCTGGCTCGCCTGCGGGCTCGATCCCGAAAAAGTGTATTTCTACCGGCAGTCGGACATCCCCGAGATTCCCGAGCTGACCTGGCTCTTGACCTGCGTCACCGCGAAGGGCCTGCTCAACCGCGCGCACGCGTACAAGGCCGCGACCGATGCGAATCGCGCCGAGGGCGAGGATGCCGATGCGGGCATCAACGCCGGCTTGTACATGTATCCCGTACTCATGGCCGCGGACATCCTCGTCTTCAACGCGAACAAGGTGCCGGTCGGGCGCGACCAGATCCAGCACATCGAGATGGCGCGCGACATCGGCCAGCGCTTCAACCACATCTACGGCGGCGACTGGTTCACGCTGCCCGAGGCGATGATCGAGGACAACGTCGCGACCTTGCCGGGGCTCGACGGTCGCAAGATGTCGAAGAGTTACAACAACACGATTCCGCTGTTCGAGCCGGCGAAGAAGCTGCGCGGCGCGATCATGGGCATCGTCACGAACTCGCTCGAACCCGGGCAGCCGAAGAATCCCGACGACTCGAACATCTTCAGCATCTACCAGGCGTTCGCGAGCGCGGACGAGACCGCGGCGATGCGCAAAGCATTCGCCGACGGCATCGGCTGGGGCGACGCGAAGCAAAAACTCTTTGAACGCATCGACGCCGAGATCGGACCGATGCGCGAGAAGTACGACGCACTGATCGGCAAGCCCGGCGAGATCGAGGAAATCCTGCACGCGGGTGCGCATAGAGCACGCTCGCTCGCGACTCCGTTCGTCGGCAGGCTGCGCCACGCGGCCGGATTGCGCGACCTGCGCGAGAAATCCGTGGTCGCGGATGCCGCGACGACCAAGGCGGAGAAGCCCGCGCTGCAGCCCGTTGTGTTCCGCGAAGCGAAAGCATTCGCGTTCAAGGTGCTGGACGCGAAAAAAGCGGTACTCGCCGAGCAGGGTGGCTTCGCCGATCCGAAAGCGGCCATGGCGGCGGCCAACGCTGCGATCGAGAAGATCGCGACGGCATGACGCAACCCTCCGCGGGCTTCGGGCGACGGCCCCTTACGCCCAACGATTGAGGTGCGGCCCGAACTGCGCGCGCTGCTTGCGCACGACGCAGAAGCGCTGCCCGGTCGGCGCTTCCATCACCCACCAGCGCTCGCGCACGAACGCCACGCGCTTCGCGCCGAGAACCTCGAGGCGTGCGACTTCGGCGGCGAGGTCGTCGGTTTCGATGTCGAGGTGCACGCGCGGCGCGTGCTCGACCCTCTGCAGCAGGATGATGGGCTCGTCGTCCGCGGTCTTGAGTTCCGCGTAGCGGCCATCGCCGTCCTGATCGACGCTCGCGGCCGGCTTGCCGAGCGCGCCGCTCCAGAAATGGATCGCTTCGCCGAGGTCGGCGACGGCGCAGTCGATGACGATCGCGCAGAGGCGGCTGTGGTGCATAGGAAGCTCCGTTCGTGATCGCTACCTTAACGTCGATCTGGCCGCGAAAGGGAAACACGTGGCGTCCGAGTTTGAGACTTGGAGTTCAAACGGAAGCACCACCGGGAAAAAGCAAAAGGTCACCGGGTCCGGCCACTCGCACTGCGTGTGAGGCGGGCGATGCCAACAGGACTGGAAGTCAGCGCCGCCTAGTTGCTTTCGCCTTGCGCAGATTCGCCGGCACGGCGCCGCGACGCTTCGCGAGCGGTTCGAGCCGGAACCAGCCCGGCAGCAATTCTGCGACCGTCGTGATCGTCACGTCGCCCTTCGTATTGGCCATGATGACGCGCAGGTCGGAGCCGCCTTGCTCGATCATGACCTGGCGGCAGGCGCCGCAGGGCACGACGGGCTCGGGCGTGTCGGCGATTACCGCGATCGCGCGCAGCGCCTCGTTCGCGGCGCCGCAGGCATGGGCCGCAAAAATCGCCGTGCGCTCGGCGCAGTTCGTGAGGCCATAGACGTCGGATTCGACATTGCAGCCAAACACGATCTTGCGGCCATACAGCGCGGCGGCGCCGACCTCGAATTGCGACTGGTGCGCATAGGCGCGTGCGCGCGCCTTGCGCGCGGCGTCGACGAGGCGCCTGTCGCTCGCGGACAGTTGAGCGTAGACAGTCTTCTGCATCGGTCCGACGATACCGGGTTAGCCCGCCAATGCAAGGTCTTCGAGCATCGCTTTCAGAAAGCGTGCGGCTTCACCACCGGTCGCGGCGCGATGGTCGAACGTCAGGGACAGCGGAATCACGCGATGCGCTTCGATGCCACCGAGCACGGGGACGACTTCGTGGCGCAGCTTGCCGGCGGCGACGATCGCGACGCACGGCGGCACGACGATCGGCGTTGCGTAGCGTCCTGCGAACACGCCGAAGTTCGATAGCGAGATCGTGTAACCGGTCAGTTCCGACGGCGGGATGCTGCGATCGCGCACCTGGCGCAGCAAGTCGTCGAGCGCCGCGCGCATGCCCCTCGCGTCGAGTACGTCGACGTTGCGCAGCGCCGGCACGAACAGTCCGTCGGCGGTGTCGACCGCGATACCGACGTCGACGTGCGCGTGCAGCGTGCGCGTGAGTGCTTCGCCATCGAACCACGCGTTCAGCGCCGGCACGGCCTTGCAGGCAAAGGTAATCGCGCGCAGCAGGCGCACGCTGACGTCGTTGCCGGCGTGCCAGGCATGGATGTCGGCATCGTCGCTGATCGTCGTCGGCACGACTTTCGCCAGCGCATCGGCCATCACGCGCGCCATGTTGCGACGCACGCCCTTGAGTTGGACGGCCTCGCCGAAACGCAGGTCGGTTTGCGCCGCGGCGCCGCCGGGGCTCGTGCGCACGATCGGGCGCTGTGCGCTCGCCGCCGTGGGCGCAGGCGCGACGCGTGGCGGGGTGGCTTGCGGCGCCGCGGCCGTTGTTGCTGGCGCCGCAGCACGGGCGGTCGCCGGCGTGCGCGCGGGCCCGCCCGCGCCGGCCTGCTTGACGTCGCCCATCGTCACGACGCCGTCGGCGCCGGTCGGCGTGATCGTGCCGAGATCGACGCCAAGCTTCTTCGCGAGCGCGCGCACGGCTGGAACGGCCTTCACGCCGCCGACTGCGACCGCGGCTTCGCTGACGACCCGATCGCTGGTCTGCATCGCGCCGACGACGGTGCCCGTGTCCGCGCGCTCTGTTTCTTCCTTCGCTTTGGCCGGTGCGGGCGCGTGATGCTGGTGTCCGCTGTCGTGCGCCTCGGCGCGTTGCGGCGCGCTCGCGTCGATCTCGAAATCCGCAAGCGGCGCGCCGGTCGCGATGACATCGCCATTGTCGCCGTATACTTTTATCAATCTGCCGGTGTACGGCGACGGCACTTCGACGACAGCCTTCGCCGTCTCCATCGAGATCAGCGGTGCGTCGAGCTTGATCGTATCGCCGGGCTTGACCAGCCACTCGACGATCGTGGCGTCGGGCAAGCCTTCGCCGAGGTCGGGGAGACGGAATGTGCCGATTTTCGATGAAGATGAATCAGACATGCGATTGCGCCGTCAGAGGTGCAGGGCGATGAGCGCGAGCAACGCGGGCAGCGCCTGGAAGAAAAAAATGCGCTTGTTGACCGTCAGCGCGCCGTAGACGCCGGCCACGATCACGCAGCCCAGGAAGAAAAGTTCGAGGTGGAACCCCCAGTGTCCGCCTTCGAGGAGGCCCCAGATCAGTCCTGCCGCGAGGAAGCCGTTGTAGAGGCCCTGATTGGCAGCGAGCGCTTTCGATTGCGTGGCGAAATCGGGCTTCAGGTTGAAGACCTTGCGGCCGAGCGGCTTGTCCCAGAAGAACATCTCGAGCGCGAGAAAATAGAGATGCAGCAGCGCGACGAGGCCGATGAGAATTTGTGCGACGAGATGCATCGTTGCTCCTTGGGTCAGCCCGCAGCTATCGTGCGCTTCGCCGCGGCGACGATCCGCGCGGTACTCGGCAGGTAACTCATCTCGAGTCGGTACAGCGGCATCGGCACGTCGTAGCCCGCGACGCGTTCGACCGGCGCGTGCAGGTCGTACATCGCGTGTTCGACGAGACGTGCGGCGATCTCGCCGCCGAACCCGCCCGTGTACGGCGCCTCGTGCACGATAACGCAGCGGTGCGTCTTCCGCACCGACTCGTGGATCGTGTCGAAGTCGAGTGGCTTCAGCGTCGCGACATCGATCACCTCGGCGCGGATGCCTTCGGCGGCGAGCGCGTCCGCGGCCTCGAGCGTCTCCTTGACCTGGGCGCCCCAGGTAACGAGCGTGACGTCGCCGCCTTCGCGCAGCACGAAGCAGACGTCGAGCGGCAGCGCCTCGCCGTCGTCCGCGACCTCTTCCTTGTACTGGCGATAGATGCGCTTGGGTTCGAAGAAGATCACGGGATCGGGATCGCGGATCGCCGCGAGCAGCAGGCCATACGCGCGACCCGGCGACGACGCGAGCACGACGCGCAGGCCCGCGATATTCGTGAACAGCGCCTCGATCGCCTCGGAGTGATGCTCGGGCGCGTGGATGCCACCGCCCCAAGGCGCGCGGAAAACGGCCGGGCAGGTCAAGCGTCCGCGCGTACGCGTGCGCATGCGCGCCGCGTGCGAGGCGATGTGGTCGATCATCGGGTACATGAAACCTTCGAACTGCGCCTCGGCGACGGGCTTCATGCCCTGCACCGCGAGACCGACCGTGAGGCCCGCGATCATCGCTTCGTCGAGCGGCGTGTCGATGACGCGCTCCACGCCGAATTTCTGCTGCAGTCCGACGGTGGCGCGAAACACACCGCCGTTTACGCCGACGTCCTCGCCGAGTACGACGACCGACGGGTCCCGCGCCATTTCATGCGCGAGCGCCATCGTGACGCCTTCGATCAGGGTGATTTGCGGCATCTTGCTACCGATTCGAAGGATTGATGGCGAGGGCTTCGGCGCGCTGGCGCTCGAGGTCGAGCGGCAGTTCAGCGTAGGTGTAGTCGAACATCGCGCTCACGGGCGGCGGCTTGATTTCGAGATACGCATTCACTTCGGCGTCGGCGCGCTGCTGACACTCGGCGAGCAGGGCGCGTTCTTCTTCGTCACTCCACGCGTTCATGCCGATCAGGTATGCGCGCAGGCGCTTGAGCGGTTCGTTCTCCCAGGCCGCCTTCACTTCCGCGTCGTCGCGGTAGCGGCGCGCGTCGTCGGCGGTGGTGTGATCGGACAGTCGATAGGTGACGGCCTCGATCAGCGTTGCGCCGTGGCCATGGCGCGCGCGCTTGATCGCGTGATCGAGCGCGACGCGCAGCGCGATCAGGTCGTTGCCGTCGACCTGCAAGCTTTCGATGCCTGCCGCGATGCCTTTTTGCGCGAGCGTCTGCGCGCCGGTCTGCTGCTTGCGCGGCGTCGAAATGGCCCAGCCGTTGTTGACGACGACGAACACGACCGGCAAGGTCATCGCGCCCGCGGCGTTGATCGCGGTGTAGAAATCGCCCTTGGAGGTGCCGCCGTCGCCGACGGTCGAGACGACGACGCGCGGCTCCTTGCGGATCTTGAACGCGAGCGCCGCGCCGGACGCATGCAGCGTCTGCGTCGCGATCGGCACGCTCCAGGCGAAGTCGTGCGCAGGCCCCGAGAAATTGTTGCCGCGCTCGTCGCCGCCCCAGTAGAGCAGCACCTCGCGCGGTTTGACGCCGCGGAAGAACTGCGCGCCGTAATCGCGATAGAACGGCACGAGCACGTCGTCCTCTGCGAGCGCCGAGCCGATCGCGACGTAGGTCGCCTCCATGCCCAGGCAGGAGGCGTACGTGCCAAGTTTGCCGGTGCGTTGCAGCGCGATCGCCTTGCCGTCGAACACGCGCGTAAACGTCATGAGCTTGTACAGGTCGACGAGCTGGCGCACGTCGCGCGCGAACGCGGGCACGTCGTCGCGCACGAGCTTGCCCGCGGCGTCGAGATATTGCAGGAATTCGATTTCGAAACTGGCGACGATACTCACGCTGGGCTCAGATCTTCCGCGCGGCGGGTTGTGCTTGATAGCAGCGATGCCCGTATCGATGCAAGGCACAGCGCAAAATCGGCCAAAAAAAACGGCGCGCAAGAATCTGCGCGCCGTTCATTCTGCGGTCCGGCCGGCATCGGTCGGTCGTGCCGCGTTGCAGCCGCGCCGCGCCTGCGCGCGGGCGGCTCTGTTGCTTGTTACTGGTCGCCCGGGAACCAGCCCTGCACGTCGACCACGATGTCGGTCGGCGCGAGGCCGCCGCTGTAGATCGAGACCTTGCCGTCGGCGCCGACCTTGGCGATGACGAGGTTCGGCAACGTCAGGTTC
>Ga0163162_10000713_pt1 | contig 30827 bp, 30 predicted proteins | sample S55metaG_FD_115310 | JGI IMG/M metagenome (GOLD analysis project Ga0163162, IMG submission 115310) | Switchgrass rhizosphere microbial communities from Kellogg Biological Station, Michigan, USA - S5-5 metaG | ecosystem: Host-associated > Plants > Roots > Rhizosphere > Soil | place: USA... | reverse complement strand
GCGGATCCGAAAAAACCGGAATTCCGCCGGCATCAATTTGGCTTCGTATGGGGAGGTCCTGTCGTCAAAGACAGGACGTTCTTTTTCCTGGACTATCAGGGTACCCGTCAATCCATCGGACGCGTCCGAACATCGACGGTGCCGACGCTGGCGCAGCGGCAGGGAGTCTTCGATACGACGATTTACGATGCCGCGACGACGCGAACGGATAGCACGGGGGGCATCATCAGGGATCCGTTTCCATCGAACACCATTCCGGCAGAGCGAATGGATCCTGCAGCGGTGGGATTGATAAATCGATATCCGCTGCCAACCAATTCTTCGACGGCAAACAATTATTCGCGAGTCGGCAACGAATCCGATGATCTGGACCAGGGTGACTTTCGTATCGATCACATGTTTCGAAGTCCGGATCGTGTGTTTGGCCGTTACTCCTATGCGGTGGGCATTTCGAATCCGGTGACCCCGCTGCCAGATGGTAGCGGAACGCTCACATCGGGCGTACTGGGACAAACCAGAACGGTCGCCAATTCGTTCGCATCGAGCTACGTGCACATCTTCGGTGCTTCAACGACCAATGAACTTCGCATTGGATATACGGACCGCTCTCTCCATCTGGCAGCGATTCAACTTGTGTCACCGGCATCCGACAGCCTCGGGATTCCGGGCATTCCGAGTAATGCGGCCTTTGGCAATGCGATGCCGTCGTTCGTAATCAGCGGCTTTCAACAGCTGGGTCCTTCCTTGAGTGCATACTCCGATACTCAGACCGCCGTCACCGAGATCGCCGATACCGTTTCATTCCAGCGTGGACCGCATTTTTTGAAAGTGGGTCTGGATTACCGAAGAGAGCGTATGGACATTGTTCAGCCGCCCTCTCCGACCGGATCGTTCACATTCAGCGATGTGGAAACTGGAATTCCCGGTTCGCCGACATCGGGGAATGCGCTGGCCAGCTTCATGCTCGGGCAGGTCGATAACTTCAAAATCGATCTGCAGCAGGATGTTCTCAAGCCACGGGCCACGATTCTTGAGGGATTCATCCAGGACGACTGGAAGCTATTTCGCCGACTCACGGTGAATGCCGGTGTTCGCTATACGCTGAACTTTCCATCGACGGAAGCCAATAACCATGGGGCGGTCTTCAATCTTCGAACTCAAAAGCTGGAATATCTCGGACAGAACGGATTCCCGGACACTGCGCGGGAACTGCACAGGTTGAATTTTGGGCCGCGAATAGGACTGGCATATCGCACTACGGAGAAGACAGTGATCCGTTCTGCTTACGGTATTGTGTGGATTGAGCAGGCCGGCATCACGAGTCCCTTTACGGTTCCATATTTTCCGTTTCTACAAGGCGTGACGCAGCGGACTGTCGACAGCGTCAATCCTGCGTTCCTGCTCTCCGCCGGACCGTCCGTTGCGCCGACGGGGCCGACGCCGGATGCCGGTCTGGGGCAGGGCGTCTTCTCGGTCGATCGAGGACTCGGCTCCGGCTACGTGCAGCAGTGGAACTTCGCCGTGCAACGCGAAATCACGACGAACACCTCCGTGGAGTTGGCTTACGCCGGATCGATCATCACTCACGTTGGAATTCCGGATACGAATATCAACCAGCTCACGGCACAGCAGTTGAGCATCGGCGCCCCGCTTTTGGTGAACGTTGCCAATCCGTATTTCGGCAGCATCCCGCGGTCGTCGTCACTTGGAAACCCGACGATTCCCCAGGCACAGTTGTTAAAGCCCTATCCCCAATTTACGAATGTGACGTTGTTTCGGAACAATGTCGGAACCACGAACTACAATTCATTCCAGGCGAAGATCGAGCAGCGTCTTTCGCACGGCCTTTCGGCGCTGGTCAGTTACACCCGGTCTAAACTGATCGATCAGGCGTCATCGGTATTCGATGCGGCGATCATCTCCGGACCAACCGCCAATTTTCCGGCAGCCGACACGTACAATCGAACACTGGAACGCGACGTGTCGACTGGAGACATGCCGAATGTGATGGTTGTTGGCGCGACTTACGAATTTCCATTGACGAAACAGCACCGCTACCTCGGAGGATGGCAGCTGACTGGAATCCTGACGCTGCAGTCCGGTCTTCCCCTGGCGGTGACGCAGATTACGAACTTCAACGCATTTGCAGGTTTTGGAACCCAGCGTCCCAATCGAGTTTCGAACCCGGAACTGCCGGCATCCCTGCGATCCGTTTCAAAATGGTTCGACACGGAGGCGTTTCAAGTGGCACCTCAATTCACGATCGGGAACAGTTCACGCAATCCGGTGCGCGGTCCCGCCTATCGCAATTTGGACCTGGCGCTGATCAAGCACACGAAAATGGGCGAACACGTGGATGTGGAATTTCGTGCCGAGACATTCAATTTCACCAACACACCTCCGCTGGGAGCACCCAATGTTGTAAAGGGGAATGCCGCGTTCGGTACGATCATCGCCGCGGGCGATCCAAGAGTCCTACAGTTCGGATTGAAATTGAATTTTTAGGAGTGTGCGGGTGATCAGGAACTTCATTTATGGAACCAACAACTGCCCTCCTGAGTCAGGAGGGCAGCGGGATCGCGAAGCGGATCCCGCGAGGGGTGGTTCCAGGAGCGCCAGCTTGCAGGATTCCGTTTTGGAACCCCTGTTCAAGAGTGCTTTCCGCACGTCCTTAATGTTCCTATTCATTTTGCTGTTTGCTATCCCTGCCGTCGCCGCTGACCTCCGTGTCGCCGCGGCGTCGGACCTGAATTTCGCTATCAAAGAAATTATTACTCAGTACGAAAAGGACACCGGCAATCACGTTCAGTTAACGCTCGGCTCGTCCGGAACTTTCTTCACACAGATTTCCGAGGGCGCGCCGTTTGACGTCTATCTATCCGCGGACCGAACTTATCCCGACCAATTGCTCCAACGGAAGCTGGCGGAATCCGGCACGCTGTTCATCTATGGCGTCGGCCGAATCGTCGTCTGGGTTCCGGTTTCATCGTCGATCGATGTGAAGACGCTCGGCATGCAGTCTCTTCTTCAACCTTCAATTCGGAAGATTTCCATCGCCAATCCGAAACATGCGCCTTATGGCCAGGCGGCAGTATCGGCGATGCAAACCGCCGGAGTCTACGAACGTGTGAAGAACAATCTGGTTCTCGGTGAGAATATTTCTCAGGCTGCGGAATTTGTCGGGTCCGGGTCCGCTCAGGTGGGAATTCTTGCGCTGTCGCTGGCGCTGTCGGATCCGATGCGCGGAAAAGGAAAGTACTGGGAAGTGCCCACGGGTTTGTACCCCGTGATGGAACAGGCGGGAATCATTCTCCGTCATGCCCGCGAATCCGGAAATCTGGACGCCGCGCGATCCTTTATGCGCGCTTTGCAATCTTCGCAGTCTCGTGCGGTTCTGGAGCGCTATGGATTTACGGCCGCACGACCATGACTTCGGTAGATTTCATCAGCGCATAGGCTTCGACTCCACGTTTGAGTCGGAGGTCTTTACAGGACTGACTTGTGATTATCGCTGTGATGATCTGCCCACTCACGTTGAGCTTCACTTCGGCGAGCAATCCGTCGTGTCGAACGCTCTCGACGGTGCCCAGAAGCTTATTTCTTCCGCTGATGGTGTGCAGAACCCCCGGCTTGCTTTTTTGCTTTGCCGGTTTCACGATTGTCAGGCGATCAATTTCAGATTGCGGGATGCGATGATGACCGCCAGGCCCTCGCACGGATTGAATCCTGCCCTTGTAAATCCATTGTTTAATCGTTGGATAGCTGATGTTTAGCAGTTCCGCAGCCTCCGGAAGCTTCAAGAGCATCATGGGCGGGGATTATACTTTTTTTTAAACACTTGTGCCGGTATGACCGTCTGAGACAATGTTGCCATTACTTTGAGAGGTGGAGACATGAACGAACGAATTCAAAGAGTTCTGACGGTTATGGTCCTTGGTTCTTTCCTGGTTGTATCTTGTTCACGACCTGCGGAGCCGCCAGCCAGCACGGCGACTTCAGACGTAAAGGCAGAGCCTGAGACCCCGGCCGCCGCCCCCGCTCCAGTAGAAGCAGCAGATAGTCCGAAGCCTGCGCCGCCCGTGCAATCTCAGGTGAAGAAATCTCCTGCCAAGTCCGAACCCACTTCGGCTCCTGCTCCGGCTGCGCCTGTTGCAGCAGCACCCGCACCAGCTCCGGTTCCCGTTCCAGCAGCACCTGCGCCGGTGCCCGTCGCATCCGCTCCGGCTCCTGCTCCGGCTCCAGCGCCGCCCGCTCCGGTACTTCCAACAACGCGGGATGTGACGATTCCTTCAGGTACGCTGCTGTCGGTGCGCACGGTGGATTCTGTAGATTCGAAAACCGATCAGGTCGGGCAGACATACAAGGCATCGATGGATTCTCCGTTGGTTCTGGACGGCCAGACGATTGTTCCTAAAGGTGGCGAGGTGACGCTCAAGCTGACGAAAGTGGCATCTGCCGGCAATGTGAAGGGAACCAGTGAAGTACAACTTCAGCTCGATCGCCTCTATGTGAACAAGAAAGCCTACACGGTGACGAGCAATACGTTTCAAAGTGTCGGAAGTTCCGAAGGTAAGAAAACCGCCAAGCAGACCGGAATTGGCGCAGGTATCGGCGCCGTCATCGGCGCAATTGCGGGTGGAGGCAAGGGTGCCGCGATTGGCGCCGGAGTTGGCGGTGGTGCTGGTGCCGCAACCGCCGCCATTACCAAGGGTGAGCAGGTTCGCATCGCCTCCGAAGAGAAACTCGACTTTCGGTTGGAGGAGCCTCTTACTGTTACCGTTCCGATTCCTGGACGTTCCGCACAGTAGTTGCTACGAGGTGCCGGGCAGCAGCCGCTGCTCGGCACAGACTCCTTCCTTCTCCGCAGTGATCCACTCCCAAAATTCGGCCGGCGAATTCTGCTAACATGACCGCGAATCCGATGCTGGGCATTTTCATTCATCTTATCCTGCTGCTGCAGGGCATTCCTCTGCTTCCGAACCAGGGGGGAACGGTTACCGGAGTCCTGTCAACAGCGGACGCGCGACCTGCCGCAGGCGTTCGCGTCGCTGTGATGGTGCAACCCGACAATCCGGGAGATGCAGGAGCCGCGGCTCTGGTCAGCATTTCAGAGACCGATGATGCGGGACGGTTCCGACTGGAGAATGTTCCTCCGGGCCGCTATTACATTTCGGCGGGTCGCGTCGAGCTGCCGACCTACTATCCCGGCACTCTGGAGATTGCATCCGGAAAAATTGTGACGGTCGCATCCGGCGAAACGCTCGCGGGCGTGAATTTCAGTATCAAAGACGTGAGCGATCGCGGAGTTGAAACCATCAACGCAGCGTTGCGGATACCATTCCAGATTCATTCCGACTCCGGAGTCCGCGTGCCGATTTTCTCTGAACGTGGAAAAGTCAGCTTGCGACTCACGCACATTCCCGACGGTGCTACGACGGACATTCTCCTCGATGCGCCCGCGGTAACTCTTCCGATCGCGACGGGGGAATATCGGGTGGGTATTGAAAATCTTCCGGAAGATTTGACGCTGAATTCGCTCACTTTCGGAACGACGAATCTCATGATCGAAAACCTGAAAGTTACCATGGGCGATCTGCCGGACCCGGAAAAGGGTGAACAGATCACGATGACAAACACTCAGACAGGTATTGTCGTGCAGCGGCGAATTCAGGGGCAGAGCACGTATTCGCAGTCGGGACCCGTGTACGGCAGCATCACGTCGAAATCGGAACTCATACTCTCGGTGTCTGCCAGGTCCGCAGCTGCGAGTCCAGCGACCGGAGTTCAAGTTCGCGGAAAGGTTTTTCCAGGCCAGGAGGAAGCTTATATTTCCGGCAAACCGGGAAGGCTGTACGCCGACGGGTCGTTTGAATTTCGCAATGTGACCGCCGGCCGGCACATCGTGTTCATGCTCGGCGGGTCATCGACATCACGGCAACTCAGCGCGGTGATTACTGTCGGCAAGGCCGACATCGAGAATCTTCAGCTGCAGGACACGATCACGCTGCCGCTGGATGTCATGTCCCCTGCGGTCGAGCAGGCAGGATTGCAGTCGGAGACAGCCATCCCGGCGATGCATTCGATAAACGGACACGTGGTGGCCGAATCCACGCGCATGCCTGTCGCTGGAATCGTGACCGTTCGCGGCTTCAATCGTTCAATCACCTACTCGCTACCTGCCGATGGCGAATTTGAAATTCCAGACCTGCTTCCGGGGAGTTACGGCCTGAAAATCGAAACTTTCGATCGTGCGACGCTGACTCGGACGGTAGTGGTTGAAGAAAAGGATGTCGATCTGATCCTGACGGTTCCGCTTCCACAAACGATTAATGAAAAATGATAAATCCCCTCAACCTCTGTCATTTTTCATGAATCATTTGCCATTCGTCCTTTTAAGGAAGTCGATGTACCAGCCGATCATCCTGGTGGTAAATGCTTCAGTGACCGGAGGACACTCAATGCCGGTTCCTTTCAGTGCTTCGAGCGCCCGGCTGCAATCGAAGCGTGGTTCGCCCTGAAGGTACATGTAATAGAAGGCCATGTGCTTTCGGAACAAGGCTTCGAGCCTGTTTGGAGGTTCCTTTACAAAGTTTTCTGGCTCGACAAAGCGCAGGCCTTCCACGCCGAGAAGCCTGCACACCGCGGGCAGCCATACGTGGTTGGGCGTGGCTTCCGGATTTGCCAGATGATAGGTGTTGCCGATGCTGGAATTCCTTCCACCAATTTCAACCATTCCATTAACGACGTAGTCGATCGGCACGAAATTCAACGTCGTGTTTCCACTTCCCGGCACACGCAGCGCCAGTTGAATGGTTCCGTTAGATGGGTTTTTCCGCCGCATGCGTTCGAGCGTGGACCAGAGCCCGCGAATGAAAGCATACACTCCATGGAAATGAGTGATACGTCCGGTACGCGAATCCCCTATGACCACGCTGGGCCGATAGACGGTGGGAACGATGCTGCCGTTAATCCTGGCTGAATCGATAAGTTCTTCCGCCTCACATTTGGAGGCTTCGTAAGGGTTTCGAAATTCCTGTCCGACATTGATTTCGGATTCCAGTGCCGTATCTCGAATCCCCGCCACGTATGCGGTACTGACATGGTGCAGCCTTCTGCCGGGAGTCTGCTGTACGACATCGATGATGTTTCGGACTCCCTCCACGTTCATGCGGAATATCTCATCGCGTTCTTCTTCTGCAAAGGACAACGAAGCGGCGCAATGCCAGGTTTCGTCGATCGATTGAGAAGTCTTTTGGAGGATGTCGCGATCCACTCCAAGGTTGGGTTGCGATATGTCGCCTTCCAATACGTTCAATTGATCAAGGCCGGCTTTGTTCCGGGAGTCGGACTCGGACACGAGCGTCAGGACATCGAGAATGCGGTCCCGGGCAGAAGACGTTCGCGATCCACGCGCAAGGGCCGTAACCCGGTGACCATCTTTCAAAAGACGATTTGTGAGATGACTTCCAACGAATCCCGTCGCACCGGTAACGAATACGTGCTTAGGCACGGGCATTCAGAGGTTGAATTCTCTCGATCAATTCCCGGCCTGAGCTGCTGAGATAAAACTGCGCGATGGAGCCGCGAAGCCGATTCCATTCCTGGGGTCCCCTGAGAATAACCTCTTTTACTTCCTTAAGGCGCGATGCCGCATATCCAAACTCATAATGAAGCGCGGCTTTAAATAAACCAGACTCCTGTGGCATCAGACCCCGAATACCCAGCAGCAGCACCGGTGTGCCGCATGCCAGTGCTTCATACGTCGAAAGTGCTCCGGGCTTGGTCAGAACCAGATCCGCCGCGGCAACATAGCGGTGGATGTCGGCGAGAAATCCAAACGTCTGCGTCTTCGGGTCCATCAGGTCGTCGATACGTTTTCGCAGGACTGAGTTGTGTCCACATACGACGAGTACATTCGATTCCGGTGCCGCCGTGCGAACGGTGTTGTAGACGTTCCAGAGCGGGCCGCCGCCGCGCGCTCCACCATTGATGAGAATCGTGCTCATGCCGTGCAGATTCAGGGACTCCCTCGTGTTTCCAATTTCCGATGATGTGCTGGGAAGGAATTGAGGTCGCACCGGCATTGGAACTTTTTCAATTCGCCATGCAGGAACACCCATGGCGGTGAGAGCCTGCAACGCTTCATCGGTGGGAACAAAGTAGCGGTCGACGTAGGGTGAAGCCCAGCCATGCCAGAATGGAGGAAACGGATCGGTCAGAAAAGTGAAGCAGGGAATCGGCCGGCCTTCCTCTTTGATGAATCGCTGGACGAAATGATTCAGCATGGGATGGACCGAAAGCAGAACGTCGGGGTTTTCAGAATCGAGAAACGGTCCGATAAATTCGCGCGCCTTCGTATAGAAAATATCGCGCTCGTTTGGACGGAAGTGATCGATCAGCCAGAAATACCGGTTCATCCATTGAGGACGTCGAGCGAGCAGGGCGTTGTAAAGCTTCCCCATCGATCGATTGACCGAACCCGACTCCTCCAGAGGTTTTCGGATCGAGACTTCCAGACCTGCGTTCGATGCCGCCAGTTCCAGAGCCGATGCGGCACTATTGTGTCCTTCCCCGGTATCTGAGGAGAGGATGAGTAACTTCGTCATAGGTACGACAGTCATTTATAGCATAAAGACCCTATTGTTCTGTTCATTGCTGCCGATAACATCTTCGTGCATACCGGGCTACCCAAATTGACGTTGTTCTGGACCTACGATGGCGAGGACGCGAAAGCGCGTTTGTCCTCAATCTATTCATTGGATTACCCGGCATTCAATGTCGTGATTGCCGACGGAACCCAGACACTGTTGGAATTGGGAACGCATATCGCCGACGATGCCGAAATCTGCGTTTTCTGGGCAGATGACGGAAAGCCTGTCAGTCCCAGCTTCCTCCGCGAAATGGTTCAGCCCTTGATTGTGGATCCCACGGTGGCCAGTTCGGCGCTTCCGGACATGCATCTCTGGTCCGGTAATGCTCTGGCAACGACGTGTGGCACATTTTACGACGTTGGGAATGACGACTTCATTTTCAAGTCGAGCAGCTTCATGAAAATGGCCCTCCGTTTTATCGAGACCAGCAACAGTCTTCGCGGCCGCAAGGCCCAGGTGGCATTCTCTTCGATCGAACGCCTGGCGCCGATGTGTGCCGAACCGGTCGGACTCCCTTCCTGATCGAATCACACTAAAACACTTCAACCGGGAAAAGCCGTACGATTGGCATTTATTCCGCGAATCCATTTCGTCAGAATATGGAGCGAAAAGGAGAACGGGAATGGCCCAACGAGGCATGGCCGGATTAACGCTGCTGGTGTTGGCCGCCGCGATGGTTATCGGCGGTTGTGGGCCGAAGGAAACGGCCCCGGCGCAGTTCAAGGTTGTTCTTCAAACCACCAAAGGCGATGTCACCATAGATGTGACTCGAGCATGGTCACCGCGGGGAGCAGATCGATTCTATTCTCTGGTGAAAGATGGCTTTTACGATGGAGCACGGTTCTTCCGAGTCATCCGTTCGCCACGTCCATTCATGGCACAGTTTGGAATCAACGGCGATCCCAAGGTGACCGCAAAGTGGGCCGATGCCAATATCCAGGACGATCCGGTAACTCAACACAACACTCGAGGCATGATCAGCTTCGCAACATCCGGTCCGAATTCGCGATCCACGCAGTTATTCATCAATTACAGCGACAATTCCCGACTCGATGCATCCGGCTTTTCGCCCTTTGCGGTCGTGTCCGGCGGCATGGACGTCGTCGATCAACTCTACGCGGAATATGGCGAAGGTCCGCCCGACGGCACCGGCCCGGACCAGGAGCGCATCGAGAAGGAAGGCAACACTTACCTCGACAAGGAATTCCCAAAGTTGGACTACATCAAGACCGCGAAAATTATCGAATCGAAATGACCCATCACTGTGCGTGATATCTTTGGTCGATCAGGGGAGGTTCAGAGGCGATGAGTGTGATTCTGATTACAGGTAGCAGTACGGGGATCGGGTTGGCGACGGCCGTGTATCTGTCGAGGAAAGGTCATCGCGTTTATGCCAGTATGCGGAATCCGGATCGCTCCGGCGAGCTTCGAGCAGCCGCAGAGTCAAATAAATGCGAGATTGAGATCATCGCGCTGGATGTCCGCGACGAGCAATCCGTGAAGAAGGCTGTGGCTCAGGTTATGGAACGTGAAGGACGCATTGATGTCCTCGTCAACAACGCTGGAATTGCGCCTATGGGACCACTGGAGGAAGTAGATGACGCTGTAGTGCGCAGCGTTTTCGACACGAACGTGTTTGGCCTGCTGCGCTGCATTCGCGCAGTACTGCCTTCGATGCGAAAGCAAGGCAGCGGCTCAATCATCAACATTGGTTCCGTCGCCGGCAGTGTTGCCTCCGCTTGTTCGGGTATCTACGCGGCGTCGAAATTTGCGCTGGAAGGGCTGAGCGAATCGTTGGCGCAGGAAGTGCAGCCCTTCGGCATTCATGTGGCATTGGTGAAACCGGGCTTTATCGTAACCCCGATCATTGCGAAAGCCCTCGAAACGCTGCCGCCGCCCGAGCAGTCCGCATATCCAGTCGCCGTGAGTATTTCCAACGCGCTCTTCCAATCCGCGACCAAGACCGGAGGGCCGCCTGAAGCGGTCGCAGCGACCATCGAGGAAGCCATGAACGATCGTACTTCCCGTCTGCGTTATCCGGTGGGTGAACCCGCACGCGCCTTACTCGCTGCCCGGGCGGCCATGTCCGAAGGAGAATGGGTTGACCTGGGAAGACACGAAACTCTCGAAGCGTACTTCGGAGAGATTGCTTCGCATATGCCGCCTCCTGCCAAATCGGCGGCAGGATAGCGTCAACGCCTATCGGCATTTCATATTGCAGAGTATAATCGCGGCGATTTTCCAGAGGAGGATTGGCGTGTCACTTTATCGAATTTGCAGCGTGCTGCTGCTTTCGGCGACGGTTGCCGTCGCACAGAACAATTTGATCCAGCCTGTTGCGGAACTGCAAAAGGAATTAAAGGGGAAGCTGGAACGCATCACCGTGCACGCGAAGTCGCTGGAAGGCAATCTCGAAGGCGACTCCGCAGATCGCGATGTCTTTGTTTACCTGCCTCCGAGTTATGAGAAGGAGTCCGGGCGCCGTTATCCGGTGGTGTATACGCTTCACGGTTTCGGGCTGCACGCGCAGCAGTGGGTGGGATTCGCGAATGTTGCGGGATTGGAAAAGGGCCTGGCTGCCGGGACGACAAAAGAAATGATCCTCGTCAGTCCGGATGCCTTCTCGCTGCACAATGGCAGTTTCTATTCCAACTCGAAGACGACAGGGGATTGGGAAACGTTCATCGCGGTAGAACTGGTCAACTACATCGACACCCACTACCGAACAATTCCAGACCGCTCGAGCCGGGGCCTTACAGGACACTCGATGGGCGGTTATGGCACGTTTCGCATTGGCATGAAGCATCCTGAGGTGTTTTCGAGCCTGTATTCGATGTCCGCGGGCGGCATTTTCGAGACTGGCGAAGTGACTCCGGCCATTACTGCAATGGAACCGATCAGGACGAAAGAGGATGCGGCAAAGCTCACGTATACTCAGAAATCGCCGCTCGCTCGTGCGGCGGCATGGTCTTCGAATCCGAACAATGGGCCGCTCTTTATCGATCTGCCTGTAAAGGATGGCAAACCGCGTTCGGAAATCGCAGCGAAATGGATGGCAAATTCATTATTGGTCATGCTTCAGCAATACGCTCCCAATCTGAAGAAGATGAAGGCGATTGAAATGAATGTCGGCCTTCAGGACGGTCTGCTGCAATCCAATCGCGACATGGATGCCGCGCTAACCGATGCCGGAGTCGCGCATCACTTCGAGACTTTTGAGGGGGATCACAACGGCCAGGTGCCCATGAATTTTCAAATGAAGGTGCTGCCGTTTTTTTCGAGGGAACTCGCGTTTCCGAAATAGACCGTTTTTGTTTTCCGTAAGGAGGAGGATCTGTGTTGAAGAAAATTTCCGTAATCGCAATCTGCCTCGCGTTCCTGTGTGGGACCGCGATGGCGCAGGATGCCAAAACTGTAATCGCCAATGCGCAAAAGGCATTGGGCGATGTGAAATCCATCACGTATTCGGGGACGGCCAAGGATGTGTCGTTCCAGCAGTGCGGTGCGAACAAGGCCGACATGCAATGCCGCAGCACGCACGATCCGATGCGTCCGATCGACAATTATGTCCGGGCCATCGATCTGACTGCTCCAACGTCGCGCGCCACAGGAACAACGAACAACATCGGCGCCGGAGGATCCACAACTATAACTCCCGGCAACTTCAGCCAGCAGATCTCCGCGCAGCAGGCCGACGTTTCCCAGCCATGGAACAATTCCCTGGAGTTCTACCTCACACCATGGGGTTTTCTGAAAGGAGCTGCAGCGAACAACGCGACTGTGGGTCCGAAGAAAGTGAAGGTCGACGGCAAGAATTACACCGTCCTCACCTGGAGCCCGACGGTGAAGGCACCTTCCGGAAAGAGCTACGTGATCAATGGCTATGTGAATGACCAAAACATCGTCGATCGGGTAGAGACCTGGTATCAGGACAACATCATGGGCGATATGCACATTCTGGCCGTCTACAGCGGCTGGAAGGACTTCGGCGGAGTCATGGCTCCCACGAAGATCGTGCAGACTCGCGGTGAATTCCCCTTCTTCGAAGTGAACGTGACTTCAGCGAAGGCGAATCCGGCAGACATTGCGACGATTGGTCTTCCTCCTGCACCGGCCGGACGTGGCGGCGCGGGTGGCGCGGGTGGCGCCGCTCCTGCAGGCGGAGGCGGTGCGGCAGGCGCTCCCCCGAGAGGTGGTGCGGCTCCGGCGGGTGCCGCGGCTGGTGCTCCGCCGCGGGGTGGTGCGCCTGCGGCTGGTGCTCCTGCGGCTGGTGCTCCACCGCTGCCGGGCGGTGCTCCAGGCGGCGGCGCTCCACAGGCTGCTCGAGGTGGTGCTCCGGCTCCGTTGGTTGTCACTAACGAGAAACTCGGCGATGGATTGTATCGGCTGACAACCGGCCCCGGAAGTTACGACTCCGTGATTGTGGAATTCAAGGACTACGTCATGATGCTCGAGGGGCCCCAATCTATCGCCCGCGGTCAGGCGTACATCGACGCGACAAAGAAGCTCATTCCGAACAAGCCGATTCGTTACGTCATGAACACGCATCCCCATTCCGATCACACGGGTGGTCTGCCGGCGCTGGCGGCCGAAGGTGCAATCATCATCACGCAGAAGAACAATGTGGAGTTCCTGGAAAAATCACTCAATAATCCCAGAACTCTTCTGGACCCCACCGTCGATCCTCTCGCAAAGACTCCGAAGAAAGTGAAGGTCGAAGCTGTTGCGGAGAAGAAGGTTTATTCGGATGGAACGCGCACGGTCGAGATGTACCACATTCCCGGTGCACCTCACTCGAACGGATTGATCGTCGCTTATATTCCCAAGGAGAAGGTTCTTTTCCAGGGAGACTTCTCGCTGCCGAATCCGGGCGAGCAGGCCAACGATCACATCAAGGCCCTGGTCCCGGTTCTTGAGAAACTCAATCTGGACTTTGATCGCTACATCAACGTTCACACATCCCCAGCTCCGCAGAGCAAAGCGGAACTCTGGAAGGCCGTCGGAAAGTAATAGATGACGCGAGGGGTGGTTCCACGAATGAAAGAGTGCGGCTCGGGAACCACCCCTCGCACGATCTCGACTGCTGTCTCGATCGTGCTGCCCTCCTGACTCAGGAGGGCAGTTTACAAACCACGCCTGCGGTCTTCCCACATATTTTCTTTTTCTCCAACAAACCGACCTCGATGCGGCATCATGAAAGGTTATGCGCGTCGGCATAGGCCTCGACTTCGGCACCACGAACAGCTCCATTGCAATTGCGCGCCCGGACCGCTCTTCCGAGGCTGTCTTGTTTGCATCGGGTGAAGGCAAGACGGAGACATACCGGTCGGTCCTCTATTTCGAACCGAAATCGCCGGCGACAACGGGTCCCCTGGCGATCGAGCGCTATCTGGCTGCAGACGAAAAAGGACGACTGATTCAATCCCTGAAGTCTTTTCTCGCCAGCCGGCTTTTTACATCCACGAATGTTTTCGGCCGCCAGTACACACTCGAAGACCTGATCACCATTATCCTGCGCGATCTTCGAACGCAGGCGGAAGCACAGTCGGGCTTGATGGCGGGATCCTCGGATGCGCCCATTGTCGTAGGTCGGCCCGTGCGATATTCGAACGCGAATTCTGCAGAAGACAACGAGTTCGCATTGAGCCGGCTGAAGAAGGCCATCGAAAAAGCAGGCATTGGTCCCGTGGTGTTTGAATTCGAGCCGGTCGCTGCCGCGTACTTCTACGAAAGTACGCTCGATCACGACGAACTCATCATGATCGGGGACTTTGGAGGCGGAACCAGCGATTTTTCCCTTTTGCGTGTCGGCCCTTCGGCCCGGCGCGACCGCGAACGCAACGGCGGAATTCTCGGCAACGAAGGCGTCGCTCTGGCCGGAGATGCATTTGATGCGCGCATCGTTCGCAATCTGGTTTCGCCGGCGCTGGGACGCGGAACGCAGTTCCATTCGGTCGATAAGGTTCTTCCAATGCCCACATGGGTGTATTCCGACCTGGAACGCTGGCACTATCTTTCATTCCTGAAATCCAACGACACGCTTCAGATGCTTCGCAGCATTGAATCCCACTCGCTCGAACCGAAAAAGATCGCCGCACTTCTGCATGTCGTGGAAGGGGATCTGGGCTTTTATCTCCATCAGGCGGTGCAGGCGACCAAGTCGGCTCTATCGCGCGAACAATCGAGCCGATTTCTGTTTGAAGATTACAGCATTCGAGTGGAAGCTTCCGTGAAGCGAAGCGCTTTTGAACGCTGGATCCGGGAAGAGCTGCAGAAAATTCGTGGCTGCGTCGATCGGCTGCTGGCAGCGACCGGAGTTGCAGCGTCGGACGTTGATCGAGTATTTCTCACGGGTGGATCTTCGCTGGTACCAGCGGTTCGTCAGGTTTTCGAGGATCGATTCGGCAACGAAAAGATATCGAGCGGCAGTGAATTCACTTCCGTCGCCAGGGGACTCGCGCTTCGAGCGCTACAAGACTGTTAACATCAAACAATGGACGAGATCTACCATAACGCGATCAACCGCGACGTTCCGTTGGCAGCGGAAGGCGAATTCAAACCGGTTTTCATTGGGCCACTGAAGATCTGGCCGCCGGTCGTCCTGGCACCGATGGCCGGAGTGACGAACTACCCGTTTCGCGCGGTATGCCGCGAATTTGGTGCGGGTCTTTATGTCAGTGAAATGATCAATGCGCGTCCGCTGGTGGATGGCCGAGACAAAACACTGAAGCTTGCGGATTTCGGCCCGGAGGAATCTCCCCGAAGCCTGCAGCTTTATGGAACCGATCCCCACTATGTGTCGGAGGCCGTCAAGCGCCTGGTCGGAGAAGGACGTATCGATCATCTCGATATGAACTTTGGATGCCCGGTTCCCAAAGTGACTCGAAAGGGCGGCGGCGCTGCGATTCCTCTGAAGGCAAACCTGCTGCGCAATATCGTGCGGGCTGCCGTGAGTCAGGCCGGACCTGTTCCCGTCACCATCAAATTTCGCCTGGGAATCAATGACGCGTATACAACGTATCTGACTGCCGGCCGTATCGGCGAGGATGAAGGATGTGCCGCGGTCGCGCTGCATGCACGCACAGCGGCGCAGCTGTACCACGGTCTTGCGGATTGGGACGCTATCACCATGTTGAAGCAGTCCCTGCGAATTCCGGTGTTCGGCAATGGCGACATCTGGGAAGGTGAGGATGCGCTTCGCATGATGCGCCAGACCGGATGCGACGGAGTGATTGTCGGGCGTGGATGCCTTGGACGTCCTTGGCTGTTTCGAGATCTCGCCGACGTGTTCAATGGAAAGACGCCGTCGAATCCTCCGGATTTTGGCGGCGTGATCGACGTGATGTTTCGCCACGCGAGGTTACTCTCGGACTGGTTCGGCGAAAGACTCGCAATGCGTTCGTTTCGGCGCCACGGATCCTGGTATACGAAAGGTTTTCGATTGAGCGGGGAGTTGCGGGCTGCGATCATGCGGGTTGAAACACTGGACGATCTGACGCGTGTCTTTGAAAACGTGGATCGATGTCAGCCGTTCCCACCCGCCGCGATGCGCGTCATTCGCGGAAAGACCGGTGGCATGCAAAAGAAGGTTTCTCTACCACAGGGTTATCTGGATCATCTCGACGATGCGACGCCGCCCGACGGGGACGATGAAGATCCGGGTGATGGCGGGTAGACCTATCCCTCGAGCGTCTCGCGGATTTTGGTAGCCAGCGCATTTCCGGTAAATGGCTTCGCGATGAACTGGAATCCAGTCTTCACGATATTGTCGCGTGTAATTTCATCGGCATATCCGGACATGAGCACCACCTTAATTCCCGGACGCAGCTGAGTGGCCTGTTCCGCCAGTTCGCGTCCGGTCATTTTGTTCATGATGATGTCACTGAGAATCAGGCTGATGTCGTCGGGATGAGACTTGCAGATCTCCAGTGCCTCCTCACCGCTGGATGCTTCAATGATCCGATAGCCTCGCGCTTCCAGGAGTTCCCGCGTCAATTCGCGGACCATCTGGGAGTCTTCGGCAAGAAGAATGGTTTCCGTTCCGTGGGGCGCTTTCGTAATGTCTTCGTGGAACGGTTCGGCCGCTCGGTCCATTCCAGGGAGGTAGACCTGAAACGTGGATCCAACGCCTTCGGTACTCTCGGCCAGGATATAGCCGCCACTCTGTTTCACAATGCCGTAGACGGTGGAAAGTCCCAGACCCGTCCCCTTCGTTTCTCCCTTTGTCGTAAAGAACGGTTCGAACACATGAGAAAGGGTGATTGGGTCCATGCCCTCACCGCTGTCGCGCACGGATACAACTGCATATTGACCCGGCTTGATGGGGAAGTTGAACTGAGGCCTTGCGTCTTTCAGTTCGACATTGAATGTTTCGATATCCAGTTTTCCGCCGCGCGGCATCGCATCGATCGCATTGACCACAAGATTCATGATCACCTGTTCGAGCTGGCCGCGATCCGCCTCAACTCTCCAGAGATCGGCATGGCTCCGAATTCCCAGCTGAATGTTTTCGCTGATCAATGAGAGCAGAATGGCTTTCATGTTGGAGATGACGACATTGAGGTCGATGATGTGCGGCTGAAGCACCTGTTTGCGGCCGAACGCCAGAAGCTGACGTGTGACCGATGCCGCTTTGCTCGCGGCGTCATGGATCAATCTAATTTCCGGCAGCATTGCAGAATCGTCGTCAAGGCGGTCCAGAATGATTTCGCATCGGCCGATAACAACGGTTAACAGATTGTTGAAGTCGTGTGCGACACCTCCGGCGAGTCTTCCAACCGCCTCCATGCGCTGAGCTCCGCGGATTTCCTCTTCGAGCCGCTTGCGGCGTCCTTCCGCGCGATTCCGTTCCGCAATTTCAGACCGCAGGATTTCGTTGGCTCGAGCCAGATCGGCCGTGCGGCTTTCCACACGCTTTTCCAGTTCGTCATGGGACGCCTGAAGATTCTGTTCAAATCGCTTGCGATCGGTGATGTCGCGGACATGAAGCAGCATCGCCGGCTTCCCGTCATAGTTGATGCGGCTCGTACGGACAGAAACATGAACCCTCTCGCCATCGGTGGTAAGGCTGAGCCCTTCATATTGCTGGACGGGTTCTCTCATTTCGCCGCAGATGAGTGTGCGGCTTTCAGGTGGAAGCAATTCAGAGCCGGGTTTTCCGATCAGAAGCTCTCTGGCAGTTCGATGCAGCGCAGCCGCTGCCGGATTGCAATCCAGTATATTTCCGTTTTCGTCTTCAATCAGGATCGCATCTGGCGAACTTTCGAAGAGCGTGCGGAAAAGTCTCTCTCGTTGCACGGTGAGATACTTACCATACTTCGAGGGCGGGAAAGCCTGGAATTTCGTTATGCCGGGCTGGATGTCGCCTGCGAAAATTCCGTCTGGGATGCGGCTTCGATGCCCATCTCGCGGATTCTATCCGTAATCGACCACAGTCCTCGTTGCGATGCCATCAGGGAAAGGCGCTGCAGTGCGATCTGGAGTTTCGCGTAGTAGGAAGAATTGGACGGGTCCATCTGAACCAGTTCGGCGTATCCGCGCGTGACGGTGAGCTGGTCCATCAAAGTATGGTCTTTCGAATAACGCGCCAGTTCCTCGGTGATGCCTACGATTTCACGAATCGGGAACGATATACCTTCCATTTTCATCTACCTCGCCAGAGCCAAGTGCAACTGAATGTCCAAAATGGAAAGGTCGTTGGCATGAAAATTCCATCTGCGATTTCCCCTAGTTAAGTCATCCTCTTACTACCGTTTAAGTTCGTTTTCCACGATATGAGGTTCGCTATGGGTGTGTCACCAGGCCGGACATCTGCCGCCGAAACACTGTCAATTAATTGTATTGGGACTTGTCAGTACATCGGAGTAGGCATGAATTTCGCCCGCATTGAACGCCTGGATTTGATCATCGATTGGTGACGTAAGCATCTTCAATGCCCAGCGGGTCCGCCCGCGTCCGGCAAAAGCTCCCCGTCGATCTGCGGTGGATCGTATGAAAGTGCTCGTGGGGTCCGTCGGCAGCGTCGCGACGTTGGCGTAGAACCGGGCCCAGTCATCGTCTTGCTGAAAAAGGTACTGCTCCACGTTGGAAAGGTAGAACGCCGTAACGATGGCGTGGTGATCTCGGACGTATTGTCCGACGGTGCGTATGGCCTTGTTGCCGGCGAAATTCCCGACGAGCGGCACAATCAGGTTCTTCAGCTCGAGCTGCCGGACCGCTTCATATTGCTCTTCGGTTGCGAGGTAAGCCCAGTTCTTTTCGTTTTCATCGGTGGATGTCATGAGCTCCGCATAGCTCGGCATGCCCCGCCCAAGGAGTTGAGCGTTTCCGTAAGACGTGTAGGTCATATTCGGGCCGGATTGATAGAAGGCATCGTAGACTTTTCGCATGCTGGCCTCGTCGCCGAACGACAGGGTAATTCCGTGGTCCTTGAGATGATCGATGGCGAGCCTCAGATTCTTTTCGAACAGGTTGATGTTTGGATGGGAATTATCAAGCGCCTTGAAAAGATCATGGGCTGTGGTTCTGCGGCCCAGTCCTGAGGGCCGCGGCCTGGCGAAAAGCATGCTGACAAATCCTGCACGGTCCGAAGATATTTCCATGAACGCCTTGTAGAGCAGCTGCTCGATCATATTCTGGCGCCGGATATCGATGATGAAAGCCATTCGCGGCTGCAACGCGGCAATATAAGTGAAATTTTGTTCGGGGCCGACGCCGAGATAGGCGCCTCCCGGCTTCACCGTCCGCTGAAGGTTTGGGATTATTTCCTGGAATGCGATCTCGTTGGAAACATAGTTGTCAGAATGGAAGTAGCCTCCGGGTTCGGAGAAATCCGTCACCATGGTCCAGAATTCGGAATTGCTGAGACGGGTGGGAAGATTACCCGACGCAAGGCTGGAGTCCGGATGGCTGGCGCGCGGGCTCCAAAGCAGAACCACGGCGATCACACCGATAGCGACCCCGGCAACAAGAAACGCCAGCCTTGTTTTCGTTCTTTGCGTTTCCGATCGATCGCTCACGACCGTAGTATGCCCCTCATTTGTACGGAGCAGAACGGGGAATTTGTCATGGAAGAATGACAAATTCCCGAACTTGCAGTTGGCCCGTCCTCCTATAGCGGGGTACCATCTATTCTCCTTCGAACGGTTTCTGACTTTGAGGGGTCCATAGGGCATGACGACTCCATTACTTCTGTTATTGTTCGGGTTGCTGTCGCAGCGGGGTGGAATTCCTTCGAATCCGCCGCAGACGCAGGTCAGCACTCCGCTTTCATGCGAATCGGCGCTGTTCTGGATCAATACGGACCAGAAGATTTACAGTCTTGCCAGTACGTTCCAGATCAACCTGTTTTCCTCCGTCGGGTCGGGTTGCACTCCCGGGGAATTGCGTGTTTCGGCGGTCTTTATGGATCACAACGAAGAGGTCGTATGCAGCGGAGTGGTCGAGAATGTTGCGATCATCGATCAGAATACGCAAAGCGTCTTCCTGGAATTCAGACCACTGGTTCCCCTGGAATTTGTCCGATGGCGCAACGGGCTGCGCCCACCTCAACCGATTGCAAAGCGTCTTGTTTGCATTGGCCCGGACCAGTTGACTGAAGTATCGCGTATTGAAACCGACCGCGCGGCATCGGTGCGGATCTTCATTACGCTGCTTCCTCGCAATGGTGGAGTATCCAACGTCGATATCAGGGTCGACCCGCGCCGCTGAAGAGCTGATGCATCATTGGGAGTTCCGGCCAAAGTGAAACCATGACATCGGACCTTCTCCTGATTGGCGCTGCCCTGATTGCCGGGTTAATCAACGCGGTTGCAGGTGGGGGATCCTTCTTCACATTTCCTGCGCTCGTCTATACCGGCGTTCCATCCATCATCGCGAATGCGTCCAGCACGGTTGCGCTTCTGCCCGGAGTTCTCGCAAGCACCTGGGGATACCGCGACGACTTTCAGGGTTTTGCAGACATTCCATTGAATCCGGTTCTCCTGGTCAGCACTCTCGGCGGTACGGGTGGCGCGCTGCTGCTTCTTTTCACGCCGGAGCACACGTTCGATGCCGTGGTCCCCTGGCTTCTGTTGACTGCGACGATGGCATTCATCTTTGGACCTTGGCTGGCCCCCAGATTGCAGAAGATATCCCATCGGTCGTTTGGTTTGCGCTCCTCAACCTTGCTTCCCGCGCAATTCGTGATCGGGCTTTATGCCGGATATTTTGGCGGAGCCATTGGATTGATCATGCTTGCCGTGTGGAGTTTGATGGGACTTACCGACGTGAAGGCGATGAATCCAAATCGCACACTGCTCGGAGGGGCGATGAATGCCGCCGCGGTTGTGTGCTTCATCGTTGCGAAAAAGATCTGGTGGCATCAGACACTGATCATGCTGGTTGCCGCAGTAGTCGGCGGCTACGTCGGCGCGCGCATAGGCCGGAGGATGAATCCTCGCCACATTCGTATCGTGGTGACCATCATTAGTGTCGTAATCACAATGGCGTTCTTTCGGCGCCGGTTGTGACTGGTACAATTCGATTATGGCGATAAAGGCACCTACAGACCCGTTGGCATTTCTAACTGGAGAATTGAAGAATTTTCAGGAGATTGCAAAATATATTCTCCCGCTGCCCGGTGAAATCCCGACTCTGGCTGGAATCGAAGTTTACGGAGGCGTCATCCCGTTCAATGGCGTTTGCGGCGGCGATCATTTGATTTACGTCGACTTCAAGAAACGTTTCGACATCGACGCCCGAATCCGGCACGCAACGGAGAAGGGGCGTCCGGATATTGTTTCGAATCTCGAGCGCATTCGGAAGATGGCGGGGATCGTGATTCTGGATGTGTCCGGGCACCATGCTACCGATACGTTGCTGGCGGCGATGTTGCACCAGGCCTTTCTTCTCGGCGCCATCTACGAAATCGACATGTTCGGACAGATTACAAAACGCCTGTTCGAAAATATCAACACGCGGTTCTACAATTCTTCGAGCCTGAACAAGTTTGTCACGATGATTTATGGCGAGATTTCCGAAGACTGCACATTCCGTTTTCTTTCTGCAGCGCATCCAAATCCGGTCGTCTTTTCGAGCCAACATGATCGGTTCATGGAAGTCAGCGAGGATCTGTGCACATCTTTCCCACCGATCGGGACGTTGCCATCGGACAACGTCATCGACAGGAACCGCAGCAAGAGCGTTCTCGGGTTCAAGGATCAATACGAATTGAACGAATGGAGATTGATGGGTGGCGGGGATATCCTTCTGCTCTATACCGACGGACTCACCGATCATGTTCGCAGCGGGGAGGCGTATTTCCCCAAACACCTCGAGCAGAAGGTGCGCGAAGTCAAACACCTGAATGCCCGCGCCATCTTCGAAGCCATCCGGACGCACTTCCTTGAATTCGCGGACCTTTCCGATGACGCGAGTTTCGTGGTCATCAAGCGAACGTGATTCGCCGCAGGGAAGCTCCATATGACATTGCGATTGTCGGCGGAGGCATCGTCGGACTCGCGACTGCAAACGCATTATTGGACGTCAATCCAGCAAGCCGCATCATCATCCTGGAAGCGGAGTCTCAACTGGCAACTCACCAGACCGGACATAACAGCGGTGTCATTCACTCCGGCCTGTACTATAAACCGGGATCGCTGAAGGCGAAATTCTGCGCCGAAGGGCGCGATGCCATGTACCGGTTCTGCGGTGAACATGGAATTCCGCATGAACGTTGCGGAAAGATCGTCGTTGCCACGAGCGAAGACGAACTTCCACGCCTGGAAGAGTTGCATCGGCGTGGCACCGCAAACGGGCTTCAGGGAATGAAATGGCTCACGCCTGAGGAGATGCGCGAGTATGAGCCCAATGTCTCCGGCATTCGAGGCCTGCGGGTTTCCGAAACAGGTATCGTGGATTACAAGTCGGTGTCACGCGTCTATGCGAAGATGCTGCAGAGCCGCGGCTGTGAACTTCGTACTGCCACGCGGGTGATCGGATTCGTGCGTGATGAAGGTGAGTTGATAATACAGACCATCAGCGGAGAAATACGAAGCAAGGCACTGGTAAATTGCGGCGGCCTGCAGTCGGACCGAATTGCGCGTTTGTGCGGCCTGGATCCGGGAGTGCACATTGTTCCGTTTCGTGGCGAGTATTACGAACTCAAACCGGAACGGCGGTCTCTGGTGAGAAACCTGATCTATCCGGTACCCGATCCGCGATTCCCATTTCTTGGAGTGCATTTCACTCGAATGATTGGCGGTGGTGTGGAAGCCGGACCGAACGCCGTGCTGGCGTTTAAGCGGGAAGGCTATCGGAAGTCGGATGTGTCGATGCGGGATATCGCGGATCTCGTCGGGTTTGGCGGGTTCTGGAAAATGTCCCGCCGTAACTGGAAAATGGGAATGGCCGAGGTGTGGAGATCGTACAGCAAACACGCCTTCGTTACTGCATTGCAGCGTTTGATTCCGGCATTGAAACACGAAGACGTTATTCCGGGCGGATCCGGCGTGCGTGCGCAAGCGGTCGACGTTAATGGAGGCATGCTGGATGATTTTCACGTGGTGCGAGCACCGAACATGATTCATGTCCTGAATGCGCCGTCACCTGCAGCCACGTCTTCGCTTCGGATTGGCCGGGAGATTGCATCCATGGCGATCGAGCAGTTCAAGTAAGGTTATGGGGGGCGGTCGATGCCGTCCGTTACAGCGGGATTCGTTCATGAAATACAAACTGCGAATGTTGCTGATTGTTCTCGCGATCGGAGGCCTTGTTCATGGGCAGACCAACCCGCCTCCAGCCCCGCGCCTCGCCAATGGAAAGATCAATCTTGGGACCGCGGGTGGCGAAAAAGGCGTTTGGGTTCCACCGAATGCCGGCGATGAACGGCTCGTCGAACTCGACAGTTCCATGGCTGCAACGGCCAATCCCTTTGCGATCGAAACCAATCCGCTTCAGAGAACGCCGCGTCCTGCCGGAGTGACCTCTGCAACGGTCGGATTTCCGGGCAAACTTACCGTGAGTCAGGTTCCTTTCCAGCCATGGGCCCGGGCCCTTTACGCCTTTCGCGCGGAGAACCAGCTGGAGCCTCACATTCGTTGCAAACCTTCCGGCGGGCCTCGCCAGTTTCTGACGCCCTACGGTGTCGAATTCGTCGACCTGCCGGAGATTCGCCGCATATACATCGTGGATATCGGCGGGCCACATTCCATGCGCCTCATCGACATGGATGCCCGCGCGCATCCGAAGGACCTTGAACCCAGTGACTACGGTCATTCCATCGGCCAATGGCAGGGCGATACGCTGGTCGTCGATAACATCGGCTTCAACGAAAAATTCTGGATCGACCGGCAAGGAACGCCGCACACCGATAAGCTTCATCTCGTCGAGCGATTCACGCGATCGGATTTCAACACGCTGAAGTACGAATTCACCATCGATGATCCTGGCGCCTATACCGCGCAGTGGAGCAGCGGTATTCTGCTGCGTTGGAGCCCGGGGCAGGAACTGTTCGAGTATGTCTGCCAGGACAACAATCTCGCCCCGGATCTCGCGGTCGGGCAGGCGGGGGCGATCGATCGTCACAGCGTCATTGTTCCGTGAAGGTCGGTCGTGCGCAAATTCCCTCGCATGTCATGGCGGGATTCGGACAGAATTGACCGCATGCCCGGTTATTCCCCATTCATCGACGGAATACTCTCCAACACCAGTTTGCTGAAACGACTGCGGCCGTCGGAACTGGCGGACCCCGTCGCGACGATTCGCGTTCGAGAATCGACGGACAGCAAATTGACAAATGAGAGGGCCATCACAAACGAAAAGCTTTTCCCTCTTGTTCGTGTTGCACTGCTATATGCCACGGATGCGATCGATGAAAGCTATCGAATGGCCAGCCAGATTTCCGACGACACCGCTGTGTACTGGTGCGGGATGAGCCATAGGCGCGCGGGCGATTTTTTCAATGCGCGAAGTTGTTTTCGCCGCGTAGGAACACATCCGGTATTCGAGCTTCTTCATTCCAGAGCGTCGGCCGTCTCGGCGGATGTCGCCAAACAATGGGCCTGGGACCCGTATCTGTTCGTCGGTATGTGCGAGCAGGAAAAGTTTGGCGACAACAAGCATTCCACCGAGCTCATCAAACTGCAGAGGATCGAATTCGAAACGATGTTTGACTATATCTGGCGAAAAAGCGTCGCGTTGTGAGTGAGTGACTATGATGACCGGATTGGTTTGGTCCGTATTGATTGGGTTGATCGCGGGTTGGCTGGCGGGCACGGTGATGAAGGGCCGCGGTTATGGCGTCCTGATGGACATCGTCCTTGGAATCATCGGAGGCGTGATTGGCCGCGTGGTGTTTGGACTCTTTGGCCTGACCGCATGGAATGTGGTGGGTTCCATCGTTGTTTCCTTTGTAGGAGCGGTGATTCTGATCGCTCTGGTACGGAAGCTGAAGTAGGCTGGGGCGCATATGGGTCTCGTCGAAAAACACAAGCCGGATCACATCAAGAACACCGAATCATCGGAATGCCGGGTGAAGAAGGATGGCAATGGTGTTCGAATTTGTGCCGTCCATGAAACGCCGCTGCAGCAGCTCACAACCACGGGCGATTCCTCTCCCGCCGGCATCCGTCGGATCAGTACATGGAAATGTCTCGAGTCCGGCAAAACTTTTATGGAAATCGAAGGCTTCTGATAATTACTTCAGGTGCTGCAGATCCTTTTCACCTTCGAGGCAGACTTCTTCGATCAACTCCGTATCGACGATCAGGCGTTCTTTGATCGTGACCGTCCACGGCTTCGTGTAAGCCTTGGGATCGTCCACCGTGACCTGGATGACAAGGTGTCCCAGGTCCGGGCGCTGGACCTGTTCTCGCACCTTCGCGGACTCGGTAATCACGCTGCCATTCCAATCGATCCAGGTATCGTCGCGCACTCCGATGGTGTCGATCACCAGAGTGTCTCCGGACCACTTCGCCGTCGAGTATCCCTGCCACGAGGGATTCGGATCCACGGGCAGCGGGCGAGCATCCGTAAATACCTGACGGAACCCGGCGTTCCACTCGTTAAGCACGATCAGAAGTTTCGGCGAGTGGACAAACTTCAGCAGATGCGGCGTTCCATAGGCGCGGAGGAAGTTGTCTGGAAAGCACCTGACGTGAGGGTCATCGATGGCATGGTTGGCGGTCCGTTCCTTGACGAGCGCCGCAAGCCAGGGTTGATACGGCAAACCGCCAGGAAGCTCGACACCGAGATTGATCATCCGGCGCGATGTCGTCGCGTCTTTGGGATTGGGCGGTTCGCCGGGTTTGCGCGGATCGATTTCATCGCTGGTCCAGACTCCCGAAAAATCCGGCTTGCCGTCTGCCAACCGAGGCGCCTTCGCCGACATGTCGACTTTTCCATCGGCCTTTCGCGGGACATCGGATGTGGGATAGTTGATCCACTGGGCGGCCAGCCGATTTGATGCAAAGGCCGCACCGAGAATGACAAGCGCGACAGTCAATAGACGTGGTGTTCTCACAGGTCCTCCGGAGATTTGTGCAGCCGACCGATGGCTTAGCGGTGGTTAGTATCGCTCCGCCGTTTGGTTTCTACAATGGTCATGATCATGTCTGGAGTATGCGAACGAACTAAAGAAGAAATCTTTCGCTGCATGGGTGCGGACACGCGCTATCGTGACGTGCAGATGCACTCCGGTCGGGAAAAATCGATGATGTTGAACAAGAGGTTTATAACAACCTGCGCTGCCGTCGCGTTCTTTCTGTTGAAGGCGCCGGATCTGTCTGCTCAATCGGCCGGCCCGACGAGGTCGGTGAATTTCGGACCGAACACCAGGAACTTTGGCATCGTTGGCGTGACAAAGGATTTTCTGATGAACGAGCATTTTTCGCTTTATGTGACGGGTGGGTTGACGAGCCCATTTATTGGAGGTGGAGCCGCCTATTACATGACGTCGTATCACAAAAGCAGCTTTGTCTTTTCGTCGACCATTGGGGCAGTGGGTGCACAGGCGAATGCAGCGTATCAATGGAAGGCCGGGAAACGCGGCTTTGTCACCACTGGAGTGAGCTACGGTTTGTACGCACTGGAGTACGAAGGTTTTGTTCCGCTGATTTCCTACGAGATCCGATTCTGAATCTTGATGCGAGGTTCGCTTTTTTAAAATGGACACGGGGGATCGAGGCATGTTTGAACAATGATGCCGAAGCGATGGATATGACGGGCATCGAACCGGTTCCCCGGCACGGACTCAGGTTCCGGTCCGATCCGGCGCATCCTGGACTTTCCCGTGCCATACTTTGCGATGAGATGGCGGATCTGATTTCAAAAGAAACTCTCATTCTCCTCGGTATCCTGTCTGTCGTGTTCTTCGTCGGATCTCTGATTGCGATCCCCATTCTGCTCGTACGTCTCCCCGTCGATTACTTTGATGACAACCGGCCTCGCCCCTGGTTTCCGGGCATCGCGATGCCACTTCGAGCCACGGTTGTGATTCTTAAGAATCTGATCGGGATCGTGTTGGTCCTCGCCGGACTCGCAATGCTCGTCCTTCCCGGTCCGGGTCTCCTGACCGTTCTCATCGGTATGTCGTTGTTGGATTTTCCGGGGAAACGCAAACTTGAACGACGAATCGTCGGTCAACCAGCCGTACTGCGGATGATCAATTCGACACGTATGAAATATGGAAAGCCGCCGCTTGTGATTCGAGAGCCTGCAGCTTAGCGGGGTTCGACTCTGAACGTCCTGACGCGCATCTACTCATACAAATGACGATTCAGGAATCTGGAAACCGTAAGATTTGGATGGAGTGGACCACCGGGATCGAATCGGTGACATCCTCACGGCCAGTTCCATTTAATCCCCTTGAAAAGTGGTGGCTCAACAGAATTTCAGCGCGGCGAGATCTTTCCCAGGAGCACGACGTGGGACGTTCGCTTTAAGCCGGAAAACGCTACAGCACTCGCTTTCAAAAACAAAATTAAGGCATTGGCATGCTCGTCATGTGGCTACATCGAGCTGTTTCTCGTTGCCGATAAATAAAGAAAGCGATTCAGTTATTCAAAAGACCTCCCTACCGCTCCTCAATTTGCGACTCCATCCACTCCTGTCCGTTCAGGCCCCTTCATATCAAAATCGCTGCTGAATCATTCGTTCGAGCTCCACGAACTTCGAATCCATTTATCCTACAAATCTCGATGCCTTCGCGATGGTGACCTTTCGGACTCACCAGGCGCTACGGCACTTCAGCCGCCGCCAATGCGGATCGGCAGGCCCGGAACCTCTGGAATCATTACATTCTGCCGAAGGAGAGAAATGCCAGTTCGATTGCGGCATGGTGACGGCGGTGGTCAGAGGCAGGCGGTCGACTGCTGGACGATCTAAATCAGAAGGACAGGTTAGTTAAAGGTTTAAAATTGTCGGCGGTTTTGTGAGCGACCGTCTTCATTGGGAGCCATTTGGCCTTCCGAGAAATACGGCCGCTCACAGAGTACTCTATCAACCACGTCCAACTAGTCTCGCATTACGCTTCTTTTCTTGAACAGGATTCCCAGTCCCAAAAATCCGAAGCCCAACAGTGCCAGCGACGAGACCTCAGGTACCGTAGACGGAGTGTCACTCCTGATGATATACGTGACGGGTCCCCCCGCTCCGGCAACAAAACCGGGCTGCCCGGCTGTCGGTGTATAGGTAAAGCCGTTGTTGCCTTCAGCACCGATTTCCGTGAGGGTAAGAACGTTTGTATATCGCGCAGTTGGAATACCTATGTCTGCAAGTGCATCTGGCGCGTCCTCAAAATCCGAATAGAAAACCAGACAACCTACCGCACCCCCAGCGCAGGTTTCCTGAGGATTGAAGCGTAGCAGGTCTGAAATTATCAGGGATCCCGGTTCGAGGAGAACCAGGTCTCCGGCAACGAGTCCAGGGGGATTCAGCAAGCTGTACGTGAGGGCAAACGGGAATCCGCCAGGACCGGGATCTTGCTGCATTGAGAAGGGCAGGGCGATGGAAGCACCGGCGGAGTTTGTCAGGTTCCCGTTCCCATTCTCATTGACGGTGACGGTTACCGAAAACCCTTGAGCATTGGCGTTAAATGGCAACGCAAAAATGAAAAGTATCGCTGGCAGCAACAGCCAGGTCCACCGACGACTGTTTCGCCGCAGTGTTTGTCGAACCATTAGTGTTCTCCTTGTTTGTTCGCGTCCGTGCGCGTTAGTGGGGTAGTTGGCCGTCTCCAAGCAATTTCGGTTCCAGTTGGAACCCCGCGTTTATTGGGGCTTACAAGCCGTAACGATTCCTTTTTTCGTAAGGTAGACCGACGAAAGATTCTGGAAACTCGACAGATAAGGTGGACTAAACCGAAAAGATGCACCGCCCGATGACCGGTAATTCATTGCGTCAGAATAGCTTTGGTTGCGTTTTAGCAAAGTGAGTTCGGGCCTGGTCGTGATGTTTGGAATCGAAAACAAAGTTGTAAGGATTCCCGACAAGAGGAGAGGAGAACGAGGCGAGAGACGCGCAGGAATGTGCAACCTCCCGAATCCGGTCTTCCGGCAAACGCAACCCGCTGGAGTGGAGATCACCTGAATCCGGAACCGTGCAGACCAATTCACTTGTCTCCGCCCGCCGGACGACGCACCTGCTGCGACTGCGGATGTGGCGGCCGAACACCCTCAGCGCGCACTACCGAGGTAGCTTCAGCGCCGGACAGGCCTGACCCCAAATGCGAAGCCATGGATCCGATTCGGGTCGGCATCACTGAGAGTCGGTTAAGGATTGAAGCTGACGGTTTGCCGCTGAGCTGCCGCGCTTTTCAGCGTTCGGTTCCAGTCTTAGGCCTCGCTCTCTGCGATCATTTCGTGCGTTGACGGCCCAAGCGAACCGTTGAACCAGGGGAATTGCCGCTTCAGCCGCGGACCAGAGCGGTCTTTCAAAGTAAAGTAAGGTCGCCCGAATTCCTGAATGTCGCGTAGCAGTTCTTGCGTGGGAGCGGATATCCCCGGCGCAGCTTGCAGTTTTCGTGCATCCGCATCAAGAAACACGTGAGTGTGTCGGAAAAGATTACAACTCTCGTTTTGAAGCACAACCAACTCGAAACAAAAACCTTGACTCGTCAAGACACCGGAGGTGTAAGAAATCCCGACATAATGCGTCATGCCGTCTTCTCCATTCATAAGCTGTCAAATCCTCAAGTGTTTGAAAAAAACAATAGTCCAAAAGTCGAGGTCCGTTAAACGTTTGGTCCTCAGCATGCCGAAGAAATGCATCATGAGACACTTCAATTTCAAGCTCCACCTACGAGCCCTTTCTCCGGTTGTCGTTGCTTTGCTTTTCTGCTTATGGAACCCAGGCACGGCGGCGGCCACCGGTATTTATAACTTCAGCCTTCCCACTAACGGTGCGATCAGTGCTTTCAGTATCCAGATAACTGAGCCTGCGTTGCTCCCGGCAGACGGCCTGCTGGTTATTCCCGTAACGAGTTCCGTCATTACGTCACTGAGTTTCCCGACATCGGGTTTTAACTCCGCAAATTCCGTGATTGGGCTTCAGATTACTCCCACAACGACTCTGATCGGACTGGCTCTGTTTGATTCAGGAAATGCGCCGCTTCTTGTTACGACAGCGTTCCCTGGCGATTTCTTCATGTTTTCACGGACGCCGACGGATGCCGGAACGTTCTTGTCCTTCTCTGGTAACGTCACCAGTAGCCGGACCTTGGGCACGTTTTCACCAACAGCCACGCTGGTTGTGACAACGACAGCCGTTCCAGAGCCTTCAACGTTGTTTCTGCTGGGACCCGGTCTGCTCGGTATTGCGGGTTTGTATCGATTTCGCAAGTATATGGTTTAGCCGCGGACTCCGGATTGATGACGCGCACCTATCGTGAAGTGACCGCCGTATAATTACCCGGCCAGACGGGAAGAAATGCAGATCAGGCTGAGCGGCAGCGTTGGCCTCTGGAAGATTTTGAACGGACGCTTCGCGCTGCCTCCTTGCTCCATTCGAAGACGCCCTCGCTGCGTGCATTGATGGTCGAAAACTTCATTTTGAAATTCGGGCGATCATTCGGGGATCAATCCTCAATTCATTGTGTCAACGTCCCTGCCTCCCGGCCATCACCCATACGATCCCGCAGTCTGCATGGGGCTGAAGTTATCGTTGGTTTCTCGAACGGGCTCTCGCCTCTCTGAACACCTC
>Ga0163162_10000710_pt1 | contig 30858 bp, 22 predicted proteins | sample S55metaG_FD_115310 | JGI IMG/M metagenome (GOLD analysis project Ga0163162, IMG submission 115310) | Switchgrass rhizosphere microbial communities from Kellogg Biological Station, Michigan, USA - S5-5 metaG | ecosystem: Host-associated > Plants > Roots > Rhizosphere > Soil | place: USA... | reverse complement strand
GTATCACCCAATCCGCCACCCACAATTGCTGTCACCCCACCATCTGCCAACATTTGTTCAGGTGGAAATGTGTCACTGACGGCCAGTGGTGCCAATACATATATCTGGAGTCCTGCAACAGGTTTGTCTGCAACTACGGGCGCCACTGTGATTGCCAGTCCGACCACCACCACCACTTACACGGTGCAGGGCACGGATGGTTTTGGTGGCATCGGCACAACAACGGTAACGGTTACTGTAAATCCGGCACCGTCGGCAACCATCAGTTATGCGGCCTCACCTTATTGTTCCAATGCGGGAACGGCTGCCGTAACATTGACGGGCACAGCGGGTGGAACATTTAGTTCAACAGCCGGACTCAGCATCAATGCAGCAACGGGTGCCATCAACCTTGCTGCCAGTACACCTGCCACCTATACTGTTACTTATACTATTCCGGCTTCCGGCAGCTGCGCTGCATTTAATACAACTGCATCCGTTACCATTAATGCCGCTCCTGCTGCAACGATCAGTTATGCAGGAACGCCTTTCTGTTCCGGACCGGGCACGGCTACGGTAACTCGCACAGGTACTGCGGGCGGCACGTATACTGCAGCTCCTAACACCTTGGTGATTGATCCTGCAACAGGCGCTGTTAATCTGGCTACCAGTCCGGCGGGCACTTACGTCGTTACTTATACCCTTACTGCTCCGGGCTGTGCGAATGTAACGGCAACGGCTAACCTAAGTATCAATGCCGGTTCAAATGCAACCATCGCTTATGCAGGCTCGCCATATTGCGCCGGCACTGGCACAGCGACGGTTACCCAAACCGGTGCGGCTGGCGGTTCTTACTCAGCACCGGCCGGACTTGTTATTGATGTTTCTACGGGTGCCATTAACCTGGCGACAAGCACACCGGGAACCTACACTGTTACTTACACAGTTCCCGCTGCCGGCGCATGCGCAATATTTACAACAACAGCATCCGTCACCATCAACGCCGCTCCCACAATTGTGATAACGCCCAACTCGGCCAATATTCTGGTGGGTGGAAGCGTACCGCTTACAGCGAGTGGCGCTGCAACTTATACATGGAGTCCTGCAACAGGATTATCGGCTACTACCGGAGCAACCGTCGTTGCCAGTCCCACCTCCACAACAACCTATACTGTTGTTGGTACAACTGCGAGCGGTTGCCAGGGATCAACATCTGTTATCGTTGCCGTTTCACCGAATCCGCCGCCAACGGTTACAGTGAATCCGCCGGCAGCCACAATTTGTTCAGGTGGTAATGTGAGCCTCACTGCAAATGGCGCGGTTAGTTATGCCTGGAGTCCTGCAACAGGATTGTCAGCAACTACGGGTACGACTGTTGTTGCGAGCCCCATAACCACTACCACTTACACCGTCATCGGTACTGATGCTTTTGGTGGCATTGGCACTACTACAGTAACCGTTACCGTTACGTCTGCACCGACCGCCACCATTAGTTACGACGGAACACCCTATTGTGCCAATGGAGGCACCGCGGCGGTAACGCTTACGGGAACTGCCGGCGGAACATTTGCTTCCCCGGGCGTTTCCATCAATTCAACAACAGGCGCTATCAACCTGGCCTCAAGCTCAACAGGTTCGCATACCGTAACCTATTCCATCCCGGCTGGTGGAGGTTGTGCGCCGCTGGCTGTTACCACACCGATTGTTATTAATCCGATTCCAACGATCGGTATTTCGCCGAGTTCTGCCAGCATTTTTGTAGGTGGAAATGTTGGATTAACTGCGTCGGGTGCCAACACCTATACCTGGAGTCCTGCAACGGGCTTGTCCGCAACAACGGGCGCCGCCGTTACAGCGAGCCCTACGGCTACCACTGCGTATACCGTAACAGGAACATCCCTGTTGGGCTGTTCAAATTCTTCAACGGTAACGGTTGCTGTTTCATCGAATCCGCCTCCGACCGTTACAGTGTCGCCGGGTTCACCTGTTATTTGCGCAGGAAATAATATTACACTAACGGCCAGTGGTGCCAACACATATAGCTGGAGTCCTGCTACAGGTTTGTCTTCTACAACAGGAACCTCCGTTGTAGCGAGTCCCACCACCACCACTACTTACACTGTCATCGGTACAGATGCCTTTGGTGGCATCGGTACTTCCGCTGTTACAGTGGTTGTGAATGCTTCACCTGCTGTTGCAGTGAATCCGCCTTTGCCTGCGATCTGCGCCGGCAACAACATAACGTTAACGGCTAGTGGCGCGGTAACCTACAGTTGGTCACCGGCAGCGGGTCTGTCATCTACCAATTCGGCTGTGGTAACGGCAAGTCCGGCGGCGAGCACGACCTATACTGTAATCGGAACGGGGGCCAACGGTTGTACCGGCACGGCTTCTGTACCCGTTACCGTCACTGGTTTGCCCACGGTTGCCATCAACCCCGGCAACACCATTATTTGCGCCGGCAATAGTGTAACGTTAACGGCTAGTGGCGCAACCACCTACAGCTGGAGTCCGTCAACCGGTTTGTCGTCAACCAATTCGGCCACGGTAGTCGCTACGCCCGCCGCCACAACAACTTATTTGGTAACCGGCACCAATGCGTCCGGATGTAATAGCACATCAACCGTTACCATCACTGTAAATCCGTTGCCGCCTGTTGCCGTGAGTCCCACTTCGGCAACCATCTTCTCTGGTAACAGCGTAACGTTAGCGGCTAGTGGCGCCAGCACGTATGCCTGGAGTCCGGCAACAGGGCTTTCTTCTATCAACACAGCCGTGGTTTCGGCCAGCCCAACCACCACGACAACTTATACCGTATCCGGCACAGGATCGAATGGATGCGTAAACACTGCCAACGTGGTGGTTGCGGTAACCACTGCGCCGCCGCCGATTGTAACCATTGCGCCGCCTTCGTCAACCATCTGCCAGGGATCTTCTGTCAGTCTTACGGCAAGTGGCGCCAATACATACAGTTGGAGTCCGGCAACAGGATTGTCTGTAACCACCGGCGCAACAGTCATTGCGAGCCCGTCGTCGACCACCACTTATACTGTTACCGGAACAGATAATTTCGGTGGTGTGAGCAACTCCACAGTAACGGTTACCGTGAATCCTACACCGGCTACCCCCACCATTAGTGCGGGCGGACCTGCATCATTCTGCGCCGGCGGCAGTGTGATTCTCACATCAAGCGCCACCGACGGAAACCAATGGTTCAAAGATGGTGTGGCCATTGCAGATGCGACCGGTGAAAGCTATGCGGCAAATGCTTCGGGTTCTTACACCGTCATATTTACGGATGTGAACGGTTGTACTTCGGCATTGAGCGCACCGCTGGCGGTTACCCAAAACGCGTTGCCGGCAACACCGGTTATCAGTCCTGCCGGACCAACCACATTCTGCTCAGGCGGCAATGTGATATTGGTATCCAGCTCACCGGCAGGCAACCAGTGGTACAAGGACGGCGCTGCCATCACCGGGGCAAACGGTCCGACACTAACGGCAACGGTTAGTGGCAATTACACCGTCATCATCACCAACGGCACAAGCTGCGTTTCGCCGCCCAGTTTGCCTGTGAATGTGAAGGTGAACCCGCTGCCCACCATTCAAATCAGTCCGAGCACCACCACCATATTTGCGGGTAACAGTATTAACCTCACTGCCAGCGGTGCCAGCACTTATACCTGGAGTCCCGGCACCGGACTTTCCGGAACCACCGGATCCCTGGTAACGGCAAGTCCGATTGTAACCACCACTTATACCGTAACCGGTACAGATACCAATACCTGCGTGAACAGCACAAACGTGGTAGTGGCCGTTACTTCCAAGCCGCCGCCATTGGTTATCATTAGTTCGGGTCCCGACACCATTTGCGTCGGCAGCAGTGTAACGTTAACGGCTAGTGGCGCCAATACATACAATTGGAGTCCTTCCGCCGGCCTGTCAGACACAGCTTCGGCTACGGTGATCGCGAAACCAACAATCACAACGACGTATACCGTTACCGGTACCGACAACTTCGGCGGTGTGAGCACAGCAACGATTACGGTTAAAGTGAATCCGTTGCCAGACATCACTGTGACGCCGAACCCGGCGAAAATATTTGTGGGAGATGCGGTTCAGCTCAAAGCCAGCGGTGCCAACAGTTATTTGTGGACGCCGTCCAGAGGACTAAATGATACAACCAAATCGATTGTCACCGCCAACCCAACCACCACGACCACTTATTTCGTGAGCGGAACCGACGGCAATGGTTGCGTAGGAATAGATACTGTTTTGGTAAATGTATTCCCGAAACCGCAGGTGAAAGTGACGCCGTCATCTGCCACGATATGTAAAGGCGGAAGTGTGCGTCTCACCGCAAGCGGTGCAAGTACCTATAGCTGGCATCCTTCTGCGGGACTGGCGCCGACCAATACTTCAATTGTAACGGCTTTCCCAACTGTAACTACAACCTACACGGTAATTGGTACGGATGTAAATGGCGGCGTGGATTCGACCACTGTAACAGTGAATGTAACAGGCCAGCTTGCAGCACCCATTGTTAAGACAGGATCTGGCAATGCCAACAGTCTTACTTTCCAATGGGAAGCAGTTTCCGGTGCCGCCGGATACCAGGTGAGTCTGGATAGTGGTGCCACTTATATCAACCCGAGCAGCGGTTTCAGTGGATTGACGCATACCGTAACCGGACTTGCGTTGAATCAAACCGTGGTGATTTGGGTGAAGGCCGTAGGAGATTGTGAAAGCCAGGCCACCCGTTATGCAGGCACTACAGGCAATTTTGAATTCTTCGTACCCAATGCATTCACGCCAAATGACGATGGAAAGAACGATGTACTGTTGATATATGGTCCCACCTTCCAAAGTGTGCGCATGCGGATATTTAACCAGTGGGGTCAAATGGTTTATGAAACTGCCGAACAACAAAAGGGATGGGATGGTAAGATGAATGGCGTTAAACAGCCTTCAGGTGTATACGCCTATTACCTGGAAGTAGTGATGCCAGATGGCAGGAAACAGATTTACAAAGGATCGGTAACTTTAATAAGGTAACCATGAAAAGGCTGACGATGCAGGTGTTGAAATTTGTGGCCGGGATCCTGCTCCTGGTACATGGCGCCCCGGCGAAAGCCCAGGTGGATCCGCATTTTTCACAATACTATGCCAACCCGCTTTGGCTGAACCCCTCGCTTACCGGCATCATCGACGGTGACTATAGGGTAACGGCCAACTATAGGCGCCAATGGTCGGCGTTGAACGCGCCGTTTACCACGGCCGCTATTTCGGCCGACGTTTTTCCAAGGGCTAACTGGGGACTGGGATTTATGGTTTTGGGACAAAAAGCCGCCGACGGGGGATACCATTACGTTAACGGCTACCTGAACTTTGCATACCAGGTACACCTGAGTCAATACCAGGTATTGGCCGGCGCCTTCGGATTGGGCATGTTGAATCGTTGGCTGGATCCCACCAAATTTCGCTTTGGTGATCAATACAATCCCGTGGTGGGTTATGATCCGAACCAAGCCACATCGGAAGTATTTACCAACACCTCCGCCACGTCCTTTGATATCAGTGCCGGACTGATGTATTTCGACGGCAATCCCAATAAGAAGGTCAATGCATTTGCCGGCGCCAGCATTTATCATCCCAACCAACCCAAAGATGTTTTTATCACCAACGGTGAGGGCTCAATACCGATGCGTTATAATTTTCACACCGGGGCAAAAATAAAACTGAGTGAGGTGGCCGACCTAACGCCTCACTTCATTTATATACGCCAGGGCAACGCACAGGAAATTACCGGTGGTATGTATCTCGACTATAAGCTGGAGAGTATGAAGGACATGATCTTTGGTGCCACTTACCGGGTGAATGATGCCATCGTACCCAATGTGGGATTCCAGGTAAACGGCCTGGTAGTGGGCATGAGTTACGATGTAAATATATCTCAGCTTAGAGCAGCAACGGCTTTCCGCGGCGGTTTCGAATTCTCCATTAGTTACATCCACCGCAAAAAAATTACGGATCCAAAATTTATATGTCCCCGACTGTAAAATACAAACCCATATTGATGGCCAACCTTTACCGGTTGCTTTGCCTGGTGGGCATGCTCACTTTTACGGCAAAGCTGTGCGCGCAGGCAATGCCCGATTACCGTCGTTTGGCCACAGACTATTTTAATTCGAAGCAATATTTTGCCGCGGCGGAATATTACAAAAAGGCGCTGGGTATTGACCAGGAAAACCAACCCCTTCAGCGCCCATATTATACCGCGGGCACCAGGACGCCCAAAGCGGTAAAGAATTCAAAAGACAGCGAACTCTTTTTATACTATCAACTTGCGGAATCATATCGTTTGTACAACGATTTCCAGCATGCCCAGCCCATCTATGAAAAATTCCAGGATGGAAAGGACAGCGTTTATCCCCTCGCTCGTTTGTGGTTGGGCGTTTGCTACCGTGCAAACGGCAATCCGGAAAAAGGAAAAATTGAAATAGAGCATTTTCTGAAAACCTACGATCACAACGATGAATACAAGAAGACTGCACAACTTGAATTGGCATCCTGCAATTTCACGATCGATCAAAAAAAGTATCCCGTCACCATTTTGCTTAACAAGCTGGGCGAACCTTTGAATTCGGCAGGCTCTAATTACAGGTTACAGTGGATTTCTAATAACGACGTTCAGTTCACCAGTTCAAGGCCCGTGAAGGTGTCGGCCACTGAATTTGAATATCCTTCCCGCATATTACAGGGTCCTTATGGTGGCTCTTTTTCGCCTTTGTTTTCAGATAAGAATATTGAAACCGCGGCGTCGATTGTTTCTGCCGATGGCCTAACTATGTATGTTACCGGCTGGAAAAAGAATGCGGGTAAAAACAAAGTATATGGCATCTACCAATCCGTGCGATCAAGCACCAGCGTGCACTGGCCGGAGCCTGTACTGTTGCCGGAACCTGTGAATGTTCCGCCATTCAACAGCAAGGAACCCTTTATTACCGCCGATGGTCGCTTCCTCGTATTCGCGTCCGACAGGCCTGGCGGTTTGGGGCTATATGATCTTTACTGGGTAAAAATTTCCGGTCACGATCTCATTGGTAAGGCGGTGAACATGGGAAAAACCATCAACACGCCGCTGCAAGACGAATCGCCTTTTTATGACGCACAAACCAGGGAGCTGTTCTTCAGTTCGAATGGCCGGGTTGGTTTGGGCGGACTTGATATTTACAGAACAGTGGGTGAATTCGCCAATAATAATTGGGAAGAACCGCTCAATATGGGCATCTCTGTAAACTCCATAAAAGACGATCTCTATTACACCCGGTACAACAACCGCAGCTATATCAGTTCCGACCGTCAATCGCTGTGTTGCCTGGAGCTTTTCGAAATCAAACCATTGCATGCGACGTTTACGGTGAAATTGATTGATTGTGAAACGCAGCAGCCCATCCGCTCCGAACGATCATCGATTTTGGTCTACGATTCAACGGAAAAAGTATTGCAGGCCAGCAAGGATGTCAGCGGTATTAACGGTTATGCCTTCATGTTAGGTAGCGTGGGCGCCATGCAGGTAATCGGTGCCGCGAAAGGATATGACACTGCAAAAGCCATTTGGCGAGTGAACATGGCAGAGGAGGGAGACAGCAGTTCAGTTCTGCGGCTTTGCCTGAAGAAGAAAACCAATTATTTGGAGAATGCCTACAAGCAGTTCTCTTCCACGCTTCCAAAGTTACCCGTGTCCTATGACGGACGTGAAATCACTATTCAATATTTTTCAAATCGTCTTTTCGAGAAAGACAAGTACAAGTTGTCGCCTGCCGGCAGAAAAGCACTCGATAGCATCCTGCCCATATTGAAATCATACCCGGAACTGAAATTTAAACTGACCGGCTATGTGGACTATGCAGACAGTGCAGGCTACAACGACTATGTGTCATGGGAGATGGCGTCTTACGCGAACGATTACCTTGTTAGCAAAGGCCTTGATGTTAGAAGCACCGAAGGTCCAAAAGTTGAAAACGTGCGGGCCAGTTCGCTGGGTCCCAAAGGAATTCCACCATATCGTAGAAGGGTGGTGATCACCATCAGGAATAAGTTCGAGGAAAATTAATACCAACCGGTTTACATGAAAATCAAAGTATGTCGCGACAAAGCCGAGTTGGGTAAATCGGCCGCAGATGAAGCCATTTCCGTTATATCCAATACAATCGAGGAGGACGGGAAGGTCCATATCATCGTGGCCACGGGTCAAAGTCAGTTCGAACTGTTGCAACATTTAACGGAATCGGCGAGAATTGACTGGTCAAAGGTGGTGATGTTCCATCTTGACGAATACATCGGACTGCCCATTACACACAAAGCCAGTTTCAGAAAATATTTGCAGGAAAGGCTGGTTGATAAGACACCCGGCCTTCAACATCATTTTATAGACGGACAGGCCAATTCGCCCAAAGAAGAATGTGCGAGGCTGGGAAAGATCATCGCGGATTTCCCAATAGACCTGGCCCTTGTGGGAATCGGTGAAAATGGCCATCTGGCATTTAATGATCCTCCTGCGGACTTCAAAACCAGGGACCCCTTTATCGTGGTTGAGCTGGACAACGCGTGCAAGATGCAACAAGTGCGCGAAGGATGGTTTGCAGGCATTGAAGAAGTTCCCGGGAAAGCCATCACGATGTCGATCCATCAAATCATGGCTTCCAAAAAAATAATTTGCGCGGTACCGGGAAATCACAAAGCCCAGGCGGTGAAAGATTGTTTGGATGGTATGATCAGTGCGATGCATCCGGCGTCTATCTTGCAGGAGCACCGGCATTGTTCGGTTTACCTTGATCTCGATTCCGCATCGAGGTTGTCAAATAAATAAGATGAAAAACCATCCCCTGATTCGCGGTTTTTTTGACCTCCAGGTCAATGGCTATAAGGGCGTGGATTTTTCATCACCCGCTCTCACAACAGACGAATTTGTATTTGCCTGCCGCGAACTTTTTAAAACGGGGACAGTCGGTTTTCTTCCAACCCTCATCACCTCGCCTCCGGATGTATTTCAGCGCAACCTTACCATGATTTCGAAATTGCGGACCTACAAAGAATTTAGTCAACGCATTCCCGGATTTCATTTGGAGGGCCCATTTATTTCACCCGCCGAAGGATATCGTGGCGTGCATCCCGAAAAAAATGTGCAGGAAGCCAGTGTTGCCTATTACAAGAAACTTGAAAAATGGTCGGACCATGCCATCCGGCTGATGACAGTATCGGCCTCAGTGCCGGGTGCGGTCACCCTTTGCCGTTATGCCACGGCACAAGGCACGGTGATATCATTAGGTCACCAGGACGCGGGTGAAAAAGAAATCACCCGGATGGCGGAAGCCGGCGCAACTGCGGTTACTCATTTGGGTAATGGATTGCCGCACCTGGTTCACAGGCATCAAAATCCCATTTGGCCGGCCCTGGCCGAAGATCGACTGAATGCCATGTTCATTGCAGACGGCTTTCATTTGCCGCCCGCTTTATTAAAGACCATCATGAAGGCCAAGGGGCTGCACCGGTGTATCATGGTAAGCGATTTGTCTCCTGTTAGTGGACTGAAAGCCGGTAGCCACCTGCTCTGGGGCCACCAGGTGAAGTTAGCGCGCAACGGATTTTTACACGATCCAAAGTCGGGATACCTGGCGGCTTCTTCCTTCACTTTATTAAAAGCAGCCAATTACCTGCTCCACTCAGGGCTTGCAGGATTAGCAGAGATTCATCAAATGGGATTTCTAAATCCTTTGCGGTTGCTGGGATTAAAACCCGCAAATTTTTCTGCGACGTCTTTTTCCTACTCAGCCCAATTGGGATTACAACCCAATTAGGGTATACCAGTAACTTTTCCGCTCATACATTCTAGAGGTTATCGGGGTCTGTTTTGTTCGGATATTCATTATATTTAGTGTTCTGTTAATTTGACAACATTGCTTATGACCTTCACTCGAATTGCTGGCACCCTATGCATCATTTTATTTTTTATTTGCGGGGCCCGGGCGCAGGTCAATATCTCGGGTTCTATTTTCGACTCGGTTTCCAATAAGCCGATCTCATCTGCAACTATTACGCTCGACAAGGCGAACAATGTTGTGAGCGACAGCAATGGCCATTTCAAAATCAATACAGCTCCCGGCCATCACGTTTTAAAAATTACAGCAGTCGGTTATTTTCTGAAAGTATCCCGGTTCACTATAAGGAAGGATACGGTGATATCTATTTTCCTCCCTACGGATTTTTTCCAGATGCAGGATATCGTGATCAGCAGCAAAAAAGAAGACGCGAATGTGAACACGGTACAAATGGGCCAGGTTCAGGTTAATATGGCACAATTGAAAAAAGCGCCGGTGGTATTGGGCGAGGCCGATATTTTCAGGTCGTTGCTTTTACAACCAGGCGTAACCACGGTGGGCGAAGGTGCGGCCGGTTACAACGTGCGTGGCGGTAACGTAGACCAAAACCTGGTATTACTCGATGGGGCACCGCTCTTCAATACCTTCCATTTGCTCGGCTTCTTTTCAGCCATCAATCCGGACCTGGTACAGAATGCCACGCTTTTTAAAGGCAATGTGCCCGCCGAATACGGTGGCCGCGTTTCATCTTTATTATTAATGAACACCAAAACAGGCAATCTTACCCGACCTACTTTGTCGGGAAGTATTAATCCTTTTAGTCTTCACCTGAATGCTTCTGCGCCATTGATAAAAGACAAACTCGTTATTTCCGGAGGCGCGCGTGTTGCATTTCCAGATTATATTCTTCGACTATTTCCTACCTATATCAAAAACAGCTCGGCATTTTTCTATGATGCCAATCTGAAAGTGAATTATAAAATAAACAGCAAGCATTCAATTTCGGTAAGCGGTTATCATAGCTACGATCGCTTCAATTTCCCGGGCGATACTCTTTTTTCATGGAATTCCACAACGGCTTCAGTTAACTACACGGGGAATATCGCCAACCACCTGTATGCAAGTGCATCTGCCATTTATAGTGGAAACGAGGCGGAGAATCATTCTGAAGACAAGAATTTCGAGTATATCCTCAAGACCGCAGTAAAATATAAGGAAGCGAAAGCGCAACTTTGGTACACCAAAGAAGTTTTTGAAGTCAGGTTGGGTGCCAGCACCGGACGTTACGAAATTAAGCCGGGTGATTTCGGGCCAAACGCGCCGAATTCGAACGTGGGGTATTTGAATATTCAAAAGGAATATGGCAAAGAGTCATCAGCATTCCTTAGTAGCTCCTGGCAGCCGCTCACTGGTTTTGCATTCGAGGCAGGAATTCGTTATTCTTCTTATCAATTCCTCGGTCCTTCCATGCAGTACATATATGATCCCAATCAGCCGAAATCGAAGGAGACAATCACTGACAGTGTTTACTATGGAAAAGACAAAGTGATCAAATCATATGGCGGATGGGAGCCCCGCGTTTCACTCAAAGTAAATATTACGTCAAATACTTCTTTAAAAGTCAGCTACAATCGCGCGTACCAATACATTCACCTCATCTCCAATACAACGGCGGTAACACCGATTGACTTTTGGAAACTGAGTGATCCTTACGTTATGCCGGCGCAATCTGATCAATATGTTGCCGGTTTCTTCGGGAATTTTCTGAACAACAGTTTTACGACCTCGGTGGAAGGATTTTATAAGACAACCAAAAATGTGGTTGAGTACAAAGATGGCGCTAAGCTGTTGCTAAATCCCTACCTGGATGCCGACCTGGTGCCGGCAAAGGGCAGAGCCTATGGGGTTGAATTCAATGTACAGAAAGTGAAAGGAAGGTGGACCGGCCAATTCTCTTACACCTACTCACGCTCTTTTGTACAAACTGAAAGCCAATTTCCTGAAGAGCAGGTGAATGGTGGAAAGGAATATCCTTCGAATTTCGACAGACCGCATAGTTTATCTGTCAGCATCATGAAGCAAATGAAATATGGCTGGAGTTTCCAGGCAAACATCGTTTATGCTTCCGGCAGGCCAATTACCTATCCCGACGGGCGCTATATTTTTAACGGTACACCGGCGGTGGTGAATTATTCCGATCGCAATTCGGACCGTATACCGAGCTACAACCGGTTGGACATTTCGTTCTCGAAAGACACGCGCAAAACACCGAACCAAAAACGCTACAGCGTTTGGAACATTTCAATTTACAATGTGCTGGCGCATAAGAATCCCTATTCCGTATATTTTGAAAATACACCTGTTGGCGTACATGCCTACCAACTTTCTGTAGTGGGCACTGTAATTCCATCCCTAACCTATAATTTTTATTTCTGATGATATGTGGAAGGAGAGCGGTTGGGTTTTTGTTGGCTGTGATGGTGTTCCTTTTTTCCTGTGTAAAGGAAATCAAGATAGAAAACAGGACGGGCGAACGGAAATTGGTGGCGGAAGGCATGATCACCAACGAAGCAACACCCTATAGCGTAAGGCTGAGTTATTTATTTGAACTCGACAATTATATTGGAATTGGAGAAATTCCTTATGCCGAAAATGCCAATGTTCAAATATCCGACGACGCAGGCAACAGCACCAGCATGGAATATATGGGGAAGGGGCTGTACCAGACTACCGACCCTGATTTTATCGGCGTGATAGGAAGATCTTATGCACTGGCAATAACTACCGAAGACGGAAAATCATTTGCGTCTAAACCGGAAAAACTATTACCCGTGCCGCCCATCGATTCGGTGTATACGGATTATTTATTTCATGGTCCGGCGCTTGGTGAAGGCTATGATGTTTACCTCGACTTCACCGACCCGGGTGGGGTAAACAATTATTATCGCTGGACCGCCTATTCATATTCCGTCATTCGGTCCTATTGCCCACCGTGTCCACCCGGTCAATTGTGTGGCACATGTAATGAATTTTGCTGGCTACGTACCGATGGCAAAAAATTGGATATGGTTTCGGACCAGTTATTTGACGGGAGAGTCGTAAAAGGAAAGAAAGTGTTTTTCTCACCTGCCTATGTAAATAATGCACACCTGGTTGAAGTGCAGCAAATGTCGATGTCGAAAGAGGCTTATGGCTTCTGGCAGAAATACCTTGATCAGCAAAACCGGGTGGGTTCGATATTTGATCCGGCACCTGCGTCTATACGGGGAAATATTGTTGGTGCAAACGATGTAAACGATATTCAGTTGGGCTACTTTTTTGTTTCATCAGTGGCCCGGAAAAAATATACTTTCATCGATCCCGTATTGCAATATGTGCAGGGTATTTATGCGTATCCCAGTCTGCTGCCTATAGGAGATTGTGAGGGTGTATATCCAGGCGCAACATTGCAAAGACCGGGAGGATGGTAGCGTTTTTAGTTTCTGGTTTCCTTTGCCCGCCAAAGCGCAGCGAAGGCGGGTTGTTGGTGATGCTTTAATTCCATCCCTAACCTTTAATTTTTATTTCTGATGATAAATAGAAGAAGAGAAGTTTGGTTTTTGTTGGCGTCGATGTTATTCCTTTTTTCCTGCGTGAAGGAAATCAAGATAGAAAACAGGACGGGTGAACGAAAATTGGTGGTGGAAGGCATGATCACCAATGAAGCAACGCCCTATAGCGTTAGACTGAGTTATTTATTCGAGCTCGACAATTATATTGCGATCGGAGAAATTCCCTATGCCGAAAATGCAAATGTTCAAATTTCGGACGATGCCGGTAACAGTACCACGATGGAATATTTGGGGAAGGGGTTGTACCAGACTATGGATCCCGATTTTATCGGTGTGGTAGGAAGATCCTATGCGCTCTCCATCATCACCGAAGATGGGAAATCATTTGTTTCAAAACCTGAAAAATTATTACCCGTTCCACCGATCGATTCAGTGTACACTGATTATATTTTTCAGGGCCCTGCGTTCGGAGAGGGTTATAATGTTTACATCGATTTTACCGATCCGGCGGGGCAGGCAAACTACTACCGCTGGACGGCTTTTTCATATTCCGTTATTCGATCCTATTGTCCGCCCTGTCCGCCCGGACAGTTATGTCCTCCCTGTAGTGAGTTTTGCTGGTTTCGCACCGAGGGCAAAAATTTAAATGTGGTTTCCGATCAGTTGTTTGACGGGAGAGCGGTAAAAGGAAAGAAAGTATTTTTCTCTCCCGCTTTTGTAAACAATGACCACCTGGTAGAAGTGCAGCAAATGTCATTATCACAAGATGCTTATTCATTTTGGCAAAAGTACCAGGATCAGCAGAACAGGGTAGGTTCCATATTCGATCCGGCGCCGGCCTCCATCAGGGGAAATATTGTGAGTGCAACGGATGCCGGTGATACACAGTTGGGCTACTTCTTTGTTTCAGGGGTGTCCCGGAAAAAATACACCTTCATCGATCCGGTATTGCAAAATGTACAGAGTATTTATGGCTATCCTACTCAACTGCCATCGGGAGATTGTCGGGAGGTATATCCTGGCGCAACATTGGAGCGACCGGGGGGATGGTAATTTCTTTGGTTTGTCGTTCGTTGTTCGTGGTTCATTCTTGCTTTGAGGCTTTGTGTCTTCGTGGCTGAATTTTGCCACTAAGACTCCAAGACACAAAGTATGTTTTGTACTTTTCAATCGCCAACCACAAACTACAAACCTCAAACAGCCAAATAAAATAATCATAGGGAGCAGGTGACCAATACTAGAAAATACCGGTCACATGAGCAAATATGCTCGAGCTCTCGCTTATGACTCCAAGTTTTTGCTTAGCGCAATTTCTTTACAGTAACTTCCTGTACGATTTTTTCTTCCGTAACAATTTCGAAGCTCTGCTCCTTCGACTTGGCGGCTCTTACTACAACAACAACTTTACCTTTTGCTGCAGGAACCCTGAAGGACTTGTTGAATGATTTATCTGAGTAATAAGATGAGAAGAGGTTATTTCCTTCAGCATCTTTGATCAGGACCTGAAATTTTTCGCCATCGGCGTTGGCGTAGTTAACGGTGAAGGATACTTCATCGTCTTCATTTTTCAAATTTGAAATTTCAGCTCTTTCAGCGTTGATCTTCGGGGAGAGGTGTTCGGCGTTCGCCACGCTTACGGTCATCAAACCGGTTGCAAGAACAACAATAGCCTTTCTGAAGAGGTTAGCCGGTGCATTCACTTTGTAGGTTTTCATATCTCTAGTTTTTGTTTACATATGAATATGTAAGCAATCTTGAAATGGCAACGAAATCGGGTGGCTGGCAATCGGGAAGCAGGTGAGAACCTGCTATCATGTATTTCTTACACAAAGGTAAGAAAAAATTTCGAAAAAACACATATTATAATCTATAATATGAATCATTACGGTTTAAAACATTAATCAATTATTTAATAACCAATGATATATCTACGAATAAACGAATTTATGGCAAAAATTCATTTAGAAAACTTTAACGCAAAATGTCATATTAATATTATTGATTATCCAAGTCTGATCAAAGAGCTATTGAAGTGCAAATATAGCCCACGCGGGCCAATTTACCATATTAATCAATTGTAAACTGCTTTCAGAATTCCCAATCTGCCTGTAAACCAAAGAGTTGCCCTTTCTTCCAGAACTTGTAATCCCTTTTCAAAAACTTCCTGTTTCGACCAGTCAGCGAAGACGGATCCAGCGATCCAAGATCAGGCTTGCCCGCATTTACCCAGGCTGTAAACCAGAAATTGGCCGTAGCCGAAATGGCCGACCTCATCTGCCTTTCAACCATTCCCTGTAACTGATCGTGATACAGCTTTGCATATTCCGGCCCATGCACGGGCTGGTTGAATTTGTTCTTCCTGATATTACCGGCCGAATCTTTTACATATATCTTCTCCGCGGGAAAGCTCTTTTTAAGCTCCCTTTCCAAGGCCAGAAGGGTATCGGCCTGCTGGTGACTCGACATGATCAGCCGCCAGGTTTCTGCATGGATATTTTCGATATAATGCGCATCGCCGGTATTGAAATTGTATTTCCCGCCAAACTGTTCCGGTAGTTGCGATTCCCAGAAAGCATGTATTCCTTTTTGATCCGTAAACTGACCGTCGTGGTTAACCGAAGTATGCAAGGGCATTTGTGAATCGGCCAGGTAATGGCCCAAATCAGCGGCCAGGAAAAGGATATCTGACTTGCGCCGCTGGCGAAAAGCAGTGGTGAGTTTTTCGGTCACTTCTTCTATATACCAGGGCAGTATGCCATTTTTCTGCAGAAAATCAGCATTGTATTTAGCCGTTACCGCCGCCATGGTTGCAGGGAATTGCTCCGGCGTTTTTTCATCGAAAGATTCAATGTCGATAAAATGCCGGTTGAATTCGGCCTTGTCGTTGATGGTGTATTTTCTCAAATCAGGGACCACCGATTCTTCGGTAATAAAATCAAGGTGGTTATAGAAGAATACACGCATCTCGGGTGGGAGCGCAAAAACAGCCGCACGATTAATGTGTTGGTGGCCCCAGGCGCCCCAGGCAATGGCCAATCCCATGGCTGCCCAAACAAACAAATTCAACAGGAGGAATGGCGGCATAAATTTTTTCATCGCGTCACATTTTGGAATCATCAAATTTAACGGTCAAACCAACAACATCGGTTAATTCTCGGTTATCCTTCACTGATCCGGATTTTTTTTCTCTCTAACCATTTAATCTTAATTTGACGGGGCCATGCCAACCCCAATCTCCAGGATTCATATCAGCGATATAAAAAACGCAAGTTTGCCCTCGGTGCACGATTTCGGACTGCCCGAGAAAGTGCTCCAGTTTGGTACCGGTGTTTTGTTGCGCGGACTTGTCGATTATTTTATCCAGGAAGCCAATACACGTGGCATTTTCAACGGCAGGGTAGTGGTGATCAAATCAACGGCACAGGGAGAATTGAATGCCTTTAAGAAACAGGATGGATTGTACACCATTTGTGTGCGTGGGCTGGAAAACGGTAAACTCGTTAGCGAAAACCGTATTTGCGCAGCCATCAGCCGCGTTTTGTCGGCCGATTTTGCCTGGGCAGAAATCCTTCATAGTGTTCACAATCGCGAATTACAAATAATCGTCTCAAATACCACCGAAGTAGGCCTCCGATTGGAGGAGGAAAGTATTTTTAAAAATCCACCCCGGTCCTATCCTGCAAAGTTGCTGGCACTGCTGTATGAACGCTACAAATTTTTTCACGCCGATCGTTCCGCCGGTTTTGTCATTATTCCTACTGAACTTATTCCCGATAATGGCGCACTGCTTTGCGACATACTCTTGCGCCTTGCACATTTTAACCTGTTGGAAGCAGATTTTGTTGCGTGGCTCACGGAGGCCAATGTTTTTTGCAGTTCTTTGGTAGACAGAATCGTGCCTGGCAAGCCGCTGGGAGAAGAAAAGGCGGCGCTGGAAAACGATTTGGGATTCAGCGATGAATTGGCGCTGATTGCCGAGCCCTACCGGCTTTGGGCCATTGCCGGCGATGAAAAAATTAAATCAATTTGTTCTTTTCATGAAGCGGACGCGGGTGTCATCATTAGCTCGGATATCACACCCTACCGGGAACTGAAATTGCGGTTACTAAATGGTACGCATACCCTAACCTGCGGACTCGCACACCTCGCCGGATTTACAACAGTGAAAGAAGGGATGGCAGATAAAGTGCTTTCAAATTACATCCGGGGATTGATGCAGGAAGAAATATTGCCCGTGTTGCCCCCGCCGATTACCGAACAACAGGCTCGCGAGTTCGCGTCACGCGTGTTGGAAAGATTCGCCAATCCCTTTATTGAACATCCCTGGCTCAGCATTACACTGCAGTATAGTTCTAAAATGCGCATGCGAAATATTCCCATCCTGCTTAATCATTATAAAAAACACAATGGGGCACCGAAACGCATCGCGCTTGGTTTTGCCGCCTATATTCTTTTTATGAAGGCCGTGAAATTTGAGGATCGGGTGTACTATGGAAAAACCGAAAATGGTTTTTATCCAATCAGGGACGATGAAGCTTCATATTTTATGGACCTGTGGCACCGCCGGCAACCGGAAGAAATTGTGAGAACGGTGCTGGCTAACCAAAGTCTCTGGGGAACCGATCTTTGCCAGCTTCCCGGTTTTGCAAACCTGGTTGTGGAACGGCTGCGGGATTTAATGCGGAGGGATGGTCCAAATTTAACCCTTGCTTCATGAACTCGCCGAATACGAAATCAACCCTCTGCTTTGGGGAATTGCTGTTGCGCCTTGCCTTTGAAGCAGACGGCATCTGGCTAAATAAACATGCGTTCACGGTTTATCCGGCAGGCGCGGAGGCCAATGTGGCCAGTGCACTTGCCAAATGGAAGATTCCGGTTTCATATTTTTCGGCGCTTCCCGACAATGCCATCGGGTGGGATCTGAAAAATTCGCTTGATGAGAGAGGAATAGATACGGCCCAAATAAGGATGGAAGGAAGTCGAATGGGCTTGTACTATTTGCCCACTGGAAAAGATATCAAGAAGGGCGGAGTCATTTATGATCGGGCAGGATCATCGTTCGGGCAACTGACGAAGGGCGTGATTAATTGGGAGGAAATTTTGCAGGGTCATGACTGGTTTCATGTCAGCGCCATTTCGCCGGCACTCACCGCGCATACGGCCGAACTTTGCGAGGAAGCTTTACAGGCGGCTTCGAAAATGGGGTTGACCATTTCCATCGATCTCAACTACCGCGCGGCATTGTGGAAATACGGTCAGCAACCACCGAAAATCATGCCCGCATTGGTGCAACATGCCGATCTGATTATGGGAAATATCTGGTCGGCGCAAAGTTTACTGGGCATTCCACTCGATGAAAAAAAATCCCAGTCTGCAACCCGTCCTGAATTCATTGCGCTTTCGGAAGCAACGGCTGTCGAAATTCAAAAGCGATTTCCAAAATGTAAAACCGTGGCGCACACTTTTCGTTTCGATGAAGGCCATGGTATTTTGTACTACGCAACACTTTACAACCAGGCGAAACAACTGGTTTCTGCCGAATACCGGAGTGCGCAAGTGGTTGACAAGGTAGGTAGCGGCGATTGCTTCATGGCGGGATTGATCTATGGACATTTTCACGGACTTGATTTACAACTGACGCTGGATTACGCCACCGCTGCAGCTTTTGCGAAGTTGGGCGAACACGGCGATATCATCAATAAAACCGATGTCGAGATCAAATCCATCATGCATTCCGCTAAATCATAAACTATGACCCCTATAGCCGGTAAATTGAGATGGTCGGTGGTAGCCCTGCTTTTTTTTGCCACCACCATCAATTATATCGACCGGCAGGTATTGGGTTTGTTAAAGCCCACATTGGAAAAAGAATTTCAATGGACGGAAACTTCATATAGCCGCATCGTGATGGCCTTTACCGCTTCCTATGCAATCGGTCTGGTTATTTTTGGTTGGTATATAGATAGAATAGGAACGAGGCTGGGTTATATTATCTCCATTATTGTGTGGAGTTTCGCAGCGATGGGCCACGCGCTGGTAAGAACCAGTTTCGGATTTGGGATCGCAAGGGCTGCGCTCGGTTTGGGTGAGTCAGGAAATTTTCCGGCCGCTATCAAAGCCGTGGCAGAATGGTTTCCGAAAAAGGACCGGGCGTTTGCAACAGGCATTTTCAACTCGGGTGCAAACATCGGCGCCGTATTGGCACCGCCCATCGTGTATGCGTTACTGAGAGGCTTCGGCTGGCGGAGCGCGTTTATCTGGACGGGTGCGTTGGGTTTTCTTTGGCTGCTATGGTGGTGGCTTAAATATGAAGTGCCTTCCAGGCACAAGAAGATTTCGGCGGAAGAAAAAGCCTACATCCTCAGCGATGTCGATAGCCAGGCCGATGAAGGTGCACGCATGCCCTGGATCAAGCTTTTGGGAATACGCCAAACATGGGCCTTTGTGTTTGGTAAATTTTTAACTGATCCCATTTGGTGGTTCTTTCTTTTCTGGCTTCCTTCCTGGTTGTCGACCCGTTTTGGCGTAGACCTCAAGGCCAATCTAGGTTTACCCATCATTGTTATTTACACGGCAACAAGCATTGGAAGTATCGGAGGCGGATGGCTCTCATCTTATTTAATCAGAAGGGGCGTTCCGGTTTTTCGGGCGCGCCAAAGAGCAATGCTGATATTTGCCATTTGTGTGATGCCAATCTTTTTGGTACGATATGTAACCGATATCTGGCAGGCTGTTTGGCTGGTGAGTTTGGCGGCCGCGTCGCACCAGGCCTGGAGTGCGAATATTTATACCACTGCGTCTGATGTGTTTCCGAAAAAAACAGTGAGTTCCATTATCGGCATTGGCGGAATGGCCGGCGCCATTGGTGGAATTTTGTTTCCATGGTTGGTAGGTGTCATCCTGGAACATTACAAACTGCTGGGTGATATCAATGCCGGTTACAACATACTTTTTGTGATTTCGGCTGTGACCTATCTCATTGCATGGCTCCTAATGCGAATGCTGGCGCCAGGAAAGGAAGCCGTCAATCTTTAAATCATTAACTTTAAGGTTCAAACTTTTTCAACATGAAAACCGTGATCATCACCGGCGCGAATGGTAATTTGGGAACTGCGACGGTGAAAAAATTCCTGGATGAGGGATTCCGTGTAGTTGGTGTTGACGGCGGAAACAACCACCTGGATTTTGCAATGAAGAATGAAAACTTCGACATGCAAACGGTTAACCTCAGCAATGAAGAGGAAACCGCAACATTTATTCAAAACCTGATTTCCAGGTATGGTAAAATAGACGCCGCATTAATGCTGGTGGGCGGATTTGCCGCAGGTGGAATTGCTGATACAAAAGGAGAAGATTTGAAAAAGATGTTCTCCCTGAATTTTGAAACAGCATTTTATACTGCCCGGCCATTGTTCCTGCACATGATTGAACAGGGATATGGAAGATTGGTTTTTGTTGGCGCCAGGCCTGCGCTGGTGGCAACACAGGGAAAAGGATTGGTAGCCTACGGACTTACCAAATCACTTCTTTTTAAATTCGCTGAATATTTGAACGCGGAAGCCAAAGGCAAAAATGTGGTGAGTTCTGTAATCGTTCCCAGCACGATTGATACGCCCATCAACCGGAAGTCAATGCCAGACTCAAATCCAGCCGATTGGGTGAAGGCCGAACAGATCGCAGCTATCCTGTCGTTTATCTGCAGTGAAGATGGGCTTCCTATACGGGAACCGATTTATAAAATCTACAACAACGCTTAGTGAATTCATCAACCGACTAAATTTATCATGGCACGAGAGATTTTGGTAAAGTCGGTTTTGAATAAAACAAAGAAGCACGATTCCTGGTTTCTTTCCACCTATACCATTAACCCATTTAGCGCCTGCGCATTTAACTGCCTGTTCTGTTATATCAGGGGAAGCCGGTATGGCAGTCATATGGAAGAGAAAGTATCAGTGAAGGCGAATTTGTTGCCCATTTTGGAAAAGGAATTGAAGCGTCGTGCGGAAAAAAAGGAATACGGTTTTATTGTGGTTTCTTCCGCCACCGATCCTTATCTGCAAATTGAAGAGAAGTACAGGCTCACGCGACAGGTGCTTGAATTAATTTTACAATACCGTTTCCCGGTGCACATCATAACCCGATCGCCGCTTGTTTTGCGTGACCTGGATCTGTTGCATCAAATCAATGCCAATGCCATTCTTCCCCCGGAATTTAAAGAACACCTAAATCATGGGGCCATTGTGAGTTTTTCTTTCAGCACCATTGATGAGCACATCGCAAAAATTTTTGAGCCCGGTGCTCCGTCTCCTTCAAAAAGAATTGACGCAATCAGGCAGGTGGTTTCGGAAGGTTTCCTGTGCGGCGTTTCGTTGATGCCTTTGCTGCCTTATATCTCTGACAAGGGTGAGCATCTTCATCAGATGTATGAAACCTTTTCAAATGCCGGCGCGCAATATGTATTGGCGGCCACGCTCACTTTATTTGGAACCAGTGCGGCCGACAGTAAGCCCCTGTATTATGAGGCGTTAAAAACACACTATCCTGAATTGCTGGAAAAATACAACAGACTGTTTGCTGAAGGATCTGAAATGCCTGCGTATTATAAAGAAGCGTTAAAAAGGAAAACCGATTCACTCGCAAAGGAATTTCGAGTTCGAAATTCAATTCTGCATCCCTCGATTTAACCTTCGCACGGTTGCCTGAAACCAACCCGATTCACTTACCTTTGCGATTATTGAACTATCGGAGGATAATACAAATTCTACTTCTAATTGGGCTGGTACCCGCCTATACAAAAGGGCAGACTGATTCAATTCCGCCTTTACACGTCGATACTATCCCCAAGGTATATCCGAAGCAATATCCCCAGGAAGACATTACAGATGCATTTAGACGTTGGTTACGTGCCGGGCCTCCCGCCCCTGCAAAAGCTCCCAAAGTAGGAAAGCCACTTTATTCGGTAGTGCCGGCCGTTGGCTATACATTGTCAACAGGATTAGCAGCCATCATTTCCGGAAATGTAGCCTTCTATACTTACAATCCTGACAGCACCAACCTCTCGAGCATTTTGGCCAGTGTTGTTTATACGCAGAAAAAACAAATTACGGTTCCCATCATCGCCAACATCTGGACGAAAAACAACAAGTACAATATTGTAACGGACTGGCGCTTTTTCAAATATCCACAGGATACCTACGGATTGGGCGGACACACTACGCTGGAAGATGCCAACCTCATCGATAATTCCCATATCCGTTTGCACCAGGCTGTGCTTCGACGAATGAGGCAAAATATTTACGCGGGCATCGGTTACTTTCTCGACTACCGCTGGAATATACACGAAGCAGGATTGCCAGATAGCAGCGAGTCAGACGCGCAACGGTACGGGCTACCTGAAAAAACGATTTCTTCCGGACCGGTGGTGAATGTGCTGTACGACAGCAGAAAGAATTCCATCAACGCCGACAGAGGCGCCTTTTTAAATTTGTTGTATCGGCCCAGTTTAACAATGATGGGTAGCGATAACAACTGGCAATCGCTGACGCTGGATATGCGTACCTACTTCCATTTCCCAAAACGCAGCAGAAATGTATTGGCCTTTTGGAATCTCGACTGGCTTACACTGTCCGGCAAACCCCCTTACCTCGATCTTCCCGCTACCGGTTGGGATAATACGAACAATACCGGCCGCGGATATATCCAGGGCAGATTCCGGAGCCTGAACATGCTTTACCTGGAAACGGAATATAGGATGGTACTAACCAGGAATGGACTACTCGGCGCCGTTGTATTCGTAAATGGCCAAAGCTTTTCCGAATGGCCGTCTAACCGGTTTGAAACCGTTGCGCCGGGATTCGGATTGGGGGTCAGGATAAAATTCAACAAGAATTCAAATACCAACCTGGGCGTTGATTATGGCTTCGGCCTGAATGGGTCGCGCGGACTTTTCGTGAATGTTGGCGAAGTATTTTAATCAGGCTATTTACATTTGTTCCGGCATGAAATACTACATCATAGCAGGCGAGGCTTCCGGCGATTTGCATGGCAGCAACCTTATTCGCGAAATCAGGAAATTGGATCCTGGTGCAAAAATCAGGTGCTGGGGTGGCGACATGATGCAGGAAGCCGGCGCTGAATTGGTGATGCATTACAAAGAACGCGCCTTCATGGGATTCTACGAAGTGGTGAAAAATCTTCCCAAAATACTTCGCAACCTGAAATTCTGTAAGAAAGATATCATGGAATTTGCGCCCGACGCTTTAATACTGATCGACTACCCGGGCTTTAACCTCAGGATTGCAGAATGGGCAAAGCCGCAGGGATTCAAGATCATTTATTACATATCGCCGCAGGTATGGGCCTGGAAAGAAAATCGTGTTAAGATCATCAGGAACTGCGTAGACAAGATGCTGGTCATTCTCCCCTTCGAAAAGGAATTTTACAGGAAGCATGGCATGGAAGTTGAATATGTGGGACATCCGCTGGTAGAGGAAGTGGAAAAACATCGCCGTGCAGCACAGGGGCCATTTACACTCGATAGCCATGTTATAGCCCTGCTTCCCGGAAGCCGGGAGCAGGAAATTTTGAAGAAGTTGCCCGTCATGCTGGAGGCAACACGCATTTTCCCACAATATGAATTTGTGGTGGCAAAAGCACCCGGATTGGATGAACATTTTTACAATGAATTGCTGAGTCCATATCCCAATGTGAAAGCGGTTCAGGGCAAGACCTACGATTTGTTGATGAAGGCTAAAGCCGCTCTGGTTACTTCCGGCACGGCAACACTTGAAACCGCTTTGTTCGGGGTGCCCGAGGTGGTGTGTTACAAAGGAAGCACGATATCTTATGCCATTGCCAAAAGGCTGGTGAAAATAAAATACATCTGCCTGGTGAACCTGATCATGGATCGTGAGGTGGTAAAGGAACTGATACAGGATGATTTAACGGTTTCCAAACTGGGTTTTGAGCTACAACAGATTTTAAGCAACACGCAAAAAATAGCACAGGTAAAAAAAGATTATTTGGAATTGCACGAGCTGTTGAGCAAAGGCGGTCATGCTTCAGCCAATGCAGCAAGCAGTATTCTTGATTTTTTGAAGACTAGTGCCGCCTGAAAAAAAACAGCTTGATGACCAGGATAATGAGGGCAATCAGGAACATGAAAATGGAAATGCGGTTGATACCATGCATGTATCGAATCCATTGCGAGTTGGGGGCGTTGGGGTCCTTCTTCCTGATGTATAAATATTCCGCAATTTGGCGCCAAAGTCCCATGAAATTCTTTTTGTAAAATTACGAGAATCTTCCGGTGATTCGCATATTCATAACATGGCCCGTAAGCGGAAATCTTCCAAAACAAATTATAGTTCAGCAAATGAACTCGACCTCGTAAAGGGTGGAAGAGATTTTTTTGACCTCCTTATTGAACTAATCGACGGGGCTGAAGAAACCATCCATATCCAGATTTACATTTTCGATGCCGATGAAACCGGCAACCTGGTAGCAGAAGCATTGAAAAGAGCGGCGGCGAGGAAGGTAAAGGTTTGGTTACTGGTGGATGGCTATGCTTCACAGTCGTTGCCCACTCCTTTCATCCAGGATCTTGTAGAAGCCGGCATCTCCTTCAATCGCTTCGAGCCATTTTTTAAGCGGCGTAATTTTTATTTTGGAAGAAGGATGCACCACAAAATCGTAGTGGTAGATTCCCTGCATGGATTGGTGGGCGGAATTAATATCAGTAATCGGTACAATGATTCGGACGGCAATCCGGCCTGGCTGGATTGGGCGGCTCATGTAACCGGCGAATGCGCATTCGCATTGGAACAGGTTTGTGTGGAAACCTGGAACCTGGAACTGGATGATCGCACGCGAAGGCTGCCCAAACAAAGGCCGCACCCGGATTACAAATCCAACAAGCCTTGCAAAATTGGTGTTATCAGGAATGATTGGGTGATGCGCAAGAACCAAATTTCCAGGACTTACCTGCAATTGTTCAAAGCGGCGCAATCAGAGATCATCATCATGTCGAGTTATTTTTTGCCGGGCCGGCTATTCAGAAGAGGATTGAGCCGTGCTGTCAGGCGGGGCGTGAAAGTGAGACTTATCCTGGCCGGCAAGTCGGATATTGCCTTGGCGAAATATGCTGAGCGATATATGTATCGCTGGTTGCTGCGCCACCATATTCGCATTTTCGAATACCAGCCAACCGTATTGCATGGCAAAGTGGCGACCATGGACGGAACCCGCACCACCATTGGGTCCTACAATGTTAACAACATCAGTGCCTACAGCAGCATTGAACTGAACCTGGATGTGGATGATGAAATTTTTTCTGCGAACGTGCAGTCGCGTTTCGAAAAAATCATCAAGAGCGATTGCCGGGAATTCACCAATGAAGACTACACCAAAAGAACTTCATTAATCGCGAAATTTTTTCAGTACCTCGCTTATTGGATGGTGAGGATTCTTTATTATCTCTCTACTTTCTATTTCAAACAAAAGGAATAGTCACAGGCTGAACATTCTTTTTATCAATTCCGAAAAAGCCTTCCGGTCCCACCCACTTAACCGGCCGCGCTGCATCACCATTTCATTTCCGCCTCTTTCCAAAAAATAGTGAAAAACAAAGGGCGAGTAAGGTGTACTCCAGCCCATCACTTGTCCGAAGCGAAGATCATTGAACACGAGGGTATCGCCCAGGTTTTCTACTGTATAGTACCCTTTGGAAAAACGAATCAACCTGTTCACGTCTTTTCTGTCCTTCATGCGGCTTAACAGGTAGGCGTTCCTGCTATAATGATAAAAAATAATGCTGTCGTTGGTGTCGAATACCGAGCGGTAGGCCATCTGGTAACCCGAATCTGTTTCAGCCACACCCAGCCACAACAGGTTGTTGAGCGGTGCGGGCGTTGTAAAAAATCTTTTGCTCACGATGCCTTCTTTTTTAAGTGCCGCTTGCAGGTCGGTATCCACGATACCCTTGTTCCAGATGCCAATCAGCAGATAACACAATGGAACAATCAGCGCAAAGCGGGTGAACCTTTTTCGGTACATTATATTCGCCGGTCGAATCCATAAAGCAATTGCTGCAATCAAGGGTAAGATCGTGAAGAAGGGGTCGGCTACAAAAATGGCATTAAAGCTTACCCTGAAATGACTGAAAGGTTCGAACCAGCCGGTGCCATAAGAGTTGAAAGCATCTAACAAAATGTGAAGCAGCAATTGTATGACAAAGAATTTCGCCCAGTCCTCCCAAGACGCAGGTCCTTTGCGAAAAATTCTAAACATAATCGCAGCCAGCAAGGCAGATGCAAGCACTGCAAATAAAATGGAGTGTGTAATACCGCGATGCGCCAACAGGCTTTCGGCCGGGTTGAGCCACATCGTGCTGACAACATCAATATCTGGTAAGTTTTGGGCCAAAGCACCCCAAAGCAGGGCAGGCTTGCCGATTTTTTTTCCCAATAATAATTCGCCCACGCAGGCGCCGATGGCGATATGTGTAATGGAGTCCATGTTCAATATTAAAGGTAGAGATATATTCCATCGCCTGCTTAACGTGCGGTTAACGAGGCGGGGAATAGAAATCTTATATTCGGGTACGTGAATCGCCGCCGGTCAAATACTTTTGATTGGCGAACCATTAAACCTTTTCCAAATCAAACGCATGAATATGGAACAGAAATTATCGGGCCAGGTGGCAGTCATTACCGGAGCCAGCTCAGGAATTGGCTCGGGCAGTGCGAAAGCGCTGGCGGCGGCGGGTGCTACGGTTGTAGTGAATCACCCGGTGGCTCAAACCAGGGAGGCGGCTGAGGCAGTACTGGCTGAAATCAAATCGGCCGGCGGAAATGGAATCACTTACCAGTGCGATGTAAGCAAGGAAGATGAAGTGATAAAAATGTTTGCCGCTACCGTTGCACAATTTGGCACTGTTGATATTCTGGTGAACAATGCCGGTTTGCAACGCGACGCACCCTTTACCGAAATGACACTCGAACAATGGAATTTCGTAATCGGTGTAAACCTGACCGGACAATTTCTTTGTGCGCGCGAAGCCATCAGGGAATTCCTGCGCAGAGGTGTTGATCCAAAGCGATCCAAGGCGGCCGGGAAGATAATCTGCATGAGTAGCGTACACGAAGTAATTCCCTGGGCAGGCCATGCCAACTACGCTGCGTCGAAAGGCGGCATTATGATGATGATGAAAAGCGTCGCACAGGAATTTGCCTGGAAAAAAGTTCGCATCAATAGCATCTGTCCGGGCGCCATCCAAACGCCTATTAATCGGGCGGCATGGGATACCCCCGAGGCACTCAAGTCATTGCTTACACTCATTCCTTATCAACGGATCGGCGAACCTGATGATATTGGGAACGCGGTGGTGTGGCTGGCCAGCGACGACAGCGATTACGTCAATGGGACCTCCCTGTTTGTGGATGGCGGCATGACGCTTTATCCCGGTTTCACTTCTAACGGTTAAGTAAGAACGAAAACACCATGACAGCAGAACAGACAAGACTCCAGGAATCGAAATCGGGCAAGCCATGGAAAAAATGGGGGCCCTACCTCACTACCCGGCAGTGGGGCACTGTGCGGGAAGATTACAGTCGGGATGGGAGTGCCTGGGAATTTTCAACACATGAAATGGCGCGCAGCAAAGCCTGGCGCTGGGGTGAAGAAGGCATTGGCGGGATTTGTGATGATTGCCAGTTGCTTTGCTTTGCCGTTGCCCTGTGGAATAAGAAAGATCCCATTCTGAAAGAACGGTTTTTTGGATTGAACGCACACGAAGGCAATCATGGGGAAGACGTAAAGGACATGTATTATTACCTGGATTCCACGCCCACCCATTCTTATATGAAAATGTTGTACAAATATCCGCAGGCGGAATTTCCGTACAACTGGCTGCTGGAAGAAAACAAAAGAAGAACCAAACTGGATCCTGAATTTGAAATTATCGACACAGGTATCTTCGACGACAATAAATATTTTGATGTTTTTATTGAGTATGCCAAGGCCGCGGAAGACGATTTGTTGATCCGCATTTCCGTTACCAATCGCGGCACCACTTCTGCACCCATCCTGGTGATGCCCACCCTGTGGTTCAGGAACACCTGGTCATGGGGATATGATGATAACCGGCCGCAATTGCTTTCTGCTAACACCGGGGATATATTGGTGAGCCATAAAAAATTGGGCAATTACACCTTTCACCTGGATCGCGTGGTGAGCACGCATTTTTGCGACAACGAAACCAACTGCAGAAAGTTATACAATAGCGATAACCACAGTGGGTTCTGTAAGGACGGGATTAATGACTTTGTTACGCAAAACGACGTGAATGCCATTAATCACGATGGTTTCGGTACCAAAGCGGCATCAATGTACGACCTCGTCATTGAAGGAGGCCAAACCGAAACTATTTTACTTCGGTTGGAATGCAATGGCATGGAAAAACCTTTCAGTGATTTTGACGTCATCTTCGACGCGCGATTAAAGGAAGCCGATGAGTTTTACAACCAGGTTCAGTTGGAATTAAACAATGACGACGAAAAGCGCGTTCAAAGACAGGCTTTTGCAGGCATGTTATGGACCAAGCAATTTTATTATTACGACGTGCAACAATGGCTGCAGGGTGATCCGGGCCAACCGGTACCCCCGAATCAGCGCAAACACGGACGTAACCATGAATGGACCCACCTGAATAATTCCGACATCATTTCCATGCCCGATTGCTGGGAATATCCGTGGTATGCGGCATGGGACCTGGGTTTTCATTGCATCCCATTCGCGATAATCGACGCTGAATTTGCAAAGAAGCAATTGCTTTATCTCACAAAGGAATGGTACATGCATCCCAACGGGCAATTGCCCGCCTATGAATGGGCCTTTGGTGATGTAAATCCGCCAGTGCATGCGTGGGCCACCTGGCGTGTTTACAAAATTGACCAGAAGAACAACAACGGACAGGCGGATGTTGCTTTCCTGGAATCCGTTTTTCATAAATTACTGCTCAACTTCACGTGGTGGGTAAACCGAAAAGACGCAGAAGGCAATAATATTTTCCAGGGCGGCTTTTTGGGCTTGGATAATATCGGCATATTTGATCGAAGCTCACCTTTGCCCACCGGCGGATACATTGAACAAAGCGACGGCACCAGCTGGATGGCGATGTTTTCGCTAAATATGTTACGCATCGCTCTCGAATTGTCGACCTACAATCCCGTTTACCAGGACATGGCCACGAAATTCTTCGAGCACTTTCTATACATAGCCGGCGCCATGGATAATATGGGTAGCGGAAATGAAGGACTATGGGACGAGGAAGATGAATTTTTTTACGATACGCTGCGATTACCGGACAACAACAGCATCAAGCTGAAGGTGAGAAGCATGGTTGGATTGATTCCCCTGTTTGCTGTTGAAGTGTTGGAACATGAATTGCTGGAGGAAGTGCCCGAATTCGCGGAGCGACTGGAATGGTTTCTGGAAAACCGGCCCGACCTGGCCAGCCTGGTTTCGCGCTGGCAGGAAAAGAGCATGGGCGAAAAACATTTATTGAGTTTGCTGAGAGGTTTTCGAATGAAAAGAATTTTGAAGCGAATGTTGGACGAAAATGAATTCCTGAGTGAATACGGCATCCGCGCCCTGTCGAAATATCATCAGCAACATCCGTATGAACTAATGGTGGATGGCACAAAATTCAGCGTTGAATACACACCAGGTGAATCGGTGACCGGTTTGTTCGGTGGAAACAGCAACTGGCGCGGCCCCATTTGGATGCCGGTTAATTTTTTAATTGTGGAAAGTTTGCAGCGCTACCACTACTATTACGGTGATGATTTCAAGGTGGAATGTCCCACGGGTAGTGGAAAATATCTTTCTCTGATTGAAGTGGCTGAAGAATTGTCTGGAAGGCTGGCCAAAATTTTTCTGAAAGATGGCAATAACAAGCGGGCTTTTTTGGGAGATAATAACAAACTACAAAGCGACCCTGAATTTTTTCAATACACACTATTCTACGAGTATTTTCATGGCGATACCGGCAGGGGCCTGGGAGCAGCACACCAAACCGGTTGGACAGGTTTGATTGCAAAGCTTATTCAGCCGCGCCGAAAAAAGATGACCCATGAAGACGGATAGTGATTTGTCGGCAATATCCTTCCTGTATTCTTAATCTTGTTATTCATGTTTTCGAAAGACCTTTCTTCCTTTTCCAATTTCGGCGACGCCATTTCATTGGAGTGGCTCGAAACAAACGGAATAGGAGGATGGTCCTCATCGTCGCCGCCGGGTTGCCATACGCGACGTTATCATGGAGGATTGGTCGCGGCCACCCATCCACCAACCGGTAGGATGGCGCTGTTGTCGAAGTTGGATGAAACCCTGGTGATCGACAACAATCGCTTCGAACTTGGAACAAATTTGTACGCGGGCAATACGGT
>Ga0163162_10000709_pt1 | contig 30864 bp, 17 predicted proteins | sample S55metaG_FD_115310 | JGI IMG/M metagenome (GOLD analysis project Ga0163162, IMG submission 115310) | Switchgrass rhizosphere microbial communities from Kellogg Biological Station, Michigan, USA - S5-5 metaG | ecosystem: Host-associated > Plants > Roots > Rhizosphere > Soil | place: USA... | reverse complement strand
TCCACGGTTGCATTGTACCGCGCGGCTGGGCAAGAACTTATCCCAACCTGATGACATACGAGGCTGTGCGGGGAGCTGAGTGGTATAACAATGGTCCCGATTTTACCATGACCGCACCAGAGCATAATGCCATTCTTCCTTTTACACGTAATGTGGCTGGATCTATGGATTATACACCAGTTACTTTCACTAATTCTCAATTTCCACATATTACATCTTATGGTCACGAGCTGGCATTGAGTGTTATTTTTGAATCTGGCTTTCAGCATATGGCTGACCGTCCCGAAGGTTATTATCAATTACCCGATGAAGCAAAAACATTTTTAAAAGAAGTACCCAATGCATGGGACGATACGAAGTTCATTGATGGTTATCCTGGTAAAGATGTCATTCTGGCCCGGCGTAAAAACGACAAATGGTATTTAGGCGGCATTAATGCCTGCATGCAGGAAAAGAAAAAGACGATAACTTTTAAATTCCTGGCCGAAGGTGTTAAATACAAAATGACACTGATTGCCGATGGCAAACACGATAAAGACTTTGCAACGCAGGATTTGGTAGTAGACAGATCAGGCTCAATCGAAGTTAAAATGCTTCGCCGTGGTGGTTTTGCAGCAGTATTGAAGCCAATACCCTGACAACAAACACGGAGAACAATACATTGTCATGGCCCGTCAGGAGGCACAAATCAGCAGTTGGAAAAATCAGTGCTCATCAGGCAATATCAATTATACCTTAAAAATTATTTCAAACAAAACTTCTAAACTTTAAATATCAATGGAACGCAGAACACTGATAAAAGGAATGGCAGGCATTTTACCTTCCTTATGGTTATCAAAAGCTGTAAAGGCCGGTTTTTTTAACAACCATTATTTAAGTGCAGCAACAGCGCAAGGTCCTTTCAAACCAACATGGGAATCCCTGGAGAATTATAAAACCCCTGAATGGTACCAAAATGCCAAGTTTGGCATGTGGGCGCACTGGGGCCCGCAATGCCAACCGGAATCGGGCGACTGGTATGCAAGAGGAATGTACCAGGAAGGATCCTGGCAATATAAAATACACCTGCAGAAGTATGGGCATCCTTCAAAGTTTGGATTTAAAGATGTAATCAACGAATGGAAGGCAGAAAAATGGAATCCTGAAGAATTGGTGAGCCTGTATAAAAATGCAGGGGCTCAATATTTCATGGCGCTTGCCAATCATCACGACAATTTCGATTTGTACGACAGCAAATACCAAAAAAATTGGAACGCAACTAAAATTGGCCCAAAGAAAGATTTGATAGGCGGTTGGGCAAAAGCGGCAAAAAACAATGGATTGCCTTTTGGTGTAAGCGTTCATGCTTCACATGCATGGCGTTGGTATGAAGTGGCGCAGCGTTCAGACAAAAGCGGCCCTTATGCAGGCGTTCCTTATGATGGACACCTTAGCAAAGCAGAAGGTAAAGGAAAATGGTGGGATGGATTGGACCCGCAGGAACTCTATGCACAGCATCATCCATTAAGTGCAGAGAGTTTGGACGATAATTCAATCAATAAACAATGGGACTGGGGGAATGGAGCTTACCCGCCCGACAAAGCCTATATCGAAAAGTTTTATAACCGGACTATTGATCTCATTAATAAATACAATCCCGATGTGGTTTATTTTGACGATTCGCAGCTGCCTTTATGGCCTGTGAGCGATGCTGGTTTACGCATTGCGGCTCATTTATACAATAAAAGTATCAAAGAACATGGAGAGCTCCGTGCTGTGGTTAACGGGAAAATTTTGAATGAGCGCCAGCGCAAGGCCATGGTATGGGATATTGAGAGAGGCCAGGCCAATGCCATAGAGCCACTTCCGTGGCAAACGGATACCTGCATCGGTGGCTGGCATTATGATCGCGGACTGTATGAACGTAACGGCTATAAAACAGCAAAGACGATTATCCAAACACTGGTTGACATCGTGAGCAAGAACGGTAACCTCATGTTGAACATTCCTGTTCGCGGAGATGGGACGATTGATGAAAAAGAAAGAAAGGTGGTGGAGGAAATAGGCGCATGGATGAAGGTAAACAGTGAAAGTATTTATGGCACAAGACCATGGAAAATTTTTGGTGAAGGGCCGGCACAGGAAGCATCAGCGCAGCTTAATGCACAAGGGTTTAATGAAGGCAAAGGAAAACCATTTACATATGAAGACATCCGTTTTGCTGCTAAAGGCGATGCATTGTATGCCACCGCAATGGGTTGGCCGCAGGATGGAAAGTTGGTTATAAAATCGCTTGCAAAAAATAGTCAGCATTTTCCAAAAGAAATTCAAAAAATAGAATGGTTGCCCACCCGGCAAACATTAACTTTTGAAAGGAATGAAAATGGATTGAACGTTTCTTTACCTGAAAAAACCTCCGATGATTTGACATATGCAAATGCGATAAAGATTTTTTCATAGAGCATATCAACACTTGTTGATTCGATAAGCGGAATAACCCTATTTCATAATCAATGTAATTCTCTATAATGAAAAAACTAATTGCTGTTTTCTGCCTCTTGTTCGTAATAAAAAACATCAGCGCCCAGCCTAAAAAATTCGACAATATACTTTATGGCGTTGCCTACTATCACGAGTACATGCCGTACGAACGCCTGGATAAGGATATTCAAATGATGAAGGATGCCGGCATCTCTGTTGTTCGTCTTGGAGAGTCTTCATGGGGTTTGTTTGAGCCACAGGAAGGCCATTTTGAATTTGCATGGATGGACAGGATTATTGATAAGATGCACGCTGCAGGCATAAAAGTAATCCTGGGCACGCCCACCTATTCCATTCCAGCCTGGTTGGGCGTAAAACATCCCGAAGTCTTTGCAGAAAGAGCAGATGGTTCGAAAAGCAGCTACGGCATCAGGCAGAATTTCGATATCACCAACGCGGCCTATCTTTTTTACAGCGAACGCATCATACGAAAAATGCTGGAACATTATGCAAAGCATCCTGCCATCATAGGCTACCAGGTAGATAACGAAACTTCCAATTACGGTGCTGCCAACCCCGACTACTTCCGCGGCTTTGTTGACTACATGAAGGAGAAATACAAAACCACGGATTCACTGAATAAATTATGGGGACTGAATTATTGGGGGATGAGGTTAAATGGATGGGATGAATTTCCAATAAGAAAAAGTGCAACCAATCCATCCTACAAATTAGCGTGGGACAGGTTTGGCCAGAAAGTGCCTGCTGATTTTCTTACCTGGCAGGCCAATATTGTAAGCGAATACAAACGTCCTGATCAATTTATTACGCATTGCTTTATGCCCTGGCTTACCAGTATTGATCAATTTGCCGCAACACGTAAACTGGATGTGGCCGCATTGAATGTGTATCATGGAAGTCAGAATGATGTTACCGGCGAAGATGTAATGTGGGCCGATGATTTTTATCGCAGCGTTAAGAAAATAAACCACATCGTTACAGAGACCAATGCACAGGCTATCGGATGGGATTCAAAAGGGCAGTATCCGCCGTTTGATGGCCAGGCAAGATTGTTTACCTACTCTCATATTGCCAGCGGCGCCAACATGGTAGAATACTGGCATTGGCATTCTATCCACTATGGACAGGAAACCTATTGGAAAGGCGTATTAGGCCACGACCTTGAACCAAACCGTTTTTACAATGAAGTAAGCCAGACAGCACATGAGTTGCAGAAGATAGGACCCAAACTGGTTAATCTTAGAATCAAAAACAAAGTGGCCCTTCTTTATAGCCGTGAATCAGATTTCGGATTAAGCTACATGCCTTTTAAAAGCGGGAATGCTTATTTGGATGTAATGCGGCAAATGCACAGGGCTGCGTTCAGAAGCAACCTGGGTGTTGATTTTGTGCTGGCGGAAAATGCAGATTTCTCCGGTTATCAGATTTTACTGGTGCCGCCATTGTATGTGGCAAGCGATGCGCTGCTTAAAAAGATTGCTGATTTCGTTGAAAACGGCGGTCATGTAATTATGTCTGTGAAGAGTGGCTTTTGCGAAGAGAACTCCGTGGTTCGCTATACAAAGGCTCCCGGGCCATTAAGAAAGGCGGCGGGATTTTATTACCAGGAATTTTCAACTATAAAGTCATTGTCGCTCCGGGATGATCCTTTTAAAGTAGGCGGTGAAAAAAACAAGGCAACTGACTGGGCTGAATTCATCATTCCTGAAACTGCAAAAACCCTGGCAAGCTACGACGATCCCTTCTTTGGAAAGTATCCTGCCATCACTGAAAACAAATTCGGTAAAGGAAGTTTTATTTATGAAGGATGCCTTGTACCAGATGAAATTCAATCAAAAATAGTAGCTGCTAAGGCTAAAGAAATTGGATTGATGGGTGATAACCAATTGACCTATCCAATTGTAACAAGATACGGAACAAACGACCAGGGAAAAACCATTCGTTATTTCCTGAATTATTCGGGCAAAGACCAATCTGTGATATACAATTTTGACAAGGGTACTGATTTATTTGGCGGTAAAGCCCTAAAAAAAGGAGACAGCTTTATATTGAAACCCTGGGATATTTTGATTGTGGAGGAAATGTAATGGGTACGCAGGCTATGAATAAAATTCAGCACATTGATTTAGATAAAATTTATTTCTACAAAAAGAACGGCAAATACTGATATATGAACAGCATTTTGAAAACATTTCTTTCCGCGGCTTTATTGTTAATGATAGGTATAACCAATGCGCAACAAAAAGCAAAAACCGCCGAAGACCAGGAAGAAAAAATCCGCACCTTAATCAGCCAAATGACATTGCAGGAAAAAGTGAGCCTGCTGCACGGCAATTCCAAATTTTATGTTTCTGCAATCAAACGGCTTGGCATACCCGAATTGGCGCTCAGCGATGGACCTCATGGCGTTCGCGCAGAGATCAATCGTGATAACTGGGCTTATGCCGGATGGACAAATGATTCCGCCACCTGTTTTCCGCCGGGCACGGCGCTTGCCGCCAGTTGGAATCCGGGTCTCGCTTACGAGCGCGGGCTGGTATTGGGTGAAGAAGCCCGGTATCGTAAAAAAGATATTTTATTGGGTCCCGGCATCAATATCATCCGTTCACCACTTTGCGGAAGAAACTTCGAATACCTGAGCGAAGACCCGTTTTTGATCTCGAAAATGTCAGTTGCCTATATCAAAGCATTGCAATCAAAAGATGTAGCGGTTAGTGTAAAGCATTGGCTGGCCAATAACCAGGAAGAGCACCGCGATTCTGTTGATGTGACCATGAGCGAAAGGGCTTTGCGCGAAATTTATTTGCCCGGATTTAAAGCATCCGTAATGGAAGGGGGCGCCGGTACCGTAATGGCGGCATACAATAAATTCAGGGGCGATTGGTGTTCGGAAAACGATTACCTGAACCGGCAGATCCTTCGCAAAGAGTTTGGTTTCAAAGGTGTGCTGATGACGGATTGGTCTGCAGCACATACAACCGTCAAAGCAGCATTAACAGGGCTTGATCTGGAAATGGGTACAGACAAAAATGACTATAACGAATGGTATTTTGCCAATCCTCTGATCAAAGCAGTGGAAGAAGGAAAGGTTCCTATGGCAATTGTTGATGAAAAAGCAGGAAATGTGCTTCGTGTAATGTTCAAAACAAAAATGTTTGACGAAGAAAAAAGGGAAAAAGGAAAGATGAACACACCGGAGCATCAGCAGGCTGCGTATAATTCTGCTGCTGAGGCGGCAGTTTTATTGCAAAATAACGGAAACCTGTTGCCATTGCATTTTGATAAACTAAAATCAATTGCCATCATTGGAGACAATGCCACACGCAAACATTGCGGCGGCGGACTAAGTTCTGAAATTAAAGCGCTGTATGAAATAACGCCGCTGCAGGCCATGCAGCAAAAGTTTGGGGCCACTGTAAAAATAAATTTTGCACAGGGTTATGAAAAACAATCTGTATTCAAAGAAGGCAATAACTCCGGTCAGTCGGGTGCTGCCAAAGTAGATTGGAAACTGATTGATGAGGCAGTGAAACTGGCGAAAGAATCTGAAGTGGCTATTGTTTTCGCCGGGTTAAATCATGATTTCGACACAGAATCATCTGACAAGCAAAGCATGGATTTGCCATATGGGCAGGATGTTTTGATCAGGGAAGTAGCCAAAGCAAATCCCAATACCGTGGTGGTTATTATTGCCGGTTCTCCGGTGAAGCTGGCGGGCATAGTGTATCGTGTGCCATCCATCTTATGGTCGTGGTTTGGCGGAATGGAGGCAGGGAATGCAGTGGCAGATTTGCTAAGTGGCAAAATAAATCCTTCTGGTAAATTGCCGTTTACGCTGCCGGTATCGCTGGAGCAATCACCTGCACATGCGCTTGGAAATTTTCCCGGAAGAGATTTAAAGGTGAATTATGAAGAGGATATATTGGTAGGATACCGCTGGTTTGATACAAAAAAAATTCAACCCCAGTTTCCATTTGGCTATGGGCTTTCCTATACTGATTTTTCTATCAGCCATTTTACAACGGATAAATCAAGTTACGGTAAAAGTGAAACCATACATGTAAAATTTGCCATCAAAAATACCGGCAGCCGTTACGGTGCTGAGGTGGCGCAATTATATGCCAGCGATCCGGTTTGCACTGTATTGCGGCCTGAGAAGGAATTAAAGGCTTTTGAAAAAATATTTCTGAAACCCGGAGAAACAAAAATGGTTGAAATGCAGTTGAAAGTTGGTGATCTGGCGTTTTACGACGAATCAAAAAAAGGATGGAATACAGAAGCCGGTGAATACATACTGCAAATAGGAAATTCTTCCCGCAATATTTTTCAGAAGGTAAAAATTTCAGTCAGGTGAAACTGTGAATCTATTCACCTGAATAAAAACCCGCATATGGTTTTTTATAGCAAACACTGCGGGTATTTTTATAATGACTTTTCTAAATTTGTCCGGGGCTAATTGCTCCGGACAAATTTAGAAACTACATGAACAGACGTTCTTACTTAAACTTGTGAAACCGCGATGATGTTCAATAACACTTACTGTTTTACTCTGGTAAGTTTCATTTCACCTCTTTCATTTTTAATCAGAAGTTCGTCGTCATTAACAACTTCCCCGGTACTTTTGATGGTCATATCATTAAAAGTAATACTGTACGAAAATTTCTTACCATCCACCTTTCCATTTTCTATCTTGGTTTCACCAAATTGTGTTTTCCAGGTTCCTTTAAGTTCGGTTCCTTCAACTTTAAAAGTGTAATTAACTTCAAATGTACCATTCGGTGTTTCCCGGGTACCTTTCCAATTGCCATCAATAGTGTTTTGAGCAAACGTAGTTAAACAACCAAAAACGAATAGCAGGCTAAAAAAATATTTCATATTATTTGATTTAAGTGAACCCGAATTTATGAAATGTATATGAAGCTTCCCAATATTTATATTAAAAACAAGCGGCAATTTTAAGTGGTCCCAAACTTTCCATGTGCCAGGATTTGTCTAAAGAAATGCCCAACGTTGGCATACGCTGTGCAGTCCACGAAACACAACTGCTGGAAGTCCGCACACCGGCCTTTGCGCTGTTGTATGCCAGGTTGCAAGTCCTTTTTATTTTTTTTGAAGGATGGCATGACAATGCTAAGGGAAAGCCTTTATTGATTGGTATCTTTTGCTTTTTCCTGTGCTAATTTTTTTTCTGCGTTTGCCCGTAATTCTTTTAGCCAGTTTTGAAAATCCTCCGGGGCCACAAAGGGATGGGCTTCACCTGGCTTACGTGTTTGCAGAAGACGGGCTCTTTGCAATATTTTTCCCGGATCGGGATGGTTGGTGATACTTACCTGTATGTCTTTCATTTTCATCAGGCGATCCATACTCTGCAGGTAAGCCTCAGTTTGTTGTACGCCTTCAAAATTTAATCCTACCCCGCCCAGCATAAATGCCTTATAGATATCGCTCCCATCTTTTACCGGAAAAGACATAGACAGTACGCCCAGGGTATGACCCGGTGTGATATAGAATTTTATAGTTGTACCTCCAAGTCGCAGCGAATCACCGTCGCGGATAACCAGGTCACGGGAATCGCGTATCAGGCGGGTATTTACATTGGCGTAGTCATTTTTTATTTTCCATTCGGCAATCTGCCAGTCGGTTTCCGTCATCCCGATAAGGGCACCAGTCACTTTTTTAAGTGTATCTGCGCCTTCGCAATGATCATAGTGCCCGTGAGTACAGAGAATGTATTTAATTTGTCCGGGGTCAAACCCCAGATCTTTTACCGACTGAAGTATGTGCGCAGGGTAATTCCTGTACAGTGCATCTATCAATACCAGGCCGTCATCCGTTTGTAAGATGTATGCGCTGACCCAGTCAATACCTACATAATACAGGTTGTCAAATATTTTAAAGGGAGGAACTGTCTTGGCATTATCATACTGGCCATACTGGGCGCATACTGTTGAAAAAGCAACGAAAAAAGTAATTATTGGAAGAAGTATTTTTTTCATGTATGGCAAGAGATTTACGCGCAACGTATTTTTAGGGTAGGTCAAAATAGACAGGCGATACCTGCAATGAATTTCCCTGGCGCTGCCTGCTCAGCACCAGGGCCCCTCATTGGGAACAGACAGACATTGCAATAACGGGGACGTTCAGGTGTAAAATAAACATAACCGCCATGCTATTTTTTATCACGGTTTATCCCAGAATACATGTTGCGTTATTCCATCCCCGCCCATGCTCGCAGCAGCTGCCTTATAGTTGGCCGCGTTTGAGGCTTTCTCAGCATCAGGATAAGACATGCGTCTTACAAAGCCGCCGCCCGGGACTAAGTCATCGTTGTATTTATTACGTAGCAATGCCGGGTATCCGCTTCTTCTCCAGTTAGCAAACCCTTCGGTGCCGGTTGTTATACAAGCGATCCAGTATTGGGTATTGATAAGCTTAAGCGCATCAGTACTATTATAAGCAACAGCAGGCTGGAGCAGGTAGTTGTCTTTTTCTGTGTTTGATACGGCGGGGCTAAATGTGCCGGGAAATAAGTTCCAGTCATCCATAGCGGCTCTGACGCCGGCTTCATAGAATTGTTGAGCTGTAGTGCCACTGGTAATCCACCCCCTGAGTTTAGCTTCTGCCAACAATAATTGGGTTTGCGCATTAGTAATAAAAAGAGCAGGGGCAACGGTACTGACCATTACGTCGTAATTAAGCTGCGTGTAGTTTAATCCTCCGCCTTTAGGGCCTCTGGTACCCGGAGCGGTTAAAAAGGTGACCGCGTCATATCCTACCGGAAATCCATATTGGTTAGCTGTTGTGGTATCTCGTGTGGAGGAGGTAATTGTTGTAGGATTGGCATAGCTGGCCCCGATATATTTCAGCCTGGGATCAAAAGTGCTTTTTAACTGGTTAACAAAAGGCTCAGCTAAATAATAAAAATAGGGACTGATGTTCCGCTGCAGGTTAGAAAAAGTGTTGGGAACTGTACCATTATATTGAGTGACAACAACATTATCGCTGTTGGATAGAATAACACCACCTGCAAATGCTTCTTGTGCAATACTTGCAGCTTTGGCTACATCCAATTTTGAGTAGCGCATTCCTAAACGCAGCAATAAAGAGTAACCGATTTTTTTCCAATGGGCTACCTGTGCGGCGGCTGTACCGGTTGCACCACCAAAAAATAAATCACTGGATACATATTCATTTGAAGCAGACAAATCAGCAGTAGCCGTTTTAAGCTCTGTGTAAAGGTCAGCATAGATATCGGCCATTTTATCATACTTTGGAGAGCCTATACTTTCCAGGTATGCTTTTCCTGCTTCGCTGTAAGGCACATCACCGTATGTGTCAACGAGGGTCATAAACGCAAACGCTTTCCATATCCGTGCCATGTCATACAGGTTTTTGTGAGCCTGGTCAGCTTTAATAACGCTGATGATCTGTACCAAAGGTTTGATAACACCTGTGTAAGCATTCCAACGATCGTTTTCATAACCATCTATGTCCAGATTAAATTGAAACCCTGCTGTAGCGCCTGCGTTATAAGCATTTATATATTGCTGTACTTTGGTTTGTTCTCCATCCCAACTGCCGGTATTGACGCCAGCAGCGCTACTATTCATATTCCGCTCTGCTCCGGTAAATAACAATCCCGGGTCAACTGATGTAATTGCATAAGGGTCCTGGTTTAATTTTTCAAACCCCTTTGTGCAGCTCATAAAGCAAAGCGCTACAGCGAGAGGGATTATAAGACAACTAATTTTTTTCATATAAGTAATTTTAAAATTTCACATTTAAGTTAAGCCCCAGAGTCCGGGTTGTTGGTTCAGTATGTTGCTCATATCCCAGGCGGCTGTCGCTGGTTGAAGCGAAAGCCTCAGGATCTACGGTAGGTATACGTTTCATTATTAGTGCTGCATTCCGGCAAAAAGCAGATAGCGTCAGCCCTTTAACAAACTTTACTTTTTTGCCCATAAAACTGGTAAGGTCATAAGTAAGTGTAATATTTCTAAGTTTGATAAAGTCGCTGCTGAAAACAAATGGATCTCCTATATTCTGAGAACGATAATTGGCATAAAATGTTTGCGGAGCAACTGATATGGTATTCTGCGCTCCATTAGGCAGCACACCATCGAAAACAACCCCATTGCGACCTACTAAAGATTGCTTGCCGATACCTGATCTTAAACCGTTTATTGCCGTAGACGAAAACACTTTGCCACCAAATTTACCATCAACCTGAACTAGTAAGCTCAGGTTCTTATATTGGAATGTGTTGGTAACACCACCGATCCATTTGTAGTTTGCACTACCATAACTTACTAAATTTGCTGAATGAATAAGGTTTCCCGAGCTATTTAACATTACCTGTCCTTTATCATTGCGCAGGTACGTGTAGTCTTCCAACTGGTTCATCTCTTTGCCAACTTCGTACATTAAATAACCTATAAACTCGTTTCCTGTGCCATTAAAAAAAGTAACTTGCTGAGTGGTTTGCCCCGGATTTAATGCTAATACTTTTGATATATTATAGGATCCGTTTACAGATACATTCCAGCTAAAGTTTGACGTTTTAACAGGTGTTCCGTCAATCATAACCTCTACACCTGTGTTTTTCAACTTTGCGATGTTGACATTCTGGCCAGTATAGCCCGATGAGGATGATAAATTAATTGGCAAAATCTGATCATCGGTCCTTTTGTCGTAAACGGAGATATCGAAATTCAGACGACTATGCAAGGTCCTTAATTCCAGGCCTATTTCCTTTTCGCTAACGCTGTAAGGTATTATGTATGGATTTGGGTTGTTTCCATTACCAGCAATGTTTGCGACCGAATAGCTGCCGAAAAGCTGTGACTCGATTGCGTATGTAAGCTGGCCGCTATAGGGATTAACACCATTTACATTACCCACTTTTGCATAACTCATTCTTAATTTACCAAAATTCAACCATTTGACATTGGGCAGCAATTCAGAAAAAATGAAACTGGCGCTTGCAGATGGATAGTTGAAAGAATTTTTCGGATTAGCAACTATTGAACTTGGTGGCGTAAGCACAGAAAAATAGTCACTACGATCAGTAAGATTCAGGTAAAGGAAACTTTTATAGCCAAAATCTGCAAAAGCATATATAGAGTTTACCTGTGATCTGCTAATGGTGTAATTCTGGGTTTTGGTAATACCGTTTGGTATGCTATAAACGTTTCTCACTACAAAGTCTGTCACACTTTGGCTGGAAAAGTTATTGTTAACTGTGTACATATTGCCACCTACGCTTGCGTCTACTGTAAAATTGCCAATTTTTTGGGTAGTTCCTAACAGAAAGTCGCTATTCAGTTGTTTGTTGAAACCAGTGGAAACACTGTAACTACCCGCCCAGCCACCGGTGGCACTATTGATTGGTGCGTTGGGTGCATAATTACTTGGATTATTAGCCTCATTGTTATTGTACCCGAGGTCCGCATTTACACGACCCTGCAGATACAACCATTTAGTGAAATCATACCTAAGGGAAACTGTACCTAACAAACGATCCCTTTTGGTATAATCGAACATTCGTCCGATAAGATAATACGGGTTAGTTAAAAGGTTATTAAAGGGGTTGGTTGACATTATAGAGCCGTCAGGATTTTCAACACTCGTTTTCAATGTCGAAATTGCAACAGTTAATGGAATGCGGTTAAGGAAGCTGGAAAAGCCGATACCCTGGGCGCCCACCAGCGGAGGATTATTATTTTCCTCGTGGGTATAGTTGATATTCGCCTGAAGTGTCAGCTTATTAGTAACCTTGCTGTTAAGTCCTAAGTTAAAAATCTTTTTATGATAGCTATTACCAGGGGAAATACCCTTAGCATCCTGGTTTGAAAAAGAAACGCGGTAGCTTGTTGTGGCATTACCGCCGGAAAGCGCTAACGTATTTACGTACGAAGTTCCGGTGTTGTAAAATTGCTTAGTGCGGTTTAAATCTGGAAGGTAAGGTCTTTTAACACCATCATACTGATAAGTAGGAACGCCGTCATATTTTTCGCCCCAGGCCAGGTTGCCGAATGATTGCGCCTGAGCCTGTGATGCAGGACGGACACCATTAGAACCGGTGCCGTATTCGGTTTGGTAATCTGAATAATCTAACGCTGTGGCAGCAGCAAAGTTTGAAGTAAATTCCACGCCAAACTTCGAATTTTTAGCACCACTTTTGGTGGTGATAATAATGGCGCCATTCGAAGCTCTTGAACCGTAAAGCGCTGCTGCTGTTGCACCTTTCAGCACGGTCATTGTCTCAATATCATCCGGATTTACCTGTTGCAGATTATCGCCCTGATCTGTGGCAGGCCCACCACCCTCGGCGCTACGTGCACCCTGATCCATGGGCAGGCCGTTAATAACAATTAAAGGGGAATTGGTCTGACCATTAAAACCCGCCTGCCCACGCAAACGAATCCGGTTACTTGCACCCGCACCAGCGGTGGGTGGAGCAATTTCTAAACCAGCTATTTTGCCTTCTAAAGAAGTCATCAAGTTGGTAGTACGATTCTGGGCGATTTCTTCAACTTTTACAGTAGAGGCGGCGTAACCCAGTTTTCTTGCTTCCTTTCGTATACCCAGGGCAGTTACCACAACTTCATTCATCTCCTTTGCCTGGGTTTGTAGTACTACGTTTATCACCGTGCGGCCTCCAACCGTTTCGTTTTTTGTGCCGTACCCAACATGTTGAAACAGCAGTACTGAATTGTTTCCGGCTATTGTAATACTATAGTTACCCTCCTGGTTGGTAACAGCACCGGTTGAAGTACCTTTCTCTAAAACACTTACACCAATCAGCGCTCCACCGTTATTGTCTGTTACTTTACCTGTCACCGTCTTGGCAATAACATTGCTGCTGGTTATTGTTTTTTCCGGAAGGTTGTAAAAGGGCCCTGTTTTATTCTTATTTGTGCCGCTGGCTGCGCTTGCAGTTAAAGAACAAAAAAGTATTACGACAATACCCGTAATCGTACGTGTATATGACGATATTCTTTTCATTTTTCTCATAATTTTGATTTGAAATGTTATTATATTTTATTCATGCCACTGTCAAAATCTGTATATTTTGGCAGGAGCTTTTTTCGAAATCACACAATGCAGGAGTGGTAGGATCTTTCAATACAGCCAGGCTTTCAATATCTCCGGGTTAACATAGGAAATCGGTTAATTACAATAAGCGGCGGGTTGGTTGATCGGGCAAAGTTAACCAACCCACGCGAACGTATTTGCGTGCTGAAGTATGCACCGGCATCCCGGGGGCAGCTTCTCTTCCTTCAGGAGATTGGTCAATACTTATAGTTCTGTTTGGGTGACGGGTTGATCCGGTTTAACAGAGGTCGCAGAATGTCGTGATTTTATTTCCTGGTGTTTTATACGCGGCACTGTTACAATTACGGCATCCGGTTTAAATTGCCTGTCGTCATGTGCACAACCATCTTATTTTTATCATTTACAGCAGTTTGCCGGGTGGTAAACCCGGTATGGCTGAAGATTGATTGGTCCTGGTTTACATCGTCAATACGAACCTGTCGTCGTTACCGGTGGTAACACTTCGGTATGCTCCCTTTGTGGTTACAGTTGCGCCAGTAAGCGGTTTATTATTTTCGCCAGACAGTAGTCCGGTTATTAGCTGACTAAATGAAGCTGAAATGAACGTGGATAGCGGGAAAAGCAAAAAGGCATGATAACCCCCCGGGGGTATTTTGAGTTTTTTCATATAGCAATTTGTTTAGGTAAAAAAATCGTTCCTGGTAGTAAATCTAGACTAACCTGATGTGACAGGCTTCCAATAAAAAACTATGGCGAATATTATACAACCCGGTTGTAGTATTTCTTTTCTTACCCTGAAGCAACAATCGCCTTTATTTTACACTGCTGCTGAATCTATAAAAACTGTGCACCAATTGCTGCTACTATGTAAGCCTCAATGCGTTCCGGCTGACTGCAGCATCCCGGGTTAAACTTTTTTGTTCCCAATGTTAAGGGGGTATAACAGGTGTTTTTTCCATATTATGGCTGAATGATTTTGCACAAGGTTATTGGCGGCTTTTTTGTATTTCGCCGGGATGCGTGTTGGGTATTTGCGGTTGCGTAATTGACAATGTATACTGTTTGCTACACAGGGACAGCCGTTTACTCAATTAAATGCTGACTGGTGGGTTCAGCTATTAATTTTACCTTTTATTCTTACGCATTCATTATGATACTGAAAAAGCTGGCGGAATGGCTGGTGGTGTTGCGCCTCATCCTGGTACACCTAACAATACTTTTACAGTAGTATATCGTTTACCAGGTGCCGTACACAGCCAAGCGCAGCCCGGATTTGCCCCATTTCTGCTAAACTTGAAAATCACATATGTGTATATGAATGTGCTTACTTATTCTGCTGTTTTGTACTTATTTTGCGTATATTTCTTGCAATTTCTTTATTTTGATTCATATTGCGGCCGGAGTAATTATTTTAATAAGCGGAGGATCTTATTTTCAGCCGGATTACGGTAATACGGGCATTACCAGCCGGGCAGGTGCGCGCTTTTAAAGACTTTACTTTTACAACTATTATGGTGAGGTATATACTTTGCATGTCGGTGTTTTTATTGTTGAAAATAACTTGTGCAGCCCAGTCTTACGGTTTAAGTTTTAATAGCCACGAAACAGTATTGGAAAAAAGGACGGCCCTGGAAATTGGCCCCGGCGACTCATTGTGCTTCAACCACCGTTTTGAATTTTCTTTTGACCTGAACTTTCTGCAGAATTACCAGGTATATTTTGGATATGTGTTGCGCATAGTAAGCAATAACAATGAAAATATAGATTTAATTTACAACCAGCCAACTTCTTCTTTCCAGGTAATAGCAGGGGAGCATTTTTCCGGAATACGTTTTAATATCGACAATCTTCACCTATTTAAAGAATGGAATCATATCAGTATACAGTGCGACCTGGATAAACAGAAACTGCTATGTACGGTCAATAATAAATTAATTGGTGCAAGCAATCTGGCTATCCACGGCAATTGTTTTAAATTTTTACTGGGAGCCAATGATTTTCAAAAATTCAAGACCCGTGATCTGCCACCTATGCAGATAAAAGACATACGGATTGTGGAGAACAACCAACTTGCCTACTATTGGGCTTTAAATGAAACAGCAGGCACGGTGAGTTACGATAAAATCCATCGTAAGCAGGCCGTTATAAAAAATCCGGTGTGGATAAAAATCCAACATCAGAAATGGGAATCCGTCGGCTCTTTTACCACAAAAGGGTATGCCGGTGTTGCATTTGACGATAAACATGATAAGTTGTATATCGCAGGCTCAGATTCTATTGCAGCATACACCCTTAAAAATGGCAGCCAAATGGAATGGCTTCCGGCCAGTCACCAGAACCTTTTGCTGGGTCATCAGAATATCTATGACACTTTGAGTAATAAATTATTTGACAGCTATATCGATCATAAAAAAGCGGTTTTCTTTGACTTTCAAAACAGGAAATGGGATTTTAATTTTCCATCGGGCCATGTCGATTTAACCAAATACTGGCATTCAAATAAATTCATTTCCAAAACCGATACTTCTTTGTACTTTATAGGGGGGTATGGATATTTAAGATATAATAATCTTGTACAACGATATCATTTTGCATCTCATACCTGGGAAACATTGACACCAACGGGCGATTATTTCACCCCCAGGTACCTGGCTGCCCTTGGTACAGATGCAGAGGGGAAATTTGCTTATATTTTGGGCGGATATGGCAGTCAAACCGGCGATCAGATGCTTGATCCCAAATATTATGACGACCTGTTTCGTTACGATATAAAGAAAAACGCATTTAAAAAGATTGGCAAGTTTAAGTCTTTAAATAATGCTTTCACATTTGCAAACAGTCTTATAGCAGATTCTGCCGGTTACTATGCACTGATTTTTGCAAATGATAGCTACCATTCAAGTCTCCAATTGATCCGGGGATTTTTCAAAGATTCTGTTTTGCATCAACTGGGAAATGCAATTCCCTATAATTTTCATGATGTACAGTCTTTTGCTGATTTGTATTATTCTTCCCAAAGCAATAAGTTGATTGCCGTAACCTTGTTTTATAGTCCCGAAGACGTCAAAGAGCAAAAAACGGAGGTAAAAATATACTCCCTTAATTTTCCGCCCGAGCCGCCAGACAGCCAGGCCGGGATTGCCGTAGAACCAGTGATCCAAAGGCGGTGGTGGTGGTGGTTATTGCCGGCAATAGTAATAGTAACAGGTTTTATCTTGTTGGTAAGGAAAAAATGGCGGGTGGCCAAACCCGCTATTCCAACTTATATTCCGACAGTACAAAATGAAACCCTGCCGGTAGCCCATGAGCCTGCAATACAATTGTCTAAACCACAAAATCCTCCGCGATCCAGTATTTATCTTTTTGGCCAGTTCCAGGTGTATGACAGGGAATGCAATGACATCACGCGGTTGTTTACGCCCTTATTGAAGGAATTATTTCTAATTCTGGCTATTTATACCATTAGAAACGGCCGCGGCATTTCTTCAGAGGCGCTGAACGAACTATTGTGGCACAACAAATCCGAAAAAGACGCAAATAACAACCGCTCTGTCAATATCGTTAAATTAAAAATCATCCTGGAAAAAATTGGAAACTGCACTATCGACAGCAAATCAGGTTACACAAGGCTGCTGCTGGAAGGAAGTGAAATGTATATTGACTATAAAGAATATATTTCGCTGTCACTTGCGCCGGCGGAGCAAGAAAGAGTCAGCCGGCCATTGTTGCTCAATATTATAAAAAGAGGGGCATTTCTGGCGCAAACAGAGTATGGCTGGCTTGACGATATTAAATCTGAAATAGCCAATTTTGTAATTAATAGTTGTTTGGGTTTAATAAGAAGCCTTGAGCTATCCAAAGACTCCGAATTTATAATAGAGTTAACCAGTTACATATTCTGTTTCGATAAGCTCAACGAAGATGCGCTGATTTATAAATGTAAATGCCTGATTTTCCTTAAACGTCTTACCCAGGCCAATACCACTTATCAAAAATTTATCAAAGAATACAAAGATATTTACGGTGAAGATTTTGGTAAGCCATTTCAGCATATTATTAACTAGCGCCATTTTGCCGCGGTTCCAGCCCGTTAGAAACATACAGGCAAGGGCGAAAGCCGCTGGCATACTTTTATAACCTCATGCCATCTGCCATTGTTATCCCGGCTTGCCCGCCTTTATTTGGATTAGCCTTGCAATTCGGATAAAAAGCAATCAATCCGGTTGTTTAGCCCGGTCTTCCAGCTTTGTAACGCTGACCATGCGTGCGGCACTAAGGCAATTTTCCTTCCCCATTAATTTTTTTCTGATTAATAAGGGCAGTTAAGAGAATATTAGTATTCTATTAATGGTCATTTTCTTAATTGCATCATCAAATATTGATAGTATACAGGCATACATAACATAATGAGGATGCCTGGGTAATACGAAAGATGCGTGATGGTGTATTATAATTAACAACAAATACATTCCGGTTTTTAATGGCTTGTTTTTGAAAATATTTAAAGGATTGACCATCCCGCAACTCAAATGCGGGCAGTAATTGAAGCTATATGAAAATAAAATTCAGCGTGAGACACAAAGCTGCGGCTTATCAGAAATTAATGACGGCGATTGTAAGAGTTGCGATTCCATTTGTTTCCTTTTCTGTACATGCCCAGACAATGGTATCGGAAGGCGCTAAAAAGGATAACCTGTCATACATAGACCCAAGAATCGGTAACGTGGCACAACTGCTGCAGCCTACACGGCCCACAGTACAGCTTCCGAACCAGATGATGCGAATGTATCCGAACCGGACCGACTTCATTGATGACCAGATTGATGGCTTCCCGTTGATGATAGTCTCCCACAGGTTGGGCGATGTTTTTTGTATAAGGCCCCTGTGCTCAGCAGTGGTGGATGCAGGAAGCTGGAAAGGTAAACAGGCCTATGATCACGACCTGGAAGTAGTAAGGCCCTGGTATTACTCCACCTATCTGATAGATGATGAGGCCACCGTTGAATTTGTGCCAGGAAAGAAGACAGGTATTTACCGGTTTTCTTTCCCTCCAAAAGGCGTGGATAAAACCTTACTTTTTAATACCACTAACAATGGCATCGGCGATTTTCATTTCACCTCTTCCAATGAGATATCCGGTACGGAAACTTATCACGATGATATTAAAGTGTATATGTATGGGAAATTTAGCGCGTCCGGAAGCCCGGGTGTTTTAAAGGACAATATTTTAACTGCGTCAAATGATATTTCGGGGAAGGATATTAAGGCTTACATCCGTTTCTCCAAAAGCGGCCCTGCCACCATTGAATTTAAGTACGCTGTTTCTTTTATCAGTGCCGGGCAGGCAAAAAAGAATTTTGAGGCTGAACTGATGGGCACCACATTTGAAAATCTGAAGGATGCCGCCCAGGCTGCATGGGGGAAAGTAATGCAGCAGGTACAGGTGCAGGGCGGCACAGAGGCGCAAAAGCGTTCCTTCTATTCTGCCCTCTACAGGTGTTACGAAAGAATGGTAGACATTACAGAAGATGGCAAATATTACAGTGGTTTTGATAAAAAAATCCACACCACTGCAAGACCATTTTATGTAGATGACTGGACCTGGGACACTTATCTGGCGCACCACCCTTTGCGGACCATACTCAACCCGGCACAGGAAGAAGACATACTTAATTCCTATGTATCCATGTACGAGCAAAGCGGATGGATGCCTACTTTCCCTGTGCTTTTTGGCGACCATGCCTGTATGAACGGCTTTCACTCTTCCATCATGTTTCTGGATGGATATCGTAAGGGACTAAGGAATTTTGATGTGGCAAAGGCCTATGAGGGTATGTATAAAAACAGTACACAGGCCACCATGCTTCCCTGGCGGAACGGCCCTAAGACCGAACTTGATGAGGTATACCTTTCTAAAGGATTCTTTCCGGCATTAAAGCCAGGCGAAACCGAGACCAATGCCACCGTAAACTCATTTGAAAAGCGACAGGCAGTAGCTGTTACCCTGGGCGGCAGCTATGATGACTGGGCTGTGGCGCAAATGGCAAAGGAATTAGGTAAACAATCTGATTATATAACATTTTCCCGGCGCGCCTCCAACTATAAAAATTTATGGAACAGTAAGGCACAAATGTTTTTGCCTAAGGACGCACAGAGGAACTGGATAAATATAGACCCCAGGTTCGACGGTGGCCCGGGTGGCCGGGACTATTATGATGAGAACAATGGCTGGACATACCTGTGGCAGGTACAGCAGGATATAAACGGCCTGGTTGATTTAATGGGGGGAAAACCCGGTTTTGAAAACAAGCTCGACCAACTTTTCCGTGAGCCACTGGGCAGGAGCAAGCATGATATGTGGTACAAGTTTCCCGATGCGACAGGTTTGGTAGGTCAATACTCTATGGGCAATGAACCCAGTTTTCATATACCATACTTATACAATTTTACAGCAAGCCCCTGGAAAACACAGAAGCGGGTGAGGTTTCTGCTGGACCTGTGGTTTAAAGACAATGTATTTGGCATTCCGGGCGATGAGGATGGCGGCGGCATGTCTGCCTTCGTAGTATTCTCATCATTGGGTTTTTACCCGGTTACACCCGGTCTTCCCATGTACACCATTGGCAGCCCGGTATTTGAAAAGTCAACCATCAGCCTTTCCGGAGGAAAACAGTTTACTGTAATTGCTGATGGGTGTTCGGTAGTAAACAAATACATACAAAGCGCCGATTTTAATGGTGCCACATTGGACAGCCCGTGGTTTACCCATGAACAGTTGACCGCTGGTGGCACCCTGCATTTAAAAATGGGACCAAAGCCTAATAAAACCTGGGGTACCGGGGCATACATGTCGGGGATGACAGACAAATAATAATTGTTCAATATGTTTTTTTAAAAATATATTGAAAATGAGAAAATTAATATTGTATTAGTAGATTTTTAACCCCCCTGTTAATACTCCAAAGATAGTTTAGCACCTGATTCTCCATTTGAAATACAACTATTGCCGGATAATTTCCAACAATAGTTTTGGAATACTTGTCCACTTCTAAAACTAACATGATATGCTGTCAGAGAAAAGATCAGGGCGCTGCTTTCGTCCCCCCTGAGCGCACAAATCCCAATTGTACATTATTACTATTTTATTCTTGCCAAAAAACTTCTACGATCAACTTGCAAAACCTGATTGCATATGAACAAAATAAACTATCTGCTTTTATTGATTTTCTTAATTCCCATCAGTCTTTTTGCCCAGACCACTCAGTTGCGCGGGGTAGTAAGAGATTCAGCTTCCGGAAATCCTCTTAGTGGTGTTTCGGTTGAACTGAGAAGCGCAAAGGGAAAAGTTGCCGGGGCTACTACCAATAAAAATGGTGAATACAATCTCCAGTCAGCTACACCTGCCACCACGATTGTTTTTTCTCATACGGGTATGGGAACTGTCGAAGAGAATATTGGTGGCCGGAACGATATTAGTATTTCGCTGGCACCCACTGCGGCCAGTCTTTCAGATGTGGTGGTAGTAGGTTATACCTCGCAGAAAAAAGAAACGCTCACCGGTGCGGTTTCGGCTATTAAGGGATCAGATATGGTTCGGACCAGAAACGAGAATGTTCTCAACACGTTGACCGGTAAATTGCCGGGTGTTCGTGTATCTCAGAAAAGTTCCAGGCCGGGTGCTTACGACGCAACGATTGATATTCGTGGTATGGGAGCGGGGAACCCACCGGTACCACCGCTTTTTGTAATTGATGGAGTCGTTCGCGATAAAGATTACTTCGCCCGTATGAGCGCCGAAGAAATTGAAAGCGTCTCTGTTCTTAAAGACGGTGCTGCAGCGGTGTATGGTTTGCGTGCAGGTAACGGCGTTATCCTGGTTACTACTAAGACCGGCAAATCTCAGGGCGGCAAAGTGGATATTACTTTCAACTCCGCTTTTTCAATCCAGCAATATCTCTATGTTCCGGAATCGGTGAATGCACAAGACTATATGACATTGAGAAATGAACAGAACTGGCAGGATTTCAATGGAAATTACCTGGTTCGCAGGAATCCGATATTTACCAATGCGCAATTTCAGCCTTACCTGGATGGATCAAAACAGTCGTATAACTGGATGGACCAGGTGTTTAGAAAAAATACCCCCCAGTATGATAATAGTCTGAGTGTAAGTGGCGGTAGTGATAAAATACGTTACTACTTTAACCTGGATTATACAAAACAGGAAGGTGCTTATAAAAGCGGCGATTTGAAGTCGGAGCGTTGGGCCCTGCGCAGCAATGTGGATGCCCAGATTACAAAAAGGCTGAAAGCAAGGGTTCAGATTGGAACTATATTAACAAACACCCAAGAGCCAAATGGATCGGGCTGGACCACTTATAAGGCCGCATGGCTAACACGCCCGGACGCACCTTACTATGCTAATAATAATCCGGCTTACCCTAATGGAGATAATTCTGTATTGTATGATCAAAACAACATGATCGTGCAAACGAACGCTGCCCTGGTTGGGTTAAATACAAACAGAGACAAAAGATACAACGGAACCCTGCGACTGGAGTATGAAGTTCCGTGGATAAAAGGCCTGTCAGCAAAAGGGCTGTATGATTATTCCATGCGTCTTCCTGATTATAATAATTACCACCGTGCTTATAATTTGTACCGGTATAATCCGGCAGATAGCAGTTATACAACGATACCAAGGGCTACGCCTTCAACTATAGAAAAAGGTACGTCTTTGTATTACGACAGAACCATGCAGGCTGGGTTATACTATACTAATTCCTTTAAAAGGCATAATGTAAACAGCTTCCTTGTTTATGAGCAGACTTATAACCAATTCGATGGTTTCAGTGCCTATCGTGAAATCATGGTTGAATCTCAATACCTGTTTGCAGGCGAAGACAATCGTCAGCGTGCTACAGGACAAACTCCCTGGGACCGTGCAACCAAATCTTTGATAGGATCGGTAAACTATGACTTTGACAAAAAATACCTGCTGGATTTCAAGTTCCGGCGCGATGGATCTTCCCGCTTTCCGGATGGCAAACGTTTTGGTTTCTTTCCGGCAGTATCGGCCGGCTGGCGTTTGAGCGAAGAAGGATTTATCAAACACAATATTAATTTCATTTCAGAATTGAAACTAAGGGCGTCTTATGGAGAAATGGGCGATGACGGTTCAGCAGGTAACTATCCTCCATCTACCGGATATGTTCTTGACCCAAACAACGTGGGTTGGTACTTCGGCAATCCGCCGGTGCTGAATGGAGGTGTTACTGCTTCAGCCATTCCGAACCCCAATCTAACCTGGTATAAAATTAAAAGTTATAATGCCGGTCTTGATTTTGGACTCCTGAACAATAAGATTACGGGTACCATTGAAATATACAGAAGAGATCGTGCAGGATTGCTGGCAACAAGCACTAATGTTATTCCGGGAACAGTAGGCGCTAACTTACCCCAGGAGAATCTCAATGGCGACCGGAATTTTGGTTATGAATTATCGGTGGCTTACAAAAACAGGTATAAAGGACTGTCTTATTATGTATCCGGTCAGATTTCTGCTACTAAATATATGCGGACAAACTGGCTTGAGACTCCTGCCAGTAACTCTTATGACAAATGGAGAAACCGCACTGGCAACCGTTACCAGAATATCTGGTGGGGAAATGAGTCAGCCGGCATGTTCACTACATATGATCAAATCCGGAACTCCTCGCTCCCGGTGGGGCAGGGTACATTACCCGGTGACTGGTATTTGCAAGACTGGAATGGTGATGGTGTGGTTGATGGAAACGACGACCATCCGATTGCTACAACGGGTCTTCCCGTATTTAACTATGGGATCTCATTTGGCGGAACCTGGAAAAATTTTGATTTGGCGATGGATTGGCAGGGTGCATATGGCGTTTATGTACAGTATTCTGAAGTACTTACCGAAGCATTGGCTTTTGGAGGACAAAATACACTGACATGGTTTATGAATCGCTGGCACCCGGAAGATCCGAATGCCGATCTTTTCAACCCGAATACAAAATGGGTAGCCGGGTATTATCCGGCAACAGGCCACGACGGGCGCAGAACAGGTACTAACGGCGTAATGAACGCATCCTATATACGTCTGAAAACACTTGAATTGGGCTATACCTTCAATTTTAAACCGCTAACAAAGGCAGGAATTAAAGACTTAAGATTATTCCTGAGCGGGTATAATTTATTGACTTTTACTCCGCTTAAAAATGTAGATCCTGAGCGCCCTGGTATTAATAATGGCGGTGCTTCTACAAGTAGTATCGATTTTTATAATGACCCGATTACGAGGACCTATACTGTCGGCCTGAAACTTAAATTCTAAAAAACATTACGAACAAGTATATTATGAAAAGACATGTTCTATTATATACGGCGCTTTTGGCAATGATCTTTTATGCCTGTCAAAAGTTGGACCTGCAGCCCAAAGGCATACTGGGGCAACCCGAACTTTTTGGTAACGAGTTTGGCGTAAAGAAATATTTTACCGGCATTTACAATTACCTCCCCATCGAAGATTTCAACTATTATGGAAATAATAATCCTAACGGCGGTAACGCATTCCGCCCGGATAACTATTGGGAAGCAGGCAAAAACAGCCAGGGAAACTGCAGTGGTGAGTTCTTTAATACATGGCAGGGAGTTAATAATGGTGGCTTTGGTTACTGGCCTTATGACCGCATCCGCGACGTGAACATTTTTATTCAGGATTTTCCCACCTATAAAAGCAAGTTTTCAGTCACAACGTATAATGCTTTGCTGGGAGAAGCTTATTTCTTACGTGCATACTTTTATTTTGGACTGACAAAGCGTTATGGCGGCGTTCCCATTGTAAAAACAGTACAGAACCCGTTAGCGTCCAGGGATTCGCTGCAGGTTCCCCGCAACACAGAGTATGACACATGGAAATTCATTCATGATGACCTGCAATTCGCTATTAACAATATGCCGGCAACCAGTGAACGGGGGCGTGCTAACAAATATGTAGCCGCTGCGCTCATGTCACGTGCGATGCTTTATGCTGGCTCTGTTGCTAAATACACCACCTACCTGAATTATGGATCAGACAAGGCTTACGCGGCCGGTTTGGCAGGTATTGATCAGGGCAAGGCAAATGAATTTTTTCAATATGCTGTGGATGCAGGTAAAATTGTTGAAGCCGGTCCCTATGCGTTGTATACGAAAGACTATCCTGATAAAGCATTAAATTTTGCCGACTTGTTTTTAGACATAGCTTCACCTGAAAACATATTCGTAAAAGATTATGATCAAACTGTTCCCGGCAATACGCGTCTGCGTCACACCTATGATGCCCTTATGAGTCCTCAGCCGGATTTTGTATCATTTGTAGGCGCTGAAAGTTATCCGTCTTTCGATTTTATGGAGTTGTATGACATGACCGCCTATGTAAATCCTGATGGAACGCCGGTTCGTTTTACCAACAGAAGCGATATCAGGACTGATATGGAGCCACGCATGAAAGGTACCATGTATTTTGATGGCGATGTTTTAAGAGGTAAAACATTCAGCATTCAAAAGGGCATCTACCGTACTTATACCGGAACTGCAGCAGATGCGCAGGGTGGTAGTAACGGAGCTCCTATCAACAGTGGCGGCAACCGTATTTTAGGTGGAAGAGGCTGGACTACCGCAATCAATGGTGTTACCTTAAATATCACAGGAGCTCATGGCAATTTCGATGACCAGGGTGGAGAAAATAATGGATGGGGCGCGGCGTTCGTGCGCAAATATATTAACCCTGCTATGACGCCTGCTGAATGCAAAGATTATGGCAGCGGCACGCCCTGGATTGTATTCCGTTTGGGTGAAATTTACCTGAATACCGCGGAAGCGCTTTATGAATTAGGCAAAAGAGATGAGGCGTTCGACAACTATATCAAAAAGATTCGCGATCGCGCAGGAGCTAAGGTTGCAAGACCAGCTACTGATGTAACAATGACAAATATTGGTACGATAAACAAAGCGAATTATCCTTACCAGATTGAAAAGTCACTGCAATTTATCCGCGACGAGCGCGAGCGTGAACTGTACGGCGAAAATCATTGGTGGTGGGATCTTCGCAGATGGAGAACCGCTGACCAGGTGTTAAACAATTTCCGTCCCAGGGTGCTTAGCTGCTATTTTGTTGCAAACGAAGGAAAATATATTTACCTGGATGAAACAAACAGGCTTAACAGAACCTGGACAGCCGCCAGGACATGTTTTTACGAACCAATACCCGGGGGCGAAATTGGAAAGAACAACAAGCTTTTGCCTAACAACCCCCTGTATTAAAAAATGATTATTAAAATTATGAAGAAGATAACCTATATACTTTTAGGGATGACAATCCTGGGACTTTCATCCTGTTATAAGAAAGATAACTGGGCAGCGCCTGATGCGCGGGTTTACGGAAATATAATTGATTTTTACACCAAGAAGGCGCTGCTAACTTCTCAGAACGACTGGAGTATTCGTATTTGGGAAAGATCCTGGACAGAATCTGTTCCTGTTAACCAAAACATCCCGGTGAAACAGGACGGAACCTATAACAATAACAAGTTGTTTGCGGGAACCTACGATATGCTGCCTTATGGCGGGCCTTTCTGGCCGTTAGTTGATACTGCAAAAAATGTAGTGTACACTAAGGATGGTGTTCAACAAGACTTTACAGTGACTCCTTATTTGCAGGTTGTTGATCTAACCACTTCAGTAGTGGGTACAGACCTGTTCCTCACATGTCATTTGAAGGCTCCAAAACGCGCAGGGCTTCCCAATATAGTAGAAGTTAAGCCTTTCATAAGTTTGACCGACTTTGTTGGTGAATCCAACTACATTAATATCGCTGAGTATAACAACAAAAGAATCCAGATCAATAAATCATGGATGGATGAAAACGGCGATGTCGACACAAGCAAGCTTTATACCATCGGGCCATTGCCATTGAAATCAGGCTATACTTATAATGTACGCGTGGGTGCTAACGTAAATGATGCTTACAGAAAGTATAACTATTCAGAGGTTAAACAGGTTATTGTACCGTGAATTTTCAAAATTGAAATCATATACAACATGAAGGACGTCTCATGTTTATGAGGCGCCCTTTTCAATCTTACCATTTTATGTGGATAGAACAGGAAACCAGCAGTTAAATAGAGCTGGCCTTGCCTGTAACCTGAGTGATAAACGATTTTAAGTTGTATCAGCAAGTCAACTGTGAAATCACTCACAATGAAATCTGTAAACAGTATCAAACCTGGCTTCCTTTATAGAATCTGTTCAAATGCATTTTCATGGCTTTGAGTTTGATGAACGCGGCGGGAAGTAATCCGCTTACTTTAAAAAATAAACCTGGGGCATGTTTACGGGGCCTTTGAAACTGTATTTGAAACAATAATTAATTTAAAAGCAATGAAGAGCTTATTGCATTTTTGCAAACTGGTAATGATTTTACTTGCAGGAGCTATCGGATTGATCGCAGTCTCCTGTAAGGTTCAGAAAACTTCTAAACGGGCAATTGAAACTGCGCCTGTAGTGATCGCAGAAAATCCTTTTATAAGAGATATGTACACGGCAGACCCCTCTGCGCATGTGTGGAAAGACGGGCGGTTATACGTTTACGCATCCCATGATATCGCACCACCGCGCGGATGCGATTTGATGGATCAATACCATGTTTTCTCAACAAGTGATATGGTTAACTGGACAGATCATGGTGAAATACTGAGGGCAAGCCAGGTCCCCTGGGGTAAGCCACTTACAAAGGATGCAAAATTCATGTGGGCGCCCGATTGTGCATACAAAAACGGCAAATATTATTTTTACTTCCCCCATCCCAGCCAGGATTCCTGGAATGAAAACTGGAAAATAGGAATAGCGGTAAGTGATAAGCCTGCATCTGGTTTTGTTGTATTGGATCATTGGTTGAAAGGCCTGCCCGACAAGGGTGAGATTGATCCCTGTGTTTTTGTAGACGATGACGGACAAGCTTATTTTTATTATGGTGGCGGCGGCAAAAGTTATGGTGCCAAACTTAAAGACAATATGATTGAGTTGGATGGTGAATTACAGCGAATGACAGGATTGGAAGATTTTCATGAAGCAACATGGGTACATAAGAAAGATGGCGTTTATTATCTTTCTTACTCCGATAATCATGATGAGAACAGGGACAAGGAAGGCGTGAAAGGCGATAACAGGATGCGCTATGCTACCAGCAGCAATCCGCTGGGCCCATGGAAATACCAGGGAATATTTATGGATCCAACCGACAGTTATACCAACCATGGATCGATCGTGCAATTTAAGGGGCAATGGTATTCATTTTATCACAACAGCGGGCTTTCCAGGAAAAATGGAGAACATAATGACTGGTTGCGTTCAGTAGCTGTTGATAAATTGTATTACAACACCGATGGCACCATTCAAAAAGTTGTTCAGACGGGGTTAGGTAAATAATTAAATTTTTTGAGCCGCATTGGCAAATAAATGAATGGAGAAAACGCTTCGTTCTAGCAAGCAGCGTATTGGGATAAGAAAATGGTCAATGAGATGTAGTAGTATGTTAAGAATGAAATGCTGCTGCCGTCATTGCGAAAAAATCAGCGAGGACCTTGCGGGCGGCGATGTTTTGAAGCCTCCGGCTAAGTCAAAATATGCTTAACACAACAGTAGAATAAAATAACGTAACTATGAGAAGGGTAAATACCAGCATTACAAGAACAGTTTCAAAGTTGGGTAAAATGCCTGTGATTGCCATTATAGCAATGTTTATTGCAAACACTGCTAATGCGCAGCAAGGGGCGAATATGCAACCTGCCATCCGGCAAAGCATAAAAACTGTTTATCCCACAAAAGATTGGGTGATAGCTGACTTTGTAGTGACCGATCCAAGATTTGGCGCAAAGGCCCGCCCGGGGTTTGATAACAGGGCGGCTTTCCAGGCTGCCATTGATGCTGCATACAACAACGGCGGAGGAGTAGTGTATATTCCGGCAGGCAATTATGAGTTCCGCAGCCAGCAAACCGCCACCAGGAAGGTGAGGGTTCGCCAGGGCACTGAGCAAATAATGAAAGATTTCAATTACCAGTATGTGCTGAATCTCCCGTCGGGTGTACAGCTCCGCGGCGACTGGGCGGATCCCGCATTAAACAAAGGGAAAGTTCTTGGAACCATTCTTGAAGTGCGCGTTGGCAAAAACGCACCCAATTATAACGGAACCGTTGAAAGTTGGTGGAACGACGCGCAGGCTGACAACGCACTGCGCACTACCTATACCAGTATAGCTGACCGGTTTATAGATATGAATTCGGGAACCGGCGTCACGAACCTGTCAATTTGGTATCCTGAACAGCAAATCGATGACGTAAAACCCTATCCATGGACGTTATTTCAGCCCAGCGGTGATTGTGCGACGATTGAAAACCTGACCCTGGTAAACGCCTATAACGGTTTCTATTCTGCTCCCAGCGAACTTCATTATATTTTAAACAGTTACATGACCGCCCTCCACACCGGAATTGAAGTTCATGTATGCACCGATATCGGGCGTATTGAGAATGTTAAAATAGATCCAACATACTGGGCAAACTCAGGGCTTCCCGGTTCACCCTCCCTGGCAAAAGTGGCTGGGTACACGAAAACGAACGCTACAGGATTCAATATGCACCGATCAGATTGGGAATATGTGTCTAACCTGTATGTATCCGATTATAAAACAGGTATGTGGGTTGGCAGAGAACCCGGTTACTTTGACACCCCCAATGCTCAGTTTTACGAAATTCATATCAAAAATTGCGAAACCGGCATATATGTCCAGGCCGTCAACCCATATGGCTTGCTTATTTCCAACTCTACATTCGGAGCTGACAAAAATGGCAGGGCCGTATATTTTTATAATGATTTCAAAACTTCCGTCCAGTTCAATGGTGTAGATTTCACCGGACCTGTTGTTAGCGATGGCAGCGATGGTGTAATATCCTTTGAAAGCTGCACATTTAGCAACTACGGCGACTATGCGCTTAAAATAAACAACGGTAATGTATTGCTTACCCAGAGTGAATTTAAAAAACCTGCCGGGCATGTGTTGCTGGGTGCAGACGTGAATACGCTCAAATCGGTGAATTCCGGCTATAACGGCAAATTGGAAATCAAAAATGACAGTAAATCCGCTAAAGTCGAGATCAAAAGCGGCAAGGAATATTTGTTTGATCCGATTCCAAAAAACGTAGTAACCAACATTAAAGTACACCCGAAACCGGCGTCCGGGAAAGTGTTGAAAGTTGATCTGCCCAGAGCAACGGGTTTTAATAATGAACAACCGGCAGAAGATGTATCGGCACAATTGCAAACAGCACTTAATGAAATGAAGGCTGCCGGCGGCGGTACAGTATACCTGCCGGGTGGAAGATATTTGGTGAATAATCCTATTAAAGTTCCTTCGGGCGTTGAACTAAGAGGAACCTGGGATGTGCAGCACCATACACAGAGCGGTGGTGTTGGAATATTTTCCACTTATGCGGGCGGTGCGGCCGGAGAAAATGGCCCCCCGCTGATACAACTGGCGGAAGGTGCGGGTATCAGGGGATTTACTATCGTGCAGCTGAATATAGCCACGGACGGTTATAGCGCTATGAATCCCAGAAAGACTCCGTTCCTTGTACAGGGGCAAGGCCCAAACGTATATATTGTTAATTTAACAGTGGGTGGCGGTGATAAAGGAATAGACCTTGCTTCATACAACACCAGCGGACACTATGTTGATTATTTTGCCGGCGTGCTTGCCAGAGCGGGTATTTGGGTAGGCGGAGGTGCTGAAGGCGGATTTATCCGGAACATGCAACTCAATCCGCATTACGGTTCACGGCTTCCACAGGGAGGGCAGGGATATCCGATGATATCTTTGACACGTTTCATACAATCAAATTGCAGCGCGCTTAAATTCGCCGATATAAAAAACCAGACGATTTTCAACAATTTCGTTTACGGGTCATTCTATGGAATTCATTTCCTGAAAGATACAATAACCGGTAAGAACCCCGGAGAAATGACGGTTATAGGTCATGGTTCAGACGGATGCTCTTATTCTTTATTTGTAGAAGATGCCGGCAAAAACACCAGATTAATCGCGATTAACTCTGAATTGGTTAACACGCGAACAGCAGAACCTGTCAGATCATATGTTCTTATGGGTGGCGAAGCCAATACCAACAAAGTTCACCCTGATGCTGCACTTATCCTGTACAACAGTGCATTTTGGGGCAGCCCTACCATTGGGGCTATCATAAATAGCGGTA
>Ga0163162_10000707_pt1 | contig 30906 bp, 32 predicted proteins | sample S55metaG_FD_115310 | JGI IMG/M metagenome (GOLD analysis project Ga0163162, IMG submission 115310) | Switchgrass rhizosphere microbial communities from Kellogg Biological Station, Michigan, USA - S5-5 metaG | ecosystem: Host-associated > Plants > Roots > Rhizosphere > Soil | place: USA... | reverse complement strand
TTCTCTCCGGCAAGATGCTCACCGGACGCGATGCCGCGCACAAGCGCATCGCGGACATGCTGGCCGCGGGCGAAAAGCTGCCGGTCGATTTCACGAATCGTGTGATCTATTACGTCGGCCCGGTCGATCCGGTGCGTGACGAAGTCGTCGGTCCGGCGGGCCCCACCACCGCGACCCGCATGGACAAGTTCACCGAGCTGATGCTGTCGCAGACCGGCCTGATCTCGATGATCGGCAAGGCCGAGCGCGGCCCGGTCGCGATCGAGGCGATCAGGAAGCACAACGCGGCGTACCTGATGGCGGTGGGCGGCGCGGCGTATCTGGTGTCGAAGGCGATCCGGGAAGCCAGGGTCGTCGCGTTCGGAGACCTCGGCATGGAAGCGATTTACGAGTTCGACGTGCAGGACATGCCGGTAACGGTTGCCGTCGATTCGAGCGGCACGTCGGTGCACAAGACCGGGCCGGCCGAATGGCAGGCGAAAATCGGCAAGATTCCCGTCGCGACCGCCTGATTTTCCGCTTATGCGATTCACGAGCCGGGCGTAACGCCCGGCTTTTTCATTGGCGGCGGCAATATCTCAATAAAGAGATTCATTCTCACTTTTATCTGAAACAAAAGATTTTTATCTAAGCTTGGCATTTTCATCTACAGGGTTTATCGTTTAAATAGCCACCACGCCACGAACAAGGAACAATCATGCAAGGCGACGCGAAGGTCATCGAATATCTGAACGCGCAGCTGAAAAACGAGCTGACCGCGATCAACCAGTATTTCCTGCACGCCCGGATGTACAAGCACTGGGGTCTGGAAAAACTCAACAAGCACGAGTACGACGAGTCGATCGGCGAGATGAAGCACGCCGACCTGCTGATCCAGCGCGTATTCCTGCTCGACGGTCTGCCGAATCTGCAGGACCTGCACAAGCTCTTGATCGGCGAGGAAACCAAGGAGATCATCGAGTGTGATCTGAAACTCGAACAGATCTCGCAGAGCACGTGCAAGGAAGCGATCGCATATTGTGAGACGGTGCGTGATTTCGTCTCCCGTGAAATCTTCGTGACGATTCTCGAAGACACGGAAGAGCACATCGACTGGCTCGAAACGCAACTCGACCTGATCGGCAAGGTCGGCATCCAGAACTATCAGCAATCGATGATGGGCGAGGGCGAATAAGCACCCGTCGTCCGATGCTGTTCGAAGCGTCCCCTTCTTTCCCGCCGACCGGGCGCGCCGTAGCTGATACGAGCGCGCCCGTCGGCGTTTTCGATTCCGGCCTGGGCGGCCTTTCGGTGCTGCGCGCCGTGCGCGCAGCGTTGCCGGACGAGCGGCTCGTCTACGTCGCCGATTCGCTCTACGCGCCCTACGGAGAGCGCGACGACGACTTCATCGCCGACCGGACCATGGCCATCGGCGAATGGCTGGTTTCGCAGGGCGCGAAGGCGCTGGTTGTCGCGTGCAACACGGCGACCGCGCAATCCATCGCGCTCGTGCGCGAGCGTCTCCCTATTCCGCTTGTCGGCGTGGAGCCGGGCGTGAAGCCGGCCGCTCTGGTTTCGAAAACGCGCGTGGTGGGCGTGCTGGCGACGGCCGTCACGCTGCGCAGCGCGCGTTTTCAGACGCTGCTCGAACGCTACGCCGGTGATTGCCGCTTCATCTGCCAGCCGGGGCACGGTCTCGTGCAGGCGGTGGAACGCTGCGACACGCATTCGCCCGAACTCCTCGCATTGCTCGCGAGCTATCTCCGGCCGATGCTCGACGCCGGCGCGGACACGCTTGTGCTCGGGTGCACGCACTATCCTTTCCTGGACGAGGCGATCCGCTCGATCGTGGGCGACCGGCTCCAGATCATCGACACGAGCGTCGCGATCGCTCGCCAGCTCGAGCGCCTGCTCGACGCCCACAGGCTGCGCGCCGCCGGGCCGTCTCCCCGCGCATTGCCGCGCTTCTACTCGACCGCCGACGGCGAATCCCAACGCCAGCTCGCCGCCTCGCTGCTGCAGATCGACGCGCGCGTCGAGCACGTCGTCATCCCATCGCGCCGCACGCGGCCGTTAGAATCCGACCTGGCCTGAGGGTTTTCCGCTCCGCCGGCTCGCCCGCCTGGCGCTTTGGCCTTGTCCAGCAAGGCTTCCGGCGATAACCCTGCCGACTTCCCCAGTATGTTACAAAAAACACAGACCCGCACTTGCAATGCCGCCGATACTGAATGATAATAATTCGCATTAACGTAAGCTATCGCGACCTGATCATGATCGTCTGTGTGTGCAAATCAGTATCCGACCGCAAGATCCGCACGGCTATTTCCGAGGGCATGGATTCCTTCGACGAGCTGCAGTTCGAACTCGGCGTCGCGCTGTGCTGCGGCAAGTGCGAGGAGTCGGTCCGCGACGTGATGCTGCAAAGCGGCGTGTGCGCGTCGCGTTGCGGGATCGAGCATCACGAACATCTTCAGGCTGTGCCGCTCACTTTTTACGAACGCAAGGCCGCCTGACATTCCCCGGGCGCGTCGAGCCGGACAGCGGTTGCTCCGCCGATCCGCTCTTGTTTTTCTGTATCTGCCGCCCGCAAGCCAGGTCACATCAGCCAGCTACGCCGCCCCCCGACCCAAGGAGGGAATGATGGAATTGCTGATCGGTTTCGTGACTACGCTGTTTATTTCTCTGCTTATCTTCCGAAAATGACGTCGTTGAGCTTGATGTGCTGTGCCGGGCCGTCGGATTCATTTATTGCGGCCCGCTCCTGAGAACATGCAGTCCCCGACTATTTCACCCGCCGGCATGCAGCCGGCTCCTTCGGCCGGGATCGACCGCCGCGTCATGGCGGCAGGTGCGGCTGTCATCGCGATTCACGTCGTGTTGCTCGCGGTCGTGATGACCGTGCGCAACGCGCCGCTGCCCCGCCCGATCGAGTCCCGCGCGATCACCGCGCAGTTGCTGAGCGCCGAGCCGGCGCCGGTGGCCGCGCCCGTTGCGATCCAGTCGACGCCCACGCCCACGCCCCCGAAACCCGTTCCGCCGAAGCCGACGCCCAAGCCGAAGGTGCAGCCCCGCGTGAAGCCCGCGCCGACACCCGTGCCGATGCCGCAGAGCGACGCGCCGTCTCCGATCGCCGCACCCGCGCCCGATCCCGCGCCGCCGGCACCGCCCGCTCCGGCCGAACCGGCTGCCGCGGCGGCGCCCGCCACCGGCCGCCAGACGATGGCCATCTCCGCGCCGAAGAACGTTTCGCACCTCGATTGCAATATCGCGATGGCAGACTACCCGGCGATGTCGAAGCGCCGGGGCGAGACGGGCACGGCAGTCGTGAGTTTCGTCGTAGGATTGACGGGCAAGATCGAGAACGTCGCGTTGAAAAAGAGCAGCGGCTCGTCGCGTCTTGACGAAGCCGCGCTCGACGCCATGCGCGCAAGCACCTGCAAACCTTACAAGGAAAACGGCGAAGCAATCCGCGCCGCCTATTCCCAGCCTTATGTATTCAGTCTGAACGACTGACCAGAATCTCTTAGATACAAACAGGAACTGCAATGGAAAATTACGGGATTGCGCACGTGTGGGCGCAAGGGGATTTCGTGACACGCGGCATCGCGATCGCGCTCGTCATCATGTCGGTGCTGTCCTGGACGGTGATCGTCGTGAAAGGATGGAACGTCATGCGCCTGAGGCGCCTGACGAAGGACGCCGAACGCGCCTTCTGGCACTCGGACGATTTCGCCGACGGCATCAAGAAGCTCGGCAGCCACAACTCCAGCCCGGCCGACAATCCTTTTCTCGCGCTCGCCCTCGCCGGCCAGGAAGCCGCCGACCACCATCACCAGACGCAGCCGCATCTGCACGACCGCATGGACGTGTCGGACTGGATCACGCGCTGCCTGAAGGACACGATGGACGAAGGCGTCGGCCGCATGCAGAGCGGGCTCGCGATCCTCGCGTCGATCGGCAGCACGTCGCCGTTCGTCGGACTGTTCGGCACGGTGTGGGGTATCTATCACGCGCTGCTCACCATCGGCGCGACCGGCCAGACCTCGATCGACCAGGTGGCCGGCCCGGTCGGCGAGTCGCTGATCATGACGGCGTTCGGCCTCTTCGTCGCGATTCCGGCGGTGCTCGGCTACAACGCGCTCACGCGCTCGAACAAGTCGATCGTGACGAAACTCAACCGCTTCGCCCACGGCCTGCATGCGTTCTTCGTGACCGGCACGAAGCTCTCGTCGAGCAAGCGCAGCGGCGCGGGCAATCCCGACAGCCTGCGTCTCGCGACGCGCGCAAGCTAAGCGGAGGCCCCGATGGCAATGAGCCCTTTCGCCGGCGACGAAGACGACGGCATGATGAGCGAAATCAACATGACGCCGCTCGTCGACGTCATGCTGGTGCTGCTGATCATCTTCCTCGTCACGATTCCGGCGATGCATCACGCGGTCAAGATCGACCTGCCGCACGCGAGCAGCCAGCCGCAGGACACCAAGCCCGCGCACGTGAACGTCGCGGTCGAGGCCGACGGCACGATCATGTGGGACGACCAGAAAATCGACGACGCGGCGCTCGCCGCGCGCATCGCACAGGCGTCGCAGCAGTCGCCGCAGCCGGAACTGCACCTGCGCGCGGACCGCAAGGTGCCGTACGAGCGCGTCGCCGACGTGATGTCGGCCGCTCAGGCAGGCGGGCTCACGAAGATCGGCTTCGTCACGGAACCCAAGGGCGGAGCAGGCAAGTAAAGCCGCCGCCGCTGCCGCAAATACGCGCGCCACAAAGTAAAAGGCCTTCATCGTCGGATGAAGGCCTTTTTTTGTGCGCACTCGGCGCTTTCGGGCGGGCAGTCACTTCGGGCTCGAATAGCCGGAGGACGAAGGATCACCACATGCGGCAACCGTGGTCGACACGGACAGCGCGATCAACCCTATCAGGCTAACTATAAGAGTAGCCGTCAGTTTTCGCATAAGAGGCTCCTTAGCGAAGGCGTTTTCAATATAACGCCGTGCCCGCGTGCCATCAAGGGCGGGCCGATTGAATCTGTCCATCGCAAGCGCGCGCTTCAATGCTAGAAACGATGCGCGCCGCCACGAATCGGTCAAACTGTTTCCCGCACGGGCGCCGGCTCGACAGGACATTCTCCTGGGAAGCGCCTGCCGTCGTCGATCGACTCCACGAGAAAATCGACGAACGCGCGGATTGCCGGCACCATGCCCTGCCGCGACAGGAACACCGCGTACAGTTGCGGCGACGGAAACGTCCAGCCCGGCATCACCGGCGAAAGCTGTCCCGTGCGCAACGGCGCGCCGTACATCATCTCCGGCAGCGCAGCGATGCCGACTCCGCGCAGCACGGCCTCGCGGATCATCGACAGGTCTGCCGTGACGAGACGCGGCTCGTGCTCGAACTCGTGGCGCGTGCCGTCGGGCGCGATCAGCCGGTACACGTGACGGCCGTCGCTCGACGGCGTGTCGAGCGTGTCGAACTGGCGCAACTCGCCCGGCGTGAGCGGCGGCGCGTTGGGCTTGAGCAGCGACGGCGCCGCAACCAGCATCTGTTCCGTGCGCCAGAGCGGCCGCGCGACCAGATTCGAATTCGCGGGTGGCTCGGAGCGCACGCGCAGCGCGACGTCGATCGCGTCCTCGAACAGATCGACGACCCGGTTCGTCACGCGCAGCACCACCCTCACCTCCGGATAGCGGTGCAGGAAGTCCGGCATCACGGCCGACAGGAACGTCTGCGCGATGGTCACGGGCACGCTCACGCGCACGGTGCCGCGCGGCGAATCGCGCAGGCTCTGGACGACATTGACGGCCGCCTGCGCCTCCGCCAGCATCGCCTGGCAATGCTGGTAGAAGAGCTGCCCCGCTTCGGTCAGCGCGAGCTTGCGCGTGGAGCGCTGCAGGAGCCGCACGCCGAGCGACGCCTCCAGTTCCGACACGCGCCGCGACAGCCGCGATTTCGATATCCCGAGCACCCGCTCCGCGGCGGAAAATCCGCCGTTCTCGACAACATGCGAGAAGTACATCAGGTCGTTCAGGTCGTGTGACTCGGTTCTCATATCGTTCCGCTGGCAGGACAATCCATTGCGATTAGATGGCTTTTTAGCCGGAATTCAGCCCATATAATATCGCTCTGTTGCAAATTCAGCGCCATTCCCCTGACGGCGACGCGAGGACCCATGAGCACTACACGCACTATCGAACGCACCATTCCCGCCATCCGGACCGTCGAAGGCGGCGGCTTTGTCGTGCATCGTCCGTTTCCGACCCGCCTTCTGATGGATTTCGACCCGTTCCTTCTGCTCGACGAAATGGGCCCGGTCGACTACGCGCCGGGCGAAGCGAAAGGCGCGCCGGATCATCCGCATCGTGGCTTCGAGACGGTCACCTACGTGCTCGAAGGGCAATTTGGCCACAAGGACTCGGCGGGCCATTCCGGCACGCTGCGCGAAGGCGACGTGCAATGGATGACGGCTGGCGCGGGCGTCGTCCACAGCGAAATGCCCGATCCGGAATTCACCCGCACGGGCGGCCGTGTGCACGGCCTGCAACTGTGGGTGAACCTGCCGAAGCGCGACAAGATGATCGCGCCGCACTATCAGGAAATCCCGTCGGGCGGAATTCCGGTCGGCGTGAGCGACGACGGCCGGGTGCGGGTCAAGGTGATCGCTGGCGAGGCGCTGGGCGTGAAGGCCGCGATCGAAACGCGCACGCCGATCCTGTACCAGCATTTTTCGCTGCAGCCGGGCGCGTCGGTCGAAACCCGCGTGCCGCGCGACTTTCGCGTGTTCGCGTACGCGCTATCGGGCGAAGGGCGCTACGGCGCGGAACGCACGCAGGTGCGCGCGCGGCAGATGGTGCTCTTTCGCGAGGACGGCGACAGCGTGACGCTTGCCACCGGCGAGGAGCCGCTCGAAGTACTGCTGATCGGCGGGGTGCCGCTGAAGGAGCCGGTGGTGCGCTACGGGCCGTTCGTGATGAACACCGAAGACGAAATCCGTCAGGCGGTGATCGACTATCAGGCGGGCCGGATGGGCGCGATCACGCACTGAATTCGCGCCGAACGCGGCAAAACACACCAAAGCGCACCTGCAAAGCATCCGTGGCACGGCACGAACGGCGACATTGCGTCACAATAACCGTTCGCGCCGCGCCGCTTTTTTCGTGTGCCGCACCCCTTCGAACGCCCGTCAAACTACAGGAGCACTGAATGGCTGAACCGACCGTGATCGCGACCATCGGATCGACCGACTTCCAGGTTCAACTCGACGACGGCATGCACAAGTGGGTCGCCGACGAACCCGAAAGCCTCGGCGGCCGGGATACCGGCCCTGAACCCGCGTCGCTCTTGCTGTCCAGTCTGGGCGCATGCACGTCGATCACGCTCAGGATGTACGCGAAGCGCAAGGACTGGCCGCTCGAAGCGGTGCGCGTCGGGCTGTCGCTCACGAGCACGGCCGAGGGCACGGTGATCGATCGCCAGATCGTGCTGACAGGCCCGCTCGCCGACGACCAGCGGGAACGCCTCTTGCAAATCGCCAATGCATGCCCGCTGCACAAGATCCTCTCCGGCTCGATCCGGATCGACACCGGGCTCGCGCCCGCGTAAGACTGCCTGAAGCCGCTTGAATGGGGCGCCGGAGCGCAATGAACGTCCAAGGAAACCGTCGAGTTGAATTTCGAACACCTGATCCAGATCAACGACCCGCTCAACCCGTTCGTCGATACCTTGACGCGCGAACAATTATGGGACGGGCTCGTCCTGCGCGCGGAACAGCCGCAGTTGTTCGTGCTCGGGCTCGATAGCTGCTCCATCCTGTCGCGCGACGGCGACAGGATGGAGCGCGAATTGCACTATGGCCTGGCCGTCGTGCGCGACCGCGTGACGCTCACGCCGGGCGCGAGCGTGCGCTACGACATCCTGCCGACGGCGGACCATGTCGGCGGCTCGCTCACGATGGCGATCGAACAGCCGGACGAGCTGCAACTCTTTTTGCGCTTCACCTACAGCACGACCCTGCCCGTCGCCGACGAGGCCAACGCCAGCCCCGACGTGCTGCAGACGCAGGAGATCGTGAAATCGGCGTACCGCGAAGCCGACATCGATACCGTACGGCTGATCCGCCAGTACGTGCACGGCCCGAAGGGCCAGGCGCCGCTCCACTGACGCGCTACGCGATGCGGCAACGCATGCGAGCGTGGCCGCATCGAAATCTACTATCGAAAGCGCCGATCCGATGAGTAGATCGTTCTTGCAAATAGGAATGGTTATCATTTACTATGAATTCATCGAATCAACGAACGAGTTCACCGACATGACCGACACCCTGCGCTCCACCACGCTCCGGCTGCGTCGCCCGGTCACTCGCGATGCCGCCATCACGCGACCCAAGCAGGCAGCCGTGACGTCAGTGCGTGCATCGAATGTCGAGGACGAGAGCGGCGAGCGCTCGGTGCGCAGCGATACACTGCTGCAGGGCCACAGCCACATCAGCATCGTGCACAACGGGGAGACCTACCAGTTGCGCGCCACGCGTCTAGGCAAGCTGATCCTGACGAAGTAGGCGCAGAACGAATTGCAGTACCGGGTATTGTGGGGACCACCTCTCCGAGAGGTGTTTGGCCATAGCCAGCGAGGACGACTTGCACGCGAGAAATAGACCCCTTCGTGCAAACACCAGCCAGTCGTCGATAGCCAGCGAAGCCGCTTTTTTTGGTTCCTGCCGGGTTTGTGTCGCACCGTCATGAGAAGCACGGAGCGACGCGCAAATGACAACGGCGCGCTTTCTTTCGAAAGCGCGCCGTTGTTTTTTTTCGATCCGCCGGGGGCGTGATCGTAATCAGGCGTTTTCGATTCCCAGCGCCGCGATGCCCGCACGCGCGATCGCCGCGTCCTGATCCGACTTCACGCCCGACACGCCGACCGCGCCGACGAGATCCGTGCCCACCATGATCGGCACGCCGCCTTCGAGCATCGCTGTCATCGGCGCGCTGAGGAACGCGACGCGCCCCTGTTTGATCATGTCTTCGTAGACCTTGGTTTCACGCCGCCCGAGCACGGCCGTGCGCGCCTTGCCGGTCGCCATCTCGGCTGTGCTGGCGCCCGCACCCTCCAGGCGATGGAGATGCAGCAGATGACCGCCGTCGTCGACGATCGCAACCGTCACGTTCCAGTGGTGTTCGAGCGCGTGCGCTTCGGCGGCTGCGGCAATGATCTTGACGTCTTCGTCGGTCAGTACAGGTTTGGTTCTCAATTTCGTTCGGCTCGCTGGCTTGGAAGAAAAATTGGCGGAAATATTAGCGGGAAAAGCCCCAGAACATCAGATACCACGCGCTGTCCGCGACGGCCAGCGCAACAACAAACCATACCATCGCCGACACGCGCGTAACAATACGCTTTTCCGCATACCGGCTCGTCACGCGCCACGCGAGCCACGCGCTCCACAGATTCGCGACCGCGAGCAACGAGAGGCGCAGATCCGCGACCCACCAGAGCGGCACGTGCTCGGCGCGCAGAAGCGCCACCGTGGTCGCGGACAAGCCGAGGAACACGCCACAGCCGGCAACCGGAATCAGCGCCTGCGTGAGGTGATGCAGGCGCCTCGCGTCGAAACGGCCGAGCATGCGCGTGGCTCCCGCGAGCAACGCGAGGAGCGCCGTGCCGTACACCAGCCCCGTGACGACGATATAGCCGATCACCATGCTGCCGTCGAGCCACGAAAACACGTCGTTCTGTTCGGGGTAATGCGTGAACAGGTACCACGGCGCGTTGGTCGCGAGCGGCCAGAGGATGTCGTGATCGATCAGCCAGCTCGCGAAAATCTGCTTCAGGTCGACGAACCAGGTGCTGACCGTCCAATGAAATGCGCCGATCGCGATGCCGAGCAGCCCGTAGAGGATCAGCGCCGTGTCCCAGGCGTTCGCCTGCGCGTCGCCGAGACGCACCACTTCGTCCGACGGCGAGCGCCAGGTGAGCGCGACCGCGTCGCGATGGCCGCTGCACCGGCCGCACATGTGGCAGTCGGCGGCGCCCTTCATGTTGCGCAGCGGCACGAGCGGCGCGCAATTGATCGGAATCACGCGATGGCCGTTCTCGCCCTCCTTGTAGGAGCGGCGCCACGCGTCTTCATCGACTTTGTAGTGGAACGGCGCGAGGCGCGCCAGAAGCGAGAACACCCCGTTCACGGGGCAGAGATACTTGCACCAGACGCGCTTTTCGCGCCCGTAGAGCACGCCGACGATCATCGCGCCGACGGTCGAGCCGCCCAGCACGAGCAGCACGGCCTTCGGATACTGATAGACACTGACCATCTGGCCGTAGATCGTCGTCAGGCCGAACGCGACGAAAGGCCACCCGCCCCAGCGCATCCAGCGCGGAATCGCCCAGCCGCGACCGAACCTGCTCGCGAATTCCGACAGCGCGCCTTCCGGACACAGCACGCCGCACCATACGCGGCCGAGCATGACCATCGACAGCAGCACGAACGGCCACCAGATGCCCCAGAACACGAACTGCGCGGCAAGCGTCAGGTTGCTCCACAGATGCGCGGTGCCGTCCGGCAGCGGCATGAAGGAGGGCACGAGAATCAGAAACGCATACACGGCAACGACGACCCACTGAATCCCGCGGATCGCGCTGCCGTGCCGTTGCATCCATTGACCGGCTTGGCGCAGCCGGCCCGGCCGTTCAAGGACAGTGCTCATGCTGGTCGGCCCGCCGCTTTTTGCGTCATCTGGCTCTTCGAGCGGCGCATCAGCAGATAGATCACCGCCCAGTAGATGGCGTACGCAATCAGGTTCATGCCGGCCGGATGCGCGCGGTAACCCGTGAGCGTCGCGACGAGCGAGCCGAACGTGCTCGAGTCATCGAGCAGCCAGGACGTATCCCACAACTGATTGACGACGACCGGCAGGATTTCCTTGTCGATCAGCTTGTCGACGCCGGTTTCGAACAGGCCCGCCGCGAGGAACAGCAGCATGATCTCGGTGACGCGAGAGAGAATGAGCCAAGAGAAGACCTTGCCGCCGAGCTGAAGAATGTAGAACGTGAGGAGCGCGAGCGCGAAACCGAGCAGCACCGCGACATACTGCGACGCCGCCACGTGTCCGGACTGCCCGAAGCCGACGCCGTAGAGGAACACCGCCGTCTCGCTGCCCTCCCGCGCGATGGCGAGCGCGACCAGCACCGTGATGCTCCACCAGTGCCCGTCCTGCGTGCTCTTTTGCAGCGACGCCTCCATGTCCTTCTTGAGCGTGCGGCCGTGGCGCTTCATCCAGAGCACCATCTGCACGATCAGCACGCAGGCGACGAGCACCATCGCCGTCTGGAAATAGTCCTGGGCGTCGCCCGAGAGCACCTCCGTGAACCCGACGAGCGCCGCGCCGAGCGCCACGGCCGCGAGCAGGCCGATCGCGACGCCCGCCCACAGATACGGCATGCCGCGCCGCGCATGATGATCGCCGTTCTTCAGCCAGGCGTACAGAATGCCGACGACGAGCAACGCCTCGACACTCTCGCGCCAGACGATGAAAAGAACCTGACCCATCAAAAACCTCCAGCCATTTCCGCTTCACACGGGCGCGGCGCCCGACGCTGCGCGCCGCGCAACCCACCCTACTTCGCGACGATCACACCCTGCGCGGTCTGATGGAAATCGTCGAAAAACTTGTATTCGCCCGGGGCGAGCGGTGCGATCACGACGAACGAATCCGCGCCCGGCGCGAGCACCTTTTCCTTGCGCAACTGGATGCTCTCGAATTCCGCGGCACCCTTTCCGATGTTGTGCACTTCGATCTTGATGCGCTGGCCCGCCGGCACTTCGATGCGCTCGGGGTTCAGCTTGCCGTCGTTCATTTCGAGCTTGAACGTCGGCAGGTCGGCGGCTTGCGCGATGCCGGCAAGAAGCGCCGGCAACACGAGCGCGGCCACCTGGAGTTTGAGTTTCATGCTGCCTTCCTGAGTTGCGCGCGCCGCCGGTCATGCGCCCGTGGCGCGCCTCGAAGCGCGTTCGCTTAGTAGCCGCCCTTCTTGCCGATGCCGGCGAACGGGAAATCGTACTCGATCGTGAACGGCTTGAACCACGGGCCCACGCCCGTTTCCTTGTCGATGTGACGGCCGAACGCCATGTGGCCCGTCTGCGCGGGCGGCGCGATGTGCAGCTTCAGGTGATATTTGCCCGGGCCGAAGAGCTTGACGTTGTCGCCGTAGTGCGGGCCGTCGCTCGCGACCATCGCCATCAGGTCGCCCTTGATGGTCTGCGTCGTGCCGACTTTCGTCAGTTCATACGTGACCTGCAGGTACGGCATCCAGTCGCCTTCCGCAAAACCCGTCGGGTTGTCCTTGACGGCGTGGATGTCTGCCTCGAGGTGGATGTCCGAATCCGATGCCTTGCGCATCATGCCTTCAGGCGCCATCGTGATCGGCTGCAGATACACGGCGCCGGTTTCCATGCCGCCCTCGATATGCTGCTTGCCGATCGGATACTCCGCTGCCGTCGCCGACATTGCTGCCGTCAGCGCCGCTGCGGCGAGCGCGCCGCGCATCAAAGTTTTTACCTGCATTCGCCACTCCTTGTTGTTATCGATCGATATGCGCGGTGCGCGCCATCCAAAGCCGATCTGCTTCACCGCATCGAGGCCCGGCCACCGTGAAGCAGCCCAATGAGAACAGATTCCAGAACGTTAATAGGAACCATTCTCAATATTTGCGAAGTGTAGCACCGATCGATCACAAGAACAATTTGATCCGCCTTACAGCCTTATCCCAGCAAGGGTTTCGCCGGTTCGGGGCAGCGGCGAAACATCTGAAAAAACGCGACGAAGAGTGGCGTCGTCGCGTTCTTCTATTTGAGGACTGGTTTAGTCGATGCCCGTCAGGTGATCGCCGACGTTCGCGCCGAACACGCGCTCCCGCAAGAGCGCCAACTGGTCGCGCGTCTGTGCCGCCTTTTCGAATTCGAGATTCTTGGCGTGGTCCATCATCTGCTTTTCGAGACGCTTGATTTCCTTTGCGAGCTGCTTCTCCGACATGTCCTCGAACTTCGCGCGCGTCTGCGCTTCCTTCAGCTCGGCGCGGGCGTCGTCGACGTTGTAGACGCCGTCGATGATGTCCTTGATGCGCTTCGTCACGCCACGCGGCGTGATGCCCATCTTCTCGTTGTGCGCGACCTGCTTCGCGCGCCGCCGCTCGGTTTCGCCGATCGCGCGCTTCATCGATTCGGTCATGTTGTCGGCGTAGAGAATCGCCTTGCCGTTCACGTTGCGCGCCGCCCGGCCGATCGTCTGGATGAGCGAACGCTCGGCGCGCAGGAACCCTTCCTTGTCGGCGTCGAGAATCGCCACCAGCGACACCTCCGGAATATCCAGCCCTTCGCGCAAGAGGTTGATGCCGACCAGCACGTCGAAGCTGCCGAGCCGCAAGTCGCGGATGATCTCGACGCGCTCCACCGTATCGATATCGCTATGCAGATAGCGCACCTTCACCCCGTGATCGGCGAGAAACTCGGTCAGCTGCTCGGCCATGCGCTTGGTCAGCACCGTGACCAGCACGCGTTCGCCGGCTTTCACGCGCGCGTTGATCTCCGAGAGCACGTCGTCGACCTGAGAGCGCGCCGGGCGCACCTCGATTTCCGGATCGACGAGCCCGGTCGGGCGAACCAGCTGCTCGGCCACCTGGCCGGACGTGCGCTGCTCGTAGTCGGCGGGCGTCGCGGACACGAAGATCGCCTGGCGCATCTTGCGCTCGAACTCGTTGAACTTGAGCGGCCGGTTGTCGAGCGCGGACGGCATCCGGAACCCATAATCGACGAGATTTTCCTTGCGCGCCCGGTCGCCGTTGTACATGCCGTTCAGCTGGCCGATCAGCACGTGCGACTCGTCGAGCAGCATCAGCGCGTCGGGCGGCAGGTAATCGACGAGCGTCGGCGGCGGCTCGCCGGGCGCCGCGCCCGAAAAATGCCGCGAATAGTTTTCGATACCCTTGCAGAAACCCAGCTCCTGCAGCATTTCGAGATCGAACCGCGTGCGCTGCTCGAGCCGCTGCGCCTCGACCAGCTTGCCGTCCTTGTGAAAAAATTCGAGCCGCTCGCGCAATTCCGCCTTGATCGTCTCGATCGCGCGCATCACGGTGTCGCGCGGCGTCACGTAATGCGACGACGGATAGACGGTGAAGCGCGGAATCTTCTGGCGCACGCGCCCGGTGAGCGGATCGAAGAGCTGCATCGACTCGATCTCGTCGTCGAAAAGCTCCACGCGCACCGCCATTTCGGCGTGCTCGGCCGGAAAAATGTCGATCGTGTCGCCGCGCACGCGAAACGTGCCGCGCTGGAAATCGGCCTCGTTGCGGTTGTACTGCATCGCGATCAGCCGCGCGATGATGTCGCGCTGGCCGAGCTTGTCGCCCGTGCGCAGCGTCAGAATCATCTTGTGATACTCCGACGGATTACCGATACCGTAGATCGCCGACACCGTCGCGACGATCACCACGTCGCGCCGTTCGAGCAGGCTCTTCGTGGCGGAGAGCCGCATCTGCTCGATGTGCTCGTTGATCGACGAGTCCTTCTCGATGAACAGGTCGCGCTGCGGCACATACGCTTCTGGCTGGTAGTAGTCGTAGTACGAGACGAAATATTCGACCGCGTTGCGCGGGAAAAACTCGCGGAACTCCGCGTAGAGCTGCGCGGCAAGGGTCTTGTTCGGCGCGAACACGATCGCGGGCCGCCCCATGCGGGCGATCACGTTCGCCATCGTGAAGGTCTTGCCCGAACCGGTTACGCCGAGCAGGGTCTGGAACGAAAGGCCGTCCTCGATGCCTTCGACGAGCGTCCTGATCGCCTCGGGCTGGTCGCCTGCGGGCGCATACGGCTGGTAGAGCTGAAACGGGGAGCCATCGAAGGTGACGAATCTGGATTCGTCGAGTGCATCGGGGGCGTCGATGAGGGTATCGGACATGAGGAAATGTAACCTTCGCCGAGAGCAAACGCCTATTTTAGCGGTTCGCGCAAAAGCGGGTGGACGGCGGGGCCGGAGTGTCGGAACGGCGTGCGCCGGTTCGGCCGGCGCCGTGTTGCCTACACCGTGTTGCCTACAAGATGGGGATGAACGGGGCAACCGCAAGCGAGCCCCACCCTGCATGCGTATCGGGCCGGGAATCAGGTAAAAAAGCGCAAAAAAAGGACGCAAATCGCGGGGTGCGGCCGGCAAAATAATCCGCGCGATTCGCTACAATGGCGGATTCCGGGGCCGATTCAGCGCAACCAGGCCGCGAAACGGCGCCGCAACGCGTGATTACGCGTGGCAGCAGCCGTTCCGGCCGCCCGGCCTCCTTGCAAGTCCTTGCCGCACGTCTTTCCACTACTGCCGATACATCATGTCTCTTTTCTCTGCCGTCGAACTCGCTCCCCGCGACCCGATCCTGGGCCTCAACGAAGCCTTCAACGCCGACACGCGCACGACCAAGGTCAATCTGGGCGTCGGCGTGTACACGAATGAAGAAGGCAAGATTCCGCTCCTGCGCGCAGTGCGCGAGGCGGAAAAAGCCCGCATCGAGGCCGCGCTGCCGCGCGGTTACCTGCCGATCGAAGGGATCGCCGCCTATGACACCGCCGTCCAGAAACTGCTGCTCGGCAACGATTCGCCGCTGATTGCGGCCGGTCACGTCGTCACGGCACAGGCGCTCGGCGGCACGGGCGCGCTGAAGATCGGCGCGGACTTCCTCAAGCGCGTGAACCCGGGCGCGATGGTCGCAATCAGCGATCCGAGCTGGGAAAACCACCGTGCCCTCTTCGAAGGCGCTGGTTTCGAGGTCGTGAACTACCCGTACTACGATGCAGCCACCCACGGCGTGAACTTCGAAGGCATGCTCGCGGCGCTCGACAGCTATCCGGCCGGCACGATCGTCGTGCTGCACGCGTGCTGCCACAACCCGACCGGCGTGGATCTGACGGCCACCCAATGGCGCCAGATCGTCGACGTGGTGAAGGCGCGCTCGCTCGTGCCCTTCCTCGACATCGCCTACCAGGGCTTCGGCGACGGCATCGAGGCCGACGCCGCCGCAGTGCGCCTCTTCGCCAACGCGGACGTGAACGTGTTCGTGTCGTCGTCGTTCTCGAAGTCGTTCTCGCTCTATGGCGAGCGCGTCGGCGCGCTGTCGATCATCACGACGGGCAAGGAAGAATCGGCGCGCGTGCTGTCGCAACTGAAGCGCGTGATCCGCACGAACTACTCGAACCCGCCGACGCACGGCGGCTCGGTCGTCGCGGCCGTGCTGGCCTCGCCGGAACTGCGCGCGACGTGGGAACAGGAGCTGGGCGAAATGCGCGACCGGATCCGCGCAATGCGCAACGGCCTTGTCGAGCGTCTGAAGGCGAGCGGCGTGGATCGCGACTTCAGCTTCGTGAGCCAGCAGCGCGGCATGTTCTCCTACTCGGGCCTGACGGCGCCGCAAGTGGACCGACTGCGCGAGGAATTCGGGATCTACGCGGTCAGCACCGGCCGGATTTGCGTGGCCGCGCTGAACACGCGCAACCTGGACGTTGTGGCGAACGCCGTCGCGCACGTGCTGAAGTAACACGGCCGCGGCTTTGTGCTACCTGAAATGGCACCCGTTTCGGGCGCCATTTTTTTCGGCTTTCGGCTTTCGGCTTTCGGCTTTCGGCTTTCGGCTTTCGGCTTTCGGCTTTCGGCTTTCGGCTACCGGCTTTCGGCTACCGGATGTCGCGATGGATGTCGTGCGTGACGAAATGCGACTCGCCGTCCGGCATGTCGAGCCAGTCGTGGTGCGCCAGCGTGCCGCGAATGTCCTGCAGACCGCTTTCCCAGTGTTCACGCATCGTCGACAAGCCGAACTGGTAGTCCTTGTAGTGCCCTTCGTATTCCTTGTGCCGGTAAATCAGGTGAATCACGTTATAGCGCTTCGAGCACGCAAGGTCCTGAGCGAGCTTGCACCACGCATCGTTCTTGCGGAGTTCCTCCGGCACCTGTTCCAGCACATGCCTGAGCACATTCCGATAGCGCTGCGCACGCTGCATCGTATCCGTCACCATGCGCGTGCGGCTGGAATACTGGATGTCCTTCACCCGCCCCATCACATCGACGATGCTGTCGGGCACCGGCCCGCGCGCGCTCCACAGATCGACTTGGAACGCGAGCGTGTCGCGGCGCGGGCTTGCCTGCGCGATTTCATAGAGCGGCGTATTCGACATCAGTCCGCCATCCCAGTAATACTCGCCGTCGATTTCCACGGCGGCAAACCCCGGCGGCAACGCGCCCGACGCGATGAAGTGTTCCGCCCTCAGCCGGATATGCGTGTTGTCGAAGTAGGCGAAGTTGCCGGTCGCGACATTCACCGCGCCCACCGACACCCGCATCTCGCCCGAATTGATCCGGTCGAAGTCGCATAGCTGCTCGAGCGTCGCCTTGAGCGGCGCGGTGTCATAGTAGCTCGCCGTTTGCGGCTCGCCTGCGGCCACCGGCGACGGCGGCGGGAACCGAGGCACGAAAAATCCCTTCTGCCCTTCGAGCACCGCACCGAACGCCTGCATCGCCGTGAACGCCTTGCGAATCTCGTCCGCGGAATTGAAGAACGCGCGCTCGATGAACGCAGGCATCGGCAGCCCGAACGCGGGCTGACAGATCGTCTCCCAGAATTCAAGGAGGCGTGGCACGCGGTCCTTGGGCGCGTTTCCCGCAATGATCGCCGTATTGAGCGCGCCGATCGAAATGCCGGCAATCCAGTTGGGATGGATGCCGGCTTCGTCGAGCCCCTGGTAGACGCCCGCCTGATAGGCACCCAGCGCGCCACCGCCCTGCAGCATCAACGCGATCGTCTCGTAGGGCGGCAAGGCGATGCCGGCGGCGTTGAGCGCCGCTGCGGCCGGTGCCACGACCACCGGTTCCGAGCAGAAATCGGCCTCTACGGTGGCGGCAGCCTCTTCGCCGCGCCGCGAGGTGCCGGCCGCACGCCGTGAACCGCGCACGGGCCGCTTCGCCGCGGGCGCGCCGGCCCCGCCATCGTTGTCCGCCGGGGTGGTCTCGTCCCGCGGCGCAGCTTCCCTGCCGCCATCGCTTGCAGCCATTGCGTTCTCCGTCGACTTATTGCATGTACCAGCCGTGACTCACCACAAAGGACTGCCCCGTCAGCGCAGCCGTCGGGAATGCGGCGAGGAACAGCACCGTCTGGGCGACGTCCTCGACTGTCGTGAACACGCCGTCCACCGTTCCGCCGAGCATCACGCGCTTGACGACATCCTCCTCGCTGATGCCGAGCTCCTTAGCCTGCTCGGGGATCTGCTTGTCGACCAGCGGCGTGCGCACGAAACCCGGACACACGACATGCGAGCGCACGTTGTGCTTCGCCCCTTCCTTCGCCAGCACGCGCGCGAGGCCGAGCAGGCCGTGCTTGGCCGTCACATACGCCGACTTGAGCGGCGACGCCTCATGCGAGTGCACCGAGCCCATATAGATCACGACTCCGCCGCGGTCATCCTTGTACATGTGCTTGAGCGATGCCTTGGTGGTCAGGAACGCGCCGTCGACGTGGATCGCCTGCATCTTCTTCCAGTCGGAGAACGCGTAGTTCTCGATCGGGTTGACGATCTGGATGCCGGCATTGGAAACGAGGATGTCGACGGAGCCGAGCTCCGCCGCGACCCGGTCGATGCCGTCGTTCACCGCCTGTTCGTTCGTCACGTCCATCGCGACACCAATCGCCTTGCCGCCCTTGCCGCGAATCTCCTCGGCAACCGCGTTCGCACCGTCCTGGTTCAGGTCCGCGATGGCGACAGCCGCGCCGGCCGCAGACAGCGTCAGCGCGATTTCCTTGCCGATGCCGCTTGCCGCGCCCGTAACCACGGCAACTTTCCCGTCGAGCTTCGTATTCAGTGACATACAGACCTCCCTCTGGTTGGCGAATGTGCAACGTGAGCTATGACAACACGCGACGCCCGGCCGTTCAAGCTGGCCGGATGGCATAGGCGAATCCCCCGGGGAATACTCAGCCCGTCCTATGCCATTCGGCCGACTATCCGGGGCGAGCCGGCGAGGCTATTGTGCACGAAGCCTGTGACACGCTGCAGCGAAGCGAAGTAGCGCCCGGGCGCGCAGAACATGCATCGAGAAATCGGATTAAGCTTGCACGCTGCGTCGTTCACCCCACCGCCCGGCTGCATCGCCTGGCTGCATCATCTGGCTATCATGGAGAATCAGAAATGAACTATCGTCGGCTCGGACGTTCCGGCTTGCAGATCAGTGAACTGTCCGTTGGCTCATGGGTGACCTACGGCAATCAGGTCGACCATCGGCTCGCGCGCGAGTCGCTCGCGGCGGCCCGCGACCACGGCGTCAATTTCTTCGACAACGCCGAGGTCTACGCGAAGGGCCAGTCCGAAGCGATTATGGGGCGCGCGCTGAAGGAACTGGCCTGGCCGCGCGTCGATTACGTGGTGTCCACCAAATTCTTCTTCGGTCTCAATCAGGCGCCGAACCAGCATCAGACGCTCAATCGCAAATACCTGCACAACGCCATCGACGGCTCGCTCGCACGCCTGCAGCTCGATTACGTGGATCTCGTGTTCTGTCACCGGCCCGACCCGCATACGCCGATCGAGGAAACCGTGTGGGCGATGAGCGACATCATCGCGCGTGGCAAGGCGCTGTACTGGGGCACGTCGGAGTGGAGCGCGGACGAGATTCGCGCGGCGCACGAGATCGCCGAGCGGCATCATCTGCGCAAGCCGGTGATGGAGCAGCCGGAGTACAACCTGCTGCACCGCAAGCGGGTCGAGCGCGAGTATGCGCGGCTCTACGAAGACATCGGCCTTGGTCTCACCACCTGGAGCCCGCTCGCCTCGGGCCTCCTGACCGGCAAGTACCGCAACGGCGTGCCCGAAGGCAGCCGCGCGCAGGTTCAGGGCTACGAGTGGCTGCGTGAGAGGCTCACTGACGCGGGCAGAAACGGCATCGTCGGGCGGCTGGCGGAAGTGTCGGACGACCTCGGGTGCACGCTCGCTCAGCTTTCCATCGCGTGGATTCTCAAGAATCCGCATGTCAGCACGGTGCTCACGGGGGCGTCGCGCACGGAGCAGATTCGCGAGAACATGAAGGCGGTCGAGATCGTCGGGAAATTGACGCCGGAGGTGATGGAGCGCATCGAGGCGATCGTCGGCGAAGTGGCCGCCTGACCGGTGCCGGCGGGCGGTCGGCTACAATGACCGCCCTTCGCGCGCCCCACTTTCCGGCAGCGCCGTTTTGACCCGACCGTTGCGCCCTTATCCGACCCTCACGCCATGTTCAGTTATCGCCACGCCTTCCATGCAGGCAACCACGCCGACGTGCTGAAACACGCTGTGGTCGTGCAGTTGCTCCGCTACCTCGGCCAGAAGGACAAGTCGTACTGGTACATCGATACCCATGCCGGCGCGGGTGCCTACTCGCTCACGGAGGGTTACGCCGCGAAAACGGCGGAGTTCGAGACGGGCATCGGGCGCCTTTGGGAGCGGACCGACTTGCCGCCGCTCCTCGCGGACTACGTCGACGAAGTGCGGGCCATGAACCCCGATGGCAGCCTGCGTTTCTATCCCGGCTCTCCGTATCTTGCGTGGAGGCTCATGCGCGAGCAGGACCGGATTCGCCTTTTCGAGATGCACTCGACCGAAATCGACGTGCTGCGCCACAATTTCCGCGACGCGGGCCGTCGCGCCATGATCTTCGAGGCGGACGGTTTCGAGGGTATCAAGGCGCTGCTGCCGCCGCCGCCGCGCCGGGCGCTCGTGCTGATCGACCCCTCCTACGAAGACAAGCGGGACTACGCGCGCACGCTGACTTGCGTCGAGGAAAGTCTGAAGCGGTTTGCGACGGGGACTTATGCCGTCTGGTATCCGCAGGTTACGCGGCTCGAATCCCAGCGTTTCGCCGAGCAACTGAAGCGGCTGCAGCCCGGCAACTGGCTGCATGCGCTGCTAACGGTAAGCAAGCATCCCACCGACGGTTTCGGCCTTTTCGGCAGCGGCATGTTCATATTTAATCCGCCCTACACGCTCGCGGGCGCGCTGAAGGAAGCGCTGCCGTATCTCGCCGAGACGCTGGGTCAGGACGACCACGCAGGGTTCAAGCTCGAGCATCGGGGCGACTGAGGTCGCGGGGATGTCAGCGTGGCGGCAGGCGCAGGCTGTTTGCGTCCCTTGCCGCGACTTGGCGAGGAACATCGGCAAGCGGCAGACGGCAGACTATAGCGGCTGAGCCGGCGGCCGAGTCGGTGGCAAGGTGAAAGGCGACACGGTGCCTTGCGGAGCCCCCGGCCGATAAGGAACCGCGGGCATGGCGCCGCCGCCATGACGTCCCGGTCCGGCGCCCGGATAGGAAGGTATCGGATGTGACGGACGCGGAGGCGCTCCAGTCGGCGGCTGCGCCGCGGCCTGGCCGCCTGACCATTCCACATAGGGCGAAACGATGATCGGCGGCTGCTCCTGCTGCGGCAACTCCGGCATGGTCGCCAGGGGCGGTGCCTGGACCATGCCGGGCCCCGACAAGGGTCCCGTCTGGAGTACCGTGCCCCCCGTGCCGCTGTGAATGCCCGATTGGGTGTCGAGCACGAGCGGCTCTCCGCCCGGCTTCGCGAGCGCTGTTTGCACGACGCAAGCGCTCAGGGCAATCGCGATCACGCCGGCAGCTGATGAAAACCGCGGCCCGCGTCCGTATCCGACAAGTCTGCAGTTCTTCATGTCGCCCAGTGTGATCGTTTAGACGAAAACGCTTTACCTTACCGTGGTGGCAAGCTTTAGGCTAGTCGTCTCGATCCCGACAATTACGTCATCAATGAAGGAGAAGCGATGAAACCACGAAAAATCCTGCTTGGCGTTGCTCTGGCGCTCACGTGCGCCGCATCGGTCCCCGGCGCGTTCGCTCAAGCCAATGCCCCTCGCACGACGCCATGCCCGGCATGAAGATGCCCGCCGATTCGTCGACGCAGGGCGACTCGCCTTCCACCGCGGCCTTCCGGGCGGCCGACCAGTCGATGATGAGCGGCATGTCGAACGTGCAATACACGGGCGACGCCGATCGCGACTTCGTCGCGCACATGATTCCCCACCACGAGGGGGCGGTCGAAATGGCCAAGGTCGAACTGAAGTACGGAAAGGACGCGAAGCTGCGCAAGCTGGCGAAGGACATCATCGCCGCGCAGGATAAGGAAATCGCCTTCATGCGGCAGTGGCTCGCTGCGCACCCGCAAGCGAAGTGACGTTCACGCGGACGTTGCGCGCGCGACAAATCGAAAAAACGTTGGCAAGCACGGCGCCAATGACACGAACAGCGACAGTGCCGTAAACGACAAAGCCCCGCATTGCGGGGCTCTCACTACAGCATCGGTTCGGCTTTGAAGCTTACAGCGTGTAGCCGTTGGTTTCGAGCGAACGGATACGCTGCTCGAGCTGAACGATATCCGACGATTGCGCCAGATACTCTTCGCGGCGGCGACGCTCGGCGGCTTCAAACCAGATGCTGAATTTTTCGAGCAAATAAGCAAGCATGATGTTCTCCAAGGATTGCAGTTGAATCCCCGGCAGTTCGGGTCAGGGATTTCCCTTAAAAGGGTTAACCCGGATTATAGCTAGCCTTTTGCAAAAGTGTTAGTGAATTGCTTGAATACCGTGCATTCCGAACCGGAATGGTGCGCGCACCGTTACCGGGCAAGTGACTGATTCCCCATGAAATTTCCTCGCCACCGAACGGAACGCACAAAAATCGCGCGCGATACTTGCATCAATTTGGTGCAATCGTGCGATCGTTCGCCAGCCGCTCGATGATCGGACAATCGGGCCGCTCGTCGCCGTGGCAATGATGGGCGAGATGCGAGAGCGTGTCGCGCATGTCGGTCAGTTCCGCGATGCGCCGGTCGAGTTCGGCGACGTGTTCCAGCGCGATCACCTTGACTTCGGCGCTCGCTCGCGAGCGGTCGTGCCAGAGCGCAAGTAGCTTCCGGATGTCGTCGACCAAAAAGCCCAGCCGCCGCGCCTGCCGCACGAAACGCAGCGCATGGACCTCCTGCTCGTTGTACACGCGGTAGCCGGACGCCGTGCGGCCGATCGGCTGCAGCAATCCGACGCTCTCGTAGTACCGGATCATCTTGGCCGTCACGCCGGACGCGCGGGCCGCTTCGCCAATATTCATCATGAGCTCTCCAGAACCAAAAATAACTCTACACCTTCCCACGGCAGGAAGGTATACGATGGTTACGATCGCTCAACTTTTAAGGACAAGGAAATGACCGAATTCGAAGTGCAAGGCATGAGCTGCCAACATTGCGTCGCTGCGGTGACGCGCTCAATCCAGGAAATCGACCCGACAGCGCAGGTGCGCGTCGATCTCGAACGCGGCCGCGTGTCCGTCGAATCGTCGCAAAGCACCGATGCACTCAAGGACGCCATCGACGAAGCGGGCTACACCGTGGTGTCCGCGGCCGGCGCATGACGCGAAACGCCGCGTTCAAGGTTGCGCTGATCGGCGCGTCCGGCCTGCTCGGGCGCGCGATCGCGAAGGAACTGGCCGGCGTGGCCGGCTGGACCCTCGTGCGCACGGCGCACAGCCGTCGCGACGCGCAAAGCGTGAAGCTCGACATCCGGGATGCCGCCGCCATCGGCGATTTCATCGGACGCGAGTCGCCAGACGCCATCGTGGTGGCGGCAGCGGAGCGCCGGCCGGACGTCTGCGAGAACGATCCGGCGCTCGCCCGCGCGCTCAACGTGGACGCGCTGCGTTTCATCGCGAATGCGGCGCGGGACCGGGATGCCTGGGTGCTGTCGATTTCCACCGACTACGTTTTCGACGGCTCTGCGCCGCCCTATTCACCCGACGACCCGCCCTCGCCGGTCAACGCATATGGTCGCAGCAAGCTCGAAGGCGAACGCGCGCTGCTCGAATCCGGCGCGAAGGCGTGCGTGCTGCGCCTTCCGCTGCTCTACGGGCCCGTGCTTGACTGGAGCGAATCCGCGGTCACGAGCCTCACGCCGGCGATCGTGAAATCGTCGGCGCCTCTCGCCCCGGCCGCCGTGATGGACGCGTGGGCGATCCGCTATCCGACCTTCACGCCCGACGTCGCCGTCGTGATCCGGCAGATGCTTGGCCGTCACGCGCGAGGAGAGACGATCTCCGGCATCACCCAGTGGTCCGGCGACGAACCGATGACCAAATTCGACATCGCGCAGCGCATCGCCCGCGTGCTGAAAGTCGATGCGCGGCTCGTCGCGCAACGCACGCCCGCCGACTCGACGCCACGTCCGCGCGATTGCCATCTCGATTCGGTCAGGCTCGAGGCGCTCGGCATCGGCCGGCGCACGCCGTTTGACAGCGCGATCGCGAGCGTGCTGGCGCGATACCCCGAGCCGACGCAGACATTGAAAAGTCAGTGAAAATCGCGGCTCGCGGTGGCAAGACGCCCGAGCAGCGCGCTATGGTCTTCGAGCCGCTGCGCCACCAGATGCCGCACTTCGCCCTCGCATTGCCAGACGCCGTATACCGCCAGCAATGACGCGCCGAGCAGCGTCTTGCGCTCTCGTTCGACGAGCGCCGGCCAGACGATCACGTTGATCGCGCCGGTTTCGTCCTCGAGCGACACGAAAATCGTGCCGTTCGCCGTGCCCGGCCGCTGCCGCACCGTGACGATGCCGCAGGCCCGGGCGGCTCGCCCGTTCCTGTAGAACGCGAGTTCGGCGGCCGTCCTGAAGCGCGTCTGCGCGAGCCGCGGGCGCAGCAGTTCGAGCGGATGGCGATTGAGCGTGAGACCGAGGCTCGCGTAGTCGTCGACGATTTCGCGGCCTTCCGACGCCTCGGGCAGCGCGAGCGGCATTTCGGCCATCGGCGCGTCGCGCAGCAGTTGCGGCATCGGCTGCTGCGCCGTGACCGCCCACCACGCCTGGCGCCGGTGCCCCGCGATACTCGCGAGAGCATTGCCGGCCGCGAGCGCTTCGAGCTCCCTGCGCGACAAGGCCGCGCGGCGCGCGAGATCGTCGACGTCGGAAAACGGCGCCTCGCGGCGCGCGGCCATGATCCGCCCGGCCGCCGCCTGCGGGAACCCCTTGATGAGCTGTAAACCGATCCGCACGCCCGGTCCGCCCAAGCCGTAAGCCCTCGACGGTTTCCTGACCCTTGCCGCGAGGCACCTCGCCGCGCGCCGCACGGTTTTCCTGAGGATCTGCTTCGGCAGCGGCGTGCCGTAAAGCCGCTGCCGGAACATTGCTTTCTCGAAATCGGCGACGATCCGCTCTCCGCGTCCGTCCGGCTTTTCGAGCACCGATTCCCAGTCGCTCAGCGAGACATCGGGCGCAAACACGCGCACGCCGTGACGCTTCGCGTCCTGCACCAGTTGCGAAGGCGAATAGAACCCGAGCGGCTGGCTGTTCAGGAGACCCGCCAGGAACGCAGCCGGCTCGTAGCGCTTGATCCACGCGCTGACATAGACGAGCAGCGCGAAGCTCGCCGCATGGCTTTCCGGAAAGCCGTATTCGCCGAACCCTTCGATCTGCCGGCAGACGCGCTCCGCGAACTCCTGTTCGTAGCCGCGCGCCAGCATCTTCGTCATCAGGTCGGCCTGATACTTTTCGAGATGACCTCCGCGACGCCAGGCCGCCATCGCGCGCCGCAGGAGATCGGCCTGCTCGGCCGTGTATTGCGCGGCGACCATCGCGAGCTTCATCACCTGCTCCTGGAAAATCGGCACGCCTAGCGTGCGCTCGAGCACCGGCCTCAGTTCCTCCTTCGGATAATCCGCGTCCTCCAGCCCCTGCTTGCGACGCAGATACGGATGCACCATGCCGCCCTGAATCGGCCCGGGACGCACGATCGCGACCTCGATCACGAGGTCGTAGTACTTTTGCGGCCTCAGGCGCGGCAGCATGCCCTGCTGCGCCCGCGATTCGATCTGGAACACGCCGATCGTGTCGGCGTGGCAGCACATTTCGTAGACCGCCGGGTCCTCGCGCGGAATCTGCGGGACGCCGAACTCCGGCAAGCCGCGCCGCAGCGCGACGAACTCGAGCGCGCGCCGGATCGCCGACAGCATGCCGAGCGCGAGCACATCGACTTTCAGCAGCCTGAGCGCGTCGATGTCGTCCTTGTCCCACTGGATCACGCAGCGGTCCTTCATCGCCGCGTTCTCGATCGGCACGAGCCGCGACAGCTTGTCGCGCGCGATCACGAAGCCGCCGACGTGCTGCGACAAATGCCGCGGAAACCCGCGCAGTTCGCGCGTGAGGCGGATCAGGTGCTGCGTGATGTGCGAATCCTCGCTGAAGCCGGCTTCGGCCAGATAGCCCGCGACCGCCGCCGGCCCGTCCCACCACTGCTGCGACTTGCCGATCCGCTCGATGAGCGACGCGTCCAGCCCGAGCGCACGGCCGACATCCTTGAGTGCGCTTCGCGTGTGATACGTGATGAGAGAAGCCGCAAGCGCCGCGCGATGCCGCCCGTATTTCCGGTAAATGTACTGAATGACTTCTTCGCGCCGCTGATGCTCGAAATCGACGTCGATGTCCGGCGGCTCGTTGCGCGCGCGCGAGATGAACCGCTCGACCAGCATGTTCATGCGCACCGGGTCGATTTCGGTGATGTGCAGGCAGTAGCAGATGATCGAATTGGCCGCGGAGCCGCGCCCCTGGCACAGGATTTTCTGGCTGCGCGCGAACGCGACGATGTCGTAGACCGTCAGGAAGTATTTTTCGTACTTCAGATCGGCGACGAGCGCCAGTTCCTTGTCGATCTGCGCGATGCTTTGCGCGTCGAGCCCGTCCGGCCAGCGCTCGACGGCGCCCGCCATGACCCGCTTGCGGAGATAGCTCGCGGGCGTTTCGCCCGCCGGCACGAGTTCCTCCGGGTATTCGTATTGCAGCTCGTCGAGCCGGAAGGTGCAGCGGGCCGCCACTTTCAGCGTTTCGGCGAGCGTTTCCGGCGGATAAAGTGCGCCGATCCGCAAGCGTGTGCGCAAATGCCGCTCCGCGTTCGCTTCGAGCGCATAGCCGCATTCGGCAAGCGGCCGGTTCAGGCGGATCGCGGTCAGCGTGTCCTGCAGCGGCTTGCGCGAACGCGCGTGCATCAATGCGCCGCCGGCCGCCACGAGCGGCAGGCCGCTCGCCTGCGAAATGAGCCGCGACGACGCGAGACGCTCGTCATCACTGCCGTCCTGCCACAGTTCGAGCGCGAGCCAAGCGCGGCCGGCGGCGAAACCGGCGAGCCAGTGCGCGCAATGGAGCGTCTGCGCGAGCGTGGCCGAACGCTGCGGGACGAGAATCAGCAGGCAGTCGGGCAAATGCTTCAGATGCGCGACGTCGCCGCGCAAATCCGATGCGTCCGCCGATGCCGCGGGATTCGTGAAGTCCTCGGGCGTCAGCCGGTAGCTGCCCTTGCGCTCACGCGAGCGGGCAAGCGAGATGAGTTCCGACAGATTGCCGTAGCCCGCGCGGTTGGTCGCGAGCGCGATCAGGGTGCAAAACGGCTCGCCGTCGGCATCGGTGAACTGCAGCTCGCTGCCGATGATCAGCTTCAGCGCGCGCGTCTGCGGCATCGGTTCGCCGGCTTTCTGGGCCGCATCGGCTGCCGCTTTCGCCTGCGCTTCCAGATCCCTGATCGCGCCGTGCGCACGCACGGCGCCGGCGAGCGAGCATTCGTCGGTGATGGCGAGCGCGGTGTAACCGTTTTCGAGCGCGGCTTCGGCCAGTTCCTGCGGATGCGAGGCGCCGCGCAGGAACGAGAAGTTGCTGAGGCAATGCAGCTCGGCATAGTCGGGCATGAGCGTCGAGGACGCCATTGCCCGCGAGTAGGCGGACTTCGCCTGGTTCGTGTCGTCCATCGTCGTCAGCCGAAAAATCCGTGCAGGAACCAGTCACCCGACAAGCGCTCGCGATACAGCCAGAACATGCGGCCGCGGTCGTCGGCGGCGATGTAGTAGTCGCGCTGGACGCCATTGCCGTCCCACCAGCCGGCTTCGATCCGCTCGGTCCGGCTGATCACTTTCAGCGCTCGCCGGTAGAACGGCCTTTCGTTGCGCAGCATCAGCCTGAGCGGCGCCTCGAGGATCCATGACGGCCTCGGCTGCGACGGCACCGCGAGGTCCGGCAGGCTGAGCGGCGGCGGATTCTCGGCTCCGGCCGGCTGGGGGGCGTGGTCGGAGTCGGAGTCGGAATCCGAGTCGGAGCCGCTGTCGAGGTCCCTGGCAGGGTCGTCGCCCGGCTTCGCAAGCGGCTTCGTCTTTCTCTTGCGCTTCGCTTTCACTTCCCGCGCCGGCTGATAGATCTCGACGGCCATCGCCGCTTCCGGCCGGTGATCGTCCCGTGCGGCGAGTTGCAGCACGTTTTCCGCGCCGAGGCGCGCGCTCAGGCGCTCCAGCAGCTGTGCCATCGACTCGCTGTCGGAACTGGGCATCGGAAATAGCGTGTCCGATTGCGGCGCGTGTTCGCTGACCTTGTCGGCAAGCAGCTTCATCTCGATAACGGGCGCGGCGAGCGTCGTCTGATTCAGCTTTTCGCGCAAGAGCCACAGCACGTGCTCTGCGTCGCGCGTCGGCACGGCCCACGCGACTTTCAGCTGCGAGCGCTTCGGCGCATGGCGCGCGGCCAGTTCGTGTTCGAGCCAGAGCGTGAACTCGCTCACGGCCGCGTGATGCGCGCTCAGCCATCCGGCGAGCTGGAGCACGAGCCGGCGCGCGGCGAACAGCAACGCCTCCGCGCTTTCGACACGCGCCTGCAATTCGAGCCGGGCCTCGAACGACGCCGGCGCGCGAAACGCCTCGCGCGGATCGGGCGCCTCGCCATACGCCTGCGCGAGCAGTTGCAGGACACCGTTGCCGAAGCGGCGCGTGACACCCGCACGCGGCAGGCGGCGCAAGTCGGCAAGCGTCGTGCAGCCGATCTGCTCGAAGGCATTGCCGTGCGTGGCCGCCGACGGCAGCAGCGATACCGGCAATGCATCGAGAATGCGCAGGAGCGTCGTTTCCTTCACGATCCGCGTGCGCAGCGTCACCCGGCGCGTGCGCGCATGCGCGAGCAGCCACGCGCCCCAGGCAGTGGGCGCGCAGCCCATGCGCGACGTAAAGCCGCACCCCTTTACCGTCGCCATCACCTTCGAAATCAGCGCCTTCAGTCCGCCGAACAGCCGCACGCTCGCACCGACTTCCAGCAGCACCGTATTCGCATGAGCGAGCACGACCTTGGGCGTGAAGGCGAGCAACGCCAGCGCAACGGCTTCCAGCGCCTCCTTTTCGAGCCGGATGTCCTCGGCAAGCAGGGTCAATCGCGGCGCCAGTGCGAAGGCATGCGAACGCGTGCTGCCGGGCCGCACGCCGAGCCGGAACGCGACGATGTCGGGCAGCAGAATGCGTGCGTGATCGGCGAGCGCGAAGCACGGCCGCCCTTCGTCATCTTTCGACGGGGCCGAAGCGGCCGTCGTCGATCCAGGCGAATTCGCGTTCGTTTCGGGCGCCGCCATCGACGGCGGCTTGACTGCTTCGAGCGATAAGAGCGGCAATGTCACCGCTATCCACAACATGACTGACCTCTCGTGCTTTCCTGTTCAATCGCGAGCGGCGGACGTGCTCGGGCAACGCCGGCATCTGCAGTGGCAATTGCAGACGAAGCGGCTTATCCAGCAGGGGGCCGCGCCGCTTGATGATGTCTATTTGCAGCATGACCTGCTGCATCCATTCGCGCCGGTTCATCGTCTGGGCGTCGTCGGGCAGGATGGGCCTGCAGATCATGCGCAGCGGCGCGGCCGACGATTGCGCGGCCGCTTCGACGGGCCTGAACAGGAACGCGAGCGCCTGCGAGTCCTGTGCCGCCACTTGCAGACGCCGCAGTGCTTCCGGACGCACTTTCGGCAGCCAGATCAGCACCGCACCGACGCCCTTCTGCTTCAGCGACTGCTCCGCCGCCCAGAGCGTCTGATCTTCAGGCGTCTTGACCCAGAACAACTTGTCGGTCGCAATGCCCCACGCGCGAAACGCCGCCAGATAAGGCTTCCAGGGGGGCGACACGAAGACGGCAGAACGGGACTTGATGGTCGTCAACTCCCGCAGTGCGCGCGACAGCAGCCGCATCTCCCCGACACCACAATCCTCGACAAGAAGTTCGGTGAGCGCGCCCGCCATCCAGCCCGCGCCTGGCAACACGCGATCGAGCTTTCGATGTCCGCTCGAGATGACGCTGGAATCCGTCCCGGTGACCTGGCTGCCCTGCCACAACTGCCGCTGCAGATCCGACGCCAGCCCGATCTCGACCAATGAAATTGCTGCGCCCATGAGCTCCCCGGTTCGATACGAATACAAGGGCCTGCTCAGTTGGTGAGCTGTCGGCAACCTCTCGTTTTACTGTACATTTATACAGTATTCTGAGGGCTGAGGTAAGGGCAAATGATGCGCGCCTGAGGGTGGAGAATCGGGTGTTTTTGCTGGGTTTTTAGCTTCCGATTCAGCAGAAGAAGAATTCTGGCGAAAACGGGAATAGCACTGGACAGCGGACACGGCATGGGTCCGTGCATGCTGCACAACGCGAGCTACGATTTCAACGATGAGTTGCTGTCGGTGGGCTCGACGTATTGGGTGCGATTGGCGGAGCGGTTTCTGGCGCGGTGAGGGGGCAGTGCCGGGCGCAGTCGTTTTCACACAGGGCAGACGAGGCAGCGCGTACCGGACGCGAGGAATCTGCTTAGAGTGAATCGCGGACGAGTGGAGGGTGAGTCGGAGGTTTGAGCGCATGGTGGCGTTCGGTGAGGACGCGCGGTTCCCATGGCGGTTTGTTTGAGGCCGAGCAGTGACACGGAAGGCGCGAGAGCACGGAAGGCACGGGTGGATTGCCAAACGCAAAAACCCCACCTTTGCGGGGTGGGGTTTTTGTTTTGCAGCATGAGGAGCCTGACGATTACCTACTTTCACACGGGAGGTCCGCACTATCATCGGCGTGGA
>Ga0163162_10000705_pt1 | contig 30921 bp, 33 predicted proteins | sample S55metaG_FD_115310 | JGI IMG/M metagenome (GOLD analysis project Ga0163162, IMG submission 115310) | Switchgrass rhizosphere microbial communities from Kellogg Biological Station, Michigan, USA - S5-5 metaG | ecosystem: Host-associated > Plants > Roots > Rhizosphere > Soil | place: USA... | reverse complement strand
GGTGATCGCCGCACATCGGCATTGAAATACCGGTGAATGCTGCTGTGAACAACGATGCCAGTAAATCTATATCAGCGCTTTTTATTTTTTTAAATTCCCCGGAAGCAACTCCCTCCGCAAGAATTTCCCTGACCATTCCGACCTGGGTGTTTTCATGCTTTTTCTTAATTTTCATTACCACATCCATGTTGTTCATCAGGTCGTTCCTAATCACTTGAGAAAGATTTCCCAATTTGCTGATCTTACACAATCGAACTTTTGTATATGCCTTTAATTTTTCTTTAGCGGTTACTTCTTTGTCAATGGCTTTAAAAGCCAACTTAAACAGCTCGTTGATTTCCTGTTCTACAACGGCTTCAAAAACTTCATGTTTACTGGGAAAATAATAATACAAAGAGCTTTTGCTTTTCCCTATTTCCCTGGCGATGTCTTCCATCGTCGTCTTTTTCAGCCCGAATTTTTCAAAAAGTGTCCTTGCCCCCGTTATAATTTCAAGAATAATGATCTCATCTTTTTGAAGAATTTCTGACATGACTTTTCGACTAATTTCGTTTTTCAGTCCAAAAATATGCATTAATCAATTCCCCCAAAAAAAAATTCTGGCTGCATTAATTAACGAATAACAGCGTTGCCGCGAAATTGTTAATGTTCTTTTACACTTTTTTTATTATAACGATTGAGTGTTCCAAAATTGGACAGATTCAACCAGATTTTTTTTCCGAATATGTCCCGCTATGATTTGTGTTTTAATTTGGTACGCGGCGACTGCATGAACAAGTAGGCAGGCAACCTTGACATGGTATTTTCTGCAATATTTTAAGAGCTGCTTTGAAAAGCAATTAGGGACTATTCCTTTGTCTGAAGAAATTCACGAAGTAAATCACTTGTTGGCGATAAAATTCCCAATTGCTGGAAGAAACCGAGTGATTCAACAATTACCCAATCTTCTATTATTTTACCGCTTTGAATTCGGTGAATTGTCATCATGCGAATATTTATACGTTTTCCATTGGGTGGGATTCCTTGCCATTCTCCTGTATGCGTTCCATCCATCACCAATAAAGTCGACACTCGATCTCCTTCAGCAATCATTTGCTCAATAGTGAATTTAAGATCCGGGAAGCCAGATAACCATTCCATAATATGATGTTTGATGATTTCCGGACCGCGCGGACTTGACGTGACAGGTACTCCGGATTGGAGTTGGAAAGTACGGCAATCCTTGTCGAAGATAACATCAGCGATTTCAAGTTTTCTTTGATTCCATAATTCCTCAACAAACCTGATAATAAGTTGCTTATTATTCTCCATATTAAAGATTTGAAATAATTGTACGATCCGACGAATGCTCGCCATCTGATGCGATGTTGTTGACCAACCGCAGCAGGCAACTCTGACAATGCATTTCCTACTAAAATTTTAAGAGTTGGTTTGCAAAACTAATTGTCAATTTCGTTCTTAATGATCTCCCATTAACTGGATTTGCCAACGCGGCTTTGATTCCTTTAATCAATTACCCGGGTGCATGGGCTAATTAATTTTAGCAAATGGACAAAAGCTATCAGTGCAATTTAAAATTTTCCGTTGTTATTTTTCCATTGTTCCTTTGCAGGGATTTCTTCAATTGTATCCCAATGCTCTGCCAGTTTCCCGTTCTCTACTCTAAACAAGTCGTAGAAAGAAGAATGTTTGCCGCCAAGATCACCTTCACTAACTACCAAGACAAAATTACCTTCACCGAGTACCATATGGATTTCGTCGTATTTGATAGTGACACCTTGCTTTGCCAATTCTCCCAATGCCGTAGTTAATCCTGACAATTGGTCTGGCACTAAAGGATTATGTTGTATTAAGTTGTCTCCATTAAAATAACCTGCAAGTTTTTCCATTTTTCCATTGACCAATATGTCTTCGACGAAACTTCTCACCAGCTTTTTATTTTCTTCTGTTTTGCTTAAATCCTTGACTTCTGTTGGACCATCTGTCATAGTATGTCCGCCAGGATTAGGATTCGTAGGTTTTTCTTGCAGGTTATCCCAATGCTCTACTATTTTACCATCTTCAAATCGAAAAATGTCGAAGCCAATTTTGGGGCCGAAGAAATTAATGTCGATGTGAGCAAAAACATAGTCCCTATCTTGAAATACTCTTACCGTATTAACCTTTGCTGAATTTGGAGGCAGTTGCTGTAGCAGTTTACCGAACCCTGCGAGGCCATCTTCAGCACCGAGATTGTGCTGTATGAAATTTGGGTTGATTACACCTATCGGTTCACTGGCTCCTGTTTCAATTGCTTTAAGAAGTTCAACAACTTGTTTTTTGTTATTCATGTTTTTAGATTTTTGAGCGTAAATAAATTTTGTAGTTATGGTCAGCACTAAAGCTAACAGACAAATGATTGTTTGATGTTTCATTCAGTTGTGATTTTAATACTGCGAAGGTCTGTCAGTTCCGGACTGCGGGAAAGATCAAAAAAGGATTATGTATGATACATTTAGGTATAGTTGTGTCAATGTCTTTCGCGAAATTCAATTGGAGTGCTGCCTACATGTTTCTTAAAGAACTTAATGAAATTAGTCGGTTCATCAAATCCAAGTTCATATCCTATTTGTTTAATGGACTGATTGGTATGCACAATCAATCGTTTTGCTTCAAGCATTACTCTTTCATCAATTAATTCTTTAGGGGTTTTGCCGACAGCCTTAGTGGTCGCCTGCGTCAACCGTTTTTCTGAAACATTTATTTGCGACGCATAACCACTGACTGACTTCAGGCTTTTATAGTGAAGATTGAGAAGATCTTTGTAAAGTGTGGTATAATCCAGATCAGCGCCTTTGCGTATTTCCTGGTAACCGATTTTCTTGCGCTCCCGTTCACAGTGTAGCAAAAATGTATGAAGTAAGGTTTGAAGAATATCATGTGTATATTCATCGTCCCTGAAAACAAATTCTTGTTCTATCTTCTGAAAACAATCAACTAGTGTCGAGTCTTTCAGAAGCTTTATCACAGCCGTTTCGATAAAATCATTAAATAAGATTGAATTTTTCAGTACCATGAGATCATCATGGGATTTCGCAAAGAAATTGTCTGTGAACAGCAAAACTTTGCCTCTAACTTTTTGACTATGCTGAAAAGTTTGAACCTGATCTTTATTTACAAAAAGTAAAGTATTCTCGAGATTGTGCAAAGGTTTGAAATCTACTAAATGAATTTTTGGCGCTTTTTGAAACCAAAATACATGGTAAAAGTTAGTGCGATGTGGCTGGCTCACATCTGCGCTGCTTTCCAAATACAGTTTCTCCAACGGCAAAATTTCTATTTCATGCCGGAATCCAGGTTTGAAATCATATGATTTTATGCTTACTGGCACTAGTTAAAAGCAAATGCAATTTTGATCTGTGTACCAATGGCACCTTGTCCAGTGCTCACTAATAGTGGCGCTATTCTATTGGGCACGATTGATAATTGTTCAGTGTGAAATGAAAAACCGGCGGGACACCCGCCGGGGAAATAAGCGCTGAGGCAGTAAATCATTCTTCGGGCTTATCCTTTATGTCCTGCCACTGACTATTGGCCTTGTTGATACAGTTCTGTTGATCTCCTACCCATTTCATCTTGACATCCTTGTCGTGATTAAGATATAGCTTACCATTCACAACAGAAAATTGTTCCGGTTCCGTACTGGCTTTATGCCCAAAGGAAAGTCCATAAGCGCAATAACCACCATATTGTGGCGCATATTTTTCCGGATTAGCTTTGAAAGCCTTCAAATTTGCGTCTGAAGAAAAATACCAGTTTGCGTCATTCCAGTTGAAGGTAAATTTTGGATTCCCTTTAACTGCTTTACCCGCGGTAAAATATGCCACGGGATCATACCCATTGATCGCTCCCGCCTTCGTAGTAAAAACTTCGGATTTGAAATGCTGAGCAAAAATTTGTCCTGACATGCAAAGGACCACGCCTAACAGAATTACATTTTTCATTTTATTAATATTTTAGAAAATAAAATTAGAAAGTAAAATATTCGGCAGGTGTAACCAAAGTGACAGCCCCTTCAAGATTTTAAAAAATACATTCACATCTGGAAATCTTTTCACTAATCTTTTCTGCTTTGTCTTGACTCTTCCAACTGTTTCGTTTCAACTCAGGAATTTTTATCGTACGTTGGATAGCAGCTACAAAAGTATTTCGCAAAAAAACAAGCCATCGCTTGGCAATACTCTAAATAAATATTTTCAGTGTAAAAATGTATGGGCTTGCGATCGGAAACTTTTGTTTAAAAGTGTATCGCGATGCAGGGTGGGTTAATCTTTTTTGCGGGATCTATTTTAAGTGTTTTTCGGAACCGGATATGTTTAAATAAACGGAGCAATATTGAACTTTTATACATCGTATTGTAAAAAAAACGAAATTTAATTCCGATATGGATGCCATAGATCAAATTAAGCAACACGTTTCGCAGCATATTCAACTCAATGATGAGGAAGAAAAATATTTTCTTTCACTTTTGAAAATCACGAGAGTCAAGAAGAAACAATTGATAGTACAGCCGGGGTTTACTTGTAAATATAGAAGCTACGTATATTCAGGCGCCATGCGTGCCTACCTGGTAGATAAGGAAGGCCAGGAACACACCATTGCGCTTGCAATTGAAGATTGGTGGATAGGCGATTTTAGCAGTTACATTTTTCAGCAACCCGCTACTTTATTCGTGGAAGCTATGGAGGATAGCATACTGATGCAAATCGACTATAATTCAGAACAGCTTTTAATGGAAACAGTTCATAAGTTTGAGCGGTTTTTCAGGATACTTACACAAAGAGGCTATTCGTATCTCCAGCGACGTTTGCTTTCAAACCTAAGTGAAACCGCTGAAGATCGGTATGAAGATTTCTTAAAAACGCAACCCAAAATGGCACAGCGCGTGCCACAGTATGTTCTAGCTTCCTACCTTGGGATGAGTACCGTTTATCTTTCTCAGTTGCGCAATTCCCGCGTCGAAAAAAAAAATTAAAGTAGTTTAACCAAATTACTTTAGATAGTTAATTTTTATTGGCTACCAGTCATGGCAATTTTGTCTTGTCGATTCAGACAAAACAAAAAACCAAATAAAAATGATAAGTACTAACGAAACACTAGAATTCAAGGTTCCTACACGGGTAGAAGTTTCAGAAAAAAACCGGGCGGTTTTTGATTACATGATCACAGCATACGGAAGAGTTCCCAATCTCTATGCAACTTTTGCACTTAACGAAACGGCGCTCCCGGACTACCTCGCATTGCAAAATCGGAAGACCACGCTTTCTGCAAAGGAGAGAGAAATTGTAAACCTCGTAGTCAGCGTAGTGAACGATTGCAAATATTGTGTACCCGCGCATACGGCAGTTTCGAAAATGGTGGGATTTACGGATGAACAAATCATTGAAATCCGGCGGGCTCAGATTGCATTTGATGAAAAATACGATGCATTGGCAAAGTTTGTAAAAGAAGTTGCTTTCAACAGGGGCAGGCCTTCTGAAAAAGCTTCCATAGCATTATTCGAAGCCGGCTATAATCAAGCTAATGTAATCGATATTATGATATTGGTAGGAGACAAAATTATCAGCAACTACCTGCACAACTTCACCCAGATTCCAGTTGATTGGCCGGAAGTTCCACACATTTAATTGAATAGAATGATTTCACAGGGATTAGACCGCTGTTTATCGCCCGGTTGATTTAGAAAAGTGAGGAATGGAGTTTTCTATGTCCGAAAAACAGCATGAAGCGCATAGTAACTTAATGGAGATAATGAGCCTGCGATCAGAACATGCTACCGTCGCCTTAGTCAGTTCTTACTTTAAAATTGCAATTATAAAATCAAAAATGAATGCATTTATCATTGCACTCTGGCTTTTGCTTGGAGGACGGGCCAAGGCACAGGTAGCTGCTCCTGTTGATAGACAACCCGTGGCAAATAGAGGCTTCGATGTGAGTGCCTATTTCGAAGATAGCAAAGCTGGGAAAACGGGAATCTCAATATACCGCCATCTACATTGGCGCAAAATATTATTCTGCCATCGAAGAGCATCTCGGTCACTTTAGAATTGTTGCTAAGATGTATTTACCGCAGTGCGATGGTTATGGCGTTCATACAATAGCGGCGAACAGTGAAAAGATGCCAAGTGATCCCGAAACATTTAAAATTGACGATCGAAAACTTCTGAGTGTGCTGACTGAATGGAATAAGGATGAAGAAATCCTGCTGAACCAATTGTCGGCACATTGGGAGAAATTAAAGGCAGCGAACTAATTGTATGAAAGCAGTTATGACTAATGAACTAAAATTCCAATTTCTCAAACAACATCCCTTGTTTGAAAATATGCCCCTTGATAAAATTGGGCGAATCTGCCATTTAACAAAATACAAAACGATTTACAGGGGAGAGCGACTTGGGTATGGTAGCGGATCCTACAACAAAATCTGTCTATTGATAAGAGGAAAAATAAAAATTACTGAGGTTGACGAAAATGACAATGAAATAATAAAAGATATACTTACTGCTCCTGACGTATTTGGAAATTTCAATCTCAATAAGTTGCTACAAAGAGAAGAATATGCTGAGGCACTTATAAGCGATACATTTATTTGCTATTTTAGCGCTATTGACTTTAAGAAGATATTAGAAGAAAATCTCCCTCTTGCACTCAACCTTGCGCAATTAGTGAATGCAAAATTGACCAAACTGCAGGGAAGACATGCTGATTTGATTCACAAAGATGCCAAAAGCAGACTGATTCGCTTCATCAAAAGTTGGGCTATGAGTGACGGCAGTCGGATGGGTGATAAAATTGTGTTGAACAATTATCTAACGCAGGGCGACATCGCCGGCGTTATTGCGACATCCAGGCAGAAGGTCAATTCGATGTTCAACGAACTCAGGGACGCAGGTTTAATTTACTATGATCGGGATCTTATCGAGCTATACGATCCGCTCAGGAGAAAGTGACTAATAAATAAATATACGTCTCCCATTTGCAAGGCCTGCGCGATTTTATTTGCTTTCCAAAAGCGCCACGGTAATTATTCCTTGAATTTTTTCTAAGATACGTCGGAAATGTTTGGTCCTGTCTCGTTCAACCAGGCAATGCAGAATTAATGTGGCTTCTCCACTATTTACATTTTGCATCTGAAGAGATTCCACTACTATTTTCCTTGCTGAAAGCAGTTGCGTTATCCGTTCCAGGGTTTCCAGCGGGAATTCAATCCTGATGATAAATGCACAGTTCTTTTTGAAACAGGCAGAGGCTAAAGATTGCATCGACAAATAAATTAGTTTTTCTTTTTATGATTTCTGGTATGCTGTCCGTTTGGAGAGATCATCGAATTGTATGATTCGAACTAAATAATAAACCACGTGCTGCTAATCCTAATACGCAGGTCACGGTATACGTATTGGCGCCAAAGGAGTTTATCGATGTTATAGGTTTAAAATCCACTTTCGAAAATGTGGGCCTTTTTCCGCACTCACGATGATTTCTTCTTCAGCTGGCCATAACATTTCCAGTCGAATTTTATTTTTGTCAACCAAGTTGAATCGTTGCAGGTAATTTACGTTGATCAAATATTTTCTGTTAGCCCGGAAAAATGTTTGCGCATCAAGTTTTGCTGCTGTTACTGAAAGATTGGTTTCTGTTGCCAGGTATTTTCGTCCGTCCTTGTCGACTAAGAACAAAACTTTTTTTTTAAGATAAAAAAAAACAATATCCTGAGTCAGCACAGTGTGATAGTCAAGTCCCTTTTTTACGACAATGCGTGAACTCGAGCCATTCGTTTCCGGCTTACTGAAATAGTCCCTTAGTGGTGAATAAGTTTTAATAAAGTGATGTTGAAAATTTTTGTATTTCTTGATTGCTTTGCCCAATCTATTAGAATCGATGGGTTTTAGAAGATAGTCGATACCGTTATACGCGAATTTATCGGTAGCAATATTATCGGAAGCGGAATAACAAAAGATCACCGGGCAGGTGATGGTGCATGATTTGAAAATGCAATGAGAAGGGCCGTCCGGTAGTTGAATATCCATAATTATCAAGTCAGGAGGTAGGTTGTTTTGAAACCAATTTATAGTTTGAGCTACGCTGTTGTATGTCCCGATCACAGAAACATTTTTATCAAGACGCGCTATTTCATTTTTTAAGGTTTCAACGGAATCCATTTGATTCATTACGATTAAGACAGTCATTGTTCAGATTTTTAATATTCTTGGGTTCCCTTCTTCTGCTTGAAATATCAGTGGATCGTCTTCCTATTAGATTCATTCATTGTCCAAATCTTTATTCTGCCAGACCTACCCAGTATTAATTTGTGATTGAAATTTATTTTATCGTCCAATTCTTTGCAATGACGAACGGAATCCGATGATCGTAGTTTCCAATGAGGGTTGTGATTTTGTTTTGGAATTTAACTTTCTTTGTTCATGCGTAATTGGTTCAAAAGAGCCGCTATTTTTCCGAATCATCTGAAAATGAAATTAGACCCTTTATAAGTTTGCGTATGTCACCGAAGGGACACAGTTCAGTTTGGGATAATTGTTGTTAGTGTGTATTCAACTTAGCTGAATTCGATCTTATAAAATTTTAATTGTTTTCCCGATTTTCAAATAATTACGTGTATTGAGGATAACCGGGAAAGTGAAACAAGTTTACTCTTTAAATTCTCGGTTCACAGGTAAGAACTGGGAATGTGGGGACTATCAAAAGTAAGGTCGACCATCGATATAGGATAATTTGTCAAAAGCTCATAGCCATTTTTCGTTATCAAAACGGAATCCGAATGCCTAAATCCTCCAATCCCGTCAATATAAATTCCCGGCTCAATACTTATCACCATATTCTCTTTTAAAACCGTATCATCTCCTTCCGCAATGAACGGGCGCTCGTGGTTATTAATACCAATTCCGTGACCTGTCCGATGCAAAATGTTATTGCCATAACCTTTTGATATGATATAGTTTTTTACCACTTTGTCTATGTCGCTGGCAATCGCTCCTTCCCTAAGCAGATCAAAAGCTTGTCTCCTCGCTTCCAGCATTGTCGTAAAAGCGGCATGTTGCTCACGCGTGGACGGACATGTAAAAAATGTCCTTTCGCATTCTGCGGCGTATCCGTTGATTCTGTAAAAAGCCAGGGAAATATGTGTCCCCGATTCGAGAATATCGGTTGTTTTAGGAATGCCATGTGGTTGATGGGCAATTCTCGCTGGCCACACAAAAGTCATAAAAGAAGATGAAATATAATCAACGTCTATTTCTTCATTGATTTTGTTTTTGATTATATCGGCGATTCGATAAACGTCTGTTTCAGGCATTCCATAGAAAACATTTTTACAAATCTCTTTTGTAGCGAGTTCACAATATTTTGCAACATTTTTGATGGCCGATATTTCAGCTTGCGATTTTATCATTCTTTGCTGATCCAGGCAGTCCGAAATAATCAGATTGTAAGTCTTAATTTCCTCGACTATTTCAACCGGTGTTCTGCGCTCAATCGCAATTCTTTTTGCGTTGCCAAGACAACTCTCTAACAAATCAGACCAACCTTTTCCCACTGGAGCAGGGTAATCAAAATATGATACAATCTCATCCACTCCACACGCATCAAAGAGATGTGCAAGTTCCAATTTAGGCACAATCAAAGTGGACTTTGTTGGCGAGATGACAATGAAGAAAAATCGTTCCAGAGATTTATATGTCAAACCCGTCAAATAATAAATACTTTCATCTTGAGTAATGATAAAATATTCTATTTTCTGTTTTTCCAATTCATTTTGCAATAATAATTTTCTGCCGATAAACTCCTCTTTTGCCAGTTTCATATAGATGATTTTGCGAGCACTAAAGAAAGTGCTTTCATTAAAAGATTGCAACCCGAATCTTGCTATTCCATTTTCCGGATTGACGTTATTTGCCAATGCTCGAATTTTCGCGACGAGATCATCAAAAAAGCAAGAATCGGGTTTTAATTATCAACTGACTTTTCGACTTTGCTAGTGTTTTGAACCGGTTAATATTTTTTTTCTACAGCAATAACAATTTATGGAAGACTACAAGAAAATAGTTGCTGAAGATTTAACGCTCGACCCAAAAAACTGGAGTGAAATACGCAGCATCGGGCATGAAATGATAGATGATATCATGGACTATCTTGAAAACATAAGGGAACGGCCGGTATGGAACAAAATGCCAGACGATGCAAAGAATTTTCTAAACAATAGGCTCCCCCAGGATCCGCAATCTATCAGGAGTGTGTATGATGAATTTAAGAAATTCATTTTCCCATATGCAAAAGGAAATATACATCCGAGGTATTTTGCATGGGTTCAAGGAGCCGGCACTCCGTTCGGTGTCCTTGCTGATATGCTAGCCTCAACAATGAATCCCAATGTGACGATAGGTGAACATGCAGCAATGTACGTGGATCAGGAGGTAGTAAACTGGTGCAAAGAAATAATAGGTTTTTCTTCAACAGCTTCGGGGATATTACTAAGTGGCGGCTCCATGGCAAACATTACAGCATTATGCGTTGCAAGAAATCACCAGTTAAATAAAGCAATCAGGAGGAAAGGATTATATGCTTCAGACAAAAAACTAGTTTTGTACTGTTCTGTGGGGACACACAGTTGTATAGAAAAAGCCGCTTCAATTCTCGGGCTGGGAGAAGACTCATTGAGAAAAATTTCGGTAAATGGTAGCCACCAAATTAATGTTGATGAACTGGAAAAAGTTATTCAAAAGGATCTGGAAGATGGGTATGCACCTTTTTGTATAGTGGGTAATGTAGGTGCCCCAAATACCGGCGCTATTGATCCATTGCCCGAATTACTGGCGATCAGCGGGAAGTATAAACTTTGGCTGCATATAGACGGAGCATTTGGCGCTTTGGCAAAATTGGTTCCGGAGTATGCTGAAACGCTCAAACCACTTGAAAAGGTTGACAGCATTGCATTTGATCTTCATAAATGGATGTCTATGCCATATGAAATCGGATGTGTCTTATTTAAGAATGCAGAAGCGCACAGGAATTCATTTGCAATTTCGCCAAGTTATCTCAAACGGGAAGACAGAGGATTGGCAAGTGGCCCGGATCCTATCAATAACTATGGATTTGAATTGTCCCGGAATTTTAAGGCATTAAAAGTGTGGATGTCATTAAAGGAGCATGGAATTAAGAAATTTGCAAATATTATCAGACAAAATATTGCGCAGGCTTTTTATACCGGCGAACTCATCGAAAAAGAAAGAAATCTTGAGCTGATAACACCGGTCACATTTAATGTGGTTTGTTACCGATATAAAAATGATGGTCTGACGGAAGAACAAAAAAACCAATTGAATAGCGAAATCATAATACAATTGCAAGAGCAGGGAATTGCATCGCCATCATCAACAATACTTGATGAAAAGCTTGTAATAAGGTTGTGTATTGTCAATCAAAGAAGCAAAAAAGCTGACTTTGAAAAATTAATTCACGAAACAGTTAGAATTGGCGACGCCATTATGAGCCCTAACAATCATTCTTAGTAGTGATTAAATAAATGCTCGCGAGAATTCAAGCGTGTAAATTCCTGAAATAAATTTAATTAAACTTGCCTGTTTGAATAAATCAGAAATTTTTTTATTAATAAGCTTTAGATCGTTTTCAATCTCCGTCATTGCGTATTATTTAGTTTTGTAGGAAATGATAGTTGTTTTTGTTTGACGCAACGGTCCGTTGAGTGTTTTACCTGTATTTGTTCGAGGGTGCGAAGTTACAGCCCTTTTTAGATGTTGATTTGAGCCCTCCGTAAGGATTCAAACTGGCGTTGAATTCAAAATATTTATGGGAGAATACAGTTAGTCCAAAATTTTTCGAATCGATAAATTTGGCACGTTGCGACCGATTCGAATTATTTTTCAAATTATTTGACTTTTGAAGCTCTCGAAAGACGATTGGAAAAGAGATGGACTTTTTGCTGTTAAAGTAGCGTTTAACCAAATCCGTTACAATCCTTATTTTTTCCTTGATAATATTATTAATATCAAAAGCAAACGGATGAGTGTTTTTAACCCACGCATTGTCTTTTCCGGACCACTGATCAACATTGATTTTTTGAGGAGTTTCAATTAAATAAAAGCGGTGAACTCGATCAATTGTTATCCGGAGGTGAACGGGATAGAAATTCGAGACATTCTTTTGTCTTCGCAAATTGAGGGCAGGTTTACAATAGGCAAGCGCATACTCTTAAGTTACGAAATACCGTAACACAAATCGCAACACATTTGCCAAAAGCAACGGAATCTAACAGAAATCAAAAGACGTAAAAAAACCGCTACTATCATTGATTGTAGCGGTGTTAAGCCTTGTTAAGGCTCGTTCCAATTTGCGCCCCGTTGTCCCACGAGGATTCGAACCTCGACAAACAGAACCAAAATCTGTCGTACTACCATTATACTATGGGACAATCCTTAAAAGGGTGCAAAAATAAGGTCTGAATCGCGAACGGCAAAATAGAAATTGACCATTGACGGAGAGAAAGTTGACAGTGGGCGGGCCGCTAACAGGAGTCATCTGCCCACCAACACACTTCTGCGCAAACTGTCATAAATTACAAGCGAGATGACTTCTACTACTCCTACTTTGAAAAGAAAAATCAGTTTACTTCAGGCTACCAGTATAAATATGATCGATATGGCGGGCATTGGTCCATTCGTCGTTATTTATCTGGTCATTCAAATTTCGGCGGGTCCACATTTTTTATATGCCTGGTTTTTGGGAGCCATTCTCTCATTTGCTGACGCTCAAATCTGGAGTGAACTCGGGGCCGCGTATCCCATGGCCGGGGGCAGTTATAATTTTTTAAAAATCGCTTATGGAAAAGAAAAATGGGGGAGACTTTTTTCATTTTTATATGTCTGGCAAACGATGATCCAGGCGCCGTTGGTCATGGCCTCGGCCGCAATTGGCTTTGCAGAATATTTAAGTTTTTTCGTTCCACTGGATCCATGGATCTCAAAAATAATTTCCGGTTCATTGATCATTCTCGTCGTTCTTGCACTCTACCGAAAGATTGAAGAGATCGGCAAAATCAGTATCGCACTCTGGGTGAGCATGATCGTAATTTTTGTGTGGATTATCATCGGCGGTATTTCACACGGAAATATGTTGGAACCGATCCGACATATCAATGATAATATTGAGGTTAATCAACTTTTCTTCGTTGCACTGGGACAAGCAACCGTCAAAACCATTTACACCTATCTCGGTTATTATAATATTTGCCAGCTTGGAGGAGAGATCGTGAACCCGGAAAAAAATATCCCAAAAAGCATGCTGATTTCGGTGATTGGGATATCGTTGCTTTATATCGCAACAAATCTCAGCATAACAAGTGTAATTCCATGGCAGACTGCAAAGGAAAATAGGTATATCGTCAGTGAATTCATCCGCACTATTTCGGGTTATCATGCCGCCAACATCGCCACGGCAATGATACTTGTCGTAGCATTTGCGTCTCTTTTTTCGGCAACACTTGGCTACAGTCGCGTTCCATATGCCGCCGCAAAAGACGGAGCTTTCTTTTCCGTGTTCGCAAGATTGCATCCCACCAAAAATTTCCCGTATGTCTCATTATTGTTTTTAGGATCGGTGGCATTTGTTTTCAGCATACTTTTTAAAATGAAACATGTAATTGATGGAATACTGGCGATGCGAATACTTGTACAATTTGTTGCGCAGGGAATCGGCGTTGTATTATTACGCAGGAGAAATGGAACAACAAATCTTCCATTTAAAATGTGGTTCTATCCCATGCCGGTTATTGTTTCGATTCCAATTTGGCTTTTTATATTTTTTTCTACGGGCATGGCGGCTTTCTGGGCATTGATTTTTATTTTAGCGGGAGTTCTCGCATTTTATCTTTTCAGGAATTGGATGAAGAAACAACAGCAACTTGATTTAAAAAATATATAGCAACAATTCTCCATCAAAATGAAACGTAGAAAATTCATCTCACAGTCTGGCATAGCCGCCGCAGGAATTCTCATGTCAAAGTACGCTGGCGCTTCACGCCCCGATTTTCCAGTCGTCCGCGTCGATCCTTCGAAGCGAAAGTTTAGAAGTGCTGCAGTGGAGAGAACGATCGGAGAGATAAAAAGCAAAATCGCCAACAAAGAAATCGCGTGGCTGTTTGAAAATTGTTTTCCAAACACGCTTGATACAACTGTTGATTTTGAAATGGTAAACGGGAAACCGGATACCTACGTGATCACCGGAGATATTGATGCAATGTGGTTGCGCGACAGCTCTGCCCAGGTTTGGCCATACATTTCCCTGGTGAAAGATGACAAAGAGCTGCAACAATTAATAACAGGAGTCATCAACAGGCAGGTGAAATGTATTTTGAAAGATCCTTACGCAAACGCGTTCTATAAAGACGAAAATAAGATCAGTGAATGGAAGGAGACTGATAGTACTGATATGAAACCCGGCATTCACGAACGCAAATGGGAAATCGATAGTTTGTGTTACCCCATCCGCTTGTCATATGGATATTGGAAAATAACCGGGGACACATCCATCTTCGATAAAAATTGGATCGATGCAATGAAACTTGTTGTAAAAACTTTTAAAGAGCAACAACGAAAAGACAACGAAGGGCCATATCATTTTGAAAGGAAAACGTCTTGGGCAACCGACGGAGTTCCATTAGGAGGATATGGATACCCGACAAAAAAGGTTGGCCTGATTCATTCCATGTTTAGACCAAGCGATGACGCAACAATATATCCTTTTTTGATCCCCTCGAATTTTTTTGCTGCACGATCGATGGAAAATGTAATCGATATCCTTACTAACATCAAAACGGAAAAAGGACTTGCTGATGAATGTTCGTTGCTTTTGAGCGATTTGCACGGTGCCCTCAACATTCATGCAGTTACAAAACATCCTATCTACGGTGATGTTTTTGCCTATGAAGTCGATGGTTTCGGTAACCATACCTTTATGGATGATGCAAATGTGCCGTCATTACTTGGGTTGCCTTACTTATTGTCACGCTCCGTTCCGAATGAACCATCTGCGTTTGGTTTAATAAAGAATAGCCCTTCGATTTATCAAAACACAAGAAAATTATTATTGAGCGACTCCAATCCATTTTTCTTCAAGGGGAAAGCAGCCGAAGGAATCGGAGGTCCACATGCAGGATTGAATATGATCTGGCCATTGAGCATAATCATACGCGGCATAACCAGCACAGATGATAAGGAAATTAAATACTGTCTGGACATGCTACAAAAAAATCATGCAGGCACAGGCTTCATGCATGAAAGTTTTCACAAAGACGACCCGACAAAATTTACGAGGAAATGGTTCGCTTGGGCGAATACATTGTTTGGTGAGTTTGTGCTGAAGATTTACAGGGAGAAACCGTATTTGTTAGGTTGAGGTAAAGGTAAAGGTTGAGGTTAAGATTAAGGTTAAGGTTAAGGCTGAGGTTGGAAGTTAGTTTTAATTCTTAACCTCAACCCCAATCTCAATATTATTTGTTTCTCGTGATAATGATCAACGGCGGTCTCAAATTCGTCGTACCACTGCCCGCGTCGTCGCTCTCAATGCTTTCACGGCTGTGTGTAAGATCATCCAACACATGTGAAGGAATATCAAAACGCCTGTTGTAGTAGATAAATTTGAGCTGCATCGTTTGTTGTGCACCGTTACTATTATCATCCAGGGTGTAATCAATTGTTGCTATAACGGTCTCGCCATTGAAAGGTAGAGGACCGAATATTCCATTGATAAATGTTTTCTGAAGATTGATCACGCCGGTTTTCTCATCCAGTGTTAACTCCTTCCCAAGGATTTTATACCTGGAAACAAATTTACATCCTGATCCGGTGCCAGACGAGCCGTCACATGGAGACGGCGTATTGGGATTGGCATTGTAATATGGAGTCGCCGAGTAATTACTTGCATTCAGATCGTACACGCTGTCTATATATGATGTTCCCCCAACGATCAATTTACGAACACAAGTGTCTTTCGATCCGGTCTTAATAAAACCGACCAGGTATCGTTGCCCGGCCCCGCTTTTTGAAATGTTGATGGTTCCGGTCGAAGGATCGATCACAAGACCCTGCGGCCAGGAAAGAAATTGACCGCTACCAGGATTGTTGACAGGTGAAATAAAATAATCCGATCCGGTCGTCGGTTGTTGATAGACGATAGAATCACCATAGTCTGGCCCGCTGTCACACTGAGTTTGCAACTCATGTGGGACCGGTACTTGCTGGACTGATGTCGTGGAGTCTGTTGTTTGTTGGAGTGGATTGTCACTAACTGATTTGTGGCAGGACAGGACCAGAACAATAAATGCTCCTGATCCAAAGGCCAAGGATATAAATTGTTTCATGGGAAGGGATTGGAATGAGAAATTACACAATAAATTTTGTGATTAAAATCTTTTTAGAAAATATTTTAAAAATTGTGGAGCATATTTCCCAAGGCTGGTAATAATTGGATCAGCTGTTTCTGACATTTACGCGTATTCGTAGCCGTTATATCTGGAGTAAAAAGGTAATCGCAGAATGGGCTGATAAGAGAGGGGCATTAAAGTCACTCTCCGATTTAATCACTTTGCGCTGTTAACTATTAATGATTTCTTGTAACAATAATCAACGGCGGCCTGATATTCGTCACTCCTTTTCCCGCATCATTACTGATAATACCTTGACGACTTTGTTCGACTTCATTTAATAAATCGGTTGGGATGTCCGCACGACTGTTATAGTACACAAATCTTATTTGCAAACTTTGTTGTGCATTGTTGCTTCCGTCATTTATTGTATAATTTATCGTCGTCGTCACGGTTTCACCATTGAATGGTGCGAGACCAAAAATTCCATTGATACATGTATGTTGGAGATCGATAATTCCGGTGTGCTCATCAACCTTTAAATCTTTACCAAAATATTTAAGCGGAGAAATGAATTTACATCCTCCCCCCACACACGGCGAAGGTGTATTGGGATTTGCATTGAAGTATGGTCCGCCTGAAAGATGACTTACGGTCAAATCATAAACGCTATCTATATACGAAGTTCCGCCAATAATCACCTGCCCGATACATGTATCGTTTGTTCCGGACTTGATAAAGCCAATGAGGTATCGCTGTCCCCTTACACTTTTTGAAATGTCGATCGTTCCGTTCGTACTATCGATCGAAAGTCCCTCCGGCCACGAAAGATATCTACCAGCACCAGGATCATTGACAGGCGAGATAAAGTAATCAGTTCCCGTTGTTGGTTGCTGATACACGATAGAATCGCCATACGCTAGTCCTAAATCACATTGAGTTTTTGTCTCCTGCGGAAGCGGAGTTTCCTGAGACGTTGTTGTAAGATCTTTTGGCTGAAGTGGATTTTCAGTCACTGATTTATGACATGACAAAACCAGTACAATAAACGATCCAATGGCCAAGGATACAAATTGTTTCATGGGAAGGGATTAGGGCGATAAATTACAAAATTAATTTTGCGTTTGAAAGCTTTCGCCTGGGTTTTCAGGGTATTTTTTCACAAAATTCGTAAGATTACGATTCATGACGTAGGAACCTTACGTGAAATGGAGAATGTGGAAATGTGAGAATGTGAAAATGTGAAAATTCTGAGTATTCGCAGGCTGTTATTCATAAATAATTAAAGTAATTAAAGGGTGAACTTCATTTTCACATTTTCACATCTTCACATTCTCAGATCTCTACATCTCCACATTTCCACATTTTCACATTCTCAAATTCGTTACTCGACAGGCTCCGTATTCTTATAAAACGGTTTTCTCGGGTGCGCCCGCATTCTTTCATCGATACGCTCTGCAAGCCACTGAAAATATTCTCCCAAAAAAGGATCGGGAATGGATTCGCGCATATTCAAAAAAAGCGTCTGATATTTCTCCCAACTCGAAGTAACAAATGAACCGAGCGTTTTGTCAACTAAATCCATATTGATAAGCCTTTCGGCTACCAGGATTCCAAGCGATTCCATTTCCTGACCATATTGTATTAACATTACTTGTTCCTGCGCAGGCATCGCTTTGAAATCTTTATAGTTGGTTGGAAGATTGTGCGTATTGATAAATTGTAGCAACTCCACAAATTCGCGTGATTGAAATTCGCGAAGCGTTTGTAACGTCAGGCGTTCTCTTCTGTCTTTAGCTGCAGTTTGAACTTGCGCAATTCCAAATACTAAACCGATTATAAATGTCAACGTAAGCGCAACATTGGCGACAAGGGTAATTAAGTCGGACATGAATAGAAGTTTGAGCGAAGGTAAGGAGGTTGAGATAAAGGTTGAGGTTGAGGCGGAGCCATTAACCTTAACTATCCCCCAATCGCAATCATACTCCGATTATGAAGATCCTCCGAATGTATTTTTTCGAAATCTTTAGTAAACTGTCCCCCGAGTTCCTTTGCCTTGGATCGGATATTTTGATTGATAAGAGGAAGAATATCTTCTCCGTTTCTAAATGGTGTTAACAAGTCCGTTTCACTCTCGGAGAAAAGACAATTTTTTATTTTACCATCGGCTGTCAACCTGATGCGATTACAACCACTGCAAAATGGAGCACTCATTGTGCTGATGATCGCAAAAGTTCCCAGGTGATTTTCTATCTTATATTTTTTTGAAGTGTCATGTACATCATTTTCTAACCGGATGACAGTATATTTTTTTTCAATTACAGTCATCATTTCCTTCAAGGTAAAAACTTTCCCACTTGTCCAGTGATTACTGTCGAATGGCATAAACTCAATAAACCGCACTTCTATATCACTGTGTTTGGTCCACTCGATAAAATCAACGATCTCATCATCATTGATCCCTTTCATCACCACGACATTTATTTTAACCTTGAATTTTTTGTCAATCAACAATTGAATATTATCAAAGACCTGTTTGAATAAATCTCTCTTGGTGATTAATTGAAACCGGTCGGCATGCAGCGTATCCAGGCTAATATTCAGCGAATGAATATTTGCCTTTTCCAAAATGTCAATAAAGTGATGAGTACGGGTTGCATTGGTAGTAAGCGTCAATTTTACCGGCAATTTGGACAATCGCAGGATGATATCACCCGCATCTTTGCGAACAAATGGTTCGCCACCAGTGAGCCGGATCTTATTTACACCCTCATTGACAAATATTTTTGCGATCGCTTCGATTTCATCAGGCTGCATCAGCCGTGCCATAGGAGTAAATTCATAATGCTCTTCCGGCATACAATAAAAACAGCGCAGATTGCAATTGTCGGTTAACGAAATGCGTAAATAAGTATGAACCCTTTTATAATTATCAATAATCATTCGTGCAATATATTCAAGTTATCTCTTACAATTTTTGGATATAATTTGTTTAGCACCTTTTTTACACAAATGCACAAAGTAAATAACGGTGCAAAGTGAGCATTTGAACCTTTGCGTCTTTGCTCTGTTCATGCCTTTGCATAAAAATTTCATGCATTGTTTCTTTCATGTATCGTTGATTTACGCAGTCTCAGGGATCCGCCTTGCCTTTTAGAAAAAACTGCTCGTATTTCAGAAACAAGAGAAAGAGCGATTTCTTCGGGTGTCAATGCGCCTATATCTAAGCCGGCGGGAGCATATATGTTCTGAAGTTCTTCTTCGGTCACCGAAACTCCTTCCTGCGAGATTTCGGAAAAAATTTTCTCCGCCCGATTTTTCGGTCCGAGCATGCCAATATATACGCAGTTTGTCGCAAGCGTTTTTTTCAAATTTAATTTGTCTGTTTTGTAATCGTGCGCCATTAAAATAACCGCCGTGTGATCATCAAAATCAATTGTGTTGAATTGATCGTGTTTCAAGATCTTGTCTGAGATTGCAGATACAGCCGGATTTATTTTTAACGGATTTGATACGATCGTTACCTGCCAGCCAATTTCCTTCGCGATCCTCGTCAATGGATAAATATCATATTGATGTCCCATCAGTACCAAATGGAGCTCCGGAAACAGGATCTCTACAAAAATTGAAATTTCTTTCTTATCTCTAAGTTCAAAATGTTCATTCGTTGATTTTTGGTTTTTAAAGGTCTCCTGTATTTTCTCTGCGAGTTGCTCTTTCAACATTTCATCCTCGATCAGGTCAAGACTTTCCTCGCTGTTATAAAATATGCTTTTGCCGGGCTTCATTTCTTTCCAGTTTCCACTGGCAGCGGTTACTGTTAGCAAAATATTTGTCTTTCTGTTTCCTTGCACACTTTTTCGAAGGATCTCAACCGGGTTATTCGCATCGTTTGTATCTAGCGGGGTGATCAATACGTCGATGATACCATTACAACCTAAACCTACGCCGATCTGATAAGGATCATCTTCTGTTGTATCGTAGGTGACGCAGGTCGCTTCTGACCTCAGAATCGAAGATCTCGCCTTGATCAGTGCATCGCCTTCGAGGCAGCCACCACTGATTCCACCGATCCAGTTGCCATCGTCCATAATCAACATTCTTGCGCCCGCGCGTCGGTACGATGAACCTTCGACCCGGACCACCGTTGCTAATGCCGCCCTTACTTTGGCCCGGTCGATCTCGTCATATGCTTTTATAATCGCTTTAATTTCTTTCATTGCTCTAAAAGGGAGAGTGCGAAAGGATTAATAGTTATTTGCTATTGTAAGTTAAGAAAAGACCGCGTTATCTCTTAAAAAATATAACAGGCTATTAAGCTCACGAGCAAGCGATTTTCAATAAATTTGAAACTGAAATGGATAAGATAGATAGCTTAATTCATTCGAAACAATGATTACAGATAAAAAACCAAAAAATATATTTCATCCAGGGGCAATTTCTCCGGTTTTCATTGCAGAAAGTATACAAAAACATGCGACGAAAACGGATATCGGTGGACATAGCATTTTCCTTGGCCAGATTCGTGCCGATTCAAAAAATGGCAAAAAAATCACGGCGATTGAATATACTGCCTACGAAGAAATGGCGCTGCAAAAGATGAGTGAGATCCGTGAAGACATTTTCTCAAAGTATCCGATCATCTGTATGCACGTACATCACAGTCTTGGACTGATTAAAACCGGCGAAATATGTTTTTTCGTATTTACATCCTCCGGCCACAGAAAAGCGGCTATTGATGCATGTGAGGAAACAGTTGAAAGAATTAAGTCGGAATTGCCTATATGGGGAAAGGAATTTTTTGAAGACGAAACGTACCAGTGGAAGGAGAATACATAGATTTTTGAAATTTGTAGAAAATTTATTTTTTATAGTATATTCATGGTTAGCGTAAAAGAAGCAGAAAAAATCATCCTTTCGCAAACAAAAGATTTTGGGACCGAGATGATTTCTTTTGAAGATAGCCTGGGAAGATTGTTGGCGGAAAATATTCGCGCCGACAGGGATTTTCCTCCGTTCAACCGGGTAACCATGGACGGCATCGCTATTCACTACGATGCCTACGCAAACGGAGTCCGTTCATTTCGCGTAAATGCAACTCAATCCGCGGGACAGTCTCCCATCGATATCCAGCACGATGATGAATGTATTGAAATCATGACCGGCGCCGCCCTGTCATCGACAGTCGATACCATCATTCCATATGAAGAGATCGAAGTACAAAATGGTATCGCGAACATTCGCGCGAAAAATGTTTTAATCAATCAAAACATTCACCCGCGCGGAAAAGATAAAAAACAAAATGACGTGTTGGTGACTGCCAATCAATATATCACCCCTTCAATATTAAGTGTTGCGGCCACAGTTGGTAAAAGCAGAATATGTGTCCGGAAGAATCCGAAAATTATTGTCATCTCAACGGGGGACGAATTGGTTGATATCGATCAGTTGCCATCAGCGTTTCAAATAAGACGCTCCAACGATCATACGCTTTTGGCCATATTAAAACAACATTCATTATCCGCTGATCTTTTGCATTTACCAGATGATGAAAATATTATTTTCAGGAAAATAGAACAAGCCATCGAACGGTATGATGTCATCCTCCTGAGTGGTGGCGTGTCGATGGGAAAATTTGATTTTGTTCCTTCAGCACTGGAGAAGTTAAATGTTGAAAAACTATTTCATAAAGTACAACAGCGCCCGGGAAAACCATTTTGGTTTGGAGCGCATGCGGGAGGCTCTTTGGTATTTGCATTTCCGGGAAATCCCGTTTCTACGTTCATGTGTTTTCACCGTTATTTTTTGCCTTGGTATAAAACTTCGCAACACCTCGAAGTACGAGCTAACTTTGCAGTATTGAACGAAGATTTTACTTTCAAACCACTGCTTCAATATTTCTTGCAAGTAAAACTTTTAATTGACGAGACAGGCCGATTGGTGGCAATACCGGTAGAAGGCAATGGATCCGGTGACCTGGCAAATTTGCCGAATACAGACGCGTTTATGGAACTGCCTTTGGACAAAGAACAGTTTAAAAAGGGTGAAGTTTTTCGTGTGTGGCCCTTCAAACAAATTTTGTAAAATAACTTATGAGTGACTTCTCACATATAGATCAAAAAGGATTGCCCCTGATGGTAGACGTTGGCGATAAGAAAATTTCTCGACGTTCCGCAACTGCACGAAGCATTGTCGTATTGCCGGAAGAAGTTATCAAAAAAATGGAAGGAGGGGAGATTCGAGTCAAAAAAGGTGCGGTTTTTCAAACTGCCATCATTGCGGGTATTATGGCTGCAAAGAAAACAGGAGAACTCATTCCACTTTGTCACCCGCTTGGACTTGATAATTGCGCCATCCAAATCAATTTTAATAAACAGAATGAATTGATCATCGAGTGCACGACTGATATTGAGGCCAGGACCGGGGTTGAAATGGAGGCGCTTGTCGGTGCGTCCATTGCGGCACTAACGGTATACGATATGTGTAAATCATTCAGTCACGATATTGTAATCAAGGAAACGCGCCTGATGAAAAAAACAGGCGGCAAAAAAGATTTCGAAAGAAAATGATGGAACAACATCCGGCGATATTAAATGGATTGGTCCTCGCAGGCGGAAAAAGTGTTCGCATGGGAACGGATAAGAGCGCGATGCAATGGTATGGAATGGAGCAGCAGTATTACATGGCAAATCTTCTGAAACCATTTTGTCACGAGGTATTTATTTCAAAAAGAGATGCCAATCAAATTGCAGTGGGCGGTGAATTTAAAACCATCGTCGATACGGTGACTGGCCTTGGTCCATTTGGCGCGATACTTTCGGCATTTCATTTTAACCCGGATGTTGCATGGCTCGTTGTCGCTTGCGATTTGCCTTTAGTTGATAAGAACGCGCTATCTTATCTCGTCAAAAACAGGAACGAAGATGCAATGGCTACAACCTTTGAAAGTTCATTCGACGGGCTTCCTGAACCACTGATCACCATTTGGGAGCCAAAAAGTTTTCCAATACTCCGCGAATTTCAATCTAACGGATATACGTGCCCGAGAAAGGTGCTGATACGAAACGAAAACAAACATGTCTTACGCCCACCTGATCCCGCAGCATTGATGAATGTCAACACACCGGAAGACGTTGAAAAAGCAAAGGAAATTATTCAGCAAAGAATTATAAAAGCAACAATTTGAAACAGCTTATTATTCTATTGTTTATCGGCACCGGATTGGCGGTTTCAGCACAATCCAAATTTACTCCTACCGATCAATTTTCTATTGAGGGAAAAGTGCAGCATCCGATTGTGTTTACGTTAGCAGCATTGGATACCTTCAAAATGAAATCATTACCCGACGTTGTAATCACAAATCATGCAGGCGTAGTTAAGAACAAATTATCTGGACTGAAAGGTGTTTCATTAAAAGATATTCTGTCTACTATTTCTTTGCAGGCCGATAGTCCAAGAGTGTTTAGTGAATTCTACTTCGTTTTTGTCGCGACAGACAATTACAAAATTGTTTTTTCATGGAATGAAATATTTAATACGGAGACTGGAAATAACATCTTCATCGTTACAGAAGAAGGTGGGAAGAAAATAAAAGAGATGGAAACCCGTATTCCGATGATTTGTACTTCTGATTTTAAAACAGGCAGGAGGGATCTCAAAAATCTGCAAAAGATAATTGTAGAGCGGGTGAACTGATTAACCTCCACTGACTGGCGGAATAACAGCTATTTCATCATTTTCGCGGAGAACATATCCGTTCACTGCATAGTCGTTATTCGCAGCGATTAAGTATGTGCCAATTTCTTTTAAGGCAGGCTTCTGTTTTTCCAATATTGATTTCAATTCAGTAACTGTCAGCTGGCTAATATCATCCACGACAATTTCAACAGACCGTTTACCAAAAATCTCCTTTGCAATCCCAAACAAATAAACCTTCAATTTCATATACTGTTTTTAAAAATGCAGATGCCTGCTTAATACTTCGGTGCCTGCAAAAAATACAAGTACTGCTGTTACGCGTCGGATGACTAGTGGATTAAATTTTGTAGCGCCCATCCGTGAACCAAGCTGCCCGCCAATCAACACCGCGAGGCAAAGCAATACAATTCTCGAATAATTTATACCCAAAGGTAAAGTAGAAATTTGTCCCGCGATCCCCGAGATCGAATTAACCAGGATAAAAACACTTGCCGTCGCCGCGATTTTTTTCGGCGTATCCCATTTCATGAGGTTTAACAATGGCGACAGGAAAATCCCGCCACCGATTCCGACCATGCCCGATAAAAACCCAATAGCCCCACCAATCAATGCATCCTGAATGTAGCCATATTTTCTATCAGGATAAGTCGCTTGTTCATCACCTCGTTTTGTTTTTATCCAAAGTAAAATAGCTGCAACGATGAGACTGGATCCCAACAAAACAAAAAATGTTTCCTGGTTAATTTTCATTCGTGCTCCCAAAAATGCAAGCGGCACACTGACAGCCGCAATCGGTATAATTTTTTTCCAATTTGCCTGTTTGTTTTTGACATAGATGATAACGCCCCCGGTAACCACGATAATATTACACAGCAACGCAATCAACCTGATTTCTTTAAATGGCAACGCGTATAATGCAAGAATAGCAAGATAACTTGAGCCACCGCCAAATCCAACCGACGCATAAACAAAAGCCACCGCCAAAAAGAAAACAATTAATTCCCAGTGTTCCATATCGGTCTATTTGGGCAAATGAATTTTTTTAAATGTTTCGTAGTCAGCAGAAGTGTCAATATCGATTTGTCCCATGTGAAAATAGACTGATTCCACGAAATTCAAATTTTCGTTGATTATTTTTTTTGCACCTGTTTGTCCGTCCATTTCTAATAATGCTCCATAAAATTTCTTATCGAACAGCACCGGTACACCGAGTGTGTGTTCGTAAGAGCATGCTACGATGGGTTTGTTTGTTTGCGTGTACTTGTCAATCATTTCCTTTAATAGATGACCAGTAACGAACGGTTGATCGCTTGCCATGATAATTATTGCGTCCGGCGAATCTGTCTTTAACAATTCCGATAATCCACAATGAATAGACGACGACATGCCATCTTCCCAGTCATTATTAAATACAATACGAACCGGACTATTTTTTATTTTTTCGTGAATGACGTCCTGGTTTGCACCGAGCACAACAAAGACGGCAGAAGACGCGTCCGTAGCTTGAGAAATAATATGTTCCAGTAACGTGATATTATTGTAGGGCAATAACTGTTTAGGTTTCCCCAGGCGCGAAGAAGAACCCGCGGCAAGAATGATGATTCCGATTTTATTCATGATAAGCTATTGCAATTTCTCCTCCTCTATGTGGCTATACTCCTATGTGGTTTTTTTTCTTTTATCACATAGGAGTATAGCCACATAGAGGAGGAGAAATTATGTCACATTTACTTTTCGAATCTTAATCAATACTTTCTTCGACGACGGCGTATTGCTTTTTTCCGCCACGCTATCTATCGGAACAAGAACATTCGCTTCGGGATAATAAGTGATCGTGCAGCGCCTGGGTATATCGTACGGCACAATGATAAACAATCGCGCGACACGCTCAGTGCCTCCGTGATAGTTGAACAAGTCGACTTTTTCTCCAGGTTCAAATCCACCACTCGTGATATCTTCCTTGTTCATCAGGATAACGCGTCGTTCGTTGTGAATACCACGATATCGATCATTCAAACCATAGATCGTTGTGTTAAATTGATCATGACTCCTTACCGTTGACATCATGTAATCATCCGCTTCCAATTCTGTCTTTGGAAGATGAGTGACACTCAGCGGCATTTTATTTCCGAAGAGTGCGGTCTGGAACTTTCCATGACGCGGACCATTCGGAAGATAAAAACCACCCGGCTTCCGAACACGTTCATTATAATTTTCAAAGCCCGGAATAAATTTATCGATCAGGTCCCTTACTGCGTCATAACTCTTTGCATAGAGATTCCAATCCACTTTTGACCTGTCTCCTAAAACAGCTCTGGCAAGTTCACAAACAATCCGGTTTTCACTACGAAGGGCATCCGAAATCGGATGCAACATGCCTTTAGACATTTGCACAACGCCCATCGAATTTTCGCAACTCACGAATTGATCTACGCCGTCCACAACATCTTTATCACTTCTCGCTAGCGTTGGAAGAATAATGGCTTCTTCGCCGTGTACAAGGTGGGTGCGATTCAATTTTGTTGAAACACTAATCGTGAGTTTTAATTTTCTCATTGCTTCTGCAGTGTAGGATGTATCAGGTGTTGCGGACAAGAAATTTCCGCCCATCGAAAAGAATACTTTTATTTTCCCTTTATGCATTGCCTTGATACAATTCACAACGTCAACACCCGCCTCCCGCGGCGGTTCAAATCCAAAATAATTTTTCAGCTTATCAAGAAACCAGGCGGGTGGTGTTTCCCAAATCATCATAGTGCGGTTTCCCTGCACGTTGCTATGACCCCGCACTGGACAAAGCCCTGCGCCGGGTTTTCCCAAACTTCCTTTCAACAAAATAAGATTTACGATTTCTTTTATCGTATCCACACCATTTTCATGCTGCGTGATGCCCATCGCCCAGCAGATGATAATCCTTTTTTTGTGTTTCATCATATCGGCTGCTTCCGTCAGTTGCTGCACGCTAACGCCAGATGCTTGCGATAATTCTGCTAATGAATAGGCTTCAAAGCTTTTTATTAATCCGTCGTATCCAATTGTATTTTCATTAATAAACGAATGATCAAATACGCTTCCCGGTTTTTCAATTTCTTCTTTGTAAAGAATTTTTTCAATTGCTTTAATAACGGCCATATCACCATTGATCTTCACCTGCAAAAAAAGATCGGCAAGATGAGTGCTGAAATTAAATATGCTTCCAGCGATTCCTTTGACTTGTTGGGGGTTGTTGAATGCTTTTAGTCCCGCTTCAAAAATGGGATTGATTGCAATTATTTTTGCACCGTTTTTCTTTGCCAATTGAAGTGAATCGAGCATTCTGGGCATGTTAGTTCCGGGATTGATACCCATCAAAACGATTAGCTCCGTTTTCCCAAAATCTTCGAGTGTAATCGTTCCTTTACCAAGTCCAATGGTCTCATTAAGCGCGACGCTGCTGGATTCGTGACACATGTTCGAACAATCGGGCATATTATTCGTACCAAATTCCCGAACAAATAATTGGTACATGAATGAAGTTTCATTGCTCGTCCGGCCGGAAGTGTAGAACGCCGCTTCATTGGGCGATTGTAAACCATTCAACGCTTCAGCAATTTTTTGATAAGCATTTTCCCAACTAATAGGTATGAAATGTGATCCGTTTTTCGGAAGATAAACCGGAAGGGCAATTCTTCCTTTCTTGCCAATTTCCATGTCGGACAAACTTGCGAGTTCGACCACCGAATTTTTTGAAAAGAAATCCGCTACCAACTTTTTTGTGGTGGCTTCTTCAGCAAGGGCCTTTGCTCCATTTTCGCAATACGCTGCAACGAACGAACGGTCACCGTCTTCGTCGGGCCATGCACAGCTGGAACAATCGAAACCGTCTTTCTGATTCATTTTTAGCGAGGCCCGTGCGCCGCGGAGCAGTCCGGTCTCTTGAATCAGATCCTTGAATGCAGAAACGACACCAGGTATTCCTGCTGCCCAATCTTTAGCGTCTGTTACTTTTAGATCATTGAGCTGTTCTGGATTTTCTGCGGATGGTTCTGTATGTTTTGAATCACTCATAATTGTTTTAATAATGGGTTCGGATAGTTGTCCGTTTGATCTTCGTCAATTTTATCAAGACATGTAAAATCTTTTTCGATCAATAAAGAAAGTTTTTCTTCCGAATTAGTCAATGGCATTTCATAATCGAAGCCCACGACGTCATCATTTTTCCATTGCTCCGCCATCGAAGCCGGGAAGTAAAATATGATCTGATTGTTTTCGAATGAAGCAGATAGTTGATCCTGCTCGTTGCGCTGGATCACATAAGTCAGAATAGCGTTTCCAAAATTTATTTTTTCTTCAACATGTCCAGTCCGCAGGAATTGCTCTACTTCCGATCGTGTGAGCCTGTACCGTAGCGAATTCCCTCTAATACGAATTTTCATGTGATTTAATTTTGATGCGCTGTTCACCAGCATAAATATTGAAGCGGTTACTTCTTAAAAATCCCACCAAGCTGATGCCAAATTCCTTTGCCAGTGAAACGGCCAGGCTTGATGGAGCACCAATGGCAGCGACAACCGAAATGCCAGCCATCACTGCCTTCTGAATTAATTCAAAACTTGCGCGTCCACTCAAGAGGAGGATAGAATGCTCAAAATAAAAATCTTTTTGTGCCAGGCAAGATCCAATTAGTTTGTCTAATGCATTATGGCGTCCCACATCCTCACGAAGTAGCAATAATTCCCCATGATGATTGAAAATAGCAGACGAATGCAGGCCGCCCGTTTCTGCGAATATTTTCTGTTGATTGAGCAGCATGTTGGGCAAGCCCAAAAAAATATCTCCATCAATTTGTCCCTCGTTTGTGAAATGATGTCTCGAAGTATTGATCGTGCGAATCGCGTTGATGGAAGCCTTTCCGCAAACTCCGCAACTGGAAGTCGTATAAAAATTTCTTTCTGTATTAGAAAGATTGGGAACAATATGTTCATGCAGTGAAACTAAAATTCTGTTTTGTTTGTCTTCAGTGCAGCTGGTTGTATCGTGTTCTATCTTGTTCACCTCGTCGTACCGATTGATTATTCCTTCAGTAAAAATAAAACCGAGTGCGAGTTCTACGTCGTTACCAGGCGTGCGCATGGTCACCGCCAGGTTTCGACTAGTCCTATCATTGTGAGAGCCACTCTCCAATATTATTTCGAGAGGCTCTTCGACTGCGATGATATCTTCAGTCTCAGTTGGATGAGAATCCCTGACTTTAACTATGGGCGTATGAATAGATGAGTTCATTTTATTAAAATTATTTTTTCTATGCTCCTAGGAGCATAGAAAGGAAAATTCTTCCTGCACTAATTTCGGTTATTCTAATCTTTTACTCGTATTTCTCACAACAAAAGTGAATTTAAAAAACCAGGCCAATCGTGTTTTCGTACATGATACCGCAATCGCCTGGTAATGATCTGACATCAGCTACGCAATCGGTTCCTGAAATGTTACCCGGGAAATATACAGGACCGGAGGCGCGTGGTGTGTATCACAAGCTATTCGATCTACATTCAAAACACTAACAAAACAATTTATGAAAGCGTACAAATTTATTTTAGCATTATTCTTATTGACTGCATCATTCGGGTCGGTTGTTGCTCAAACCGAAAAGACAGTGGAAGTTGGCGGAGCAGCCATGTATCCTTCAAAGGATATCGTTGACAATGCAGTGAATTCAAAAGATCACACGACGTTGGTTGCTGCTGTCAAGGCGGCGGGACTTGTTGAAACATTAAAAGGCGCCGGCCCTTTTACCGTATTCGCACCGGTCAACAGCGCATTTGAAAAATTACCAAAAGGCACTGTTGATAATTTGCTTAAACCTGAAAACAAAGACATGCTTACGAAAGTGCTTACGTACCACGTGGTAGCAGGCAGATTTGATTCCCAGGAACTTTCTAAATTGATCAAATCAGGCAATGGCAAAGCAGAATTGACAACAGTGGAAGGTGAGAAATTATGGATCATGAAATCAGGTTCCAACTTCACATTAAAAGACGCGAAAGGTAATATGTCGATGATCACTATCAAAGATGTGTATCAGAAAAATGGTGTGATTCATGTGATTGACACGGTTGTGATGCCGTAATAGTTTTGAAGGGAGCGACAACAAAAATCTAAAAGCTTCTGTTGTCTTACCAAGAGCAGGGCGACAGGAGTTTTGCATTTATGCCCTAGTTGAAATTATGGAAAAATTATAGTATACTTATTTAGTAGACTAACAGAATACTTTACTTTTGTGTGGCATTTTTTAATTCCCGAACCTTTGTTGTAAGCTAACTTATTTCAATTTTCTCAAATCCGCTGGCGTGCCCGACGCTTACATGTTTGCGCATGGACTAGGGCCGAAGTGCACTCCGGAATTTGCGATTCTGTACTTTTATCTTTTCATGATCATTCAATGAGGTTATTATTCTTGCACGCGCATAGAAAATAATTGTTTCCACAGCCCTCTGACTCCGCAATTATTTTTTTCTTTGAAAAGAGATCCCCCTTTTATTGCCTTTGCTATCTATTACTTGTACTTCGGAAACATTCTCATTGATTGTCAAAAACCTTCCTGATTGCGATAGAAAAGAATTGCCATAATAAAATTCTTCTTTTTGTATGCTTCCACTTTTGAATTTCAAAATAGCACTCACGTCATCAGGGTTTACTTTAAAAGTCTTTGTTATTTTCTTCAGCTTATATAATTTCAAAACATCTTTATGCTGGCTCGCGGCAATGAGATAATCGCCTGAGGCGCTCAATAATTTCACCAATCCTTTGCCATCGCC
>Ga0163162_10000699_pt1 | contig 30970 bp, 21 predicted proteins | sample S55metaG_FD_115310 | JGI IMG/M metagenome (GOLD analysis project Ga0163162, IMG submission 115310) | Switchgrass rhizosphere microbial communities from Kellogg Biological Station, Michigan, USA - S5-5 metaG | ecosystem: Host-associated > Plants > Roots > Rhizosphere > Soil | place: USA... | reverse complement strand
TGATTACGTTTGATGTAAGAACACCTTTGTTATAATCTTCAAAGATGATTACATGTGGCTTTTCGGTTTCAATATACTTTGCCACTGCATTTATTATCGAATCTTCATCGGGTGATGCCAGGTCAAGCGTTGTTTCATTATCAAGACGCATCATTTGCTGGTTGCGACTCATGATCCTCGCCTTATTGGTCGTGATCCTGTCACTGCTTGCGAGCAGGTAAGCGCTGCCAATACTATTCTTGTTGAGCATTTCGCGCAATACGTTTCCGTCGTCATCTCTACCGATAACAGAAAATATATTTACCGCTGCGCCAAGTGCGGCAAGATTTAGCGCCACGTTTCCGGCACCTCCGATACGGTATTCTTTTTTATCGAGACTTACAACGGGAACCGGTGCTTCAGGAGATATTCTTTCGACGTGTCCCCACCAATATGTATCTAACATAACATCTCCAACAACACCGATTTTTACTGTTGCGAATTGATTGAAAAGTTTATCGAAATCAACTGCCTGCATATTTATACTGAAGCTTTTTTCTTCGATATCGCAAAATAATACAATGGAATTCCAAGTAAAACGATAATCAATCCCGAGCGTGAATAGTCCGACTGAAACATGATCAACAATACACAAAACGCAACTCCAAGGATGATGTAAATCAACGGTAAAATAGGATAGCCAAATGCTTTATAAGGTCGTTCCAGATCCGGTCGTTTTTTCCGGAGAATAAAAATTCCGACAATGGTGAGCACGTAAAAAATTACCACAACGAACGATACCATATTAAGCAGGTCACCGTATCTTCCACTCAAACATAAAATACTTGCCACCACACATTGGGCCCACAATGCCCATTGGGGAACTGCATATTTGTTTAGTGTGCCTGCTTTTTTAAAGAATAAACCGTCCTTTGCCATCGTATAATATACACGTGCACCTGCCAACACTAATCCATTATTACAGCCGAAAGTTGAAATCATTATCATGACTGCAATAACGTAGGTTCCAATACTTCCAAATATTGCGTTGGCAGCGGAAACCGCGACACGATCCTGTGGAGCAAACGCGATATCATGCATTGTTATGACGCTCGTGTACATGAAATTGGCCGACACGTAAATTACCGTCACAATCAGTGTCCCCAGGAATAAACTGAGTCCAATATTCCGTTTCGGATTTTTTATTTCCCCTGCAATGAATGTTACATTGTTCCAGGCATCGCTTGAAAAGATTGATCCAACCATTGCAGCAGCAATTGCACCAAGTGCTGCGATGCCGGATAAAGGCGTCATAACATTGTCCATACTGATGCTCTTCATACTCCATCCGTTTGACCAGTTGCTTCTCCAGATATCCGATTTCGCGGCAAGTAAGAAACCAAAAATGATCAACCCGAACAATGAGAGTAGTTTCGTAACAGTAAAAATTGTCTGGATTATCTTTCCCCCCTTTACTCCTTTCGTATTAACATAAGTCAGAAAAACGATGAGCAATATAGACACAAGTTGTGCTGGATAAATTTTCAATGCGCCGATCTTCATTAAAATATTCTCATCTTTCAATTCGAGCGCGGGCAAAAAATATCCGGCAAATTTTGAAAATGCAACTCCAACAGCTGCGATCGTTCCAGTTTGAATCACGGCAAAAAAACTCCATCCATACAAAAATGCAATGAGCGGATTGTATGCTTCTTTAAGATAGACATATTGCCCACCTGCTTTTGGGAACATTCCGCTTAGCTCGCCATAACTGACGGCAGCGGTAATGGTCATAAATCCTGTTAACAACCATATTGCAATCAGCCAACCAGCGCTTCCGACATTTCTTGTAATGTCAGCACTAACAATAAAAATTCCGGAACCAATCATAGATCCCGCAACGATCATAGTTGCATCAAGAAGGCCGAGTGTTGGTTTGAAGGCAGCAGTTTGCTCAGACATATTGTAAAATAACAGGGAAGATAAGGAAAACAATTAGCAAATATGCTTGCGCACACGGATGTAAACGCAGATTAAGCCGGATCGGTATTAAAATTCCAGCGATTATTTATTTTTTTGTTTTATCATACTCGGCATTCAACCCGTTGACAAGGTCCTGCGTAATGTCGTATGTCGTGTCTCTCGCATACATAAAGGAGTTAGATTCGTATGCGATAATAAAGGAGTAGTTCTTCTGCTTGTTGTATTCCTTAAGAAAGGTTTCTATTTTTTTTCTGATATCCGATTTGAGATCTTCACTATGCTTGAAAAGTTCTTCCTGCAAACTCTGTTTTCTCGATTGATAATTCTGCTGCATCATCGCATATTCCTGTTGCGCCTGCTCGCTTTCAGCTTGTGACATGGCCGTACCTTTTTTCTGCCACTCAGTTATTTTTTTCTGATACGTTTTTTCCATCCCGCTCAGCTCGATATTCATCGCATTTTCTTTTTGCTTAAGCTGTGCAGATACTTCTTTGAAATATCCATAGTGGACTTGCAGCGAATCAACATCGAAATATGCAATCTTAAATGACGACGAAGCCGGCTTGTCGGGTACATCAGATACTGTTGTAGTCTTTTGCGGATTTTTGAAATGGAAGTAGAAGAGTACACCGACTAACAACAGAGCAATGACACTAAGTATTGTAGATATATTTTTCATCAGATTTTAGTGCAAATTATATTGTTTGCAGAAGACAAGAACAAGGTTTAATGAAATTTAACATCATGGATAATAAACCGGAAACCTTCACTCCCAGACTCATTATAGAAACTAAAATAGGAAGCTTTCACTTCCTATTTTAGTTTTTTTATTCTATTTCGTTTTCAATTAAGTTGAAAATGTAGTTATTCTTCGTCATCGAAGTTCATAGCCTCGCGTGATGTTTGCAACAATTCATATTCTTCTTTGCTACCAACAACCATGTTTTCGAAATCACGCAAACCAGTACCGGCAGGAATTGGATGACCAGTGATGACATTTTCTTTTAATCCCATCATATCATCTGTTTTACCCTGGATTGCTGCAGAAGAAAGCACCTTGGTAGTTTCCTGGAACGAAGCAGCGGAAATCCAGCTTTGTGTACCCAACGATGCCTTAGTGATACCAAGCAACAACGGTGCTGAAGTAGCAGTTTTTGCATCACGGAACTCAGCTAATTTCTTATCGCTTCTTCTGAGGATGGAATTTTCTTCACGCACTTCTCTCAGGCTTACGATTTGTCCAGGTTTCAGCTTGCCTGATTCACCTGCGTCAGTAACGACTTTCTTATCAAAGATCCAATCATTCTCATCGATAAATTCAGATTTATCTACTGTTTCTTCTTCGAGGAATCTTGTATCTCCCGGATCCACGATGTTCAGTTTGCGCATCATTTGGCGAACGATGACTTCAATATGTTTATCGTTGATCTTTACACCCTGTAAGCGATACACTTCCTGGATTTCATTCACGACATATTCCTGTACTGCAAACGGACCTTTAATCGACAAGATATCTGCAGGTGCAATTTGTCCGTCGGACAGTTGCGCACCGGCTTTGATAAAGTCACCATCTTGTGCAAGGATCTGGCGCGTCAATGGAACAAGATATTTTTTCACAACGCCATCTTTTGCTTCCACGATGATTTCGCGGTTACCTCTTTTTATATTACCGAATGTAACAACGCCGTCGATTTCAGAAACGACTGCAGGGTTACCAGGGTTACGTGCTTCAAACAATTCGGTAACACGTGGCAGACCGCCCGTGATATCTCTCAATTTTCCTAACACACGTGGAATTTTCACGATAACCTGTCCAGCGCGAACTTCCTCACCACCTTCGATGATGATATGGCTTCCTACGGGTAAGTTATAAGATTTGACTTCCTTAGCTCCTTCAATAATCAGTGAAGGAATTTTGGTTTTATCTTTTGTTTCAATAACCACTTTTTCACGGTGACCTGTTTGTTCGTCGGCTTCCTCTCGATAAGTGATACCTTCAATTACGTTATCGAATTTAATGGTACCAGCAATTTCAGCGATCACAACGTTATTGTAAGGATCCCATGTACAGATAACATCACCTTTGCTCACTTTTTGTCCATCCTTCACAGTGAGCGTCGCACCATAAGGAACGTTGTTTGTGATCAACAGGCGATCATTCTTCACATCCATGATTCTCACCTCACCTGTACGTCCAATTACTATTTGTACTTTATGACCTTCATTGTTTTCAGTTGTAACAGTTCTCAAACCATCAAACTGAATAGTACCATCGAATTTTGCAGTCAACGAAGATTCAACAGACGCAGAACCCGCAACACCACCCACGTGGAATGTACGCAACGTTAACTGTGTTCCTGGCTCACCGATTGATTGTGCAGCGATGATTCCGACTGCATCACCTTTCTGAGCCGTGTAACCCGAAGCAAGGTTCTTACCATAACATTTCACACATACACCACGTTTGCTTTCGCAAGTCAACACTGAACGGATTTCGATCGTTTCGATTCCGGATTCTTCAACGCGTCTTGCGACTTCTTCTGTGATCTCCTCTCCTGCTTTCGCAATCTGTTGATCACTCAATGGATCGTATACGTCATGCAATGAAGTACGGCCAAGAATTCGGTCATATAATGGTTCAACGATGTCTTCATTATCTTTCAATGCGGAAGTGGCAATTCCTCTTAATGTTCCGCAATCTTCTTCAGTGATGACAACATCCTGTGCAACGTCAACAAGACGGCGGGTCAGGTAACCGGCATCCGCTGTTTTAAGCGCTGTATCGGCAAGACCCTTACGCGCACCGTGTGTAGAGATAAAATAATCCAACACGTTCAATCCGCCTTTGAAGTTTGACAGAATCGGGTTTTCGATAATTTCACTTCCTGTTGATCCGGATTTCCTGGGCTTGGCCATCAGTCCGCGTATTCCGGCAAGCTGTTTGATCTGCTGTTTAGATCCACGCGCACCAGAATCAAGCATCATGTAAACAGAATTGAAACCCTGTTTGTCTGTGCTCAGTTCGCGAATCAACGTTTCTGTAATTCTCGTATCCACACGTGACCAGATATCGACAATCTGGTTATATCTTTCATTGTTTGTGATCAGACCCATGTTATAGTTATCCCACACTTCATCAACTTCACCTTTTGCATTCACCAACAATTCTTCTTTTGTGTCAGGAATGATAAGGTCATTAATGTTGAACGACAAACCACCTCTAAAGGCCATTCTGAATCCGAGCTGTTTGATATCATCCAGGAATTTTGCAGTTTTTGGAACGTTTGTCCATTTGATGATATCCCCGATAATCTCACGCAATGATTTCTTTGTAAGAAGAGCATTAACGAAACCAACTTCTGCCGGTACATGCTGGTTAAATAGCACACGACCTACTGTTGTTTCCAGTAATTTCGGTTGAACGTCTCCGTTATCATTTCTGACATTCACTTTTACTTTGATGTATGCATGAAGGTCAACCTGGTTTTCGTTGTATGCGATAATTACTTCTTCCGGGCTATAAAATGCTTTTCCTTCGCCTTTTACTTTTTCTTTGTCGGTAGCTTTTTTTCCTTTTGTTATATAGTAAAGTCCCAACACCATGTCCTGTGATGGAAGCGTAATCGGCGTTCCATTCTGCGGATTCAAAATGTTATGACTTGACAACATCAATAATTGTGCTTCCAGGATTGCTGCACTGCTCAACGGAACGTGAACGGCCATTTGGTCACCGTCAAAGTCAGCGTTGAACGCTGTACAAACAAGTGGGTGCAATTGGATCGCTTTTCCTTCAATCAATTTTGGCTGGAATGCCTGGATGGAAAGACGGTGCAAGGTTGGAGCGCGATTCAGCATTACCGGGTGTCCTTTCAAAATATTTTCAAGGATATCCCAAACGATTGCTTCCTTGCGATCGACAAGTTTACGCGCCGATTTTACCGTTTTTACAATTCCTCTTTCGATCAGTTTGCGAATGATAAACGGTTTGAATAATTCTGCAGCCATATCTTTTGGCAAACCGCATTCGTGCAATTTCAATTCTGGTCCCACTACGATAACAGAACGACCAGAGTAGTCAACGCGTTTTCCCAACAAATTCTGACGGAAACGGCCTTGTTTTCCTTTGAGTACGTCACTCAAAGATTTCAGTGCACGTCCGCCTTCTGCTTTTACAGCGTTTGACTTACGACTGTTATCAAACAATGAGTCAATCGCTTCCTGCAGCATGCGTTTTTCGTTACGCAAGATGACTTCAGGTGCTTTGATCTCAAGTAAACGCTTCAAACGGTTGTTACGAATGATCACGCGGCGATACAAATCGTTCAGGTCGGAAGATGCAAAACGTCCGCCATCCAACGGAACGAGTGGACGTAATTCCGGTGGAATGACCGGGATATATTGCATCACCATCCATTCAGGACGATTTGTGATACGGCTGTTTGCATCACGGAACGCTTCAACAACACTCAAACGTTTCAATGCATCAGCTTTACGTTGTTGTGAAGTTTCGTTTGCAGCAGCATTACGAAGATCAAAGGACAACTGATCCAGGTCAATTCTCTGTAAGAGATCATGAACTGCTTCAGCACCCATCTTCGCGATAAATTTATTTGGATCGTCGTCAGGCAAATACTGGTTATCCTTTGGAAGTGTGTCAAGGATTTCCAGGTATTCTTCTTCAGTCAGCAGGTCGCCGTAGTTTTGTCCTTTATCGGTACGGATACCTGGCTGAATCACGACATATCTTTCGTAATAAATAATTGTTTCCAGTTTCTTGGAACTCATTCCAAGAAGATAACCGGTTTTATTTGGCAAACTTTTGAAGTACCAGATATGAACAACCGGTACGACCAGTTTGATATGACCCATACGCTCGCGACGCACCTTTTTCTCTGTTACCTCCACACCGCAACGGTCGCACACAATGCCCTTATAGCGGATACGTTTGTATTTTCCGCAGGCACATTCATAATCCTTCACCGGTCCAAAAATCCTTTCACAAAACAAACCATCTCTTTCAGGTTTGTAAGTACGATAGTTTATCGTTTCCGGCTTCAATACTTCTCCATAAGATCTTTCGAGAATGGAGTCAGGTGATGCAAGACCGATAGTGATTTTTGAAAAATTGGCTCTGGGACGATTTTCTTTTTTGATAGCCATATTACTATATGAGGTTTTTATCTTTTTATGAACACTTAGCGAATAATTCCAAAAAGCAGTTGATTACTGCCAGATCTTTAAATCCAAGGCAATAAGTACTAAGGTGAAAACCAATAATTTAAGATTGAAATCGATTGCGAAAATCCCAACATATCTAAATTAAGGAGGGCAAAGGTAGTGATTTATATCTAAATAACCATAAAATTGATGGGAGGCACAGGTTCAGATGAGGTTGAGGTTGACCAGTCCTTTCGGTTTGAAAAGCCGAATGTAACCATAAGTCTCGAATGGTTTTTAACGTCCACATGGGAACAATGGCACATCCTTAAAGTATCAGTTGTCTAAATCTGATGCTGATTGAAAATTTCGGGATCACCCCGACGGCGGTTTTTTATACGAGGCGTTCTGTATCGCCATTGTTTACCCGACCCCGTCAGCGTCTTCGACGGCTGACGGGGTCTACCCTCTAAGCGGCAAAAAAAATAACCACATAGACACGTAGGAGCATAGGGATTACTTACACAACGGGTACCGGATTTCGTCGTAAAAACTTTTCGCGAATGATATTCTGTACCGGGACATCTCTTAGTTTGCTTTCGAGCCATGAAATGATATCGAGATATGCAAACGCCCGGGTTTCAAAGCGGTTCTTTTCGTATGTCTTCAACTTCTCGAGTAATTTTTCAAACTCGGGTTTTATTTTCTTCGGAGATATATGAAATGACTTTCTTAAAAACTTAAAAATCTCTTCTTCAACGAGACTAAGGTTGCCCATTTTTGCCATGTAACGATAAACTGATTTTACAAGGTATTCGAGCAATTGATAGTTGCCTAGTTCATAATGGGCAATCAGGTGAAGAAGTCTTGCATAACATTGAAGATCGGTTCGAAGATCGACCTTCCAGTTTATGATTTTCGTCAGCGATTTTATCGTGTTTTCATAATCGCCGCTACCGAAATAAAGCGACGCGAATTTGTAATGAAACACGAGAGCACGGTGAGGGTCAAGATACAATTCATATTCTTTCAATTTTCCCTCGATATAGGGAACAAGTGGCAGGCCCTCAGTGAATGTGCCGTCAATAAAGTGTTTATTGATTTTAGAGATGTGCAGATACACAAATGTCTGAATACGGTTATTATCATTGTTCCGAACGACTTCGGAACGATAAAATCTTTCAAATTTGTCTAGCGTCTCGGTAAATTTTGGATAGTTGAGCAAATCGAAGTTTGCACCGAGCAGGTTGTGCATCCCTTTAATGTAGTGAGCCGTTTCGATAGTGATCATAAACTTTTCTTTCTCAAAAAGATCAACCCATTTTTGCGTGTATCGGTAATATGAAATAAAATCCTGGCTGATAAATGCATACCAGCTATAGCTTTGATAGAGGTACATTTTTTCATAAAATCCTACTGCTTTCGTCAGGTCTGCCGGCAAATGTTGTTCGAAAAATTCCTGCACGGCTTTGATATCATTCTCATTGCGCGCCAGGCCATGTTTGATATACCAGCTATATAATAACAATGACAGGTTTGACAAACTACCCGTAAGGGACAGACGATGAATCACCTCGTCCATTTCGGTTGACAAGCGGTCAGCGCGATCCTGCATGCTGCGTGTGATATGAAGTGCCTCGATCTTTTGTTCAAAAAAAAGCACCTTAAGGAGAATCGTCATCTGGTGAAATGCTCGTGCACTTTCCTTGATGCGGTCAAGGATCTTGAGACTTTGGAGATAAAGTCCCTGGTTGTATAAGATCCTGGCGTAGTCAAGTTGCTCATGTAGCTGAATATCGATATTGTCTTCAGTTTTGATTACTCGTAAGCTGGATAGTATTTGCCTGTACAGGTGTGCCTTCGCGTTGGAAAGCTGCTTTTTCTTAATGTTTTTATTCCTTTTAAGCAGTTCCGACTCGTCGTATTTATCCATTTTATCGAGCGCATCGAATAAATGAATCATCTTTAACTCCTCACCTGATGACGAGTTTCTTTTAACATATAGTTTAAAATTCCGTTTCTCTGACTTTTTTAGCGATTTAACCAGTTGAAACAGGGTATCTGATGATCTGTTGGGCATCGTAATTTATAATCTTTAAATCCTTTACCAGCAAGCGTTTCAGGGATATTTGGCCGGTTTTAGCAACGTAATATGACGTTAATTTGATTTTATTGCTGTTGTAAACAAAGATAATTTCGAAAGAATGGGTATTTGAGTTTACAAGGATCTTGACCACAAAAGTAATTAGCCTTATTCTTTTTTTCAATTCTTTCAATAAAAGCTATGCCAAACCAAAAAATTTTCATCTTCGACACCACGCTTCGCGATGGCGAACAGGTGCCCGGTTGTAAGCTGAACACTAAGGAAAAAATCGAACTTGCATTGCAATTGGAAGACCTGGGCGTCGACATTATCGAAGCGGGTTTCCCGATTTCAAGTCCTGGCGATTTCCATTCTGTCGAAGAGATCTCAAAAATTATCAAGAATGCATCGGTGTGTGGACTTAGCCGCGCAGTTGAGAAAGATATTGAAACGGCAGCACAGGCTCTAAAATATGCGAAGCGGCCCCGTATCCACACGGGAATTGGCACTTCCGATCTGCACATCAAGGCCAAATTCAACTCAACCCGCGAAGAAATTATTGAAAGAGCAACACAGGCTGTAAAGTGCGCTAAAAAATTTGTTGATGATGTTGAATTTTACGCTGAAGATGCTGGGAGAACGGACAATGACTACCTGGCACGTGTAGTCGAAGCGGTGATTGCAGCAGGTGCCACTGTTGTCAACATTCCGGATACAACCGGATATTGTTTGCCTCATCAATACGGCGAAAAAATTGCCTACCTCGTCAACAATGTAAAAAATATTGATCGCGCCGTGATTTCATGTCATTGTCATAATGACCTCGGTCTGGCCACTGCGAATTCCATTGCAGGAGTTATCGCCGGGGCTCGTCAAATTGAATGTACCATTAACGGATTGGGGGAAAGAGCGGGGAATACTTCACTGGAAGAAGTGGTAATGGTGATCAAGCAGCATGCACATCTTGGATTTTTTACAGATATCAAAACCCAGAAACTGAATCCCACAAGCAGAGCAGTTGCAGAAACAATGCGTATGCCGGTGCAACCAAACAAAGCTATTGTCGGTTCAAATGCCTTCTCACACTCATCCGGAATTCACCAGGATGGTTTCTTAAAAGATTCTCTGACTTATGAAATTATCAATCCTGAGGAAGTAGGAGCCGATGGTTCCAAGATCGTACTAACGGCAAGGAGTGGCCGAAGCGCGCTCGCACATCGACTTCACAAATTGGGTTATTCATTTAATCGCAACGATGTGGATGTTATTTATGAGCAGTTCTTAATTGTTGCAGATACAAAGAAAGAGGTAGTTGAAGATGATCTGCACCGCCTTGCAAAGAGTTACCAGGCGACAACAGTAACAGCATAAAGCTTGACAAGAAATAAAAAGAGAAAAATTTCATGGCGAAGTCATTATTTGAAAAGATTTGGGAAAAACACGTTATCAAGACCATCGATGACGGCCCGTCAGTTTTATATATCGACAAACATTTTATTCACGAAGTAACCAGTCCACAGGCGTTCAGGGGTCTTGAGCAAAGAGGCCTGAAAGTATTTCGCCCGAAACAGGTTGTAGCTACGGCCGATCACAACGTGCCGACCCTGAATCAGCATTTACCCATCAAGGAAGAATTATCTCGCAAGCAGGTACAGACGTTGAAAGAAAATTGCGAAAAATTCGGAATAGAACTTTATGGACTTGGACATCCATATCAGGGAATTGTTCATGTAATTGGACCTGAACTCGGCATTACGCAACCCGGAATGACGATCGTTTGCGGCGACAGCCACACTTCTACACATGGTGCATTTGGAACTATGGCATTTGGTATTGGTACAAGCGAAGTAGAAATGGTTCTGGCAACACAATGCCTGTTGCAAAGCAAACCAAAGTTGATGCGTATTAATGTAGAAGGCAAATTGAACGAAGGCGTAGTTTCAAAAGACATCATCTTATATATCATTTCGCTTATCTCTGCAAGTGGCGCTACAGGATATGCTGTTGAATATGCAGGATCTGCTATCCGGAGCCTGTCTATGGAAGCACGAATGACGATCTGCAATATGAGCATTGAAATGGGCGCACGCTGCGGCATGATTGCTCCCGACGAAATCACTTTTAATTATATAAAGGGAAGAGAGTTTGCACCGGCTGGAAAAGATTGGGAAACTTCTCTCGCATATTGGAAAACGTTATACAGCGACAGCAATACCAAGTTTGATAAAGAATTGACGATAAATGCTGCCGACATAGAGCCGATGATTACCTACGGTACAAATCCCGGAATGGGCATCGGTGTTTCCGGGCATGTTCCATCGTTGAATGAAATCGAAGAAAAAGAGAAACCTTCCTTTGAGAAATCACTTCATTACATGGGTCTTGAGCCGGGCGCAAATATCAAAGGTAAAAAAGTGGACTATGTTTTCATTGGCAGTTGCACCAACAGTCGGATTGAAGATCTCAGGATGGTTGCAGCTTTCGTGAAGGGCAAACAAAAAGCAAAAGATGTTGAAGTATGGATCGTACCGGGTAGTAAGCAAGTTGAAAAACAGGCGAAGGAAGAAGGTATTGATAAAATATTCGAAGCAGCGGGATTCATGTTGCGTCAACCGGGATGCTCTGCGTGTTTGGGAATGAACGAGGATAAGATTCCTGCCGGCAAATATTGCATTTCTACGAGCAACAGGAATTTTGAAGGAAGGCAGGGACCGAATGCGCGTACATTTCTGGCAAGTCCACTCACTGCTGCTGCGGCAGCAATTACGGGACAAGTCGCTGATGTCAGGGAATTGATGATATCGTAGTTGCATTTTTCATTATCGGCTGTACAACAACGTTAGATCAAAAGGAAAACCAAAAATAAATAGTATGAAAAGGATGGCGCTGGGTTTTATCGTTTTATTGGCAGGAATTGCATCACAGGCGCAAACATTTACGCTAAAGAGTAAAGATATCGGTGGCCAGGCCACGACGAAGCAGGTGTTCAAAGGTTTCGGTTGCACGGGCGATAATATTTCTCCGGAATTGTCCTGGGAAAATGCTCCTGCCGGAACAAAAAGTTTTGCGGTTACGATGTATGATCCGGATGCTCCTACGGGGAGCGGTTTCTGGCATTGGCTGATCTTCGATATTCCAGCTAACGTAACTGAATTAAAATCGGACGCCGGTGATCTTTCAAAAAATTTAGCTCCTGCGGGTTCGGTCCAAAGTAAAACGGATTTTGGTCAGCCTGGTTATGGTGGACCTTGTCCGCCTGAAGGTCACGGTTTTCATACTTATATCATCACCGTGTATGCATTGAAGACAGATAAATTAGGATTGGATCAAAACGCGTCCGGCGCCTACGTTGGATTTAATTTATATGCAAACACAATTGGTAAGGCATCGTTGATCATGTATTACAAACGTTAAGTAATTTTTAAATGAGCAGACAAATCAATATCGTCCAATCTACGGTTGTACCAATTAATATCGAAAACATTGATACGGACCAGATCATTCCTGCGAGATTCTTAAAGGCGACAAGCCGGGATGGTTTTGGCAAAAATCTTTTTCGCGACTGGAGATATGAAAATGATGACGAGCATCGACCTAAAAAAGATTTTCCGTTGAATAACTCCACATACAGTGGAAGAATTCTTGTTGCTGCGAAAAATTTTGGTTGCGGTTCCTCACGTGAGCATGCGGCATGGGCGATAAAAGACTACGGATTTGATGTAGTGGTCAGCAGTTTCTTCGCTGATATTTTTAAGAATAACGCATTGAATAATTTTTTGCTTCCTGTAACAGTCAGTGAATCGTTTCTCCAAAAAATCTTCGATGTTGTTGGAAAGAATCCAGAGGCAAAGCTTGAAGTCAACCTGCGGGATCAGATAATTAAAATTTCAGACAGCGGCGAAACGGAATCTTTTGAAATCAATCATTATAAAAAAACTTGTTTGCTGAATGGGTATGATGATATCGATTACCTGCTTAGTATCAAAACTGAGATTGAGGAATTTGAGAAGCAAGTTTCATGAAAAAGCAATTTTGCATCCGACGAAAATAAAAGAACCAGAATAAATAGAATGACAACGAATAAACATAGCAAATCTCACCCTGCACACGATGCTGCCAATGAAAATCGTGGCGTTAAGAAAAATATCGTAGTTATTGAAGGCGATGGCATTGGCCCGGAGGTGACCAGGCAGTCTATCAAAGTACTCAACGCGATTGCAGACAGATACAATCACGAATTCAACTATAGCTATTACCTGATGGGTGCAGTTGCGATCGACAAAACAGGTAATCCGCTACCTGATGAAACGATTACCGCAGCATTGAACAGCGACGCGATATTATTTGGCGCCATCGGTCACCCAAAATATGATAATGATCCATCGGCAAAGGTGCGACCGGAACAAGGCTTGCTGAAGTTGAGAAAATCATTGCAGCTGTTCGCAAATATTCGCCCCGTTACCACCTATCCTTCACTCCACCATCTTTCTCCTTTAAAAACAAAAAACATCGAGGATGTTGATTTTGTCATTTTCAGGGAACTCACTGGCGGCATTTATTTCGGAAAGAAAGAAGTTGACGCCGAGAATACAAAAGCGTCTGACGATTGCGTATATACGAAGGAAGAAATTGAACGCATTGCACATCTTGCATTTAAGCAGGCGCAGTTGCGCAAGAAAAAACTGACACTGGTTGATAAAGCGAATGTGTTGGAGACATCGCGACTGTGGAGAAGAATAGTACAGGAAATCGCAAAGCAATACAGTGATGTGAAAGTCGATTTTCTTTTTGTTGACAATGCCGCGATGCAAATCATTCTAAATCCAAAACAATTCGATGTCATACTTACCGAGAATATGTTTGGAGATATTATCAGCGACGAGGCAAGTGTGATCAGCGGTTCGTTGGGACTGCTTCCTTCTGCATCTATCGGCAAAGGGGCCGCATTGTTTGAACCCATACATGGTTCATATCCGCAGGCGGCAGGAAAAGATATCGCGAATCCATTGGGTTCAATTCTTTCTGCGGCCATGTTGCTGGATTATTTCAGCCTGCATAAAGAAGCCGAGCTGATCCGCGAAGCAGCAGATTGGACATTACGAAATGGTTTTGTTACAAAAGATATTGATCCCGTTAATTTTTACTTCACCACAACGATCGGAGAATTGATCAGTGATTATGTAGGTGGGAAAATTCCGGGTGATATTAATAAGGCAAACGTCGAGTTGAGAAAGTCGACGATCATTTAGCGAGCTATCGAGTGTGAAGTAAGGCCAAGTCATATTTCACACTTAAGGCCCTTTCTCAGAAAAAGTTCTTTGTATATTAACAGGTGGTTCGTATATTCGCACAACAACGAAATACTCATGTTGAGAAGCAGACTAAATAATATTCTTTCGATTGCCATTCTTATCGTGGTGGTCATTATTATTCCTGCAGTTCATGGAGGTAGTTGTTAATTTATAAAAATAGAAAATCAAAATAAACGACCCGCCTCCACAAAAGGCGGGTTTTTTGTTTTATATAATTATTCAATTGATAAAAAGTTCATCGGAATAAATCTCGATTCAGACAATGGCAGAATTAAATAAATATTCAAAGACTTTAACGCAGGATGAAACACAACCTGGCGCACAGGCAATGCTATATGGAATTGGCTTAACGGATCGCGATTTAAAAAAAGCACAGGTCGGTATTGCAAGTATGGGTTATGATGGCAACACTTGCAATATGCATTTGAATGACCTTGCAAAAGTGGTGAAGCAAAGTGTGTGGGATAATGAATTGGTGGGATTAATTTTTAATACTATCGGCGTAAGCGATGGCATGGCCAATGGTACAAGCGGAATGCGTTATTCTCTCGTGAGTCGTGATATTATTGCTGATTCTATCGAAGCAATCTGTGGTGCGCAATATTATGATGGATTAATTGCGATTCCAGGTTGTGATAAAAATATGCCGGGTTCCCTGATGGCAATGGGCAGGCTGAATCGTCCCTCCATCATGGTATATGGAGGAACAATTGCTCCGGGTCACTACAAAGGACAGGACTTGAATATTGTTTCTGCATTCGAAGCATTGGGACAAAAAATTGCCGGAAATCTAACTGAGGAAGATTTTAGAGGAATCATTCAGCATACTTGTCCGGGCGCCGGTGCTTGCGGAGGAATGTATACTGCAAACACAATGGCTGCAGCGGTGGAAGCATTAGGAATGAGTCTTCCTTATTCCTCATCTAATCCTGCTGTTAGTAAGGAAAAAGCGGCGGAGTGTGCTGCTGCCGGCAAAGCAATCAGGTTATTACTTGAAAAAGATATCAAACCCAAAGACATCATGACAAGAAAAGCATTTGAAAATGCCATTGTCACGATCATGGTGCTGGGTGGAAGTACCAATGCGGTGTTGCATTTGATTGCGATGGCAAAAAGTGTTGACGTCGATCTGACGCAGGATGATTTCCAAAAAATCAGCAACAGGATTCCGGTGCTTGCAGATTTTAAACCTAGCGGGAAATATTTGATGCAGGATTTGCATGAACATGGAGGTATCCCGACAGTGATGAAATATTTGTTGCAAAAAGGTTTGCTTCATGGCGAGTGTTTGACGGTAACGGGAAAAACGCTTGCAGAAAATCTTGGCAGTGTTCCCGACCTGGACTTCGAGTCGCAAAAAATTATCTATCCGCTGGAAAAACCGATAAAGAAAACGGGGCACTTGCAAATTTTGTATGGCAATCTCGCCGAGGGAGGAAGTGTTGCAAAAATCAGTGGTAAAGAAGGCGAACGGTTCACAGGACCGGCTCGCGTTTTCGACGGTGAACAAAATTTGATAGCGGGAATTCAAAGCGGTCGAGTGAGACAGGGTGATGTGGTCGTAATTCGCAACGAAGGACCAAAAGGTGCACCCGGTATGCCTGAAATGCTGAAACCTACAGGAGCGTTGATAGGCGCAGGACTTGGTAAATCAGTAGCGTTGATCACTGATGGAAGATTTAGCGGCGGCACGCACGGATTTGTTGTTGGACATATCACCCCGGAAGCATTCGAAGGAGGCCTGATCGCATTTGTAGAAGACGATGATGTCATTGAAATCGATGCCGTGACAAATACAATCACGCTACGAGTCGACGACGACGTCGTCGCTAAAAGAAAATCAAAATGGAAACAGCCTCCGTTAAAGGCAACAAAAGGCGCTTTATACAAATATGCAAAAAGTGTAAAGACAGCAGCAGAAGGATGTGTTACCGATGAGTAACGTCGGTGCATATCCGAAATGAAATCTAAAACGAAATAAAAATTTATTTGACTTTATAAAATCACATTATGGAAACGCTTACAATTAAAAAAGAAAAGGGCACAACCGGTAAAAAAACGATAACCAATATCTCCGGTTCGGTCGCTGTGCTCGAAGCTTTCCTCGAGGAAAAGGTCGACACCATATTTGGATATCCAGGCGGTGCCATCATGCCAATTTATGACGCACTGTATGATTACCACGATAAATTGAAACATATACTTGTCCGTCATGAACAAGGTGCTGTTCATGCTGCACAGGGCTATGCAAGAGTATCAGGAAAAACAGGAGTTGTATTTGCAACGAGCGGACCAGGCGCAACGAACCTGGTGACCGGCCTGGCTGATGCCATGATCGATAGCACGCCTGTTGTTTGTATAACCGGTCAGGTCTATGCGCATTTATTAGGAACTGATGCATTCCAGGAAACTGATGTGATCAATATTACAACACCAATTACAAAATGGAACTACCAGGTTACTGATGCAACGGAAATTCCCACGGTTCTTGCAAAAGCATTTTATATCGCCGGAAGCGGAAGACCAGGACCGGTTTTGATTGATATCACAAAAAATGCGCAGTTGCAGAAATTCGACTACGAAGGATACAAAAAATGTGAACATATCCGGAGTTATCGTCCAAAACCAATCGTGCGTAAAGAATATGTTCAAGAAGCCGCGAAGTTGATCAATGAAGCACAAAAACCATTTGTCATTTTTGGACAGGGTGTAATTCTTGGGAGAGCGGAATCTGAATTCAAGAAATTTATTGAGAAATCAGGAATTCCTGCTGCATGGACCATCATGGGCATGAGCGCGATCGATACAGATCATCCGCTCGCCGTTGGCATGCTGGGAATGCATGGTAATTATGGACCGAACGTGTTGACAAATGAATGCGACGTATTAATTGCAGTTGGAATGAGATTCGATGATCGCGTAACCGGCAGGCTCGACAAATATGCCAAGCAGGCAAAAGTAATTCACCTGGATATTGACCCGTCAGAAATTGACAAGAACGTCAAGACTACAGTTCCTGTGTGGGGCGATTGTAAAGAAACATTGCCGTTGCTCACAGCGTTGATCGAGCAAAAAGTTTATCCGCAATGGTTGCAGAAATTTAAGGATTATCAAAAGCAGGAGGAAGATCAGTGTATTAAACCTGAATTGCATCCAAAGACTGATGACCTCACGATGGGTGAAGTGATTGACCTGATAAATGATTTCACCAAAGGCAATGCGATATTAGTAACTGATGTTGGACAGCACCAGATGGTCGCCTGCCGTTACGCAAAATATACGCAGTCGAAAAGCAATATTACATCTGGAGGTTTGGGCACAATGGGATTTGCACTACCTGCCGCTATTGGAGCAAAAGTGGGAGCGCCGGAAAGACAAGTAGTTGCCGTTATCGGCGATGGAGGTTTCCAGATGACGCTACAGGAGCTAGGTACAATTATGCAAAGTGAAATCGACGTAAAGATCTTAATTCTGAATAATAATTTCCTCGGAATGGTGCGCCAGTGGCAGCAGTTGTTTCATGATAAACGCTATTCGTTTGTCGATATCACCAGCCCCGATTTTGTTCAAATAGCTAAAGGATACCGTATTTCAGGTACGAGTGTATCAAAAAGAGAAGATTTGAAGACTGCCGTGGCAACAATGCTCAAACACAAGGGCGCGTATCTGCTCGAAGTAATGGTCGGAAAGGAAAACAATGTATTTCCAATGGTACCACAGGGTTGCAGCGTTGCTGAAATCAGGCTGAAATAACGGCAACAGACAGACGAAGAATAAAATTTATTAAGACATCAATCAGAATATATGTCAAAACAGGAATTCACAATAACGGTTTACACAGAAAACCAGATTGGTTTGCTTAACCGGATTGCTATTATCTTTTCGAGAAGAAAGATCAATATAGAAAGTATGAACACCTCTCCTTCGGAGATTGAAGGGATCCATCGTTTTACAATTGTAATCAACGAATTTGAGGAAGTAGTAAAAAAATTATGCAGGCAGATCGAGAAGCAGGTGGAGGTTCTAAAAGTGTACTATAATACCAGTGATGAAATTGTATGGCAGGAATTGGCGCTGTACAAAGTACCAACGGATGAAATTGCAGAAAAAGCGAAGGTAGAAAGACTGTTACGTGAACACGGAGCGAGAGCCGTAGTGATTCGTAAAGATTATACCATATTCGAAACATCAGGACATCGTGAAGAAACAGATAAGTTAGTTGAGGTGCTTGAACCATACGGGTTGATCGAATTTGTTCGAAGCGCAAGAGTTGCGATCATTAAAGCCAGCAATGGTTTTCATGAAAAACTAAAGGAATTTGAACAAACCGAACCGGGCGAAGAATTGATCGAGAATGAATATTTAGACAAGCAGGATGAAGTTTTCACTATGTAGTCAATCGAAAATAAATTCCCAATTCATGCTCTTCAATGAGCTCACTTAAAAACAATCATTAACCCCCTTTTATAAGGGACAAATAAACAAAAATGGCAAAATTAAATTTCGGAGGAGTAGAAGAAAATGTTGTGACACGTGAAGAATTTCCGCTAAGCAAAGCTCAGCAGGTATTAAAAAATGAAACTATTGCAGTCATTGGTTACGGAGTGCAGGGACCTGGCCAGGCTTTAAATCAAAAAGACAATGGTATTAATGTCATCGTTGGCCAGAGAAAAAATTCCAAGACCTGGGACAAAGCAGTGCGCGACGGATTTGTGCCCGGTGAAACATTGTTTGAAATTGAAGAAGCACTCGAGAAAGGAACTATTATTTGCTATTTATTGAGCGATGCGGCACAAATTCAATTGTGGCCGACAGTAAAAAAACATCTTACGGCAGGAAAAGCATTATACTTTTCACACGGTTTTGGTATCACGTTCAAAGAACAAACAGGGATTATTCCTCCAAAAGATGTAGATGTCTTTCTTGTAGCTCCGAAAGGATCAGGAACATCGTTACGCAGAATGTTTTTGCAAGGTAGGGGACTGAACAGCAGTTACGCCATCTTCCAGGATGCAACCGGACGTGCAAAAGAAAGAGTGATCGCACTCGGTATTGCTGTTGGGAGCGGATATTTATTTGAAACAGATTTCAAGAAAGAAGTTTATAGTGATTTGACAGGAGAGCGCGGTACTTTGATGGGCGCGATACAGGGGATTTTTGCGGCGCAATACCAAGTATTACGCGATAAGGGTCACACTCCTTCAGAGGCGTTCAATGAAACAGTTGAAGAATTGACCCAAAGCCTGATGCCATTGGTTGCAGAAAACGGAATGGATTGGATGTATGCGAATTGCTCAACCACAGCACAACGCGGAGCATTGGACTGGTGGAAAAAATTCAGGGACGCAACAGCTCCGGTTTTTAAAGAATTGTATGAAAGTGTTGCGGCCGGGAAAGAATCTCAGCGTTCGATTGACAGCAACAGTCAACCTGACTACCGCGAAAAGCTGGAAGTTGAATTGAAAGAATTGCGTGAAAGCGAAATGTGGCAGGCTGGAAAAACTGTTAGAAGTCTCAGACCCGAAAATCAATCTGTAGCAACTTCTAAGGAGTTTGAGAAAAAAATGGAGAAAGTAAAATAATATCATCTTCTATTATGAAGAATTCATTGGTAAATAATGTCGGCATCGCAACGGTTCCAGGAGTGAGCGCCTCGTTACATTTTCAACAAGCGGCGGAGAAGCTTAAGAAAGTGGTGACGCGCACTCCGCTTGCCTTCAGTCATCAACTGTCAAGAAAATTTAAGTGCAACGTATATTTGAAACGTGAAGATTTGCAGGTTGTGCGCTCTTACAAAATCCGCGGTGCATATAATATGATGAGCAATTTGCCTGAGGAGCAATTGCAACGTGGCGTTGTATGTGCGAGTGCAGGAAATCATGCGCAGGGATTTGCATACTCATGCAAAAAACTCAATCTGAAAGGTGTTATTTTCATGCCAATCATCACGCCTAAACAAAAAGTAACGCAAACGAAAATGTTTGGGGAAGATAAGATTGAAATCGTGTTATTAGGAGACACGTTTGATGATTGCGCTATCGCAGCGAAGAAGTTTACTGAAGAACACAAAATGACTTTTATTCCTCCTTTCGATGATTTGAGGATCATCGAGGGGCAAGGAACTGTGGCGGTGGAAATATTGGAAGATCTTTCGAATATTGATTACCTGTTTGCTCCAATAGGAGGCGGCGGATTAGCTTCTGGCGTTGGATCTTATTTCAAAACGTATTCACCCAAAACAAAAATTATTGGTTTGGAACCGGAAGGTGCACCTGCGATGTATGAATCTTTGAAAGCGGGATATCCTGTTACGCTTGATGAAATTGACCGTTTTGTCGACGGTGCAGCAGTAAAGCGTGTGGGAGATATTACTTTCTCGATTTGTAAAGAAATCTTGGATGAGGTACACCTGGTGCCTGAGGGAAAAGTGTGCAGCACTATTTTGAAACTTTACAACGAAGAGGCGATTGTAGTTGAGCCAGCCGGTGCGCTATCAATCGCAGCACTTGATGACTACGCCGAAAACATTAGGGGCAAAAATGTTGTTTGTATCGTTAGCGGAAGTAATAACGATATCGACCGCATGCCGGAAATAAAAGAGCGATCCCTTCAATATGAAGGATTAAAACATTATTTCCTTATCAAATTTGCGCAACGACCGGGCGCTTTGAAAGAATTTGTAAACAATGTTCTCGGGCCGACCGATGACATTACCCGGTTTGAGTACATGCAAAAGACGAATAAAGAAACCGGACCGGCGTTGGTAGGCATTGAACTTCAAAACAGGACGGACTACGACGTGTTGCTCGACAACATGCAAAAAGCGCATATTGATTTTTCGGAAATTATAAAAGACGATAAGTTGTTTGGGTACCTGGTATAAGGAAATCGATAATCACATTACCCTACCGAAAATGTGGATAATTCGGGAACGGTATAACTTAAACAAAATCGATATTTTTTTGTATATTTAGTCGGTTGTTTGCTATATTCTTAGACGAAACGTTTGCTGTATAAAGTTTTTTTGAACAAAAATTAATCACTTAATCGAACACGAGATGGTAAACAATCAAGGTTTATATCATCCTTCATTTGAACGTGATGCATGTGGAATTGGTTTCGTAGCAAACATCAAAGGGAATAAATCACACCAGATTATTTCTGACGCGCTAACCATTCTGGAAAACATGGAGCATAGGGGCGCTTGTGGTTGTGAAAGCAACACGGGTGACGGTGCCGGCATTATGATTCAAACACCGCACGAATTCTTTTTTGATGAATGCGTGCGACTGGGAATTCATTTACCTGCTTTTGGTAAATACGGAGTGGGCATGTTGTTTTTTCCACGCGACATTCGCCTGAAGGAAGAATGCAGGGATATTTTTAATCGTTCGGCTGAGAAACTCGGCCTCGAAGTATTGGGATACAGAAAAATTCCGGTGAACCCTGACGGCATCGGTCCGACAGCGCTATCTGTTGAACCCGAAATGGAGCAAGTGTTTATCGCGTGCCCGGACCATATTACGCAGCCGGATGATTTCGAAAGAAAATTATTTGTCCTTCGCAACTACGCCAGCCACACAATTACCAATACAGTCAAAAAAGATGCGATTGGTTTTTATGTTGCCTCGCTTTCTTATAAAACTGTCGTATATAAAGGGCAGTTAACAAGTTTACAGGTAAGAAATTATTTCCCCGATCTTAGCAACAATCGCGTTGTTTCTGCATTCGGATTGATCCACTCACGTTTTGCAACAAATACTTTCCCATCCTGGAAACTTGCGCAGCCATTCAGATTTATCGCTCATAACGGTGAGATCAATACGCTGCAAGGCAATTTGAATTGGCTGAAGACAAGTGAAAAAGGATTTGAATCTCCATACTTTACAAAAGAAGAAATGGACATGTTGTTGCCCGTTATAACTGAAGGGCAATCAGATTCTGCTTGTCTCGACAATATGATCGAATTGCTCACTTTGTGTGGTCGTTCATTGCCACACGTGATGATGATGTTGATTCCGGAAGCATGGGATGGTAACGAGCAAATGGATCCGGTGAAAAAGGCATTTTATGAATTCCATGCATCCTTTATGGAACCATGGGATGGACCTGCATCCATTTCATTTACGGATGGAAAAATAATCGGAGCAACACTCGATAGAAATGGATTGCGTCCCTCCAGATATTGCGTGACGAATGACGACAGAGTTATCATGGCGTCTGAAACAGGTGTGTTACCTGTTGATCCAAAAAACGTAAAAGAAAAAGGAAGATTACAACCTGGCAAAATGTTCATCGTGGACATGGAACAGGGGCGAATCATCAGCGATGACGAACTCAAACAAAATATCTGTTCGCAAAAACCATATGCTGAATGGTTGAACAAATATAAAATCCGTTTGGATGAACTCCCGGAACCAAGAGTGATGTTCACTCATTTAGAACATGACCAAATCTTCAAATATCAAAAAGCGTTTGGTTACTCAACGGAAGATGTTGATACAATAATTTCTCCAATGGCATTGGATGGAAAAGAACCTGTGGGTTCCATGGGATCCGACGTCCCACTAGCTATACTGAGTGATCAGCCACAACATCTCAGCAATTACTTCAAACAACTTTTTGCGCAGGTAACAAATCCGCCAATTGATCCGATCCGCGAGCGCCTGGTCATGTCGCTTGCAACATTTGCGGGTAATAATGGAAACCTCCTTGCTGAAGATCCTCTGGCGTGTCACTGTGTGGCGTTGAATCATCCGGTCTTATCAAATCATGAGTTGGAAAAAATCAGGAGTATCGATACGGGTATATTCCAGGCAAAAACATTACAAACATATTTTCGCGCAGACGGGAAACCGGGATCATTGCAAGCGGGTCTTGATCGCTTGTGCAGATACGCAGTGGATGCTGCAGAAGACGGATTTGAAGTATTGATATTATCTGACAGAGCAATTGATTCGGATCACGCGCCGATTCCTTCTTTGCTCGCCGTTTCAGCGGTGCACCATCACTTGATCCGTAAAGGATATCGCGGTCAGGTCGGTATCATCGTGGAAGCAGGCGACGTATGGGAAGTTCATCACTTTGCATGCCTCATCGGATTTGGTGCAACTGCAATTAATCCATATCTCGCTCTTTCCACAATTCGTGATCTCAAGATAAGTGGGAAGCTCCAAACAAATCTGGACGCTGAGCAACTGAAGAAAAATTATATCAAGGCCGTTAACGACGGACTACTGAAGGTGTTCTCTAAAATGGGAATATCGACTTTGCAATCTTACCAGGGCGCACAGATTTTTGAGATCATTGGTTTGAATAAAACTGTTGTTGATAAATATTTCACGGGAAGTACGTCAAGAATCGAAGGAATGGGTTTGGATGAAATTGCGAAAGAAACTTTGGCGAAACACTATTTTGCATTTAGCAGGAAGGATATCCCTGTTGACCGCTTACCCGTTGGTGGAGTATACCAATGGAAACGCAAAGGAGAATTCCATTTGTTCAATCCACAGACCATCCACTTGTTGCAATATTCAACAAGGATGAATGATTACAATTTGTTTAAGAAATATTCCAAGCTGGTTAACGATCAGAGTGAAAGTGCTGCTACATTAAGAAGCATGTTTGTCTTCAAAAGAAATCGTCCTGCGATTTCAATTGAACAGGTCGAACCAATTGAAAATATATTGAAGCGTTTTGCAACTGGTGCGATGAGCTTTGGTTCTATATCTCACGAAGCCCATTCTACATTGGCAATTGCAATGAACCGAATCGGTGGTAAAAGTAACACTGGTGAAGGTGGCGAAGATGAATTGCGATATGAAAGACTGGCTAACGGTGATTCAATGCGTTCTGCGATCAAGCAGGTTGCATCAGCACGATTCGGTGTTACAAGTTATTATTTGACGATGGCAGATGAGTTGCAGATCAAAATGGCACAGGGGGCAAAACCGGGTGAAGGCGGACAATTGCCTGGTCACAAAGTGGATGACTGGATCGGCAAAGTGCGGCATTCGACACCAGGAGTGGGATTGATTTCTCCCCCACCCCATCACGATATTTACTCGATCGAAGATCTTGCACAATTAATTTTCGATTTGAAAAATTCGAATCGTGATGCGCGTATCAGTGTCAAGCTCGTATCGAAAGCGGGTGTTGGAACAATTGCCGCAGGCGTCGCAAAAGCTAAATCTGATGTGATATTGATTTCGGGTCATGACGGAGGAACAGGTGCATCACCGATTAGTTCTATCAAACATGCGGGTTTACCGTGGGAATTGGGTCTTGCAGAATCTCAACAAACACTAGTAAAAAATAAATTGCGTAGCCGGGTTGTTTTGCAAACAGACGGACAATTGAAAACCGGTCGTGATGTTGCTATTGCAACATTACTCGGCGCTGAAGAATGGGGTGTTGCTACTGCTGCGTTGGTTGTTGAAGGATGTATCTTGATGCGTAAATGTCATCTCAATACTTGTCCGGTGGGTGTTGCAACACAGGATCCTGTTTTGCGTAAACGTTTTGCTGGTGACGCCGATCATGTGGTAAATCTTTTCCATTTTCTTGCACAGGAATTACGAGAGATTATGGCTGATCTTGGTTTCAGAACTGTTGAAGAAATGGTTGGACAGGTAGAATGTCTTGAAGTAAAAGAAAAAATAAATCACTGGAAATATAAGAAGTTGGATCTATCACCCATTTTGTTCAAGGAACCTTCTTCGATGTATACCGGTTTACACAAGCAGGAAGAGCAGGATCATGGGTTGAGTGATGTCCTCGATTGGAAATTGCTAAGCGCGGCAAAACCAGCATTGGAAAATCAGCAAAAGATCTTTGCCTCATTTAACGTGAAGAACACGGATCGGACGATCGGAACAATTTTGTCGAATGAAATATCGAAGCGTTACCAGTCACGCGGACTTCCGGAAGACACTATTCATTTTAAGTTAACCGGAACAGCAGGACAAAGTTTTGGTGCGTTCAATACAAAAGGAGTTACGTTGGAATTAGAAGGCGATGCAAACGATTATTTCGGAAAAGGATTATCTGGTGCGAGATTGATTGTATATCCTTCAGTCAACGCAGGATTTGTTCCTGAAGAAAATATAATCATTGGTAATGTCGCATTCTACGGGGCGACCTCCGGTGAAGCGTTTATCCGGGGCAAAGCCGGTGAACGTTTTGGAGTTAGAAACTCTGGAGTGATGGCTGTGGTTGAAGGTGTTGGTGATCACGGTTGCGAATACATGACAGGAGGACGCGTAGTCATTCTCGGAAATACAGGCAGGAATTTTGCGGCCGGAATGAGTGGTGGTATCGCTTATGTATATGACGTAAATGGAAATTTCGCATCATTGTGTAACAAGGAAATGGTGGACCTCGATCCGCTCGGTGATGAAGATGCTGTTGAAATGAGAGACATGATTCAGAGACATTATGCTTATACCGGAAGTACGGTAGCAAAATTTGTTTTGGATGATTTTGAAAGCCAATTAAAAAATTTCGTGAAAGTATTTCCGAGAGATTATAAAAAAGTATTGTCGGAAAAAACTGAAAAAGCAAAGGTGAAAACGAATGAATAATATTTACGGGTCACAGCGAAAGATATGAGAACGCGGAGTAGGCTAGTTCTTTTGTGACTGAACCTCTCCGTTGTTCTCTGTGACCTGGATGCCGCCATATGAAAGGCATGTAAAATATTATCACTAACTAAACAGTAGTAAAAATGGGTAAACCAAGTGGTTTTTTGGAATTTGGGCGAGAGTTGCCGGGGAAACGTCCGGTGCAAGAGAGAAAAAAAGATTACCGTGAATTTGTTTCTTTGTATTCCCCTGAACAATTGAATCACCAGGCTGCAAGATGCATGAATTGTGGTGTTCCTTTTTGTCATCACGGATGTCCTCTTGGAAATGTGATTCCTGAATTCAATGATGCGGTCTATCGCCAGTCATGGCAGGACGCATATGATATTCTTTCTTCAACTAATAATTTCCCTGAATTTACTGGTCGTATTTGTCCCGCGCCGTGTGAAAGCAGCTGCGTGCTTGGTATTAACCAGCCTGCGGTGACGATTGAGGAAATTGAAAAAAATATCATCGAGATCGCTTTTGAGAAAGGTCTGGTTAAGGCAAAGAAGCCAAATGTAAAAACAGGAAAGAAAATAGCGGTGGTAGGCTCTGGTCCGGCCGGACTTGCTGCTGCAGCTCAATTAAACTATGCCGGGCATACCGTAACTGTTTTCGAACGTGACGATGCTCCGGGTGGGTTATTACGGTATGGCATACCCGATTTCAAGTTGGAAAAATGGGTTATCGATAGACGAATAAAATTGATGGAGGAGGAAGGTGTTGTTTTCAAATGCAATGCGAATGTTGGCGTTGATATTAAAATAAATGATTTGTTGCGCGAATATCACGCAATTGTGCTTGCAGGAGGTTCTACAATTCCACGCGATCTTCCCATTCCAGGCAGAGAATTAAAGGGAGTTTATTTTGCGATGGAATTTTTGAAGCAGCAAAATAAAAGAGTCGGAAACAAGAAATTTGAGGAGAAAGATATATTCGCCAGCTCAAAAAACGTGGTTGTCATTGGAGGCGGTGACACAGGAAGTGATTGTGTTGGTACCTCAAACCGTCATGGGGCGAAATCGGTTACGCAGTTTGAATTGTTACCAAAGCCGCCGAATGAGAGAACGGATTATATGCCGTGGCCAACTTACCCGATGACATTGAAAACCTCTTCTTCACATGAAGAAGGTGCCGACAGGGAATGGGCGATTGCTACGAAAGAATTTATTGGAGATGGAAATGGAAATTTAAAAGGACTCAAGATCGTCGCATTGGAATGGAAATTTACAGAAGATGGAAGACCCGCGCGATTCGTCGAAGTTCCAGGAACAGAAAAAGAAATTCCATGCGAACTGGCTTTGCTTGCGATGGGGTTTGTGCATCCACAGCATGAAGGCGTGCTATCAGAATTGGAGATTGAATTGGATGATCGCGGAAATGTAAAAGCTTCTGAGAAGTCTTATCAAACTAATATCGCGAAAATATTCACGGCCGGGGATATGCGTAGAGGGCAATCCCTTGTTGTTTGGGCCATCAGTGAGGGTCGCGAATGCGCAAGAAAAGTTGACGAGTACCTTACAGGATCTTCACTATTGGAAGTAAAGGATGATTCGTTGCTGGCGGCGTCGTATCAATAAGTCGACAGTTGAGAGATTTAAAATTTTATACAACGAAAAGGAAGGCGCGGCCTTCCTTTTCTATTTATGAGATGACTTTATTTTGGAAGTGAAGCTTTATATTGATCGAAATAAATGATTCTCCCATTTTTGATTTGCCAGTTTTCCTGGATGAGCACTGTGTCAGCTTTCCCATTTTTTGAATATCTGCGTTCACGCGCCCAGATCCTGACCCAATCATCGTTCCGGTCGTTTACATGTTCGGATTGCCACGTAATCAGATCGAACCGGAGGGAATCGAGTTCGGAAATATCTTTTCGTGCGATGTCAAGCAATTGACTGGAAGGTCCGTGGAAATTTAGACCACTTGCGTCGTGATAAGTTACAGAATCAGCCCAATACGGTTTCATCGCGTCGATTTGATTTGATTCAAACAATTTCCAAACGGTCAGCACTTTTTGTGCATTTAAACGATTTGTTGGCGCGGTAATATTTGAGGAATACAAGGCGGTGTAGGCATAGTGAAAAGTATCTTCTGAAAGATTGTTGTTCGCAGTTGCGTCGTTTGACCTTTGTTTCGCATTGCATGCAAATGCTAATAGGGTTGTAGCGAAAAAAATTGATTTCATTGCTGGCGGTTTGTAATGTAATATGGCTAAATAAGATTGTGACGAAGTGAAAAAAATATTTTGTAACTCGCACTCAATTTTTTAACTGGGGTAAACATATTTGGTGCTTTCTTCTTTTGTTTTGATTTCTCTAATTTCTATCCTTGCTGTTTTTGTATAAATAAATTCCGGGTTTTGTTTTGCAATGCTAATGGCTTCCGCGAGATCTTTTACGACAACATGATAATATCCCACGATCACCTCTTTAGTTTCGTTAAATGGACCATCCTTCCATGCATCGCCCGATTTTGAAATAATAATTCCTTCTTTCACAAGTGGCTGCGCTTCTTTCAATTTTTTTTCTTTCAGCAAGCCCTCGATGTATATCATACAGTCTTTCAAAAACTGCTGGTGTTTTTCTTCGGACAATTGAGAAGTTTGATCGATCTCATTCCGGATAAGTAGCATGTACTCTTTCATGTTGAACTTTTAAATGTTTTATTATTTGAGAATCTCAGACATTCACGCCTTCAACAGCTTTTATCGGACGTACTTCGATTCTTGCTTTCAGCTGATCTTCGTAAATCGGATTTTTCTTTGCAATATTGATGGCATCATCAAGATCCCTTGCAAGTATCAAGAAATAACCGGCAATCACTTCCTTCGATTCATTGAAGGGACCGTCTTTCCAGGCGCCTTTTGTATTCGAGATGATTTTCCCTTCGGGTTCCAATGGTTGCGCACCCTTCAGTTTGCCTTCTTTAACAAGGTTGCTGATGTAGGCTGCAGCTTTCTCTACATGTTTTTGCTGTTGTTCCGGCGAGAGGATGTCCCAGGGATTGCCTTCCGTCCGAATGAGAAGAAGATATTCTTGCATGGTAAAAAAGATTTAATTGAAGAATTGATTTTAGTGAAAAGACAAACAGATTTAGAAGAGAGGGACATGACTTCTAAAAAAAATTAGACTTTTTCACGACAATGGAGGAATTTCTTTTGCAAGAGTTCCTTTTCTGCTTTGATAGGTGCGAGTTGGAGTGCGATTTGAAAGCTATCGGCCGCTTCCCGGAAGCGGTTCAATTCAGTGTAAAGCTCGGCTTTTGTTGCGTGATACAGGTAATATGATTGCAAAAATTCGTCGCCTGCAAATTTATTCAGTTCATTCAACGCAGCATTGGCTCCGTGAACTTTTGACAGGGCGACCGACCTGTTTAGTAAGACCACAGAAGATTGATCGATCAGCAACAAACTATCGTATAAAGAAAGAATCTCTTTCCAATTGGTAGAATTGAATTCAGGTGCTGCACAATGGTGGGCGGAAATTGCTGCGAGAATATGATAGGAGGAAATACCGGAAGATGATTTTATTTTTTGCAAATAATAAAATCCTTTCTCGATTAATGATTTATTCCACTTGGAACGATCTTGGTTGGACATGGTCAGGATGTTTCCGAGTTCATCCTGCCTTGCATGAAACCGTGATGCATTGAATAGCATTAGGGACAAAAGCGCGTGAACGTTGGATTTGTCTTTCACGACCGTGCTGGATTCAATGATCTCAGCAAGATGAATTGATTCCTGACAAAGTTCGTATCGGATTACATTCTCTCCTGCGGAAGCGCTGTATCCTTCGTTAAATAATAGATATATTGCTTGTAGTACTGTTTCAATTCTGTTTTGTAATTCGGACGTAGCGGGGAGCTCAAAGTGAATTTTGTTTTCCCTGATCTTTTGTCGGGCCCGGACTAATCTTTTGTGAATACTTTCTTCGTTTGAAAGAAATGCGTTTGCGATTTCTTTTATACTAAACCCACAAAGTGTTTTTAAGATAAATGCGATTTGAGAATCTGGTGAAAGTGCCGGGTGGCAACAGACGAACATCATTCGTAATTGATCATCTTTTATTACGTGTTCATCGAGAGGACTGTCGAATGCTAATTCTTCGAGTTTGGAGAACTTACTTACTTCAAACGAATATTTTCTTTTGTATTTCTCACGATTTAAAATATTTAGTGCCTTGTTCTTGGCGACCTTGTATAGCCATGCGTTTGGATTTCCGGGAATACCGTTGTAGGTCCATTGAGTGATGGCTTCAGTGAGTGCATCTTGAACGACATCTTCGGCGAGTTGAATATTTTCAGACCCGAATACGCCAGTAAGTACGGAAATAATTTTTCCTGATTCTCTTCGGAAGAGGTGATCGATGAGTTGATTTATTTGAATTGAATTCGTCAAGAATGGTTGAAATAGGATGCAATTTATGGAGGCTCGGAATAATAAGTGTGAGGTAAGGGGCGTGTGGTTGTTGACGGGACCAAATAAAAAACCCCATCCGGAAGGGATGGGGTTCAAAGAATATGGCAGCTACCTACTCTCCCGCATTGTGGTGCAGTACCATCGGCCATGAGGGGCTTAACTTCTCTGTTCGGAATGGGAAGAGGTGAACACCCTCGGAAAAACCACCATAAGATTATGAACGCTGAAGCTTGACGCCACAAGGCGTTTTGCATTTCGCGTTACGCATGATGCGTAAATAATGTCATATTGGGATGTTGTAATACTGAGTTGTAAAAAAAATTAAAGCATACGGGTAATTAGTACTACTTGGCTTTACTGTTACCAGTTTTACACCTATAGCCTATCAACGTCATAGTCTTTGACGACCCTT